>WNFD01003735.1_pt1 | contig 19115 bp, 18 predicted proteins | sample 5400491 | NCBI WGS metagenome assembly WNFD01 (sample SAMN13153343, study PRJNA577476) | soil metagenome | isolation source: 120 cm saprolite under Douglas fir tree site 2 hole 2 replicate 2 | place: USA:California | collected 2015-04-18 | reverse complement strand
CAACAACGCCTCCCTTGGCGGCGGCACCGACGTCACCGCCGACCTGGGCCGTGCCCATGATGGCGCCGCGAAGGACGTCGGATACGGTCGACGTCAACGCGGTACCCACGGCGCCAGTGCCCTTGATGGTGGTCACCAACGTCCCGCTGACGGTGTCGACGGCAGCGTTCAGGACCTCACCGGTACCTTCGATCGAGCCGACCATCTGGTCTTTCACCGACTCCATGATCCCCTTGCGGCCTGGATCCATCTTGCTCATGCGGGACCTCCTTCCGGGGGACGAACTTTGGTCACTCTGGGAGACGGGCCCACACACCCACGTGGATGCCCGATACAGAAAACGCTACACCCACTATCTCCAGAGGAAAACCTCACGTGTCGCGCTGCGCCATGAGGGACTCCCGATGCTTTGGAAGCCCCCCAGTTCACACGTGTTGGACCCAGTTTGGCACCAATTGGGCACCGATTTCTCTTGCCGGCTTGGCTTAGGATTTTCGAGCATGATCCAGCCGCACGGGCGGAAGCTATCTCCTAGGAGTCGCCTTGGGGACAATCAGCCGCGCGGTGCTTTACCGCGCTCCTCAGTGCCTAGGCGGAGCGATAGAGATTGTCGCTCTTCTCGTACCCCAGGATCCAGATGGTCAGGTACGTGTCCACGTAGTCGAGCCATCCCCGGAAGTGCGCTTCCGACTCCGTGTGCAGATCTAGACGCGACGTCACGATCGCGCTACCTGCGGCGTAATGACGGCAATCGGCGCAATCAGTGTGCGGAACGCAGCACGACGCGCCCTCGTGATTTAGATCGGCTCGGTAGTTCCGGAACGTGCGTCCGATGCCGAAGGACCGGCGGTCTTCGGCGGCGGCGCGCGGATAGGGACAGCCGAATTGCCCGCGAAGGCTCGCCTCCTGCGTGTGGACCTCGGCGTTGTAATACGAGTAGACGACGGTGTCAGGATACCGCTCTATCGCCTCGATCATCTTGTCGCGGGTGGCCTTCAGCGTGTCACGCAACCTGAGGATCGATCGGTTGCCCTCGGGTGCGCTGAACACGTTGAAGGTGATTCTGTGGCCGGCGTCATGGACCTGCGCCAGCACCTCGTCGACTTGGTCCACGTTCTCGCTGTTGAAGGTGTAAACGAACATCACCCGGTCGTCGCCCGCGTAGTTCTGAAGCTGCGCGGGCATACAGTAGGGACCCTCCTTGCCGTTCGCGTACCGACGGTACTTTGGGTCTCCCGTCCGATCGCCCCACACCGACACCTGGATGCGATAGCGGATCTCCGGATCGACGCGCTTCAATCCGTTGGTGAAGACGGTGCCGAGCGGGATGGCTTCATGGCAGGCGCGGAGCACGGCGGGACGGAGGGCGGGCTCGGCGCCGGCCAGGTTCACGTAATTGATGCCGCGCTGCTTCTCCCCTTCCATGAAGCGACGCCATCGTTGCGGGTCGCGTTCGTCCGTCACGTTGGAGCGCTCGCCCGCGAAATAGTAGCACCCGTCGCAGCGCAGCTGACAGGCACTTGTCACGTCGTAGGCGGACTCGCGCAGGAAAAAGAACTTCTTGACCTTCCGGTAGCGCGCCTCCAGCTCCGGTACCTGCAGAACGGCGGTCAGGGTCATGCGCCGCTTCCCGCCCTACAACCGCTTGGCGATGGCCGCGACCGAGGTGAGGTTCTGGTACTCGTCCGCGTCCAGCTTGACGCTGGTGTGTTCCTCGAGCCGGAGGAAGAATTCCACGAGATCGAGGCTGTCGATGCCCATGTCGGCGACGAAATCCGAATCGTCCCGCGCGTGGGTCCGCAGCGCCTCCACGTCGTAGTGTCCTCCCGTCAGCGAGTTCCAGAGGGTGTCCCACACCACTTGTGTGTTCATCGCGCCATTCCCTCCACGACCAGTGACGCGTTGGTGCCACCGAAACCAAACGAGTTGAGCAGCGTGAGTCGGTGCTTGTAGTCGAGGGTCTTGGGAGAGATGAACGCCTTCGGCAAGACCGGATCGGGCACGTGGTTGAGGGTGGGAAGGACCACACCCTCCTGCATACCCGCCACCGCGATCATCAGCTCCAGGACCGACGACGCGCCCAGAGAATGGCCGAGCTGTGACTTGTTGGCAACCACGGGAAGCCCGGCCAGCCGCTCGCCAAACACCGCGGAGAGCGCGCGCAGCTCCGCGGCGTCGCCCACCGGCGTCGACGTCGCGTGCGCGTTGACGCACTCGATGTCGTCGGGGCGACACTCTGCCGCGTTGATTGCCTCGCGCATACACGTGGCGATGTTGTCGGTGGCCATGCGCGTCAAGTGATCGCCGTCCGAATTGAGATAGCCGCCACGGATGACCGCCTTCACCGGCCAACCTATGCGTCGCGCGTGCTCCACCTCAGAGATGAAGACGGCCCCCACGGCCTCGGCGAGCACGAAACCCCGGCGGTCATCGGAGAACGGCCGGCTCGCCGCGTCGGGTCGGTCGTACGCGCGGTCTTCGGGCTTGTCGCGCTTGTATAACGCATGGAGCCACTCGAAGCCTCCCACGCAGATCGCGAGCAAGGGAAACTCGAACCCCACCACGAGGGCGCTGTCGACGAGCCCGCTCTTGATGAAGTGGTAGGCGAGGAAAATGGCGTGGTTGCCCGAGGCGCACGCCCCGCCGATGCTGAAAGACGGTCCCTTGAGGCCGAACTGCTGGGCCACCATCGCGAGCGGGATGTTATGGCATTGATTCAGGATGAAGCTCGCGTACGGTCTCGAGGTCGTCTCCAGCACGTGTTGCGAGATCTGAGCGGTCAGCGCGGTGGCGCCGAAGACGGCGATGCGCTGCGGGTCGTGTCGCGACACGTCGAAGTCGAGGTCTCCGAGCACGCGCTGGCACACCGTCCGCACGCAGTGCGAGGACGGTTCGGGCGAGCGTTGCCATGCTTGCGGCGAGCCCGCCATCTCGGTATAGGTGAGCGGGACCTGACCGGCGTACGCCACCGAGGAGACGCCGGACAGCGTCTCCTTGCTCGGATCGTACCGATCGATGAGCGTTATGCCGCCGCGCTCGTTGACGAGCTCCTTCCACGTCGCGCCAAAGGTCGTGCCGAGTGGAGAGAGGCAATCGTACGCGACGATCCCGACCTGATGGCCCATGATCATCTCCCTCGCATTGACTTCATCGTGTCGCAGCGACATGTCATGCCAGCGCCTGTAGCTCGCTGCCTGCTCTCTCCAGCCACAACGGCATGTGCATCTCGCGGAACATCGTCATCGCGCAGGTGAGGTGCTCGCGGACCTCGTGCGGTGTTCCCCGTCGGCGATACAGCGTGCCGAGGCCGAGGTGGCAGCGAGCGACGAGGGGGCGCATCTCCAGCTCCTCGGCCAGCGCCATGGCCATCCGATAGTGCTCCTCCGCTGTCTGGACGTCCAGGGCTTGCTGCTGTATCGCGATGTCGCCCAGCAGACACAGCGTGGACGCCTCGTCCCCACGTTCCCCGCGGTTGCGCGTCAGCATCAAGGCGCGCCCGGCAAACGCGCGCGCCTCGTCGAGCCGGCCCGCGAGCACACACGCTTCGCCGAGATGGACCACGACCTGCGAGTGGTAGGCGCCCCGCCCCATCACCTCCATGTCCTGCAGCGCCTGAGAGAGCAAGGACAGCCCCTCCGTCACCCGCCCCGCCAGGGCGTACGCGTGGCCCAGCGGCCCGGACACGAGGGGGGCGAGCACCGTCAGCTTCCATTCGCGGCAGAGCGCGAGACCGCGTTCGAGTACGCGCACGGCGTTGTCCGGATCACCCTTCACGTCGTAGAGCAACCCCAGGCTCCAGCATGCCACGATGAGGCTGTAGGGGTGATCCAGCGCCTCGGCCACGCGAATGCTCTCTTCCGCGCTCGCGATCCCCTCTTCGAACGCTCCCCGATTGCCGATGGCCAGCCCCAAGTAGGAGCGAGACATCGCGGCGGGAAACCCGGCGAGTCCACAGCGCTGACCACTGACGTCGCCCTCGAGTGAGCGCACCGCCGCGCGGAGAAAGTCCTCCGCGCGCCGGTGGTCTCCCGAGGCATAGCAGGCGAGGCCGAGGTAGAAGCTCGCCACGATATGCAGGGTAAGGTCCCCGAGCGTGCCCGCGATGTCATGCGCGCTGTGACCGACCACGCGCGCCTCGGGCGCGCGGCCGGTCATCCAAAAGTAGTGGCATAGGTACACGGAGGTCCAGCCGAGGCGGCGCTGATCATCGAGTTTTCGCGCCAGCGCCTCCGCTTCGCGAAGATAGCCGTGGAACGTGTCGAATTTTCCCATCGGCAGGAAGGCGTTCCGAAGATCGAAGCGGATGTCGATGGCATGCTGCAGCGTCTCGCGTGTCTCCGGCAGATGCTCCAGCGCGCTGAGCGCCTGCTCGAAGTACGACGCCGACTCCCGATTGGCCGAGCGGGCAAGCGCCTTGCTCCCCGCTTGACACAGGTATGTCACCGCCTGTTCCCACATCTCCGCGCGGAAGGCATGATGCGCGAGCCGTTCCACCTGCTCGGCGCGGCGGTCCGGATAGAGCGTCTCGATGGCTTCGACGACGCGGGCGTGCAACACGCGCCGGCGATTCTGCAAGAGGCTACCGTAGGCGACCTCGTGCGTGAGCGCGTGCTTGAAGGTGTACTCGAGAGCGGGAAACAAGTTCGTCTCGTACACGAACTCGGCGGCCTGAAGATCGCTGAGCCCCGCACGCACGTCGTCCTCGCTCGCGTCGGCGATGGCGCACAGGAGGGTGAACGGCACGTCCTTGCCAATCACGGCGGCGCATTGGAGCAGGCGCTTGTTCTCCGCGGCAAGGCGGTCGATGCGCGCCGCCAGCACGGCCTGCACGGTGGGCGCGACCTGGATCGAGGTCACGTCCTTGGCGAGGCGATAGGCGCCTCGCTCGCCCGTGAGCACGCCGGTCTCGACAAGGGTGCGCACACTCTCTTCCAGGAAGAACGGATTGCCCTCGGTGCGCTCAATGAGCAGTCGCTTGATCGGCTGGAGCGTGACGTCGTCGCCCAGCAGCGCCCAGAGGAGTGCCTCCACGCTCTCCGGCGCGAGCGGATCGATACGAATCTGTCGATAGTATGTGCGGCTCGTCCACGCGTGCTGGTAATCGGGACGGTAGTTGACGAGGAGCAGTATAGGTGCGGTGGGCATGCTGATGACCAAGCTATCGAGAAGTTCCTGGGTCTGGGAATCGATCCAGTGAAGATTCTCCACTGCGATGAGTAGCGGCTGCACCCGACTCTCCCACAAGAGCAGTCCCTGCACGGCGTTCAACGTGCGATGACGGCGCTGTGCCGGGTCGAGCGCTTGCCATGACGCATCTTCGAGGGGCACATCGAGGAGCGCCAGGAAGGCGGGCAGCGCCGAGTGGAGCGCCTCGTCGGCGGTCAGGAGCTTACCCGTCACCTTCTCGCGAATCTTTAGCGGGTCGTCGCGGTCCTCGATGTGGAAGTAGACCTTGAGGAGCTCGATGACGGGCAGGTACGAGCGCGCCTTGCCGTACGAGACGCAGCCGCTCTCCAGCACCAGACATCCCTCGGTGCTCCGCGAGTGAATGAACTCGTGAAACAGCCGCGACTTGCCCACGCCCGCTTCTCCGACCACGGCGAGAACCTGACCCCGTCCGCCGCGCGCCTGCTTGAGCGTCCGGTGAAGCTCATCTACCTCCGCATCGCGGCCCACGAAGCGGGTGAGGCCGCGCGCCGCGGAGACCTGAAAGCGTGTCCGGGCCATCCCCGCCCCGATGACCTCGTAGACCTCCACCGGATGAGCGAGCCCTTTGATGGTGAGGCCGCCAAGCGACTTCACCTCGACGTAGCCTTCGGCGAGGCGCAGCGCGTCAGCGGGGATCAGGATCGAGCCCGGCTGCGCCATCTGTTGCATGCGCGCGGCAAGGTGCGTCGTCTGGCCGACCGCCGTGTAGTCCATGCGCAGATCGCTGCCGATGGATCGCACCACGACCTCGCCCGCATTCAGGCCGATGCGGATCTTCAGGGGTACCTCCGCGATGGCGTGCACGTCGCGCGCGTACTGCTCCACCGACTCCTGCATGAGCAGCGCGGCGTAACAGGCGCGGGCCGTGTGGTCCTCGTGCGCGAGCGGTGCGCCGAAGAGCGCCATGATGCCGTCGCCCATCACTTGGTTGACAGTGCCCTCGTACCGATGCACAGCGTCCATCAGCCGCTCGAGAACCGGATCGAGGATCGTGCGCGCCTCTTCGGGATCACGGTCTTCCAGCAGTTCCATGGAACCCTTGAGGTCGGCGAAGAGCACGGTGACCTGTTTGCGCTCACCCTCCATGGCGCGCTTCGACGTCAGGATCTTATCGACGAGGTGCTTCGGCGTGTATGCGTCGGGCGAGGCGAATCGTGGCGCCGCGCCCGCGGCCGCGTGCCCGCATTGCGGACAGAAGTTCGCGGTGGGGTGAACCTCGCTACCGCAGGACGGGCAGCTCGCGGACAGCCGCAGCCCGCACCGGCCGCAGAACTTGGCGTCGGGCGGGTTCTCGTGTAGACACTGCGGACACGTCAACGCTGCGTACCCCTATTGTGGCGAACTCTTCTCGCCCACGCTTCGCCCACCGGAGGCGCAATCGAGTGAGGTAGCACGGCAACTATCCGATGCGCCCGAGGATCTGCCCAAACAGGCACCGCGTCAAGTGGCTCTCGGCAAGCTGGAGCGTGAAGCACAGATCTGGGCACAAACTCAAACCGGAAAGAAATCAGTGCTGTCGATCTTTGGACTATCTCCGGCGCCGAGGCGCGGGCACCAATCTGGCGACAAAAACAAATCGGGCACTTCCTCTGCGTCGCAAGATTTCTCTTGCCGGCTCCGCTTAGCATTTTCGAGCATGATATAGCTGCCGTCTGCCTCCGTCTTCAGTAGCCTCCGCGAAGCTTGCGGTGGTCCCAGCTCGTCACCCGGCGCGGGAGGACTTTAAGCACCACCCGCTTCGGCGCGCTCGCGAGCGCCCCTGGCGTGGGGGCCCTGGTGTCCCGCCCCTCCGCCCGGAACGCGAACGTCGCCCTCACCGCCTCGGGGTCCTCGATGATCTCGCAGCGCCCGCGCACCATCACACCCCGCAGCTCGGCGTAGGAGTCTCCGGTCTCGACCATCAGCCCCACCTTGGGGTTGCGCCGGACGTTGAGGACCTTCTGGGCCTTGCCGTAGGAGGTCATGTAGAAGGCGCCGTCCTTGACGACATAGTTCATCCCGACGACATGGGGGAATCCATCCCTGTCGATGGTCGCGAATGCCGCCTTGTGGTGCTGGCGGAGGAAGGCGACCTGCTCCTCGGGGGTGAGCTGGATCTGCTGGCGCCGGTTCCTTGGTGGCGGCGCGCTCATGGCAGGCCGGCCAACGTGCCCGCGTTCTCGGAGGCGATCCTGGCGGAGACGATGCAGTGGGCCATCGGGACCTCCCTCGTCGCGTCACCCCGCCGCGGCGGCGGTGGCGACGAACATCCGGTGCGATTGGCGGAGCGCCGCCTGGTGGCGGATGGCGAAGCCGGCCTCGGCCAGCAGCCACTGCCAGTCCTCGCTCGTGTACTTGTTGTGCACGGGGAAGAGACGGAAGGCCCGCCCCAGGTGCTCGGGCCCGGTCTCGCCGAGCCCGTCCCGGCGCCAGGCGAGATAGTTCTGGAACGGCTGGCGAATCCAGTCGTGGAGCAGGAAGAGGCCCCGCGGGGCGAGCACCCGCCGGATCTCGGCGAGCACGGGCAGCGGCTCGTCGAGGACGTGCAGCACCGACGTCATGCTCACCAGGTCCACCGCGCCGGCGGCGTGGGGCAGCGGGGCGGCGGTCACGTCGTGGACCACCAGCGTGGGCGTGACTCCGGGCCACGTCAGGCCCTGGCCATACGCGATCATCGCCGGCGTGACGTCGTAGCCGTAGAGACTCGTCGACGGATCGCGCCGGGCGAGGTCGCGCAGGAAGAGGCCCGGGCCGCAGCCGAGGTCGATCACGACGGGACTCGCGGGCAGATGGGGCGCCACGGCGGCGTCGAAGGCGGCCCAGTAGTCCTGGCCGTAGCGCTCCGAGTGCGTGGTGACCATGCGCAGCAGGAGCTGCTCGTCCGAGGCACCGCCGAGCGATTGATGGGTCGGCACGCGGTCAGTCCTTCACGGCCGCAGCGAGATGGCCGCTCGTGGCGCCCGCACCCAGTGGCGCCAGCGCGATCGGACGTGTGAGCCCAAACAGCTCGGTGAGACGCGGCTTCAGCATGAGAGCCCTCCTGCGTCTCGGCCGCAATGTGGTCGTCCACGAGTCAGCTCGCCTCGGGCCACCGGGGAGCATACTGGCGTCGCGCTACGATCCGGAACCGTCTTGGTCCTCGGGCGGCAGGGCGGCGAGGTAGTTGCGTTCTCTGTGGCTCTCACGGATCACTCAGGGGATGATAGCCGGGCACATAGGGAAAACAAAGCAGGAGGAGCGGCGCGCATCGACCTGTCTACCTTGCCGTCCGATTGACGGGCTTGAACGGAAAGCTTCGATCATCGTCGAAGTGTTTGCCCGACCGTGGCGACGGATCGGCGGTAATATTGGGGCAAATGATTACAGGCCCTCTCATCGCCGAGATCGCGGCGTTGGTCGGGGAACCTGCGAGAGCCACCATGCTCTCGGCGCTTCTCGATGGCCGCGCATTGACCGCCAGCGAACTTGCCTTTGCGGCTCGGGTCACGCCTCAGACCGCCAGCACGCATCTCGCCAAGCTGACCGAGGCCGGCTTGCTGTTGCCGATCAGAGAGGGGCGACGTCGGTATTTCCGGCTTGCATCACCGAAGGTCGTAGAGATGCTCGATGGCATCATGGCTGTCGCTCTCGAAAACAGGCCGCGATACCGTCCCCTCTCCCGTCAAGCACGCGAGCTTAGCGCGGCCCGAATCTGCTACGACCACCTTGCCGGGCGTCTCAGCGTTGATCTCACCGCTTCTTTGATCACACATGAATACATCGCGGTCGGCGACGAGGCCGCTGAAATCACGCAGACGGGTACCCGATTTCTCACCGAGTTCGGAATCGACCTGTCTGCATTGAGTTCAAAACGCCGTCACTTCTGTCGATTGTGCATCGATTGGACCGAACGACGGCCACACATCGCGGGCGCGGTAGGCGCCGCCCTCACCAAGCGTTGTTTCGATCTGGGCTGGACCGAAAGGATGAAGCACAGCAGCGCGGTGATCGTCACCGCGTCGGGAAAGCACGGTTTCCGCGAAACTTTCGGCATCGGCATGCCCGAGGAACCCGGGAACGGCACGAGAGGTCAGTAGTGCGGTTCGGCATTCACAACTCGTCGTGGCTTGACGGTCCCGCTCTTGACCGGGCGTGGCGCGCCGCATAGCCTGACGTGGAGGAGATGGCCATGCTGGAGGGGAAAACGCGCATCCCGCCGGTCGACGTCGAGACGCTCCCGGACGACCTGCGCGAAGTGCTCGAGGAACAGCGCAAGCTCCGGGGCGCGCCGCTCTATCCGTACCTCTTCTACGCGCGCAACCCGGCGTATTTCCGCGCCGCGCAGGGGATGTGGACCGCCCTCCAACAAGAGACGAAGCGCGTGCCCGGTACGCTCAGGGCGCTGCTCAACCGTCGCGTCGCCTGGTGGAACGGCTGCGAGTTCTGACAGGATACGAATGCTGCCGTGGGCAGCAGGCTCGGCGTCTCGACGGAGAAGCTCCAGGCGCTCAACGACTACGCGAAGAGCCCGCTCTTCAGCGACGCGGAGAAGGTAGCGCTCGAATACGCCGATGCGATCACGGAGACGCGCCGCGACGTCGACGACGAGCTGTTCGCGCGCGTGCAACGGCACCACGACGACGACACCATCGCGGAGCTGACGATGATCATCGCGTGGGAGAACGCATCCTCGCGCTTCAACCGGGCGTTCCGCATCCCATCGCAAGGGTTCTGGAAGCCATGACCGATCAGCCCCACGGGCTCACTCGGTCACTCGATTGTATCCTCGCGCTCATCGGCGGCCTTTAGGGCCGGCATCATCGTCATGGTGTGGTCGAAAGGAGGGTGCGGGAATGGCCGTGAATCAGGCCGAGGCCGACAAGGAGATCCGGAGTCAACTGGTGTCGACCCTCGAGAGTGGGCACAACCACATGGCGCTGGCTGAGGCGACCAAAGCGTTCTCCACGTCGGCGATCAATTCGCGTCTGCCCAGGGTTCCCTACAGCTTTTGGCATCTGGTCGAGCACATACGCCTGGCGCAAAAGGACATGCTCGACTATATGACCACCACGTCGTATGAGGAGCCCCCCTTTCCGCAAGGCTACTGGCCGGGGAAGAGCACTCGAGCGACGTCAGCCCAGTGGCGGCAGTCTCTCGAGCAGTTCCACACAGATCTGGAAGCGGTCATCGAGCTCGTCCGGGATCCGACCCGCGATCTCTTCCTGACGGTGCCCAACAGTGCCGGCAAGCACACCTTCTTTCGGTGTTGTCTAGTCATCGCTGATCACAACTCCTACCACATCGGGGAATTGGCGATCGGTCGCAAGGTGGCAGGACTGTGGCCGAAAGGCAGAAAGGATTAGCGTGGCGCATCGTAGTCGAACTCTCATGCGGGCCCGATATCTAAAGTCGGGTTTTTCAGCAGCCTGCTAGGTCTTACGCACGAGGAGCCAGCGATCGGCGTCCGTTCCGACACCCGCCTCCTTGTCGACGACGCCGAGACGTTGAAGGTCCCGAAGTCGGCGCGCGACCATCTCTCGGTCGGCGTGCGGTTCGAACCCAAAGGTCGCTGGTTCAAATCCAGCCCGCGCAACGCGTCTAGATCAAATCGACCTCGAAGCTGGGCATCTTTGATATCGGTGGTTGCGGCGCGAGGGCCAAAAATGTTAGGGACCCATCAATGAAGAAGCAGTCGTGAACGAACGGAATCCGCATTCTGGTTCGGCTTTTCAAGCCATTCGGGCGATCGACTATACGGTCATGTTCGTGCGCGATATGGCAGCGATGCGTCGCTTCTATGAAGACATCCTTGGTTTCCTACTGTTACGCGAGCTTTCGCCAGGTTGGATCGAATATCGGGTTGGCGACAACACCTTAGCCTTGGCCAGGCCAAGCGAACTCGTGCGGCAGGGCGTCAATCTGCTCTCACCGCCCACTGACCAGGTCTTTGGACATCGCACGCTGTTCTTCCGTGATCCGGATGGAAATCTACTGGGGGTGTTTGCGGACATTTAGTTGTCGAGAGGTCGACGGAGAGCCCATGAGAAGCAACTTGTATTGGCTAAGCGACGAGCAGTGGCAAAGAATTGAACCGCTTCTGCCGACGGACGTGCGCGGAGCAGGGTCCGACGGGTGTTCGCCGCCGCGCTCGAGAAGGCAGAGCTCTCAGGTTTCCGGGTGTACGACCTCCGGCATACCTTCGCATCGCTCTTGCTCGCGCAGGGAGCGCCCATCACGTACGTGAGCGCCCAGCTTGGCCACAGCCGGCCGACGACCACGCTGCAGTGGTATGCACATTGGCTTCCCGGTGGGCGGGAGCGCTTCATGGACGGCCTCGCCGGGCGGGCCACCACGAGGCAGAGGAAGTACCCGATTTGCTTTTGGCGCCAGATTGGTGCCCACGCGCGTCGGAAGTGCCCGATTCTAGTGGGCCGTCAAGGACTCGAACCTTGGACCCGCTGACTAAGAGACCCAATCGGCAGGTCACGCCAGAGCATACGGAAGTGCTAAGTGCACAGCAACTCGAGCTTTGGCCTCAGGTTTAAGTATCACCGAATGCATCGGTCTTGACTCCAGTTTGGCACCAATTGGGCACCGATTTTCGAGGACGACGACGATGGTTTCGGGGCTTCGAGTGAGTAGCCGGGCGCTATAGCCGCCTACTGCGGTGATTCCACAAACGAGGGCTTTCTAGAATTTGAGAAAGTAGAAATCGATGAGGCGCCTACCGAGAGGAGACTCAGGGTGCCATCGGTCGTCAGAGAAGGTGCCACGGGAACAAAGCAGTCCGGCTGACGGCGGAGCAAAAGAGCGGTAGGCAGAAATGGACTGCTCCCCATTCCGTTGCTCACTGGAGGCAACTTAGCCCCATCAGCAGACCGTACCTACATTGGTGGCTCAACTGACGAGTGAGGTTTGGTTACGTATTCGTTTCTGTCCCTAGAATCCTGAAGTCCTCCTCTCCTCGCTCCAGATCGTGAGTGTATTTCAGTCGAACTCCACCGATTCCTGTGCCCTGAAAATGTACACGAAGCCCCGCTCCCCCGAAGAGACGTATCTGCACCACGGCATGAGGCACATTCCCATCAAGGACAAGGTCGTGAAATGGTGCGTACGGTAGCGAGACAAACCTCTCGACCAAGCAAGCCTCCATTGAGACAGGCTCGATTCGCAAGAGCGCTCTAACAGGATCGAGCTGTGGGTGCAGCACGGCCGTGCCAACGTGAAGCGCCAAGTATTCATACGCAATCTTCATCGACACGACCGGGGAGATTGAAGGCGCATTAAGTGCCGGCTCCATCCTCGCGATGCTCCATTTGATGATCTCGTACCGGTCCGGCACGGTCGGGCGTCACTAGAGCGAAGTTCGACAGTCGAGGCGGAATGACGGAGAGGAAAAAGCCCCCAAGATCACGGTGATCTTTGGGGGATTCTCGGTGGTTGCGGGGGCCCGCAACCACTTGCAGGCTGATGTTGATCACGCTCATGGCACTAACCAAGACTAGGACCACGGTCACGGTGCGAAGACGATTGGTAGAGGCATCCGCAAGTGGACCTTGGGCCCGCGCATGCGGCCGGAGGGGTTGCCGGTCACGCGCAAAGCGCCGCTGTGGCATCGGCTCTTGGGGGGCCAGCGTCTGAGAATGGCAGCTTATGTCGCGGGGCCAGGGCCCCGGGGGCGCGGCGATCGCCGCCGGAGGGTGCTAATTATTAGCTACGCTCACCGCGTGTATGCGCAAACTCCTCATCATCCTGAACGCGATGGCGCGCACGCAGACCGCGTGGCGCCCCCCTCTGAACTCGGAACTCGCTTGACATCCGAGACAGTTGCTAACGCCCCGTTCATCGACGGATTTGCGGCCGGCGCCGGAACTTGCCGTCCGGCCGCTCCTTCACGTCTCAACACCTACGGTTTTTCGCAGAGCATCTTGATCGTCTCAAGGCCCTGCTTGTAATCCGCGAGAACCGCGTTGGTCATTTCTCGCGGCGGACCGGGGCTGGACAGCCACTTCGCGTGGAACCGCAAGAACGTGCTTCGCTCTCCGAGACGCTTCAGGAAGAACGAAGCCCGAGCCGGCAAGTCCTTTTCCACGATCCTGCCTTCCTCGACATACGTGATTTCATCGTCTCCGATATCGCTCTTGACCGCGACCCACTCGACGGTCAGGCCGTGGAAGATGCATGTGTGTCGCAGACCGATCCGCTCCGTGGTCGCAGGCCGGTCGAGGCGCTCTACGGCCGACAGCCATCGGGGTCGCTGGTCGAGATCGATCACCAGCTGATAGACCTCCAGCATCGGCGCGTCGATCTCCACTGCCACGGAGTCGTCCCCGAGCTCGATCACCGGGCTGATTCGCGGGGCTGGATCCGCGATGTTCTTCCTGATCCCAGCGAGCGGAGCATATTGATACTCTACCTTCCCGATGGCCGGGTACTCTTCGCTCGATCGCTCCCACGCGAGAGCGCCCGGGTATTGTCCGAGGCTCGAGAAATCGAAACAGCTGGGCGTCACGAGAATGTACTCGTCTGACGCAATCCGGTTCTTCAGCAAGCGGTGGGCGACAACCATGTCGAGTCCCGAGCACTTCGTGAATTGCATCACCTTGATTTCTTGGACCATGCCGTGATGGGCGATGAACTTCAGGGTCAAGTTCGACGCCGTCGTGCACGCGCCGCACTGGCATAGCGAGTCCCGCTCGATGATCTTGATCTGCTTGTGGAAGCCTTCGAACATGCTCAGGCACTGCCGGACGAGGGCGTCGGCTTCGATCGGCTTGCCCTTATGATAGAGCAAGAGTGCGTCGCCCTCAACCTCGGAGAGCACGAAGTCGCCGCTGTTGGCGGCGAGGATCGCCTCCAGCAGCTCGTTGATGATGTGGGAGCTGTGGACGAGCTCGGTCTTGGTCAGAAACTCCGTGTAGCCGCTAATGTCCGGAATCAGGATCGTTGCGCTTTCAGCCATGGAACGTCAGCCTCCAAAGCAAGTGGTCCGGTTCTTGCCCCATCGCGCTGCTCTTGGCCCGCCAGTGTTGCACAAACCAGCGTAGTTGGGTAGAGCAGGGCAACGGGCCTGCTGCTCTTACGCGCCGAGCCGAGTCTGCGCGGCGCCAGGGGATCCTGACCTGCGGCAGAGGGGTGATGAATCCCCTGGAGCCGGGGAGGGGTATCGCGAAGAGCGCCTGGAGGCGACCAGACCGATGCCGCCGCCACCTTTCCCCGAGCCACGGCCTCAGTGTCCCGGTCCGCCAGTTCGCAAGCGTCCAAGTCAATCCGTGAATAGTGCTTACGCGCCGCACCGAGGACTTCCAATCCCGGGTACATTCTTTCGGTGCCTCAGCACAAGGGCTGTTGTCGGACAACATCTTAGCGGTGATCCCGGTCAAGGTCGCTGGCTACGGTCTGGGAGCAGAGCCGTACGTGGAGAATATCTTCGTGTCTTCCTCAGGGTTCTCGCGGGCTCATCTTCCGCCCGATTACGGTATCAAGGACGTTCCAACGAATATGGGGATTCCAAGACTGTACAGAAAATACCTCGGGCTAACAGAACACAATGCCAAAGTCAGAGACTCGAAATATCGAGACCTTTCTACTCTCGTTCGCGCTTACGAAAACCCTGCGATTTATCCGCAGCGCGACTTCTACAAACGCGCATACGCATCATATCGACAGGGCAAGGAGTTGGATTCTGCGCGATTTCGAGACGACGTTACCTCAGTAGACGCTTGGCTGGTGAGGCTCAGCAAAGATTTGGACAAAGTTCGTCAAATGGTAGGCGGCCTGTAGTGAGAAGGGGCTCAATGAGGGCGTGGAGCGGACTGGAGTGCACCAATTGGGCACCAAAAGCATTTCGGGCGCTCCCGATACTCTGGAAGCGCCCGAAAAGATTGGTGGGCCGTCAAGGACTCGAACCTTGGACCCGCTGATTAAGAGTTGCCCCGAACCACGTACTCAGCATACCCACGGCGACCCAAGACGAACAAACCAAAGCGATCCGGGCCGCCCCAGGAGCCGTAGGCCCAGCTTTCCTTCTTGTACACGTCGATGCCAATATGGTCCAAGGCTGGCCTCTCCTCTCCGCGGCGTTGACCGCGTCAATACCCTGTGGGGCAGCGTATGCCACCACGTCAGCGGGAGGCCAGCCGCTTCATCCTATCTATGCGCCGGGCGCGTGGTAGATGTGCCAGGGCTCCGGCACACCCTTGAGCGTCCGCACGCCGCAGTCGGTGAACTCGATGCCTGAGCCGCCAACGAGGTCGCGAACGGTGCCGGAGACGAGGATCTCATCGGCATTGGCGAGTCCCCCGATACGGGAAGCGATAACGACCGCAATGCCCCGGATCGCCTGACCGTCCAGCTCCACTTCGCCCGTGTGGATGCCGACTCGCGCCGCGAGGCCGAGCTCCCGATCGAGCGCGCCCATCGCGTGCGCGAAACGGATCGCTTCGGCGGGCGCGACGAAGGTGGCGAGAAGACCGTCGCCCGCCGTGTCGACCTCCGCGCCGCCGTGCTCGAACAGAAGCTTGCGGACCTCGATGTAGTGGTGCGCGAGAAGATCACGCCAGGCCGCGTCACCGATCTTCACGGCGAGATCGGTCGAGCCGACAAGGTCAAGAAACAAGATGGTGCGGAGCGCACGTACGTCCTTCACGCGCGTCCCGACGCGTCCTTCCAGTTGAGCCGCCTTCACTACGCGGACGCCCAGCCTCTCGTTGCCAGGCTTCAATGTGACGGTTCGGGCGGCAGCATTCGAGAACTGCGCCTCGACTGCGACGTAAGTTTCGGACATGAGCAGGAGCTCGCCAGGGTGTACGTGCTCACGCAGGCTCATAACTTGGTTCACGACCTGACCGACAGCGGTGTAGTCGCTCGTCTCTCCCTGGCCGACCCTCCCAACGAAGGCGACCCCGCTGCCCACTACTGCACCCACAAGCGGCTCGTCACCCCAGAAGCTAGCGAGTACGCGGATCACCTCGAGCGCCACCTCAACCGCGCGCCGCTCGTGCTCCTGCTCGTTGTACGGCGCGCCGAAGAACGCTATGACCTCTTCACCGAGCAGCTTATCGACGGTGCCATCTCGCGCAATTACGGCGTCGGTCGCGCGCTCGTAGAACATGTTGAGCCGCTGCACTACCTCCGTCGGTGGAAGCGAGGCCGTGGCCTTGTTGAATCCCGTCAGGTTGATCGCTAGGAAAGAGATCTTGGCCTCTCGACCGAGAGGGTTGAACTCGTATCAGGTCGTACAGAGACGCGGATTCTTATGGGAGGGCCGGATAAGGAAGAAGCGGTGACCCAGCGAGAACAGGCCGCCGAAGGGCGCCCAGCAGCGCTTGCAGCGGCCAGCGGCGGGCAGCAGCCGGTTGAACCACCTGTAATAGGGGAGTATCCAATATATCCAAGCCCACTCGCGTGGAGGGCGAAAAGGCATACAGGCCAGAATATCCTTTCGGCCTTGGGACAGCGCAAGGCCCGATCGGTCAGTCGAAGGACTCGCCTACACCGTGCCGCTTATTCTGGCACCTCCGCTCGCGGGTCGTTTTACGGGACCCGGACCTCCGGCCTCGTGGAGGGCGGTGAGGCTGTTGCTCGATTCGACCCGGTCGCCTGAGCGGGGCGGCGCCACGCCGCGTAACCTAACCACGCCCATGCGATGGCCACTCCCCACATCGCCAGGTACCCGTACATCCTCAGGAACGTGCTTGACGCGAGCCCGAAGTCGGTACCGAACAGCAGCGTCGTCGCGAAGGGTCCCGCAACACCAAACAAGCCCGTCGGCTGGATGAACGCAAACAGCACGGCTGCGCCGCGGGGCAGCACTCCGGCCCGGTAGGCCCCGACGCCGAACAACACGGCGCCGGTGCCTGAGAGTACCGCCGCCAGCAGCGGGTGCCAAGGTACGGGGGTCGAAGGCGCTGCGATGGCGAAGAGATTCTCTACGCCTATGAGGAAGAGTGCCAACGTATAAAGCGTGGCCCCGATCGCTGCTGCCCATCCGCCCCGCGCTGCTTGGGCAATCGCGGGGAAAGCCACGCAGATGAGCACCGCCAGCCCTAGGGTCAGCCAGTGGTTCAGGAGGGCGAGATTGCCGGCGGGTCCCGCCACAGCACGGACATCGGGCGCGGACATGTACGGAAGTAGAAAGCTCACGGGGATCAACCACGCCAGGACAAGCAGCACTCCGGCCGGGATGCTCGCGAGTGAAAGCCAGCGCCCTATGGTGGTAGGCATCGTCCACTCCTTGTATCGTCGTTGGCGAGGACTGCCTAGGGCTTACAGAGAGGCCCCATTCTTGGACCGATCGCACGGGCTTGTCAAGTGAGCTCGGTCGAGTTCGCCTAGCCTCAAGCGATGTGGAAGCGCAAGGAGATGACGCACATCCTCGAACCCCGCCTTGCCTTACACCCTAGGGGGCCGGCTGTCCTGCATCGATACCATGGACCCGGGTCAGTACCCCAGTCTCGGCATGCTCAACGAGATGGGCGCCCTCGTCGACGCGGAGAACGCGCTGTACGGAAGCATGAACGTGGCTCGAGGAAAGCAAGGTGCGGAAGATGTTCGGTCAACCGCTCGAGAAGGCAAAGCTGTCAAGCTTCCGCGTTTATGATCTCCGCCACGCCTTCGCCTCTTTGCTGCTCGCGCAGGGAGTGCCCATCACCTACGCGAGTGCTCAGCTTGGCCACAGCCGGCCGACCACGACGCTGCAGTGGTATGCGCACTGGCTCCGAGGTGGATGCGAGCGCTACGTGGACGGCTTGATTGGCCCCATAAGGAAGCGCGAGCACCGATAGGGCACCAAAAACAAATCGGGCACTCCGGCGATTCCGAAGTGCCCGATTCGATTGGTGGGCCGTCAAGGACTCGAACCTTGGACCCGCTGATTAAGAGCCTGCGGACACACGCTCCTCGCTACAACCCCCCGCAAGCCAACCCCGCGATCGAATTGCATTTCGCTCTGTCAGACCTCGGATAGCTGGACGCCGAATTGTAACGAATTGTAGCGAGAACGCGGAGAGCGACGCGGAGAGGAACTCCCCCTCTCAGGGCCGCCTCTTCCCCTCTGCTCCCGCTTGGGTTTTACCCAAGCCCTGTGCTAGTGCTGTCTACCGCGAGGCTCCGATCTCGCCGTTCAAGATCTGTTGCCGGCAGCAACGGGGATTCGAACCCGTGTTTACAGTCCGGCACGCGCTAGCTGTTTCACATCGCGGAGTTCGAACATGTTGACTCAACAACGTGCCCCGGGGTATTCAAATTCTGAGGGTTTTCGAGACCCGGCCCTGCGCTCCGGCACCCTTAGCACACGTAAGGCGACTTCTACGCCCCCGGCGCCAGAGTGTCACGTTCCGGCGAGCTTCTAATCCAGGTCGGCTAAAAGGAGACCTATGGGTGTTCCCACCCGAAGGTCATCGCAAACGTATCAGCGCAGGGGAGTTACTGAGCGCCGATTCGAGCCAAGGTCGATCCCGAGCGCGAGGACGGCTCTCGACGGCGGGAAGTAATAAGGCATCCTCTTCTCTCTACACCGATCCCTCACTCTGGATGGAATAGTAAATCCAGAACATGTGCGCCGAGTTCACGATACTGACCGTGCATATATTCGTTTACGCCCCGTTCTCCTATCGCCGCGATTAGAAAGTTCTTCATGCTGATGTATCGGCGTTCCGGGTCCGCCATCCGCCGCTCCAAGAGTTCGAGCAAAGAGAGACCCTGCGGCAGGATTCCTTCAAGGATCTCAATCTCTTCTATATCCAAGAGCTGCAACGGCTCGATTCCATCAGCCTGCAATAGTCCTTCGTCATGGAGGCGCTGGTTGAAATACCTCCACGTGATCGTACTCTCCGGTAACTGCTGCAAAGCGGTAATCACGGGATAGATTCTCGGTAAATCGGTACGAGTCAGCCCGCCGATGCTATAGAGTCCCTCCCGAAAGTCGCGGATCCTATCTGTCAGCTGTC
>WNFD01006953.1_pt1 | contig 19117 bp, 20 predicted proteins | sample 5400491 | NCBI WGS metagenome assembly WNFD01 (sample SAMN13153343, study PRJNA577476) | soil metagenome | isolation source: 120 cm saprolite under Douglas fir tree site 2 hole 2 replicate 2 | place: USA:California | collected 2015-04-18 | reverse complement strand
CGCACCGGCAGGTGTCTCGACGTGAGCGTATTCATGGGACGAAGGAATACCCTTCCCGCGGCGGCGTCAAACGAGATACTTAAGGCATCCCCATCGGATTTGCACGGGCGAGGCGCGCGGCGCGATCCGTGCCCGACGCACGCGCATGAGCGCAAGTCAAAAAAGCATCGGTTTCCTCCATAAATATGGCCTCATCACCATTCGCGCCGCGCATGCCGGTTCCGCCGCCCGGCACCTAGGCATGCCGTCGCGTGGCCGTCAGCCGGCGCGCTCGTGGAAGAAGTCGTAGATCTTGCGCGCGGTCTCGGCGCTGATGCCGGGGACCTTGGCGAGATCGGAGGGCGCCGCCCGCTCGATCGCCTTCAGCGTCCCGAAATGGTGAAGCAGCGCCCGCTTGCGGGTCGGGCCGATGCCGGGAATCTCCTGCAACCCCGCCTCGCGGATGTCGCGCCGGCGCCGGATGCGGTGCGAGCCGACGGCGAAACGATGCGCCTCGTCGCGCAGCCGCTGCACGAAATAGAGCGCCGGATCGCGCGGCTTGAGCTTGAACGGCTCCCGCCCGGGCAGGAAGAAGGTCTCGAGGCCGGCGTCGCGGTCGGGGCCCTTGGCAACGGCCGCGAGCGGCACGTCGGTGACGCCGAGCGCGGTGAGCGTCTCCTGCGCGGCGGTGAGCTGGCCGCGGCCGCCGTCGATCAGGACGAGATCGGGCCAAGGCGACTCGTCCTCCTCCTCCGGGCTGCCGGCGAGATCGATCGGCGCGCCGTCCGGCGCCGGCGGCGGCAGCGCCGCAGCTGGGGTCGGCGCCGGGCGCGGCGCCTCGTCGATCAGCCGCTTGAAACGACGGCGCATGACCTCGCGCATCATGCCGAAGTCGTCGCCGGGCGCGAGATCGGCGGAGCGGATGTTGAACTTGCGGTATTGATTTTTCCGAAATCCGTCCGAGGCGGCGACGATCATGGCGCCGACCGCATTGCTGCCCTGGATGTGGCTGTTGTCGTAGACCTCGATGCGCCGCGGCAGCCGCGGCAACCCGAAAGCTTCGCCGAGCAATTGCAGCAGCCGGCGCTGGGACGAGCTGTCGGCGAGCCGGCGCGCCAGCGCCTCGCGCGCATTGGCGAGGGCGTGATCGACCAGATCCTTCTTCTCGCCGCGCCGGGGGACGCTGACCTCGATCCTGCTCCCGCTCTTCGTGCTCAAGGCCTCCGCCAGGAGCGCGCGCTCCTCGATCTCGTGCGAGATCAGGACGCAGCGCGGGCACGGCTTGTCGTCGTAGAATTGGGCGAGGAACGCGCCCAGCACCTCGCCGGCGGCGAGCGAGCGGTCGGCCTTCGGGAAATAGGCGCGGTTGCCCCAGTTCTGGCCGGTGCGGAAGAAGAACACCTCGATGCAGCTGAAGCCGCCCTCCTGGTGCACGGCGAACACGTCGGCTTCCTCGACGCCGCGGGGATTGACGCCCTGGTGCGACTGCACCGCCGCGAGGGCGGCGAGGCGGTCGCGGTAGATGGCGGCGCGCTCGAAGTCGAGCGCGGCGGAGGCCTTCTCCATCTCGGCGGCGAGCTCGTTCTTCACGACCTGGCTCTTGCCCGACAGGAAGGCGTTCGCCCCGCGCACGAGCTCGCCGTATTCGGCGAACTCGATCTCGCGGGTGCAGGGGCCGGAGCAGCGCTTGATCTGATGGAGCAGGCACGGCCGCGTGCGGCTCTCGAAAAAGCCGTCGGAGCAGGAGCGCAGCAGGAACGCCCGCTGCAGCGCCGTGATGGTGCGGTTGACCGCCCAGACCGAGGCGAACGGCCCGTAATAGCGGCCCTCGCGCTTGCGCGCGCCGCGGTGCTTGAGGATTTGCGGGGCCCAATGATCGGCGGTGATCAGGATATAGGGAAACGACTTGTCGTCCCGCAACAGCACGTTGAAGCGCGGGCGCAGCCGCTTGATCAGGTTGGCTTCCAGGAGCAGCGCCTCGGTCTCGGTCGCGGTCGAGACGAATTCGAGCGAGGCGGTCGCCGCGATCATGCGCTCGATGCGGGGGTCGTAGCCGGTCGGGCGAGTGTACGCGACGACCCGTTTGCGGATGCTGTTCGCCTTGCCGACGTAGAGCACGTCGCCCTTGGCATCGACCATGCGGTAGACGCCGGGCGAGGTCGGCGCGAGCTTGGCGTGGCGGGCGATCGCCGCCCGCCCGGCGGCGAGCGAGCCGGCGCCGGGCGCCAGCTCGGCGAAGGCGTCCTGCTCCGACTCCGGCAGCGGCAGCGGCTGGTCCTCGTCCTCCTCGACGAGCTCGGTGGTCGGGTCGATGTCCTTCCTGGGACCGTTCATGGCGCGAAGGTAAGTTCTCCGCGCGGCTTGGGCCACTGCTTGGGCCGCCGCCGCCGTTGCGCCCGGCCGGCGCCGCGGCATGACGGCGTTTCCGTTAAGTAATCATTCACCACGCCGTCGATAAAGCAAGAATTTGTTGACCATGGCAGAGGTATTCAAAGCCAAATCATGGCTAAATATTTGAAATTCATATGTGTCGTTCTTACACTAGACAATAACAAAATTAGTAATACTGTTTGATGCAATGGCTTGAGCGGAGGGTAGGGTAAATGAAGCGCGTGATCGTTGCGTGTGTCGGCGTGTTTGCCGCGGCCGGCTCGGCGATGGCGGCGGATGTGCTGCCCCGCTACCAGACGCCGTTCTACAATCCGGGCTACAGCTGGACCGGCTTCTATCTCGGCATCAACGGCGGCGGCGGCTGGGGCCGCTCGCAGTGGGACGGCATCGACCGGTTCGACGTGTCGGGCGGGCTGATCGGCGGCACCGTCGGCTACAATTGGCAGTTCGGCCAGGCCGCGCTCGGCGTCGAGGGCGACATCGACTGGTCCGACATCAGGGGAACGACGACGACTCTGTGCGCGCCCGGCTGCACGACGCGCAACCACTGGCTGGCGACCGTGCGCGGCCGCCTCGGCTATGCCTTGGACCGGTTCCTGCCGTATCTCACCGGCGGCCTCGCGGTCGGCGACATCAATGCCACCTTGCCGGGCTTCCCGGCCGGCAGCATCACCACGGCGGGCTGGACGGTCGGCGCCGGCCTCGAGTTCGGCATCGTCAGCAATGTCAGCGTGAAGGCCGAGTACCTCTACGTCGATCTCGGCAACTTCAACTGCGGCCTCAATTGCGCGCTCGCGCCGACCGGCAACGTGTCGTTCAACGCCAACCTGTTTCGCGCCGGCGCCAACGTGCGGTTCTGATCGCAGGCCGCTGTCATTCCGGCCGAGCGACCCGGGCTTGGCCCGGGGAGCGAGAGCCGGAATCCAGTCATCACCGAACGCTGTTGTTTCGAACGGTGTTCCAGATTGCATGGCCGGTGGATTACTGGATGCCCGCCTGCGCGGGCATGACAGTTGGGGGGTATACCCGCAACTGTCATTCCGGCCGAGCGACCCGGGCTCTTGGCCCGGGGAGCGAGAGCCGGAATCCAGTAACCCCCGAACGCTGTTGTTTCGAACGGTGTTCCAGATTGCATGGCCGGTGATTACTGGATGCCCGCCTGCGCGGGCATGACAGCGGAGAGGCTCTCTACGTCGGCTTGGTCGCGGCGAGGGCCGGGACGTTGCGAGCGAAATCGTCAAGCCAGGCGACGAGCCGCGGGTGATCCTTCCGCCAATCTCCCGCGAAGCGGAAATCGCGATAGCTCAGCGCACAGGCGAGCGCGATCTGACCCACGTCGGGCGGGCGATCGAGCGCGGGCGGCGCCGCTTCCAGCGCCGCCAGCGCGCGCGCGACCTTGCCGGCCTGGTGGTCGAGCCATTTCGGCTCGTGCCGCTCCGCCGGCCGCCAGCGCCCCTCGTAGACCGCGAGGATCGACGCATCCAGGATGCCGTCGGCGAGCGCCTGCAGTCGCAGCGCGGCGAACCGCGCGGCCGCGTCGCTCGGGATGATCCGGCCGCCGCCGGCGCGGTGGTCGAGATATTCGAGGATCACGCGGGAATCGAACAGGGTCGTGCCGTCCTCGAGCAGGAGCGTCGGAATCTTGCCGAGCGGGTTCTGCCGCCGGACGGTGTCGGCGGGATTGGCGGTATCGGCGGGCTCGATCGCGATCGCGCCGTCGAGGCCCAATACGCTCGCGCCGATCCTGATCTTGCGGCCGAACGGGGAGCTCGGAGAGGTGCGCAATGTCAACATGGGATTGGCCACAATCGATGACTGGCGCGCGGTCGAAGCGGCGACGCGCGCGCGGGAGGACTATTCGCAGAGCTCAGCCGGCGGACATCAGCCGGTGATGACGAGGTTGACGGCCTTCGGGCCTTTGCCCTTCTTGTCGGGCTCGACGTCGAAGGAGATGCGTTGCCCCTCGGTCAGCGACTTGAGGCCGGCGCGCTCGACGGCGGTGACGTGCACGAACACGTCGCGTCCGCCGTCGTCCGGCTTGATGAAGCCGTAGCCGCGCTCGGCGTTGAAGAACTTGACCGTACCTGCCATGGCCATCGGGAAACTCCATTCCCCGTGGTTGCTCCGCCACCGGCCCCCACGGCGCGGCGGCTCGGCCGGACATTCGCAAACGGGGAACAGAGAGCGGCCTCACGGCCTCCGTTCTTCCGCCGGCCCCCACAGGAGGCGGAACGTCAAAGCCAGCGCCGATGAAAATACGCCAAACCAAGGCTGTGGAAAAGTGGCGAAAGCGTTATTCGCCGGCGAGCCAGTCGATGCGCTCCGCGCCGCCGCCCGCCTCCGCCAGCACGGCGGCAAGCTCCGGCAGCAGCGCGTGAAGCTCGCCCGCGAGCGTCCATGGCGGATTGATCACGATCAGCCCGCAGGCGCGCAGCCGCTCCGGCGCGTCGGGCGACGATCCCGCCGCGCTCCGCGACCCGGGCGCGGCGACGCGCAGCTCGGCGCGCAGGATTTTCGCGATGCCGCTTTCGCGCAGGCGCCGCGCCAGCAGATCCGGTCCCGCCCGCTCCTTGATCGGATACCAGGCGAGATAGACGCCGCTCGCCCATTTGCGGTGCGCGGCCTCGAGCGCCCGCGGGAGGCGGGGAAAATCGCCGGCGTCCTCGAACGGCGGATCGATGACGACGAGCCCGCGCCGCTCCTTCGGCGGCACATAGGCATTGAGCGCGGCAAAGCCGTCGATCGCGACCGCCTTGCTGCGGCGGTCGCCGGCGAGATTGCGCGCGAGCGCGGCCGCCGCATTGGGCTCGAGCTCGCAGGCGATCAGGCGGTCCTGCGCGCGCAGGAACGAGCGTATGAGCAGCGGCGAGCCGGCATAGGCGGTGAGCGGGCCGCCGCGATTGAGCGCGCCGACCGCATCGAGGTAGGGCGCAAGCAGCGCGCGGGCCGGTTCCCCGATCCGCGCCGTCAGCAGGCGATGAATGCCGCCGCGCCACTCCGGACTGCGTCCGGCCTCGGGGCCGCCGAGGTCGTAAAGGCCGGCGCCGGCATGGCTGTCGATCACGCGGAAAGCGGCCGGCTTCGCGCGCAAATGGACGAGGATGCGAACGAGCACGACGTGCTTGACGACGTCGGCGAAATTGCCGGCATGAAAGGCGTGGCGGTAATTCATGACCGCATGCGAGACGGTTAAGCGAAGATTTAAGGCGGCACTCCGCTCCAATGGGCCCGTTCGATAGAACTTTACCATTGCGTTTAGCGGGCCGGTGAGACCTCGCGGGTTAGGGTCCCGGGAATGTGGCGGACCCTGATCGCAGCCTCGCTGGTCTACGGATGCGGACACCCCAACTTCGAGGGCTATCGTCCGGCGCTGCTCGACCGTGCGCTGCAGTCGTTCCATCAGGAGGTGAACGCCGCCGCGCGCGACGGCGAGAAAATGCTGGCCAGCATCGACGATACGCGCTTCATGCGCTACCTGAAGGATTCCGTCGCGCGCGCGGAGGCGCAGCTGCGGTCCGCGGAGTGAGATTGACCGGCACGGTCTCTCGACCGTCATGCCCGCGCTTGACACCATCGGCGTTAACTTTCGAGGCTCTCCACCCGGTCATGCGCGGGCTTGACCCGCGCATCCATCTTCTTCGCGAGAAAGTTCTTACGAAGATTGGATGGATTGCATCGGAACTCGGGCTTGCCCGAGTTCCGCATCATCGAGTGCCGCAAGTCGGGCAAGCCCGACTTGCGGTGTCAAGCCCGGCAATGACGAGAGGAGAGTCAGGACGCCACGCCCCTCTCAGCGCGTGAGCGCGGCGGCATCGCCCCGCACCGGCGGCATCACGATCTTGTCGCACCGGCAGGCGCGGGCGTCGATCTCCGGGCAGGCCCGGAAGCGCAGGTCCTTGCCGAGGCAGATGCGTACCTCGCTCAAGCGCCGGCTGTCGCAGGTCACCGCGATGGCATCGCGGGCGAGGCCGGGATTCACCGCCACGAAGGCCTCCTCGACCTCGTCGGGCGTGACCGTCAGCAGCGCCTTCGGCTCGATATAGGCGTCCGGGATTTTGACCAGCGCGCGCGCCCGGCGCACGGACTCGAAATAGGCATTCGGGCTCAGGCCCGAGCAGGTGCCGTGCTTGTCCCATTCGTTGAAGATCAGCCGCGGCGCCGGCATCAAGTCGAGCATCGAGGAGACGATGTTGCGGTCGAGCCGCGGCGCCGGCTGCTGGCAAAACTCCGGGAAGCCCTTCTCGTATTGCGGCCACAGCCCGTGAACGACGAACGAATAGGGGCGCGCGGCGCATTGCTGCTGGGGCGGCGTGCCGCGCTCGCCCGCGGCCTCGCAGAACGACGGCGACCAAGACAGCGACAGCACGTAGAAATCGAACTGACCGGGCTGATTCTGGCGCCGATCCTGCGCCTCGGCGATCCCGCAAACGCCCGCGACCGCGACCGCGAGCCACACCGCGACCACCCGACCGACCATCCGAGCCATGGGCTACCCCCAACAACAGATACCGACGAGGACGTCATGGCCTTTACCATAACGGCCGGAACGTTTCAAGAACAAAAAGGAAATGAAACCGGGCCGCGTTAAGCCGGTACTGGCCGGGAGTGGCCGGTTTTCGCGGAACTCAATATCGGTGCGAGTGAGCAATTTTGTACAGACGCCCGCAGGGCGATGGGCTCAGAACTCCGCAAGCTACGCAGACGAATCATAAGGCGTCGCGTAGCAGGAGAGGGGTTTCAAAATGTCAGAGGCCGAACAGTTCCGGCAATATGCCGAGGAGGCCATGCGCTGGGTTCGCTTGGCCGGCAACGAAAGAGATCGGTTAGCGCTGATTAAACTTGCGCGCACATGGCAACTTGCGGCGGATCAAGCCGAGCGCATTATGGCCATTAAAGAGAGTCCCGCTCCAGAACGCCGGGTCGCGTGAGGGCCGCCTCAGTTAGCGGCCTCGTCGTTACTGTTCGCCGGGGCGCGGCGATCGTTGCGCCAATGCCGCCTCAATCTTGATCCCACCATCACCCTTGTAGATCAGATCGAAGATGTTGGCGGCGGTTTGCAGCCACTTTGCGCGCGCTGTTGCGGGCCATTCGGTTTCGGGCTCGGGTAGAGTTCGAAGCAACCCTTCAATAAACGGATGGCGAGTTGGCGGAGTGGTTCCTCCGCCAGTGTCCTTGCTGTCATTTTCCTTCGGCTTTTCCTCGCCCGCTGGGCGCTCGCTTGCCGAGATGCCGCCGGGCATGACGAGCCGATCCCGGCCCATTTCGAAAAAGCCAGCGGTGCCGGCCGATCGCTCGAATGTTTGGCGGGCACGGTCCGACTGCTTTTGCGCAACTCCCAACAGCGTAATTTCTCGCGTCAAAGCCGCGGTGGGGGGAAGCACTTTCCCGCGATAGTGTTCATGCAGCTTGTTGTACAGGGGCACTGCCAAGAACGCCTTGACCTTGGCTTCGCGCGCCCGAGCGGCGTCTACAATCATTTGTCCGGACCGAAAAGCCGAGCTGCCGAGACCCGCATGCGATAACCGCTGCTGTTCATGCTCTGCTGGACCGCCGCAGCAAGCTGGTCGTGCTGACACGGACTAGCTCCGGTCGTTTCGTGAATGCCACGAGCAATCGAAATCGCGTCATCCAGATCCATGTAAGGGAACGCAATCGTTGACTGCTCCCGCTTCTGATCCTCTTCGCCTTCCAAGGTCTCGACCTTCGCATTCACGTCTTCGGCGGGCATGGCAACCCTCGATTGACCAACGCATTCAGCAAGAAGCTAGACAATCACGTTGCGGCGGTCGCGCTCTATGTGACGCATTACAATTTCTGCCGCGTTCACGAAACGCTCGGGACCACCCCGGCGGTTGCGCTTGGCCTCACCGATCATGTGTGGTCGATCAGCGAGTTGATCGACGCCGCCCATGCGGCTGTGCCACCGAAGCCACACCGACGGCGCCGGATCGACGGCGGCAGTTCCGTGTAATTGAAGGGGACAGGAAGGATTAATATGCTCTAATCCAACAGCCATCCCATTCGTATTTGAGTCCGCCAGTTGTTACCGATTTTCCATCAAGGGAAAGTGCAAAAGCATGAAGCCCAAGCTTACATCCATTATCAAGATTAGCACACTGACGATCTGTCTTGGTAGCTCGGGCGCGCAAGCGACCTTTGTTGCTGCCATCTTTAATGACGATACGTTTGTTATTGGAGCGGATAGTCGAAGGATGACTGAGGGCGGCCCTGTAGACGACACTTTCTGCAAAATTATTGTACTCACCAATCAAGCGGTCTTCACAATGCTCGGCGTGCCTTCGGTAGCCATAGGAACGCAAGGTCTCAACATATTCGACTTGAACAGGCAAGCCGCCATCGGAACAACAAATCTTTCCGAAATGGCAAGACGATTTGGCAGCATGGCAACATCGGAACTGAACCGGATAAATCCGCAACTTCGCACACAATTTCGACGAACCTCCGGTTACCCAGTCATCGCTATTGGCGTTTATGGCGGTTTCGATGCATCCGGCATTCCCTCTTTGTCTGTCGTAAGAATCTCTCACGACGAACCATCGAACAATTTCATCGTGCTGAACCAAGAAAGGCGGTCGGATACCAACGCCGTAATTGTTTTCAACCTCCTGAATGAAGCGAACGAGATAATGCGCACCGAGGAACTGGCGGCCATCCAGCGCAATTTGACTGTCCCAACCGCCATTCGATTTGCGGGAGCGGTGGCGACACTCATTCGGCAGATGATTTTGAGACGGGTCAATGCAGAGGTCGGTGGCGTGCCGACTGTTCTTATCATTGAAAGAGGCAGGGGCGCGTATTGGTTCACCCGCGCGAGCACCTGCCCCAACCTCAATTGAGATGGCGATAGCAACCCCAATAATGCACAGCCAGCAGTGGCCGGTTTTCGACCGGCGAGTGGCCGGTTCCGGCCAGTACCCACCGGACGGTAGTGTCCTAATTCCGAGGCATCTGTCCTAATTTGATTCGCCGGGTGTCCTAATTAGGCGTAGCGTCGAATCACCATCGGCAGCGACCCTTGGTCAGGCGCCGGTGGCTGAGAGTTCGGTAGCGCTCCCGCCTGCACAGGGAGCACGTCATGGCAACTCGTAAGATCAGCCTCAAAGTAGTTCACGCGCCGGCAGTCGGCGTCGTCCTGGACGCCCCGCCCGTGCTCAAGGCGAGCGATCAGTCGGTGGACTACACCTGCGGCCGCTGCGGCACGACCTTGCTGCACGCCGAGGAAAACCAAGTTCGCGGTGTCCTGCTGCGCTGCACAAACTGCGGATCGTACAATTCAACGGATGCGTAGGCCGCCTCAGTTGGCGGCCTGGTCACATCGGCCTACCGCTCTTGTCCTGAAGTGGAAGCGCGAGCGTTTCATCATATCGCGGATGAATGCGATCAATCTTTACCTCGAAGTCTTCATATTCGTTGCTCAGCTTCAGGTGATGTCCGCTGCGCCACCTCATTCTTGATCGGCCCCCAGACTCCAATCCCTCCCCCGCAGGGGGAGGGTGGCCGAGCGCAGCGAGGCCGGGTGGGGGACCAAGCTTGCTATGCCGGGCGATCAGCAAGAACCCCCACCCGACCCGCCTCGCTACGCTCGGCGGGCCACCCTCCCCCGAAGGGGAGGGATAAGAAGGCCGAGCCAGCTGCGCATAGGCGATCGCCCTCCCCCTGCGGGGGAGGGATGAATACCGCGATTCAGCCAGTCAAAATCACTGTGTCGAGGTACTAGGGGCATCACGCCGAGATCGGCAAGGTTTTCTGAAAAGCGTTCAGCCGTCTATTTCACGGCGTCACGTCTCACGCCTCGAAGCGGAACAGCCGGAAGAAGTCCGTCGGATCGACGAAGACTTGCCGCGCCTCACCGAAGCCGGCCTCGCGGCCGAGCTCGCACCAGACGGCTGAGGTCTCGGGGAAGTCGCAGGTGGTGACATGGTGCCGGATCTGATCCCATTCAGCCGGCGTCAACACGCTCCACAAGGGCTTGTTCGTCCGCATGAAACGGTCGAGAAATGCGGTCCGATCCTCGTCGGCCCGACGCGTCGGCTCGTAGAGCAGAAAGATCCCGCGGGCCCCGATGGCGCCGCGGATCGCCTTCATGAGGCGCAGCTTGTCGTCAGTCGCCAGGTGATGGACCGACAGGCTGCACCAGGCTGCGTCCGCATGCTTCGGCCTGCGCATCATGGCTTCGACGAAATCGCGGTGGTCGAGATCAACCTCGAACGGCGATCCGGCGAGATTGGCGGCGGCGAGCTCGAGGGCTGACTGCGACAGGTCGATGCCGTGATAGTGGCGGACTTGGGTTCCACGCAGCGCGGCCTTCATCATGCTGGCATCGCCGCAGGCAATGTCGAGGAAGGAGAAGGCCGCGGTGAAGACCTCGTTCAGGGTCTGCTGCAGAATATTGCCGATCTGTCGGTGGGCCAGACAATCGCTTTCGACCAGCTTGCGGTAGGTGGCCCACTGCTCCTGGAATTGCGCAAGCGCCGCGGCGTCCACAACGGCGCCGCCGGGTTGGAATTGATGAATATGAACGTTGACCAAGGTCGCTGCCTCCTCAAACCTTCCGCGCTGTTGCAGCTCGATCGAGATCAATGAAAGCCACCAGCTCTTTCGTCAGGTCGGTGAACAGTTGAGCACCGAGCGTGCTGCCATGATAGCGAACCTAAATCATCCGCATAATGATGCGGGCGATCAGATCGGCACCTCCGTATCTGCGGGCGGATATCGTTTGGCTCCATTTGGCACATTCGCGAGCATAAGCAGGCTTCGTAATCACATTCTCGATGGCGCGGCGGACATCGTGTACGTAGTGAAGCGAAGGGGGCGCACCCTGCATGGGATCAAATTCGGGAATCGACGGGACGAACGTGACGTCACCAACATCCAAATACTCGGCGGATTCAACGCCATCGACGCCATAATGGGCGAGAACCTTGTTGATGGCGGGTAGCGCAGAGGGCATCCCCTCCGGAACTTCTTTCCACCAGGTGATCGAAGCGAATTTTCGGAACGGCAAGAAAATAGACTGCGAGATCGTTATGTGTGGAATTTGCAGTGATCTGGCCGCGAGGGCAGCCACCGGGTTGATATCGGTGACAACGACTGCAGGGCGCCCAGCGGATATCGCCCTTCGGTAGGCCTCGACGTGATCGAGGAGCGCCGCAAGATTTTCGAGGTCGTGAAGCGCGAGAAAATGGTAAGGTGACCACCATCCTGCTGCCTCGTCCGAGGGCGCGTTGAATTCAGGAAGATCGAGCTCGATCAAGTCGAACCCGGCGGCGCGAATTTTAGGACCAATTGCCCCTCCGATGGCAAACGAGCTGGTGATGCCATGATCGACCAGTCGATTGGCAATCGGAAGGGTACGAACGACCGGACCCCAGCCCGCACTCAGGAAAAAGAACACCACCTTGTTTGAACGAACGGAGGACATGCTGGATTTGACCGCGTAGTGTTGCTGCGTCAAGTCGCCCCAATCGAAGTAGGTCGTTTGGGAGGTCCTGTTCTGGGAGGGTGCTTGGCCGGCATCGCCAAATCACGGCGCGTTCATCCAATCAGCAGTTCCAAAGAGCACCCATGAAGCTTGCGTTTTTCGACGACTTCAAACTGGGCGTGGTTGCGGACGACGAGGTGGTCGACGTGACCGACGTGGTGAAGGACATCTCGCGGCTTGGCCCTCAGGACGTCATGCGCGGCCTGATCGAGCGGTTCGACGCGCTCAAGGGCAAGCTCGCGGACGCGGCTGCGAAAGGGCAGGGCAAGCCGGTCTCGCAGGTGAGGTTCCGCCCGCCGCTGCCCAGGCCCGAGAACATCATCTGCATGGCGGTGAACTACATGGAGGACGGTACCCTGCCGGAACCCGCCCCCGTCAACGCCTTCATGAAATCACCGAGCGCGATCATTGGCGACGGCGACACCATGGTGCTACCCGATATGGCGGCTACGATTTTCGAGGGCGAGGCGGAGCTGGCCGTTGTGATCGGCAAGCGCGCCTCGCACGTCAAAGCGGCCGACGCGATGAGTTACGTGTTCGGCTACACCAATTTCATCGACGGCTCGGCGCGAGGCGTGGTGCCGCCAACCAATGTCTTCTATCAGATGAAGTCGCGCGACACGTTCGCCCCGATCGGCCCCTATATCGTGACGGCCGACGAGATCAAGGACCCGCACCAGCTGCAGATCAGGCTCACGAACAATGGTGTTGTGATGCAGAATTTCAACACAGACGACATGGCGCATAAGATTCCACGCTGCATCGAATGGGTCACGTCGATCCACACGCTGCAGGCCGGTGACATTCTCGCAACCGGCACCAACCATCGAGGGCTCAATCCGTTCATGGATGGCGACAAGATCGAGCTCACCTGCGAGGGCTGTGGCACGCTACGCATCACCGTGGGTGACGATCTCAAGCGCGTGTGGGCGCGTATCACCCGCCTGCAGCACAAACAGAGTGGGGTTGAAGGCGTGCACACCAAGCAAACCAGTGGCAAATACGCTCCGGCGAAGTGAGTCGGCGCTGTCGTCTGTGCGGCTTGCTCAGCGGTTGTGCCGATCAGTCCCGCGGAGCTGCTCATCGCGAAGTAAACGCCGGGATAGGTCGTGGCCAAGCATCTTGAGCCTGCAACTGAGATGATGCGCGCCCACGCAGGCCTCCATGCCGATCAGGCACGACGGCAGGTTGGCGAGCCGTGTTTCCGTGCGAGACGCAAGCGCGTTACCTTTCGACAGATACAATCCATCTTCTTCGCAAAAATTTCGACCGGAATCGGCCCCGCTCACCCCTCCGGCCGAAACCCGAAGGTCTGCTCGAACCGCCTGGCGTAAGCGGGCCACACCTGCGGATTGACGATGCGGGGCGGGCGCTTGCCGTCGAGCGTCATGATCAGCTGCTCGGCCGCGATCTTGCCCATGTTGGCGCGCGCCTCGTGGGTCACGCCGGCCATGTGCGGGCTCGCGACCACGTTGTCGAACCGCAGCAGCGGATGGTCCTTGGGCGGCGGCTCCTTGTCGAAGACGTCGAGGCCGGCGCCGGCGATCCGCTTCTCGCGCAGCGCGCGCTCGAGCGCGCGCTCGTCGTGGATGAAGCCGCGCGCGGTGGTGATGAAATAGGCGTGCGGCTGCATCAGCGCGAATTCGCGCGCGCCGATCATGCCGCGCGTCCCTTCGTCGAGCGGGCAGTTGATCGACACGAAGTCGGCGCGCCGCAACAGCTCGTCGAGCGTGACCTTGGCGGCGCCGCGCCCCGCGATGGTCTCATTGTCGAGATAGGGGTCGCAGGCGATCACCTGCATGCCGAGGAGCCCGCGGCAGAGCTCGGCGACGCGGCGGCCGACATTGCCGATGCCGACGATGCCGATGGTGCGGCCGCGCACGTCGCTGCCGGTGAAGGCGGCGCGGTCGTGCATGGTGCCGCCGCGCAAGGCATGGTTGGTCTGCACGATCTGCTTCGACAGCATCAGCAGCATGGCGAGCACGTGCGTCGCCACCGCCTCGGCGTTGCCGCCGGTCTGGTTGACGACGAGAACGCCGGCGTCGGTGCACTCCTTCACGTTGACGGTGTCGAAGCCGGCGCCGGTGGTGGACACCACGAGCAGGTTCGGCATGCGCGCGATCAGCTCACGCTGGGCGTGGAACCGTGACGGCAACTCGTCGCGCGCCGAGCCGATCTGGTAGGCATGGGCGGCCGCGATGATCGGGTGCACCGCCGTGTCGGCGTCGTCGTTCTCGAGCTTGTCGAGCCGGATTTCCGGCCGCTGCGCGATGATGTCGAGATAGCATTGATGGGCGACGCGGCGCACGTAGAACACGCGCTTGACGTTGTCCTTCATTGTCGCGAGGTCCTCGATGTCGGCGGCGGTCGGCGGCGAGGCTCATGCCGGCGGATGGCGGCGGAAATATTCGGCGTCGCGCGGGTCCTGCTTCCACGCCGCGTTGCCGCGCCATTCGAGGTGGTGGCTCGCCATGTCGGTGCCGTAGCGCACCCGGAAGAGGAGCGTGCGCTGCGGCCCGTTGACGTATTCGTGCACTTCGCCCGGCGGATGCACCACGAACGCGCCCGGCACGATGTCGACGGTCTCCTTTGGCGTGTGCATCTTGCCGCCGCCCTGGAAGCAGAAATAGATCTCGGTGGCATCCGGATGGCAATGATTGGGGCTGATCTGGCCCGGCTCCCAGCACGCGACCGTGACGTCGCCGTCGCCGATCTCGCCGAGGATTTTCTCCACGTGCCGCTTGGGATTCCACTCCTGCTCCCGGTGCAGGTTGAACACTTGCATGAGCTTGTCCTCCGGCGGCGTTATGCCAGTCCCTCGACGATGCGCAGGTCCCGCTCGGCGGCTTTGTCAAAAACCTTCAGCGCCGCCTGGTACCCCTCGCTGTCGTGGGCGGCGACCGCGCGCTCGACGCTGTCGAACTCGATGATGACGACGCGCTGTGCCACCCCCATTTCATAGGCCTTCGCCGCGTTGCCGCGCGCCAAAAAGCGCCCGCCCGCCGCCGCGATCGCCGGCCCTGCGAGCTTGGCGTAGGCCGCCAATGCGTCCGGATTCGAGATCGAACGATAGCACGCTATCCAATAGGCCTTCGCCATTGTGGTCTCCGTCTGTGCGCCCGCCGCGCGGGCGGGACGTGCGGGAAGGGCGGGAGCCTACCCGATTGTCGGCGCGAAGGGAGCCCCGGGCCGCGGCGCAAGCGCGCGGGCCCGCTTGGCGCGCGGACCGCCTTGCCGCAACCGGCATATGCGCTACCATCCCCGCCCCGAGCTTCACCCCCGGAGGTCAGCCATGACAATCAAGACTTGGCTCGCGCTCATTGGCGTCCTGGCCATCGTCGCCGCGATCGGGGCCGGGGTGTTCTTCTTCGGCGGCTACTTCAACGTCGCCGCATCCGTCGAGAACCCCGGCATCGTCAATTGGGCGCTTGCCCGCGTCAGCGCGGCGTCGGTGGCGCGGCACGCGAGCGACACGCCGCCGGGCGCGCTCGACGATTCCGCGATGGTGCAGCGGGGCGCCCGCGCCTATTCCCAGCGCGGCTGCCCCACCTGTCACGGCGGGCCCGGCGTCAACTGGGCGAAATTCTCCGAGGGCCTCAATCCCGACCCGCCCGACCTCAAGGAGGTCGCCAACGAGCTTGAGCCGCAGAACCTGTTCTGGGCCATCAAGCACGGAATCAAGATGACCGGGATGCCGAGCTTCGGAAAGATCGACGTGCCCGACGACGAAATCTGGAGCATCGTCGCCTTCGTCAAGAAGCTGCCGAAGGTGTCGGACGCCGAGTTCAAGAGCTGGACCGCGCCGCCGGTGATCACGACCGTGCCGCGGTAGGCCGCATCGGGTTGCTAGCGTTCCCGCGTCAGATAGCGCTTGTCGAGCATCGCGTGGATGCCCTTGTTGCCGTTGACGACCTGGGTCACGCGCAGGTCGGCGGCGAGGCTGGCGAGCGTATAGGCCTGGTAGCGGTCGAGCCCGGCGCGGGCGCAGATGAGATCGAGCAGCTGGCGCAGCGCGATCACCACGCAGTCGTCGAGGTCGGGATCGAACGCCATGGTGATCACGTGGGTCGGCGTCTCCGCCATCGGCCATTCGAGCCGCATGTCGGCGCGCGCGGTGAGGCGGAAGGTGCCGGTGAGCCCGGTCTCGACCGCGGTGATGCAGACCTCGCCGTCGCCTTGCACGCCGTGGCCGTCGCCGACCGAGAACAGCGCGTCGTCGACGAAGATCGGCAGGTAGAGCGTGCTGCCGGCGACGAGCTCCTTGTTGTCGAGGTTGCCGCCGTTCTTGCGCGGCGGCAGCGTCGAGATCGTGCCCCAGGCCGGCGGCGGCGCGACCCCCATCACGCCGAAGAAAGGCGCCAGCGGCACCTCCTGGCCCCAGGGCAGGCGCCAGCGCTTGCGGGCGCGGTCGAGCACGATGTGGATGTGGCGGCTCTCGGGGAAATCGTACGGCAGGGCGCCGGCGAGCGGGCGCACGGAATTGTAGCCCCAGTCGTAGAGCACGTCGATCGCCTCGATGTCGACCTGCAGAACCTGCCCGGCTTTCGCGCCCCTGACCGCGACCGGACCGGTGCAGATGTGGCCCGGCACCATCTTGCGCGTGACCTGCTCGTGAATGGCCGGGAGCGCCTTCGGGACGACGAGCGGCGGCGCCGGCATCAATTCGGGGCCGCCCGACACCGTCGAGATGGTCACGCGCTCGCCGCTGTCGACGGCCAGCCGCGGCTCGAGGCCGGCGTCGAAATAGCCCCAGTGCACGGTGTGCGGGCCGGGTTCGAGGTGAGGGACGGGCATGGCGCTTGGTCCGCCGCGGGGGAAGCGGTCACCACAGCATGTTTCCGCGGCCGATCCAACGGGTGAATCAACTCACAGCGCCGCGACGGTCTGCACCTCGATCAGCAGCGGCTCCTGCACCAGCCGGTCGACGATCAGCAGCGTGTTCGGCGGATAGGCGCCGCTCGGAAACAGGTGCGGGAATTCGCGCAGGCGGTAGGCCATGAACTTGGCGATGTCCTGCGAATGCACCAGATAGGTGGTGAACTCGACCACGTTGGCGAAGCTCGCGCCCTGCGACTGCAGCGCCGCCGCGATATTGGCGAAGACCTGCCGGCACTGCGCGTCGAAGTCGCCGCCGACGACCTGACCGGCTTTGTCGGTCGCCACCTGACCGGCGATGAACAGAAGCTCGGATGCCTTCACCCGCGTGATCTGCGAATACTGGCCGAGCGGCTTGCCGAGCGCGTCGGGATTGAGAATCTTGATCTCGGGCATGGCGGATCACGCCGTCTCGTCGGCGCCGCCGGCGACGTCGATCTTGAGCCGCTTGAGCATCTTCTTGAGCACCGCGATCTCGGCTTCAAGCTTGGCCACCCGCTCGGCCAGGTCGCCGTCGGCGGGCTGGTCCGGCGTCCCCGCGGCGGTCGCAAAGGCGATGCCCAGCTCCTCGCCACGGCGCCACTGCACGTGGGCCCGCAGCATCTGCTCCTTTTGCGGGATGTGGAGATCGACCACGTCCGGAACGCTGACGGTATCGGAGAAGATGAGCCGGGCGCCGGTCTGCGAAACGTCGCGGATGAGGCAATCGATCGCCGAGCGGCGGTTGTTGAAATAGATGCAGCCGCGCAGGAAGCTCTTCTGGCGTGTCGATCGGCGGCGCTCGCTCATTTATACGTTCTCCCCAGGCGGGCAAACCAACGCGAGAGTATCGGCATTGCCTTAACGATTTCTTTACCGCCCCGCGCCCGGCCGGAGCGTTGTGGCGCGGTACCTCGCGAGCATGCCCACCGCTGTCATTCCGGCCGAGCGATCCCGGGCTTGCCCGGGGAGCGAGAGCCGGAATCCAGTAACCACCGCATGTCCTTGTCGAAGGATCTATGTATGATCCCGCGGCCGGTGATTACTGGATGCCCGCCTACGCGGGCACGACAGCGGAGCGGTTGGGCCAATCCCAGCACGACGGTCACGCGTTCGGGATTACCGGCAGCAGCAGGTGCGAGGGATGCTGCGGGTCGTGGTAGACCTTGTGCAATACGGTCTTGCTGCTGCAGATGTGGTAGGGGATGTATTCCACGTTGGTGGCGCCGCCCACGCCGGTTGCGACGTCGAGGCTCGTGATCTCGACGCAGATGCGGTGGCCCTGCCTGAACCGGTTCGCGGTCGCCATGATCTCGATCGCGTATTCGTTGATCTCTCCGGGCACGACCGGCTTTTGCGCCGCCCGCGTGAGTGGATGCCACGGCCGCCCCGGCAGCGAGCGCGTCGCATCGAGCGCCCGATGCGAGGCCTTGAGCCAGCCGCGGGTGAGCTCGCGCTCGGGAACGTCGGCCGCGATGTCGCGCTCGCCTTCGCGCGCGGTCTGCACGCCGGCATCCGGGCCGACGTCCTTGAGGATCACGATCCAGTTGGTGTCGTCCTGGTCGATCGCGGCGTAGAGATTAAGCACGCTCGGCCCGGCGATGGTGAGGTCCTCGGCGAGCGGCTCGCTCAGGTAGCGCAGCTTCTGGATCCGGTTGGTCTGGCTCGCCGGCATCTGCGCGAACGCATCGGGCGCCTGGTAGTCGTCGGCGCTCGCCGGCACATGCGGCGCGGCGGTGAGCCGCTCCCAGCCCCGCAGATAGAGCTTGATCCATTGCGTCTGCGGCAGCGGCCAGTCGCTGCCGCCGCGCCACTCATTGGCGCCCATCACCCAGAACCGCACCGGCGGGTCATCGAGGATGCCGGTATCGATGCCCTTGAGCCATTGGTCGTACCAGCGCAGCATCTCGTCGTGGAACGCCTTGACCGGCCGGTCGAGATGGGCGGGGCCGGCGAGCAGCAGCTTCTTGTGCGGCGGATTGATGTTGCGAAACCAGTTCTGCGCGCCAAGCAGATGAGTCTTGTAGGTGTAGGCGTACCAACCCGTGCCGGTATAGGTCGGGACCTTGACCTTCGCGAACTCGGCCTCGCTTTTCCTGACCGCCTCCGCCTTGTCGTAAGGGTCGATCAGGATGTCGAAATAGGCCGGGAAATGCTGGCCCTTGAGCGCCAGCACGTTGTAGACGTGCGGATACATCCGAAAGTCGGGATTGGCGATCGCCTCCTGCCACAGCTTCTCGCGCTCGGGCGCAAGCGGACCGGGCCGGCCCTTCTGCTGATGCGCCGCGGCATAGACCTGCAGCAGAAACCGGAACAGATGGATGACGCCGCCGGGATATTCGTCGCGGAAGCCGCCGGCTTCGCCATAGGCGCCGCGCGGGTCGAGCGCAA
>WNFD01007136.1_pt1 | contig 19118 bp, 15 predicted proteins | sample 5400491 | NCBI WGS metagenome assembly WNFD01 (sample SAMN13153343, study PRJNA577476) | soil metagenome | isolation source: 120 cm saprolite under Douglas fir tree site 2 hole 2 replicate 2 | place: USA:California | collected 2015-04-18 | reverse complement strand
AAGTTCGCGGTGCCCAAACGCCTCGCACGGGGAGGCAAATCCAACCTTGCGCGGCGCAGTCAGCGCAAGATGATGCGCTGCAAACGCCTGCACCAGCCCTGTCTGGCGGTATGCGCACGTTCCAAACATGGCGCACTGGACGAAATTCATGCTCCCCCGCCCCAAAACCACATCGATCGTCCGGTGCACTCTGGTGTTTTCTCGTGGAGGCGTTCCCCCCTGCACCGAATTCGCCATTTCCGCGAGTTGCCGTTCCTGCTCCTCTTGGGGCAAGGGGCGGATTTTCTCCTCGAAATGCTTTTCCGTTGCCGCCACCGTTTCCATGATCTGGCGGTCGAGTAGACCTCCAAGAGTTTTCACATTCGCGACCTGCGGATGATCCTTGAACCACACCGGATGCGGGAAGCCGCCCCAAGGCAGCGCCAATTGCGTTTGGATCGAGCCGGGCGCGACGACCTCGTAACCCTTTGCTCGCGGCCACGTTTTGTACTGGTTTTGCTCCAGATAACATGCTTCCGTCGGGATCACCGCGAAAATTGTCTGCGTGGAGCCAAACGTCGGCATTCCCCTGAACATGGAAAGGATTTCCAGCGTGTCGATTCCCCCGGTTTCCAGGCACAGGCGACAGGCGATATCGCTTGCTGTCGACATGTACGCCGTCGCCGGCGCGGCTAGCAATCCCTTCTCGGCAAACTTCTGGCCCCATTTCTCTGCCACCTGCCGGACCCATGCTTGCTCTCCGCTGATGTCGATGTAATGGCATCCCGCCTTCAAGCTGGCCTCAATCACCTTTGAACCGTAATAAATGAGCGGACCAACTGTGTTGCATACCATCTTCGCGCCGCTGAACAGTCTCGCCAGTTCGTCTACCGCTCCCCCTACTTCCGCGATTTCGTAATCCGCCATCTCGATCCCGGGGACACGATTCAAAACCTCCTGGATTTTTCCCCGATTGCGGCCTGCCGCGATGAAGGGAACGTTGAATTCACGAAGAAACTCCGCGACGAGGCGTCCTGAAAAGCCGCTGGCGCCATAGATTACAACCGGCCGCTTGCCCATTGCTGCCGACCTCCTTTATTGACCGGCTGTTGTCTGGGAATCTTCTTGCGTGAATTGGCCAGTAAATATTAGGGTAAAGCTTCTTTATTGCCAGTAGGCACCTTTTCGGTACCTGGTATCAGGAGCGGTTCCAAAATGGACGCGTTCAATTGCCCTGTGACTGTCACGACCCATATCATCGGTGGAAAGTGGAAACCATCAATTCTGTTTTACCTCCAAGGCGGCATCCGCCGGTTCAGCGAGCTCCAAAAACTCCTCTCGGGGCCCACCAAAAAAATGCTTACGCAGCAACTGAGGGAGCTGGAGCGCGACGACATCATCCGCCGCAAGATCTACGCCCAAGTGCCGCCACGCGTCGAGTATTCGCTCACGAGGCATGGTGAGAGTCTTCGGCCCATTCTGGGATTGATGTCCGCCTGGGGAAAGAAGCATCGCGCGCGCCACGGTGGGGAACGCATTCCATTGCAAGCCAACGCCCACTGCTCCGTGCGATCAGGCGGCGGCCGCCTCTTGTGGAACCAGACGCCCTCCCACGGCCCGAAGCCCTCGCTCGAGCTAAAGTGCCCGCCAAATACCTGAAGCTGTCATCTCAAGAACATGCAGAGCTCCAGAGCCGCGGTTTTCAGATGTGGCAGAAATCGCACAAGCAGATCCTGGAGCGACACTCGCTGCGCGTGCGCGCCGACGTTGAGCGCGGCAACCACTTTTCCATTGGGGTTTCGAATCGGCACGGCCATCGAGCGCAGCCCGTATTCCAATTCCTGGTCGATGACCGAGTAACCGTTGCGTTGCACCACGCGCAGAATTTGCCGTAGCTTTTCCGAGCTTACCACCGTGCGGTCGGTGTAGCGTGTGAACTCAATGCTGGCAAGCAGCTCTTCGAATTTTTCCGGCGCCAAGTCCGCGAGCAATACGCGGCCCATCGAAGTGCAAAACGCCGGCAAACGACTTCCCACACCGAGGTCGATCGACATGATACGCGTCACGTCAGCTCGCGCAATGTAAACAATTTCCGGGCCGTCCAGCGTGGCAATCGAGCAAGATTCGTGCAAGACATGGCTAACATGCTCCAGCACAGGTTGGGCTGCCACGGCAAGCGGCATGGAGGAAATGTAGGAATGCCCGAGCGTCAATACGCGCGGCCGAAGATGAAAATGACGGTTGTCGTCTGAACCCGCGAAACCTAATTTCGCCAGCGTGTAGAGGCAACGCCGCACGGCCGCGCGCGAAAACCCCGTCTTGCTGCTAATTTGTGAAATGGTTTGCTGCCGCTTGGTCTGAGAAAACGCTTGAATAACGGCAAGGCCTCGGGCGAGCGAAGTCATAAAGTTTGGATCGCCATCCGCTCTGTCGTATTGAGGCAACGGCGTTGGCGCAGGTTCTATCGGTGCAGCAGACGCAGCCCCACTACGTGAGTGTTTTCTGAAACCTGCATTCGAACCGCCCACGGGCATTGGCGCTCCCCCTCCACTCCGTCATTCGAACGAGAAAGAATACAACGAATTGGCCGATATGCGCACGCCACTTCGATAATCGCCTTGACGGCTCCGATTCGAATGCATAAATTGCCTTGGCGCGGTGCGAGGACGGCTGGCATTCGAACCGAGTCGAGGGCGATCCCACCTCCGTGTGGCTGCGCGTTCGAATGTGGCATGCTGTGGCGCGGTGATTTTGTGAAATGAGACGGAAGGAGAGTCAACGCGTGACCAACATCGTGGGATACCGGCGGCCAATTCCTGGTACCCAGCCGAAACATCTCCACTCTCCTTACGTTTCCTCTGTCAAACGTGCTCCTTCAGAACCGCTGGTTTATATGCCGCACACGCTCACGGAAGTAACCGGGCCCTCGTTTGGAAAAGAAATCATCGACTCGAGAGCCTGTGATTTGACACGGCAACATAAGGGCGAGCCTCTCGGGGAACGGATTATCGTACGCGGACGAGTGATCGATGAGGATGGGCGCGCGGTTCCACATACGCTCATCGAAGTCTGGCAGGCAAATGCGGCGGGACGCTACTTGCACAAAGCAGATCAGCACAACGCTCCGCTTGATCCGAATTTTACCGGGTGCGGTCACACGCTAACGGATAGCGACGGCCACTACCGCTTCGTCACCATCCGTCCGGGTGCGTATCCCTGGGGCAACCATCCTAACGCGTGGCGTCCGGCGCATATTCATTTCTCGCTCTTCGGGCCGGCGTTCGCCACGCGCCTGGTCACACAAATGTTTTTTCCGGGCGATGCCCTGCTTCCCTATGATCCGATTTTCAATTGCACCGCAGATGAGCAGGCTCGCGACCGGCTGATTTCCGTTTTTGATTGGGGAAGCACCATCCCCGATCAGGCGCTAGGCTACCGATTCGACATTATTCTCAATGGCAGAGAAGCAACGCCGATGGAGAAATGAGATGCGCCTGCAGGCAACTACATCGCAAACGGTAGGTCCCTTCTTCACGATCGGTCTTGATTGGTTGAAAAAGGCCGACCTGGTGCGATCGGGAGTCTCCGGAGAACGGGTCACTGTCGCGGGCCGCGTGCTCGACGGCGACAGCAAGCCGGTTCCCGACGCCCTTCTCGAAATCTGGCAAGCGAACAGCCACGGCAAGTACGCACATCCCGAAGACGACCAGAACAAACCGCTCGAGCCGGACTTCCAGGGTTACGGAAGAGTTGGCGTCGATGAGAACGGCAGATTCACGTTCGCGACGATCAAACCCGGTGCGGTTCCCGGTACGGATGGAAAAATGCAAGCTCCGCACATTGCCGTATCCGTTTTCGCTCGAGGATTGTTGTTGCGCCTGGTGACGCGGATTTATTTCCCGGACGAAGCGGCCAACGCGAACGACTACGTCCTGAATCTGGTTGAGCCTGCACGGCGCGGGACCCTGATTGCGAGAAAGACGGCAGGTCAGGGCGCGCTCGAGTGGGACGTCATCCTGCAGGGCGCGGGAGAAACGGTTTTCTTCGATTGCTGAGCGCGAGAAGAACTGCCGACTACGAAAGTGGCCCCGCAGCGTATTCGCAAACGCCCTGGATCCTCGTCCGGAATTCGGGTTATAACGGATACGGCCTCTTGCCCAGCTGAATAGTTACCCACTTCACTTCGGTCATTTCTTCAATGGACCAGCGGCCACCTTCGCGCCCCATGCCGGAATCTTTCACGCCGCCGGAGGGCACTGTAGCTTCATCGCGCACGGTGGGTCCGTTCAGGTGGACCATGCCTGCTTCCAGTTCGAGCGCGAACTTCACCGCCAACTGCATGTTGTAGGTGAGAACGGCGAAGCAGAGGGTTTTCCCGGCTATGTAGGGAGTTGAGAACATGAATTCCTCACGTGTTGCACTTTGCGGAAAGAGAATCCGGTCAGCTTGAAAACTTTACGCAAAACGATTCAAAGGCTAATCGAAAATTTTTCGCCAGTGCTTGTGGAATGTCAAGCGCCCGCGCTGGTCGCTCCGCCCCATACAAAACGCGCGGTATCTACGACGAGTTTCAGTTTGGCCCACTGCCGATCCTCGGTGATCAGGTTTCCTTCCGCGGTCGAAGCGAATCCGCACTGCGGGCTCAACGCTAGATTTTCCATGGGAACATAGCGTGATGCTTCCTCGATGCGCTTCACAAGCGTGTCCCCGTCTTCCATCTGTGGAAGTTTCGAACTGACCAGCCCTAGCACCACGGTCTTGCCTTTCGGGATGAAGCGCAGCGGCGCGAAGGTGCCCGAGCGTTCATCGTCATACTCGAGCAGGAAGCGGTCGACATCGAGTGTCCCAAACATTTTATCGGCGATCGCGTCGTATCCTCCTTCGGCGTACCAGTGGCTGCGATTGTTGCCGCGGCAAAGGTGGATCGCCAGTGTCACGCCGGGGCGTCGTGCGGCCTTGAAGCAGGCGTTGTCGGCCTTGATGGCCTCGTCGAGCGCGGCGTCGGGGTCCGCCTTCAACTCCTTGCGGATCCAGTCGCGCCACTTGGGATCCATGTAGTAGCTGTAGCGCGGCGCGTCGATCTGGATGTAGCTCACGCCATCGGAAGACAGCTTGGCAAGGTCGCTCCTCATGATGCCCACGATTTCCCACAACAATGCGGAGTGATCCTTGTAGATTTTGTCGCTGACGCCGGCTTTGAACGAAATGGCGGGAAACTGCGTCGCGCTGGGAAGCGTCATTTTGATTGCCACGGTGCTTTGCCCTTTTAAGAAAGGCAATTCATGCCCGGTGAGCGGGCGTGCCTGGTGCAGTTTCTTGTTTACAATGCCGGTCACGCTGCTGACGGGCGCAGCTTTCATCTCTCCGGCTTTCCAGTTCCTCGCCACCGCGTCGCCCATGTCGAAACCTTCCACGGCATCGGTGAAATCGCTCATGAAATTCCGGCGGCGCAGCTCACCGTCGGTGGCGAATTCGAAACCGAGCTCTTTTTGCTTGGCCATTATGCGCTGAATGTGACGATCTTCGAGCGCGTGTAATTGCTTCGAGCTAGTTGCGGGATTGTTTCTAGCTTCGAGTAACTCAGCGGGCCGCAGAAAACTTCCCACGTGGTCGGCCCGGTATTGTGCTGGCATTTCTTCTAACCCCTTATGGAAACGAATCATAACCTGAAAATCGATTCCGGCGGAGTGTAAGCCAGAAGAATCATCGGGCTGGAACTGGCGCTGCATGGGTTCGGCGCCACGGGCTAAACACAACATTTTCCTTCTGCATGAACTGACTGTTTTTCTGGTGCTCAAGAACCTGATATCCTCCAGGCTCTTTGTTGTTCGGCGTAAAGCCAGAGCTGTGCGCGCCGACCGCGCTACGGACAAACAAAATATGCCCTCGGAACGAGGCTTTTACGGCTGGAAGCTGGTTTTCATTCTTTGGCTTCTGGATTTCCTGAACATGGGATTCCCGCTTTACGGCGGAGCGGTGATCAACACCTACATGTTGAAAGAAATTCCTATGAGCCGCAGCGCGTTTGGCCTGGGATTTACCCTGCTGAATCTCTTTGTGGGCATTCCCTCAGTCCTTGTTGGAGCGTCCATTGTTCGCTGGGGCATTCGAAAGACATTCGGAATCGGTTCGACGCTGATTCTGTTTGGCGCACTGTGGCTCTCCTTCGTGGCGCTAAAGCCTTGGCACTATTGGGTGGGTTTCGGAGTGCTCACGGCGGCGGGAATCAGTTTCGGCACTATCGTTCCTGCAGCAACAGCCATCACGCGCTGGTTCAGCCGCTATCGCGGAAGAACTATGGCGGTGACGCTCTCGGCGTCGGGATTTGCAGGATTCATTGTGGCGCCGACGATCAATCGCATTCTAACGGCGAATGGTGGAAATTGGCGCCAAGCATGGGCGATCGTGGCCGGGATTTCCGTGTTATCCGCGATTGTCGCGTTTCTGTTTGTGAGAGAGCGGCCCGAAGATCTTGGCCAGTCCATGGATGGCGGGCCGAGCGAGGCGCCATCTGCGAAGATGTCGGCTGCGGCCGCCCGGGTTACGAAGTTTCGGTGGGGGCCTGAGCAGGCTTACCAGACCCGCGCGTACTGGATGATCCTTGTCGGTGCAATCGCGTGCCAATTTCCGTTTTTCTTTTTTACCGCCCACTGGCTGCTGCACCTGAAGGGAGTGGGTGTTCGCCCCGCAGATGCTGCATTCGCCATGGGCCTTTTCACGCTGGGAGCGGTGTTTGGCCGCTTGATTGGCGGCTGGTTGATGGACGGCATGGAAGGGCGCTACGCGTTCATGCTGGGCTTCTGCTGTTATTTCCTAGGGTCTTTTCTGGCGATTCGAGTTTCTCCTGAAGCGCTGTGGATCGCCTACGGCGCTGCGATTCTCTATGGAACGGGGTTCGGTTGGACTTTTATTTGTCTGAATACCCTAACGGGTCACTACTACGGTCCGGCGGCGTTTCCGAAAGTAAACGGAATGATGCTGGTGCTCGCGGCGCTCTTTTGCTCACCGGCAGGCTACCTGGGTGGGAAGCTGTTTGACATGTACCAGAGCTATAAGATCGCATTCGAGATTAATTCGGCTTTGGCCGGAATCGGAATCGTGGCTCTCTTTTTTGCACGAATGCCCGAGCCGCCGGAGACCGAAACCCCCGTGGGCGAAAGAGTTTGGCGTGGCGAAGAGGGAGCAAAAAAATTGGCTGGGAGACTAGGATTCGAACCTAGATAGCCAGATCCAGAATCTGGAAAAAATATAGCAAGATGTTGATTCGTCTAGTCTTTTCTTGTGTCGCTGTACTTGGTTTTGCCTGGTTTTCGGCAGCAATTGTTCCCAAGATGTTCCCAAGGAATTGGGGTGAACCCCTAAGATGGCACAGTTTTTTTGGACACAGCTTCCGCTTTCGTAAAAACGTTTGTGCATCTTCTAGCAGGAAAAGGGAGCCGGGGAAGAAGACGGAATTCCAACTAAGGCTCATTCAAATCTGCTAAGTAACGCCAGTTCAAGCGCCTTCAGGTTCTTTTTTCTAGATTCCTAAGTTTCCTCTAGCAAACCTTGAATCGCTGGAGCGGTGGGATTTACACACGACACGGGGCTCGTAACTGGAAAACAATGGGAAATGCGTCTGTGATAGCACTACGCGCCTTAGATCGGGGGTTGTGGAGGCAGTTTGGATGGCGAATATCGCACCGAGGTAAAAAAGATTTAATACTGTTTTCAGGAATATGACTTTTATCCTACTCCTACGACCACCTTTGAACAAGTCGAAGCCCTAACAGAGTGCCCCAGGAAGGGGAAAGCATGAGAGATGAGCGAAGCAAATACCGGCCGGCAGAGAACGGCGGAGCAATTCTTTCGCGGCGTAGCTTGTTCGAACTTGCGGGCATGGCTGTTGCAAGTGCAGCGATTCCGGCGGGAGCGGCGATAGTGCAGCCAATTCCCGGCGGTGATTCGAATGAGCAAGGTGTGAGCCCGGTCATGCACAAGCTCAGCAGGTACATGAGCGAGGCCGGCGGCCGCGCGCTGCCGGACGGGGCGCGCAGCTCTGCAATTTATCGCGGCCTATGGCGGCAAAGAGGTCGCGACAGTAGCTGCCTCAAAAATTGTGTGCGGCCCGATCGAGGCGGCACTGGCGAATGGCGTGCTGGCACATGCTGACGAAACCGACGATTCGCATGCCCCGTCGCAATCACATCCAGGGTGTGCGGTAGTGCCTGCCGCCCTTGCGGCTGGGGAGCGGTTTGGCATCAGCGGGACACACTTCCTGCGCGCGGTGGCGCTCGGCTACGACATTGGACCGCGGTTCACAATGACCCTGGGCGGACAGCAGTTTGAAGCAGAGAGTCACTGGAGCACACACAGTATCTCTCCACTTTTCGGCGCGGCCGCAGCCGCCGGGTGCGCGGCGAGTCTCAACGCGGCACAGATGCGATTTCTGCTGGGATATACGGCCCATCAATCCTCGGGGCTCGGCGCATGGAACCGCGACACCGAGCATATCCAGAAGGCATTCCACTTCGGCGGCATGACGGCGCGCAGCGGTGTCACTTCGGCCTTGATCGTCCAAGCCGGATGGACCGGAGTCGAGGACATCTTGTCCGGGAAGGATAATTTCTTTCAGGCATACAACCCTCATGCAGATCCCGCCGGACTGGCCGAGAAACTTGGCGAACGTTTTGAGATCCTGCGAACGAACATCAAGAAATGGCCGGTAGGTTCGCCGATCCAGGCGGCTCTCGATGCCCTCGAGATGCTGCGAAAACAGCGTCCCTTCCATTCGAATGAAGTGCAGCAGGTCTCCGTGCGGTTGGCGACGGACGAGGCGGCGATCGTGAACAACCGCGAGATCCCGGACATCTGCCTGCAGCACATGGCCGCGGTGATGCTGATGGACAAGACGGTCACGTTCAGTTCGGCGCATGACAAAGGGCGGATGAAGGATGCGGCGACGCTCCGAGAACGAGAAAAGGTGAAATTGATTCCGGATGAAGAGTTAGAGCGCCTCATGCCTTTGCGCGTGGCAATTGTGGAGTTGCAACTGACCGATGGAACGCATCTCACCCAACGAGTCGACAATGTTCGGGGTACTCCCCCAAATCCCATGACCCGGGAGGAAATTGTTGCCAAGGGCCGCGATTTGATGGCGCCGATCCTTGGGACGGCGCAATGCGCGAAGCTCGTTGAAAAATTGCTGGACCTGGAACAAGTAAAAGATATCCGGGAACTGCGGCCTCTACTGCAGCGAGCCTGAGCAAACGGGTTTCCGACGGAAAGGCGGAGTGGTGAGGATTGTAGATATCCGAGAGACCGTAGTGCCCATCAAGTCAGAAATATGCAACGCCTATATTGATTTCAGCCAGATGACGGTGAGTGTGCTCGCGCTGGTGACGGATGTGATCCGCCAGGGCAAGCCAGTGGTCGGGTTCGGATTCAATTCGAATGGCCGATACGCTCCGAGCGGGCTCCTGCGCGATCGCTTTATTCCGCGGCTCAAGGCCGCAGCCCCTGAAGCGCTGGTCGACGAAAGCGGTGAAAACCTGGATCCGGTTCGAGTGTGGAACGTGGTTATGCGGAATGAGAAACCCGGAGGCCACGGCGAAAGATCGGTGGCGGTAGGGGTGCTGGACATGGCGGTATGGGATGCCGTGGCGAAGATAGCGGGGCTGCCACTTTTCCGGTTACTCGCGGACCGTTTTCGGGGAGGAGTGTTCGACGACAGAGTCTTCATTTATGCGGCGGGCGGTTACTACTATCCGGACAAAGACTTGTCTGCCCTGCAGAATGAGATGCAGGGGTATCTTGATCTCGGATATTCGGCGGTGAAGATCAAGATCGGTGGAACACTGCTTTCGGAGGACCTGCGGCGGATAGAAGCCGTACTCAAGATACTGAAGACTTCAGACCAATTGGCAGTGGATGCCAATGGACGATTTGATTTGGAGAATGCCATCGCCTATGCCCGCGCTCTTGCCCCGTACCGGCTACGCTGGTATGAGGAACCAGGCGACCCGCTGGACTTTGAGCTGCAGGCCGAGCTCGCAAATCATTATCCGGGACCAATGGCCACGGGCGAAAACCTATTCTCCATGCAGGATGCGCGAAATCTGATTCGCTACGCGCGACTGCGCGCGGATCGCGACGTCTTGCAGTTCGATTGCGCTTTGAGCTACGGCCTGGTTGAATACCTTCGAATTCTGGGCATGCTGAAGGACCATGAATGGTCGCCAGTCCGCTGCATTCCGCACGGAGGCCATCAGATGTCGTTGAACATCGCCGCGGGTTTGGGATTGGGAGGCAATGAATCCTATCCAGGAATTTTTCAGCCGTTCGGAGGATTCGCTGACGGGATACCTGTCAAAGACAGCTACGTCAAGCTGCCGGAGATTCCGGGCGTTGGTTTCGAGGCGAAGGGCGAATTGTTCCGGGTCATGAAGAAGCTGACAGAAAACTAGGGGAATGGGATTCGATTGGAAGGAAAAGTGTCCCTCGGAGCTAAAAAAGAATTAATACTGTTTTCAGGTATTTGATTCGGTTAATGACATACCTTCAATTACGCGGTTGGATCCGTTGTGCTCCCGCATTCCTTAGCAAATTCACAGCAGTGCAAGGCGCCCGGAGGAGAAGACACGCATGGGACACGGCGGACGCAAAGATATTCGGGCAGGGAGTAGCGGGACGGTTTTGACCCGGCGGGCCCTGCTGGAAATCGCCGGCTTGACGTTCGCAAATACGGTTATTCCGTCCGAGTTCGCGGCAGGCAAGGCAGTGGCCAGCGAAGAGGATGCGGCGCAAGGCGTGAGTCCGGTAATGGACAAGCTCAGCAGGTACATGAGCGAAGCGGGTGAGCGGGCGCTACCGGACGAAGTGGTCGAAAAAGCGAAACATCACATTTTGGACACGCTAGCCGCGATGATTTCGGGCTCTGAGATTCGTCCGGGACGCGCGGCGATCGAATTTGCACGCGCCTATGGTGGTAAAGAGGTTGCGACGGTAGTCGCTTCGAACATCGTTTGCGGCGCCATCGAGGCGGCGCTTGCGAATGGAGTGCTGGCTCACGCTGACGAGACAGACGATTCACACGGTCCGTCCCGCTCGCATCCCGGCGTCTCCGTTGTTCCGGCGGCGTTGGCAGCCGGCGAGCAGTTTGGAATTTCCGGGAGACACTTCTTGCGCGCTGTGACGCTTGGATATGATGTCGGCACGCGGATAACGATGAGCATGGGCGGGCCGAGCTACCAAGTGGCGACACACAGGAGTACACACGGCACGGTGGCTGCCTTCGGGGCAGGTGCGGCTGCCGGCTGCGCGGCGGGTCTTGGGGCGCCGCAGATGCGATTGCTGCTGGATTATAGCGCTCAACAAACTTCGGGAATTGGAGCCTGGAGCCGCGATGCGGAGCACATGGAGAAGGCTTTCCTTTTTGGCGGGAAGCCCGCAGCCGGCGGAGTGACAGCCGCGTTGCTGATCCGCGCTGGTTGGACAGGTGTTGACGACATTTTCTCCGGCCCCGACAATTTTTTTGAGGCCCTGGCGCCGCGAGAAAATGGCGCTGTGAAAGCTGATCCGACGCAACTGGTCGAGAAGCTCGGGGAACGGTACGAGATCACGCGGACGAACATCAAGAAATGGACAGTGGGCTCGCCGATCCAGGCTCCGCTCGATGCGCTCGTGGTTTTTTTTCAAAAGCGCTCATTCACAGCTGAAGATCTGAAGAAAGTGGTTGTGCGGATAGCGAGTGACGAGGCCAACACGGTGAGCGACCGCGACATGCCGGACATCTGCGTGCAGCACATGATTGCGGTGATGTTGCTGGACAGGACTGTGACATTTTGGTCGGCCCATGACAAAACGCGGATGAAAGACGCTGAGGTGCTGAAGCAACGTGCCAAAGTAGACGTGGTTGCCGACCCGCGGATCGACGCGCGCCGGCCCCGGCGCGAGGCCATTGTCGAGGTGACGTTCGCCGACGGCACACTGATGAGCGAATGGATCCGAGATGTACGCGGGACTGCGGAGAATCCGATGGCTCGGGAGGAGGTCGTTGCAAAAGCGCGCGACCTCATCGAGCCCGTCCTGGGGAGCGCAAGTTGCGCGGCCCTGATCGAAAAAGTGATGGCACTGGAGACTGTGAAAGATATCCGGGACCTTCGACCGGTGCTTCAACGGAGTTGATGGGCGAAGATTTTATCTCAGGGTAACTCTAAGCCCTTTCAAGGAGCGGATGTGAAAATGAATCTTTGTCAACTAAGGAGCGAGACAATGAAGATCTGCCTGGCCGTGGGATTCGTTTTGAGCGCGGCCTTGGTCCCGAGCGCGCAGTGTCAGACCAGCGTGCCGCTAAAACAGATTCAGAGCATCCCATTACCGAATGTTGAAGGCTACTTCGACCACATGGCAGTGGACGTAAAAGGCCAGCGCCTGTTCGTTCCGGGAGAGCACCAGAGGACGATCGAAGTTGTGGACCTGCGCGCCGGCAAGGTGATCCACACGATCACAGGTTTCGGAGGAGATCCCCGCAAGACAATCTATCTCCCTGAGACAAACGAAATCTGGGTGGACGACGGAGATGCAACATGCAAATCGTTCAGCGGGGATACCTATGAGCTCGTGAAGAACATCCCGTTGACGGGACATGAACTGGACAAGGATTCGAGAAGAGTGCCAGACAACGGGGTTTATGATCCGGCCACCCACTTTTTTTACCTTGGTGATCGAGCCGATGGCCTAAAAAAGGAAGGTGTGAAAGGCTCGATCGAAATCGTGGACCTAAAGAACGGCAAACTCGTGGGAAGCATAGAGGTCGAGGGACTCAATCCCGCAGGGCTGGTGCTCGATCCGGGGTCGCCAAGAATGTTTGTAGTCATGGGCGACACCAGCCAAGTGGTGGTCATAGACCGCGAAAAACGCAAGGTGATCGCCATGTGGCCTATCACCGGGGGGCCGGAGCCTCATGCCGTGGACATGGATGCGGCCCATCACCGGCTGTTTATCGGCAGCCGGGTAAAACGATCGCACATTTATAAACCGGGGAAACTGGTGGTGATGGATTCGGACAGCGGGAAAGTGATCGATGCGATCGACACTGAGGGCGGTGTGGACGAGCTCGTTTTTGACGTGCCAAGCAAACGCATCTACTACACGGGGACGACCGGATTCGTGGAAGTGTTCAAACAGGTCGACGCCGACCACTACGAACGATTGGGGAAAGCTGCGACGGGGCCGATTGCGAAGACCACGCTGCTGGTGCCGGAACTCAAGCGGTTTTATGCGGCGATCCCGAAGCTGGTTATCCTCGTGCCTCCCATTCCCCAATCAAAGGAAGCAACCATCGAAGAGGCCAAAATACTGGTTTACGATGTGATTCCATGAACGGTTGACCGGGAATTTTGAGCAGAGTCGCCTGCCGGCCGACTGGAACGCAGGGCAGGGCGCGTCTTAGAACTTACAGGAATTGTCATGTCTGGCATATCGCCCAAATCGCCTGACGGTCTGAGTGACTCGGACGTCGGGAGAATCTGGAACGAAGAATACATTCGCAGGACATGGCTGTCCCATCTCGAATTGTTTAGACTAGAAACAATTCTTGCCCTATTGCCCATCGCCTTCTTGCTGATATTCCTGACGCCATCTCTGGTTTTCTCACAGATGGCCGCGAGGACCCTCTCTGGGAAAGTAGCAAGCGAAGCAGGGTCGTGTATTCCCAACGCGCATCTTTCCGTACTCAACACAGACAATGGCAGTAGCGTCTCAGCCACAGGCAAAGAAGACGGCTCCTACAAGGTGTCCAACCTAGTGCCAGGAAGTTACGAGGTTACGGCCAGTGCTCCGGGTTTCGAGTCAGCCCGTGTGCCGCTAACGATTCGAGCTGATGCCGATGCGGTGGCGAACTTCGTGTTGCGCCCTGGAAAAGGGCAAGCGGGCTCGTCGACCGTGAGCGGCGTGGTCAATTCACAAAATGTGACGGAGTTGCCATTGAACGGGCGCTCGGCCTCCGATTTGGCGGCCCTTGAGCCTGGCGTCGCGACTGCGCGCACGCAATCTTCAGGGCAGGGGAGATATGGCTTCGGAACGCAAATGACGATCTCTGGTGGAAGGCCGCGGCAAAATGACGCGCGGCTCGACGGCATCAGCGTAAACGACTATGCGAACGGCTCGCCCGGGAGCGCGCTGGGCGTAAACCTTGGAGTCGATGCGGTGGAGCAGTTCACGGTCCTGACGAGCAACTATCCGGCGCAGATCGGCCGGTCTTCTGGCGGAGTGGTCGGCGCTTCTACGCGGTCTGGAACGAACAGTTTCCATGGGGATGTATTCGAGTTTCTGCGAAACAGTGCGCTGGACGCGCGGAATTTCTTCGATTCGGCAAAGCCGCCTTTCCGCCGCAATCAATTTGGAGCGTCGGCGGGCGGACCCCTTTGGAAGGACCACACTTTCCTTTTCGGGGATTATGAGGGCCTGCGAGCGAGCACCGGCATCACGCAGGTTGACACGGTGCCATCGGCAGCAGCGAGGGCAGGGAATCTATCCACCGGACAGGTTGCAGTTGATCCGAGCGTGCTGCGTTTTGTGAATGCGTTCTTCCCACTGCCCAATGGGAGTCTTCTAGGTACGGGCGACACCGGGATTTATACGTTTTCGGGACAGCAGGTCACACCCGAGAATTATTTTACGACCAGGATGGATCACAAATTCTCGGCAAGGGACAATGTCTCGGGAACCTACATGTTCGACAGCGGAACCGTGCGACAGCCCGACGAACTGAACAACAAGCTGACGGGATACGATTCGCGGAGGCAATTCTTCACAGTGCACGAAGCGCATACCTTTAGTCCACGGATTCTCAATTCTTTCCGGTTCGGGATATACCGCGTGGTGGCGACCACCGGACTGACCTTCGCAAGCGGCAATCAGTCCGCCAGCGATCCAACCTTCGGAACTGTGCCTGGACACAATGCTGCAGAAGTGACCGTGCCCGGTATCACGGCGTTCACGGGTGGCGTCGGGGCAACTACGAATTTCCATTTTCATTGGACCTCGATTCAAGAGTATGACGACGTTTCACTCGTGAGTGGAAAGCATTCGCTCAAGTTCGGCGCCGGGATCGAACGAATTCGGGACAATAAGCTGGGAGTTTCCACACCGGGAGGGGAATTTCTTTTCAATTCACTTTCCGATTTTTTGACCAACAAACCATTTTCGCTGGCAGCGGCGATTCCAAGCGCGGTCAGCCCGCGGGGATTCCGGCAAACCATCGCGGGTACTTACGTTCAGGATGACTGGCGCTGGCAGCCGAACGTAACTATTAACCTGGGATTGCGTTATGAGATGAGTACGGTCATGACAGAGGTGCACGGCAAACTGACGGTACTGCGGCAGATCACGGACGCAACGCCCCATCTGGGCGATCCGCTGATTGCGAACCCCACGCTGGGGAACTTTGAGCCTCGCGTGGGCTTTTCCTGGGACCCGATGCACGACGGCAAGACGGCGGTGAGTGGAGGCTTCGGGATTTTCGACGTATTGCCCCTGCCGTATTTGTTCCAAATGAACGAACTATTTTCGGCGCCCTTCTTTGAGTCCGCGAGCGCAAGAAACCTGGCTGGAGGAACTTACCCGGTGGCGGCGTACGCAGCACTCACCACATCAACAACGACACTCCGCCAGGCATACTTCGAACCGAGACCCGGCCGGAACTACGTGATGCAGTGGAATCTGACGATTCAGCGTGAACTTCTTGCAGGCCTAAGCCTGAGGGCCGGCTATGTAGGCTCCCGCGCCGTGCACCAGCCCTTCCGCACAGAAGATGCCGACATCGTTCTGCCAACCCTGACTCCGCAAGGCTATCTGTGGCCTTCGCCATCGGGCAGCGGAACTCGCCTGAATCCAAATGCAGGTCGGATCACGGCCGGATTCTGGGACGGCCGCTCGTACTACGATGCGCTCCAAATCCAGATCAAGAAGAAGATCGGCAGCGCTTCTCAGTTGGCAGGTTCATACACGTGGAGCAAGACCATAGACACCGGCTCAGGAAGCATGGTCGGCGATGAGTACACGAATTCCATCGCCAGTCCGCTATTCTTCAATCTCAAACTGAATCGGGGGCTTGCGGACTTCAACGTAAGCCACAACGTGAATTTGAATTACACCTGGGTGCTTGGGGCTCCTAAGTGGAAAACGGGGTTGGGCGTGTGGGCTCTGGGAGGCTGGCAAGTGGCCGGAGTGTTTCAGGCGAGTACGGGCGTTCCCTTTACTCCAGGGTTTGCAGGAGATTCTCTCGGCGTCGGCAGTACGGAACCCAACGTCGATGTGCCAAATGTGCTGGCGGGTCCGGGTTGCGGTTCAAACGTCAACGCGGGCAATCCCAACCACTACATTAGGACGCAGTGCTTCGGCGTGCCCAATCCGATTACGCTTCGCGGCAATCTGGGCCGCAACACGTTGACCGGTCCAGGACTGTTGAACTTCGATCTCTCGGTGGCTAAGAACAATTACGTCAAAAGAGTCTCGGACGCGTTTAATGTGCAGTTCCGGACAGAGTTCTTCAATGTGCTTAACCGCGCGAATTTTGCGCTGCCGCTAGACAACAAAAACATCTTTGACGCGACCGGGGCAGCGATCGCCAATGCTGGGCTGATTACGTCGACGCAGACGCCGTCGAGGCAGATTCAGGTGGCGCTCAAGGTCATCTGGTGAGCTCACACGGGGTTAAGAAGAACCTGGGACCACGAAATTTAGTGAAGGACCAAGGTGTTGATTCGCTTGGGCACTTCTCCTACTGGGATGAGAGCCAAGAGCTTCAAAGTTTTTGTGTCGATGGCGGATACCGAGCGACCGCCAGAGTTCGAAATATAGACAAGCTTGCTGTCTGGCGTGAACGTGATCCACTCGGGAACAGAGCCTGCGGGTGAGTGCCCCAGCGGATAAACGAGCGGCAACGAGACGTGGCCAACCAACTCCAGATCAGGCAGCGAGTACTCGAATACTGCGTTGGCAAGAGTGCTGTTCACCCACAATGATTCGCCATCAGGGGCGACCCCTATGCCGTGGGCAGGTGTGTTCACACGCCCTTCCGCAATGCCGAATCCGCCCGGCTCATTCGGGAGTGTGATCCTGGCTACTTCGGAGCGCTTCGCAAAGTCCACGATAGCGAATCCGTTGAAGTTGGAAAGCTGGACGAAAATGCGACGCGTGGATCCGTCAGGGTTTACCTCGAAGGTCATGGGGCGCACCGGGTGATCGAAATTCAGTTTCCAGGCGATTTGATCGGTCTGGAGATCAACCACCGTGGCCGACTGGCCTTCCAAGGAACCGCTAACGGCATACTTGCCGTCTGGCGTGACATAGACATTGTGGACGCTATCGACGGAAATGCTTTTGACACGAGTCAATGAGACTGTGTCGATCACATCGAGGGCGCCCTGCGGCGCGCGGATCCCTACGAGGATGCGACGGCCATCCTTGGTGATGGCGATATTGTTTGGCCTGCCGCTCAGGAGCACTTTCTTCAGAATCTCACCGCTCTTGCGGTCCACAGTGTCGAGCACGCTTTCCGATTCGTTGCTGACATAGACACGCGCGCCATCGGGAGAAAAGGTGATTCCATGCGGCAGCTCTATGCCATGAATCACCTGGACGACAGTGTTGGCGGTGGGATCGATAACATCGATTGTGTCTCCCGCGCTATTGGTGGCGTAGATGAGCGCCGTGGGTTTTGGCGAAGACGCAGGGTTGGTTTCCGTTCGCGCACTTCTCACCCATTCGGCAATGGTCAGCCAGTCGGGATCATTCTGGGACTGGAATTGGTAACCGCCGGAATGGAACGGATCACCTCCCGCTTCGGGCGCCAGCGGATGGATCAACAGCCTGCTTGAAGCGGGGTCTCCCGGGACGACGTGCACGAGAATGTTTTTAAAATTGCGATGAGATTGGTCCGCGGTCCAATTCGTGGCGCCTGGGGACAGTTTCTCCAGGTGAAAGCTTCTGTTGTACTCGGAATGACAGCCGTAGCAGCGGGCGTGTCCGGGCCTTTCCTTCAAAAAGATAGGCTCGACTCTCGATGCAAAAGTTTGGAAACTAAGGACGTCCGCCGGCGGAGAAGGCGGGTGCGTTGCCTGTGTGGCTTGCGAAGTGTGGCGAACCCAGGCAGCGAGCATTTGCCATTCAGGATCTTCTTGGGACTTCCAGAATTTGCCGCCCCCGTGCGCCGGGTCGCCGCCCGCTTCCTGTGCTAAAGCGTGAAGCAAGAGACGGCTGCCGAGCGGATCACCAGGAGCCACCAATTGGGACACAGTTTCGAAATTTTGACGCGACTGCTCTTCCGTCCATGAAGAATCTCCAGGCAAGAACGATTGGAGTCGAAGGCGTGTAGTTAGAGTGGAATGGCAATCATAGCAGCGGATTCCGCCGTCGCGTTTCTTCAGAAAAATCGGCTCAATTCGAGTGCGGTATTCTTCGTAGTTGAGGGGAGAGTGCGGCTGCGCGCTTACCGCCGGCTGCTTTGAATTTGATGGCGACTCTTGAACCGGCATTGGGCTTGCGAGATAGCGCAAAGCAGATGCACCCTCGACGCCAACCTGCAGCGCAGCGATACCCACGGCAGCGAATAGAGCCAAGCTAAGTGCGTTTCTATTTTGCGATGTCACGTTCTTGATCCAGTAAAGCAGCAGTGGCCACGCGCTCAGCGGCCGTAGACTAGCAATCGAAACGTCCCCGAAACAGGGGTGGGCTGCGGCTTGGGTTGCTCCGTGGTGGGTGCCGCAACGGGAGCAAAATCCGCCGTGTCAATGAAGAGCCGGTGAGTCTTGGGATCGAGCGCCATGTTGCGGGCGCCAAATTCTGTCTTGACAGTCTCTACCACGCTGAATTTGCCGGAAGTGTCTTCATGGAAGATATGGAGGGTGCCTTCGCGCGTGGCGGTAAAGAGCAAACCTGTTTCGGGCTCATAAATGTTCGTGTCTACGCCATCCCCGATGGGAAACGTCTGGAGAACCTTCCCGCTGTCTGCATCCATGATGGCCAGCACCTTGTTGCGTCCGCCGATAAAGAGGCGGCGATGCTGGACGTCCATATCCATGGCGGTGGCCCCGCCTGAGGGAGCGATTGGCCAGCGAGCTTTGATGGTGTTTGTGCGAGAATCCAGGGCTACGACC
>WNFD01004485.1_pt1 | contig 19121 bp, 18 predicted proteins | sample 5400491 | NCBI WGS metagenome assembly WNFD01 (sample SAMN13153343, study PRJNA577476) | soil metagenome | isolation source: 120 cm saprolite under Douglas fir tree site 2 hole 2 replicate 2 | place: USA:California | collected 2015-04-18 | reverse complement strand
ATGCGGGAGAGGGTCGGGGTGAGGGCTCTCAGAGCGCTACGCGGCGACGCCGGATGAAATGGCAAGCTGCCCTCACCCTGCCCTCTCCCGCATGCGGGAGAGGGTTCTGCGGCGTGGCTCACTACTTCACCGTGACGTAGCGCAGGGGGAAGAAATTATCGGCGAGCTGCACGAGCTCGATATTGTCGCGCGCCGCCCACACCACCGTCTGCTGGTGCAGCGGGATATGACCGAACTCCTCCTTGTGGATCTTCATCGTCTCGGCGATGTCGGCCATGCGCCTTTCGGGGTTGGTCTCGACCTGGATCATCTTGGTCAGCTCGTCGACCCGCTTGTTCGAATAGCCGCCGACGTTGAACAGCCCCGTCCCGGCCTCCTTCGAACGCGAGGCGATGATATTGAAGAGCGTGTTGTGCGCGTCATACGTCGTCGGCGTCCAGCCCAGCAGATAGAAGCTCGTGCTGTAGCCGGGGCCGAGAATCTTGGCGAAATACTTGCCGCGCGTCTGCGCATTGAGGTTCACCTTTACGCCGACTCGCGCCAGCATGACGACGACCGCCTGACAGATCGCCTCGTCGTTGATATAGCGGTCGGTCGGGCAATCCATGCCGACCTCGAAGCCGTTGGGGTAGCCGGCATCAGCAAGCAGCTTCTTCGCCGCCGCCGGGTCGTACTTGGTGCGTGTGTTCAGCGATTTGTCGAAGCCGTTGACGCCCGGCGCGATCATCAGATCGGTGACCGTGGCGGAGCCGCGCATCACCTTGGTCTTGATCGCCTCCTCGTCGATCGCCTGGTAGAAAGCCTTGCGGACACGCATGTCCTTGAACGGATTCTTGCCCTTGACGCTGCTGTCGAGCAGCTCGTCTCTCGTCTGGTCGAAGCCGAGGAAGATCGTGCGAAGCTCCGGCCCCTCATAGATCTTGACGCCCTTGGTCTTGCGGATGCGCTCGATGTCCTGCGGCGGCACGGTGTACATCATATCGATCTCGCCCGAGAGGAGGGCGGCGACGCGGGTCGAATCGTTGCCGATGCGGGTGAAGACCGCCTCGGTGATGTTGTGCTCGGGCTTACCCCACCAGTTGGGATTGTTGACGAGGACGGTCTTAACCTCGGGCTCGCGCTGCTTGAGGACAAAAGGACCGGTGCCGTTGGCGTTGCGCGAGGCGTAGAAATCCTCGTTCTTGGTCAGGTCGGCGGGCTTGACGGCATTGTTCTTCTCCGCCCAATCCTTGCTCATGATGTAGAAATTGGTGATCTCTTCCGGCAGGATCGGGTCGGGCCCGTTGGTCGCCATCTCGATCGTGTAGTCGTCGATCTTGCTGACCGACTTGATCGTCGCGACGACCGCCTTGAGATTCGAGCCCTCCATGCGGATACGGTCGAAGGAGAATACGACGTCGGCGGCGGTGAACGGCGTGCCGTCCTGGAATTTGACGCCCTGGCGCAGTTTGAAGCGCCACAGCTCGGGCGATACCTGGCTCCATTCCGTCGCCAGGACCGGAGCGGCCTTCAGTTTCTTGTCGCGGCCGATCAGCGGCTCGTAGATATTGCCGGTGAAGGTCAGCAGAAAGGTTTCGTTGCGCGCGTAGGGATCCATCGAGTTGACGTCGCCGTCATTGGCGAAGCGGAACGGCTTCGCGCCGGCCTGCGATATACCGCCGACGGCTACGAGTGCGGCGCAAGCGACCGCAACTAGTCCTGCACGCATGACATTGCCCTCCCATTTTGGGTACGCTGGCGCGCTTACCCCCTTGATGTAGTCGAGGATAGGCGCGCCGACTCTGCTGTCAATCTTGATCGGATCTGCAACTACTTATCTATATACATCCTTCTCTGTTGCCTTCGAATAGCCCCAAAGGACTGAGCAATGCCGAGACTGCCCACCGTGTTCGTTTCGCATGGCGCGCCGACCCTGCCGCTGACCGACGCTGCGGCGCGCGGCTTTCTCGCCGAGTACGGCAATACGCTCGGCCGCCCGAGCGCAATTCTCGCCGTCTCGGCGCATTGGGAGACCGCCTCGCCGACGCTGAGCTCGGCAACAGGACCGGAGACGATCCACGATTTCTACGGCTTCCCGCGCGCGCTTTACGAGATGAGATACGCGGCCCCCGGCGCCCCTGCCCTTGCGGAACGCGCTGCCGCGCTGCTCGGCCAAGCCGGGCTGGCGGCCAGCCTCGCGCCCCGCGGCCTCGATCACGGCGCCTGGGTCCCGCTGATGCTGATGTATCCCGAAGCCGACATTCCGGTGACGCAATTGTCGCTGCAGACCGCGCTTGGCCCGGCGCACCATCGCAAGGTCGGCGCGGCGTTGCAGGCGCTGCGCGACGATGGCGTCCTCATCCTCGGTTCCGGAAGCGCAACGCACAATCTCGGCGAGCTGCGCATGGCGACGATCGATGCGCCGGCCGCACCGTGGGTCAGCGGCTTCACCGATTGGTTGGCGGCGGCCGTCGAGGGCGGCCGCACCGAGGATCTCGTCGACTATCGCAAACGCGCCCCCAACGCGGCCCGCAACCACCCGAGCGAGGAGCATTTCCTGCCGTTCTTCACCGCGCTCGGCGCCGCCGGCGAGGCGGCAAGGGGCAGCCGCATCCACGCCAGCACGACTTACGGTGCCCTCGCGATGGATGCCTATGCCTGGCCATGAGCTGAGCGGTTCACGATCCCGCCGCTTGACAACACGCACTTTCAGCAAGGCAGGGTTGCGTTCGGCGAACTCGACCCGGTTTGACTCGGCCGCCACGCCCGCCCGATAGTGGCGGGAGCCTGCCATCGACTGCTTACGAGGACGATCATGAACAAAATCACCCCGGCCCGGGGCAACTCGGCGGCGAGCCGCGACATCGCCACCGTCCTCCATCCTTACACGCATCTGCGCAAGCACGAGAGCGAGGGCCCTCTCGTCATCACCGGCGGCAAGGGCGTCTATGTCCAGGACGAGGCCGGCAAATCCTATATCGAGGGGCTCGCCGGGCTGTGGTGCACCTCGCTCGGCTTCGGCGAGGAGCGTCTCGTCGAGGCAGCGGCGGCGCAGATGCGCAAGCTGCCCTACTACCACGTCTTCGCGCACAAATCGCACGATGCCGGGATCGACCTTGCCGAGCGGCTGCTCGCCATGATGCCGGTCAAGATGTCAAAAGTGTTCTTCAATAACTCCGGCTCCGAGGCCAACGACACCGCCGTCAAGATGGTGTGGTACTACAACAACGCGCTCGGCCGGCACCGCAAGAAGAAGATCATTGCCCGCATCAAGGGCTATCACGGCGTCACCGTCGCGGCGGCAAGCCTCACCGGCCTGCCCAACAATCATCTCGATTTCGACCTGCCGATCGCCAATATCCGTCACGCCGACTGCCCGCATTTCTACCGCTACGGCAAGACGGGCGAGAGCGAGGAGGCGTTCGCGACGCGCATGGCCGAGAGCCTCGAGGCGCAAATCCAGCGCGAGGGGCCTGACACCGTCGCCGCCTTCATCGCCGAGCCGATCATGGGTGCCGGCGGCGTCATCGTGCCGCCCAAGACCTATTTCGCGAAGATCCAGGCGGTCTTGAAGAAATACGACGTGCTGATGATCGCCGACGAGGTCATCTGCGGCTTCGGGCGCACCGGCAAAATGTTCGGCACCGAGACTTTCGGCATCAAGCCGGACATCATGACGATGGCCAAGGCGCTGTCCTCGGCCTACCTGCCGATCTCGGCGACGATCATCTCGGAAGCGCTCTACCAGGCTTTTCTCAGCCAGAGCGACAAGATCGGCACCTTCGCGCATGGCTATACCTATTCCGGCCATCCGGTCTGCGCTGCCGTCGCTCTCGAGACGCTGAAGATCTACGAGGAGCGCAACATCCTCGAGCACGTGCGCAAGGTCGCGCCGCGCTTCCAGGACGGCCTGCGCCGTTTTGAAAGTCATCCGCTGGTCGGCGAGGTGCGCGGCATCGGCCTCATCGCCGGTATCGAGCTGGTGCAGGACAAGAAGACCAAGCAGTCCTTCGATCCGAAGGCCGGAATAGGTGCCCATCTCGCCCAGCGTGCCCAGGAGCACGGGCTCATCATCCGGGCGATGGGCGACAATATCGGCGTCTGTCCGCCGCTGATCATCAGCGACAGCGAAATCGACGAGCTCCTCGCCCGCTTCGACAGGGCCCTCGACGACACGCTGGCCTTCGTCAAGGAGAGCAAGGCGGCGGCGTAAGCGAAAGCGACCGGCAGATCAGGAACAGGCATTCCAGCATGACCGTCGCCGCGAGGAAGGCGGTCATGCCGCCGACATCGTGCGGCGGGCTCACCGTGTTGATGTCGCAGGCGACGAGGCGCAAACCGGCGAGACCCTGAAGCAGCGCCAAGCCCTCGCGCGCCGAGGCGCCGCCCCAGGCCGGCGTGCAGACGCCGGGCGCACAGGACGGGTCGAAGAAATCCATGTCGAAGCAGAGATAGACCGGGCGACCCTCGAGCGTCGCGTGGACCTCCTCGAGCACCGCCGGGATGCCGCGAGCGACGAGATCGACGCCGGTCACCAGGCGATAGCCGTGCTGGCGGGTGTGCTCGAAGACCTCGGGCAGATAGACCGGCCCGCGCGCACCGATATGGAGCGAATGCGCGGTATCGAGCAGACCCTCCTCGGCAGCCCGCGTGAAGGTCGTCGCCGTGTTATAGCCCGCCGCCGGATAGGTGTCGGTGTGGGCGTCGACATGGAGCAGCGCCAGATCCGGGTACTTGCGGTGGAGCGCACGCAATTGCGGCAGGGTCACCGCGCCGTCGCCGCCCATCGTCACCGGCACGACGCCGGGATTGACGATGTGCCAGACCGCCGCCTCGATCGCCGGGTAGGAGACGGCGATATCGCCGGGAACGACACGGACATTGCCGCAGTCAACGATCCCCAGGCGCTCGAGCGGGTTGTAGTCCTGCAGCGGCGGCTCGTAGGGACGAACCAGCGCGGATTGCTCGCGGATCGCGTTGGGACCGAGGCGCGAGCCGATCCGTGTGGCGCTGGTTCCGCAATCGAACGGCACGCCGAGGATCGCCGCTTTGCTTCCCGTCAGCTGGCGCGAGAACGGCACGCCCATGAAGCTCGGCGGCGCCGCGAAGACCTCGGGATCATCGGTCGGAAGCTGTCGTGGCATCTCTTCGATGGCGGCGCCCGTCCACGTCACCGCATCGGGGATAGTGGCGAAGGCGAAATAGCCGATCAGGGTCGCCCACAGCATCTGGCTGTAGGAGAAGGGAGCCAGGGTCGAGGCTGCGGCGCGGGCGAAGGCGGAAATCAGCAGCGATTGGCCGACCGCGCTGAGCAGTCCCATCGCCGCCATGAGAGCCAAGCCCGTCATGTCGGGGACACGCCAGACGAATGGCAGTGCGGCGCCGCCGACGACGAGGCCGACCATCGTCGAGTAGAAGATGGTCGTCAGCACCTGGTCGGAATTGCGCATGATTCGCGTCAGGATCAGGCCCAACGCCCATGCCGCTGCCGAGGCGAGCGGAAAGAGAGCCGCCGGATCGAACGTGCCGGTACCGGGGCGAACGACGATCATGACCCCGGCGAAGCCGACGATGACCGCCGACCAGCGGCGGATTCCGACTTTCTCGCCGAGGAACGGAATGGACAGCGCAGTGACGAGCAGCGGCGAGACGAAGCCGATCGCCGACGCATCGGCGATCGGCAGATGCGAGAGACCGACGATGAACAAGATCGACGAGCAGAACATGCAGAGTCCGCGGCCGATCTGCAGCAGCGGTCTTGCCGCGCGCAGCGCTCGCGGCGAGCGGGCGACGAAGGGCAACAGCGCCAACACCGTGAAGAACTGACGGAGGGCGGCGATTTCAATCGGATGATAATCGACCGCGAGGAATTTCGAGATACCGTCCATGCCGCTGAAGAGGAACATCGCGGCGAGCGTCATGGCGATGCCGGTGAGCGTCCGTTCCCCGCCATCGATTACGGCGGTCGGCGCGGCGCGCGAGAGCAAAACCATTGGTCGGTCCGGCCTGTCGTCAGGGTATCGGGATGTCGATGCGCGAATTTATCAGAATTGTTGGCCCGCTGCCCTGTTTCGTCGGCAGGGCTGGATTGCAACCGTCGGCCGCACGGCCGCTGCCGCTACTGCGGCGTCGCGGCGAGATACCATTCCAGGATCTTCTCCCCCTTCCAGAAAACGACACCGGGGTGACCGCTGGCGTATTCGAGTGCCTCCTCGAAATACCGGATGCGATGCGGCACGCCGCTGATATAGGGGTGAACCGCAACGGCCATGATCTTGGCGCGCTCGGCACTTTCGCGGTAGAGCCGGTCGAGCTGGTCGGTGAACCGCTCGACGAAGATTTGCGAGGCATGGTGCTGCACGATCATCATTGGAATGTCGTTGAGCTCGACCGTGTAGGGCAGCGTGACGAGCGGGCCGTGCGCGGTCGCCATCACGGTCGGCTCGTCGTCATAGACGAAATCGCCGACATATTTGATGCCGGCTTCGCTCAGAAGATCCGGCGTCTCGTAGGTCTCGGTCAGTCCCGGGCCGAGCCAGCCGAGCGGCCGCTTGCCGGTAAAGTGTTCGAGCGTATCCAGCGACTTGGCGATGATCGCCCGCTGGTCCTCGAGCTGATGGATCGGCATCTGGACGTAGCTGTGCCCCATGAACTCCCACCCGGATTCGAGCGCTGCCCGGGCAACCCGCGGATAGCTCTCGCACACTTTGGCGTTGATCGACAGGGTCGGCACGATGGCGAGGCGGTCGAGCGCCGCCTTGAGCCGCCAGAAGCCGACACGCATGCCGTATTCGTGCCAGCTCCAATTGGGGATGTCGGGCGCCAGCATCACGCCGGTCGGCGCCGGGAGTATCTGCCGCGCCATCGGCCGTTCGATCTCCCACTCCTCGAGATTGACGATCGGCCAGATGACGAGGCGGATACCGTCGGGCAGCTTGAGCGGCGGCCGATCGACGATTGCCGAATACGCGATCCGCTGACGCGGCTGCATGGCGTCCCTGCGCCTCCCGGTTGCGTGGCTCATCGAGCATAACGCGCCCCGGCAAATCGGCAATCAGCAAGACAGCGCCGCCGCTCGCACCCCATCTCATCGCCAGAACGGCACCGTACCTTCCTTCTCCGCCACGCTGCGGTCGATGCCGATATCGTTCAGCATGTGATCGTCGAGGCCGCGCAACATCCGCCGGCTGCGCGCCCGCTCCTGCCAGGCGAGGAGAAGATCAAAGGCGGCGCCGACCGCGCTGCCAAGCCCGTGGACGATTGAGCTGCGCTGCAGAGTAACCGTCGACTTGCCATATACGTGACCGTTCATGACCAACTCTCCGTCATTGATGGACCGCAGTCCGTTGACGAAGAAAATGGCGGAGCGCGGGCTTGCGCTCAAACGATCTTCTCTCGTAGCTTACCTTAGAAATTCTAATTGGTCCGAGATGGCCCGCCCGCTCCCTCCGCTCAATGCGCTTCGTGCCTTCGAGGCCGCCGCCCGGCTGCTCAGCTTCACGCGCGCGGCCGAGGAAATGAACGTCACCCAGGCGGCGATCAGCCACCAGGTCAAGGGGCTGGAGGAGCGGCTCGGCGTCAAGCTGTTCCGCCGGCTGCCGCGGCACCTGCTTCTCACCGAGGAGGGTCAGGCGCTGCTCCCCGATCTGCGCGACGCCTTCAACCGCATGGCGCTCGCCGTCGAACGCATCAGCGCCCGCAGCGCCACCGGCACGCTGACGGTGAGCTCGATGACGACCATCGTCATGACTTGGCTGGTCCCGCGCCTGCCGCGTTTCCAGGCCGCGCATCCCGAGATCGACGTCCGGCTGATGACGACGCAGCGCCTCGTCGACTTCGCTCGCGAGGACATCGATGTCGCCATCCGCTTCGGCACCGGCAAATGGCCCGGCGTCAAGGCCGAGCGCATGTTCGGAGAAGTGCTGACGCCGCTTTGCGGTAAGCACTTCATCGACAAGATCAAGACACCTTCCGATCTGCGCAGCCTGCCGTTGCTGCGCACGACCGAGGAGGACGAGTGGCCGATCTGGTTCGCCGCCGCCGGCGTCGAGGCCGTCGACGGCATGCGCGGGCCGATCTTCGATTCCACGATGATCGGCGTCCAGGCGGCGATCGACGGGCTCGGCATCGTCATGGGACCGGCCGCGCTGTTCGGCGACGACCTCGCCTCCGGCCGGCTCTTTCAGCCGTTCCCGCTGGCGGTCGAAACCGGCAAATCCTATTGGTTCGTCACGCCGGAGATCACGGCTGAGCGCCCCAAGGTCAAGGCGCTCCGCGACTGGATCTTCGCCGAGATCGCGCGGGCCGCGCCGGCCGCCGCGCGGTAGCGCGCTCAGCCCGCCTTGACGTCGCGCCGCGGCGGCATCGTCAGGAACTCGTTCATGACGTGCCACAGGCGGTGGCGGTTGACCCCGAAGGCCGAGACATGCGCCGAGCCGGAGAGGAAGACGAACTGCTTCTCCTTGTCCGGCAGCGCCCTGTAGAAGGCGAAAAGATCGTCCTCGGTGGCGATGCCGTCGAACTCGGCGCGGATGATCTGCACCGGGCATGACAGCTTCGCCGGATCGACGAGCGGCAGCTTCGTCGCCATGTCGAGATAAGTCCCGGTCGGCACGGTCGTGCCGTATTTCGCCTCGGCATCGGCGAGCGCCTCGGCGACGATCGGCTCGGAGGTGCCGGGCATGTCGCGATTGAGGATGCTCAGATAGAGCTCGCGGTTGGCCGGGCGCTGACTATGCGCCTTCAACTCGTCGACGCGCTCGCGCCGTCTTTGGATCTCCGGCGCGCCCTCGCCAGTCCACACGAAGGCATCGAGAATGAGACGATCGACGCGCGCCGGCTGCGCGTTGGCGAAGGCGCCGGCGCGCAGCGCGCCCGAGGACTGGCCGTAGTAGTGGAAGCTCTTCTGCCCGGTCTCGCGCTCGACGACCTCGCTCGCCGCCTTCAGGTCCTCGACGCCGCTGGCAATGTCGGAGTTGCTCTGGGTGCGCGAGGAGCGGCCATAGCCCTCGTGATCCATCGTCCAGACGTCGAAGCCGAGCGTGGCGAGCTTGTCCATCAGCGAGTAGTCGGTGCGCCCCGGCACGGTGAGGTCGTAGCTCGACTTGCAGCCGAACGACGAGCCGTGGACGAGAAACAGCACGGGCCGCGGGTCATTACCAACGCGCTTGCGGTAGATGAAGAGGCGAACCTCGCCCTTGCGCACCCAGTATTCGGCGCTCCAGATCGTCTCCGGTGCCGCCGTCGCGGCGGCCGGCTGGACCAGCGCGCCGGCGCCGATCGCCAGACCGGCGCCGCGGATCAGCGCGCGGCGTGAGGGGTGGTTGCTTGCTAGCGTCATGGCATTCCTCCGCTCTGAACCCAGGGATTCGCCGGCCGCGTCCCCGCGCATTGAAGCGCCAGAGGGCGGACTTGCCTAGCGCAAAATGCGCACGATATGAGCAATTGGGGAGCTGTGCTAGTCTGGTATCGGGACGACTCGCCGCGAGGAGCACGCCGGCCATGAACGACATGAAATTCGGCACATCGGCAGTCACCGCGCCGCCGGAGCGCAGCCTGTCCCTGGTCGAGCACGAGCTGTGGGCGACGCTGCGCCACGAGATCGCGACGACAGCGTCGCGCGAGGAAGCGCTGCGCAGCTTCCTCGAGATCTCGGTTCTGCGGCATGACGATTTCGCCTCGGCGCTGGCCGCCCTGCTCGGGCGCAAGCTGGCCGGCGAGGTGATGTCGGCCGACCGCCTGGAATCGCTCGCCTGGGGTGCGATCAACGACGATATGGCGATCGTCGCCGCCGCCCTCAGCGACCTCGTCGCCATCCGCACCCGCGATCCGGCCGCCGAGGGCTATGCCGAGCCCTTCCTCTACTACAAGGGTTTCCACGCACTCGAATGGCACCGCGTCGGTCATGCGCTATACGAGCGCGGCCGGCGCGACATCGCGGCCTTTCTGCAGAGCCGCGTCTCGGAGGTCTTCGGCATCGACATCCACCCCGCCGTGCCGGTCGGCACCGGCGTCTTCATCGACCACGGCACGGGCATCGTCGTCGGCGAGACCGCGGTCATCGGCAACGACGTCTCGATCCTCCAGGAAGTGACGCTCGGCGGCACCGGCAAGGAGCGCGGCGACCGCCATCCCAAGGTGCGCGACGGCGTCCTCCTCTCGGCCGGCGCCAAGGTGCTCGGCAATATCGAGATCGGCCGGAACGCCAAGGTCGGGGCCGGCAGCGTCGTGCTCCATGACGTGCCGCCCTGCGCCACCGTCGCCGGCGTCCCGGCGCGGATCGTCGGCTGGTGCCGCGAGACGACGCCCGGCCTGGCGATGGACCAGAGTCTGCCGGACTTCGCGATCTAGGGCGATTGCTCCGCATCCCCCTCTCCCTTCGGGAGAGGGTCGGGGTGAGGGTGACTTCGAGCGAGCACGGTTAGCGTAGCCGGCAGCGGCAACAGCGCCCCTCACCCTACCCTCTCCCGACGGGAGAGGGTTCGATCGAGCTCGTGGCATCGCGCTCACCGCTTCGCCTCCTGGTGCCAGAGGAGCAGCCGCCGGCGCAGTAGCTCCATCGCCTTGACCAGCACCGCCCCGGCGAGGGCGATCTCGACGATGCCCGCGAAGACGCCGGGTGAATCGGCGAAGCGCATGTCCTTCATGATCGAGCCGCCGAGTCCCTCGCCGCCCATCGCCATCTCGCAGACGATGGTGACGATGAGGGCGATCGGCAGCGCCACCTGCAGCCCGGTCATGATCTGCGGCAACGCCGCCGGCAGGACGATCTCCCATAGCAGGCGACGCTCGCCGGCACCGGCGCTGCGCGCCGACCAGATGAGGAACTTGTCGACGCCGTCGGTCGCCGACCAGCTGGCGACGATGACCGGGAAGATCGCCGCGAAGGCGACCATCAGGATCTTCGAGACGTCGAACAGGCCGAACCACAGCATGAAGACCGGCAGGAAGGCGATCTTCGGCATTGGCATGCCGATCGAGACGAGCGGATCGAAGAACCAGCGCACGGCGCCGATGCGCGCGATCATGATGCCGAGCGCGACGCCGCCGAAGGCAGCGAGCGCGAAACCGAGAACGGCGCGGTAGAGCGTCAGGCCGAGGCCGCGCACGAGCTCGCCGGAGAAGGCGTCGGCGGCGACGCGCGCGCCGACGGCGGAGGCGGCGGGGAGAAGAAAATCGGAGACGATTTGCGCGCGCGCCGAAAGCTCCCAGGCGATGAGGAGAGTAGCGAGCGTGGCGCCGCGCGCCAGGATCAGGAGCAATAGATTTCGCTCGCTCATTGCCGCCACGCCAAGAGCCGCCGCATCGCCGCGAGATAGAGCCGGTCGGCGAGGAAGCCGAAGGCGGCGACGGTGAGCACGCCGGCGAACATCGCGTCGTAGACGCCGCCCTCGCCGAGGAAAGAGATGAGGTAGCCGAGCCCGGTATGGCCGATGAGGAACTCCGAGCTCACCAGCAGGATGAAGGAGAGGCCGAGCGCGGTGCGCGTACCGGCGAGGATCTCCGGCAGCGACGCCGGCAGCACGATGTCCCACAGCACGCCGGCGCGGCCGGCGCCGCTCGCCAGCGCCGACCACACCAGCGTCTCCTCGACGCCGCGCGCGCCGTTATAGGCGCTGATCGTCACCGGCAGCAGGCAGCCGATGAAGATGGCGGCGATCTTCGACAGGGCGCCGATGCCGAACCACAGGATGAGGACAGGGATGAGCGCCGATTTCGGCAGCGGATAGAGGCAGCGCACGAGCGGATTGATGACGATCTCGACCGGCGCATACCACGCCATCAGGACGCCGATCGCGGTGCCGGCGAGGACGCCGGCGGCCAGCCCGGCAACCAGATTGACCAGCGATGAGGCGCCGTTGGCCACGAGGTCGCCGCCGAGCAGGAGGTCCCACCAGGCGTGCAGCACGGCGCTGAGCGGCGGCAGCGCCGAGGGCGCGACGAGCCCCAGGCGCGGCGCCGCCTCCCAGGCGAGGGCGAGGACGAGCAGCGGGGCGTAGCGGCCGAAGGCGGCGAGCGCGCGGTGGGCGATCATGGGCCGACCATCTCGGATCGGCTGCACGGACCTCTCATGATCCGCCCCGTGCGCCTTGCGCAATCAGCGCCTCGTCGCGCACCAGGCGCCAGAGATCGTCGACTATCTCGGCGAAAGCGGCGGTCTTGAGGATGGCGGGATCGCCGCGCAGCGCCGAGGTGTCGACGATCGACTTGATGCGGCCGGGCCGCGCCGACATCACCGCCACGCGGTCGGCGAGATAGACCGCCTCGCGCACGTCATGCGTCACGAAGACCACCGTCTTGCGGCGGCGCTGCAGGATGGCGAGGAGCTCCTCGTGCATTAGGCTGCGGGTCTGCGCGTCGAGCGCGCCGAAGGGCTCATCCATCAGGAGGATCGCGGGATCGAGAGCGAGGGTGCGGGCGATGGCGACGCGCTGCTTCATGCCGCCCGAGAGCTGCGCGGGGTAGCTGTCCTCGAAGCCGCCGAGATGGACCAGATCGATGAATTCCTGCGCCCGCTTCAGCCGCTCGCCGCGCGGCAGTCCCTGCTTCTCGAGTCCGTAAAGGAGATTACCGCGCACCGTCTTCCACGGGTAGAGCGCGAAATTCTGGAAGACGATGCCGCGGTCCGGGCCGGGCCGCGCCACCGCCCGGCCGCCGACCGTGATGGCGCCGGATTCGATCGGCAGGAAGCCGCCGAGCAGGTAAAGCAGCGTGCTCTTGCCGCAGCCCGAGGGGCCGAGCAGCGCCAGGAACTCGCCATCGCGCACTGCGAGGGAGACGCGGTCGAGCGCCAGGACGGCTTTGCCGCGCGCCGGCTGATAGGTGTGGCTGACCCGGTCGAAGACGATGTCGGCGGCGGCGCGATCAGCCATGGTCCACCCCGGCAACCCAGCCGCTGTCTGTAAATAACAGACAAAATACAGGCACGCGATTGTATCGTGACAGCGTAAAACACCGATTTCGGGTACAGCGGATATGAGGTTGATCGCGAGCCATTCCGGTAATTTATATCCTTTTCGGACCTATCACAAGCTCTTTCGTCATCCCGCGCTACCCCGACGATCTCAACGATCGTCTATAGTTCTAACGGGTTATGGCACGACGCCGGCAGGGGCTGCCACTATAGCGGGTCATTGCCGGTGCGGGACGATGCGCAACAAGCACCGCCCTTGGAGGGTCGTTGCCATGAGCAACCGGAATCCGACGATTCCCGGTTATGCGGTGGTCAACCTGCGCTCCTCCTATCGCTTGACCGACGATTTCGAGATGTTCGGGCTGGTGCAGAACCTGTTCGATCAGAAATACGAGACCTTCGGCTCGTTCTTCGATCCGACGCAGGTGCCGTCTCTCGGCTTGAGCAACCGCCGCTCGCTGAGCGCGGCGGCGCCGCTTGGCGCATTCGGCGGCGTGCGGATCAGCTTCTGAGGAATCCGTCGGACAAGAGCGGTCATATCTCAATCCAGACCTGCCGCGAAAGCCGAACTGCCTTCGACCGCAATGGTGGATAATCCGTCTTCGCGTGCGTGACAGCCGCACGTCCTTCCTCGTCGACAGCAGCGGAGCCAGCCATGCCGAGCCAGAGCGAAAAGGCCAATCAGTTCCGTTCCCTGCACCAGCGCGCCGGCGCCTTCGTCATTCCCAATCCCTATGATGCGGGCACCGCGCGCCTGCTCGCCCATCTCGGTTTCGAGGCACTGGCGACGACGAGCGCCGGCTTCGCCTTCACGCGCGGGCGGCCCGATGGCGGCGTCACGCGGGAGGAGACCATGGAGCACGCCCGGCTCATCGTCGATGCCACCGATCTGCCGGTCAGCGCCGATCTTGAAGGCGGGTTCGGCGACGCCCCCAAGGAGACCGCGGAGACCATCAAGCAGGCGGCGCAGGCAGGGCTGGTCGGCGGCTCGATCGAGGATTCGACCGGCCGCAAGGATGATCCGATCCATGCCCATGAGCTGGCGGTCGAACGCGTGCGCGCTGCCGTCGAGATGGCGCGCTCGCTGCCGTTCCCCTTCACGCTCACCGCGCGCTCCGAGAATTTCCTCTGGGGACGGCCGGATCTCGCCGACACGATCCGCCGCCTCCAGGCCTTTCAGGAGGCCGGCGCCGACGTGCTCTATGCGCCGGGGCTGAAGACGCGGGAGGAGATCACGACGCTGGTGCGGGCGGTCGATCGCCCGATCAACGTTCTGGCCGGAATCCCCGGGACGCCCGATGTCGCCGCGCTCACCGCGATCGGCGTCAAACGCATCAGCGTCGGCGGCGCCTTGGCGCGCGCCGCGCTCGGCAGCTTCCTCGCGGCGGCGCGCGAGATCAAGGAGAAGGGCACGTTCGGCTTCACCGAGACGGCGGCGCCGATGCGCGAAATCAACGCGATCTTCGCAGGGTGGGGAACCTAGGCGACCGCTCGATCGTCGGTTGTAAGAGAGGGCTTACGCCCCCTCACCTCCCGCGTCGCGCGTCCCTCCCTCCCCGACGAGGGGAGAGGGATGTGCCCCCGGCGTCGCTGCGCCAGGGGCGCCGCTCAGCGTCTCGTCGCCGAGCAGCGCATGAATCTCGAGCGGCTGCTCGCGGCCGCGCAAGTGGATGCGGCCGATCGGCAGGCTCGCCAGCATCGGTGCCCGCGCCGCCGTCTCGGGCCCGATGATGATCGGCGTGTTGTAGGTCTTGGTTTCGCTTTCAAGGCGCGCGGCGACGTTCGCCGGATCGCCCATCACCGAGTAATCGAAGCGGTATTTGGAGCCGAAATTGCCGACGACGCACGGCCCGGTGTTGATGCCGATGCCGATCGCCAGCCGGCCGACCGCGGGCTCGCTGCGCGCCAGCCGTTCGTTCAGCCGGGCGAGCGCCGCCATCATGGCGAGCGCGGCGCGGCACGCCCGCTCGGCATGCGCCGGTTCGGCGAGCGGCGCGTTCCAGAATGCCATGATGCCGTCGCCGGTGAATTTTCCGACGGTGCCGCCATGCGCCAGGATGGCTTCGGTCATTGGCGTGAAGAAGTCGTTGATGATCCGGGTCATGCGTTGCGGATCGAGCCGCTCGGACAGCGATGTGGAGCCGCGAAGGTCGCAGAACAGGATCGTCAGCTCGCGCAGCTCGCCGCCGAGACGCAGGCTCTCGGGGCTGCGCGCGAGCCGCTCGACCATGTCCGGCGAGAGGTAGTGCGAGAAGGCGTTGCGGATCGCCCGGTGCTCGCGGTCGAGCAGCCCGTAGCGATACAGCATGAGCGTGGCGAAGGTGAGGACGAGCGCCACCGCCGGTAGAGCGGCCGCGAACCACAGCCCGTAATGGACCAGCGCGACCTGCCCGGCGGCGCCGAGGAGGGCGAAGATTGCGACGGCGGCGAGCGTCGCCGCGCCCATCGACAGCCGCGCCACGGCACCGCCGATGACAAGAGCGCAGAGCAGCAGGGCGGCCGCCTCGATCGCCGGCGCTGCGACGGGTCTGGTGATGTGGTCGGAATGAAGGGTCGTGTCGACGATCGTGGCGAGCCGCTCGACGCCCGGGAGCACGGCGGTGAAAGGCGTCGGGAAGCTGTCCTTGATGCCGACGATGTTGGCGCCGATCAGCACGATGCGGTCACGGAAGGCGGCATCCGGCACCGCGCCGGCCAGCACGCTCGCGAACGGGTAGGTCGGGAAGCTGCGCGGCGGCCCGCGATAGTTGACGACACTGCGCATCGCCGCATCGGTCGGCACGAATAACGGCCCGATGGCGACGCCGCGACCAAGCGTGACCACGACTTCGTTCCAGGGCAGGGCGAGATAGCGCTGGACGATGCGCACAGGCAGCGAGGGAAAGTAGTCGAGATCATATTCGATGACGGGATAGTCGTAGCGCGGCGCCCCGTCGACGTCGAACGCGACAAGCACATGACCGAGGGCGGATGCCGCCTCGCCGAGATCGGGGATCGGCGCCAGGATACCGGTCGGCTCGAAGGGCGGCGCCGACGGCGTCTCGGCGGCACGCAGGCTGGCATAGGCCGACCGGCCGACCGCATCGGTCATCTTCTCGCCGGCATCCGCGCCAAAGCGGAACGAGAAGGGCAGCACGACATTGCCCGCCGCCGCCATCGCCGCGGCGAGGGCCGAATCGCCGCGGCGGCTGCGCTCGCGGACCTCGTCGGCAAGGCCGTCCAGCCCGTGCGCGCGCAGCATGGCGGTGGCACGCTCGAGGAAACCGATGGCGCCGTCGGCGGGCGGCGCATCGGGCTCGGCGAAGAGGATGTCGAAGGCGATGACCCTGGCGCCGGCCCGCTGCAGGGTATCGACAAGCCGGGCGAACAGCTGCCGCGCCAGCGGCCAGCGCCCGAGCTCGGTAATCGTCTGGTCGTCCATCAGCACGATGACAGTCTCGGGGCCGGGCGGGATCACGCCGCGCAGCCTGACGCGGAGATCGAGCGTCGCGGTTTCGAAGCGGCGCAGCCAATGGAGGTCGGCGCCGACGAGATGCAGCGCAACGAAGAGCGCCATCGTCGCGAGGGCAAGGCCGCAGATCTTGAGGTCGCGGCGGCGCGGCACCGCGACCATGGGCTCAGTCGAAGCTGGCGCGCGCGAGCGTGGTCGCCAGGCGCTGCGCACCCCAGGTCTTGGCGGCTGTGGGCGCCGCGCCGCGCTTGATATCGGTCCCGTCGCCGGGCGCCTGCAACACCACCTCGCTGCTCGATGCCGCGCCCTTGCCATCGACGGCGACGACACCCTGCAGGAGGGCGATCGAGGTCTGCTCCGGCGTCACCTCGACGAGCCAATCGGTGCCGCGCACCGCCGCGACCGCGGTCTCGGTTTCGACCTCGAAATGAGCCCCCGGCAGGAGCTGGTGGACGAACAGGCGAATCGACCCCGCCTGCGCGTTGAGCCGCGTCGTCAGGCGATTGCCGGCGCCCTGATATTCGGCGATCGTCACGCGGCCGTTTTCGCCGACCGACACGATGCTGCCGTCATTGAGCAGTATCTTGCCCTTGCCGCCGCCTTCGGCAACGATCGTGTCGAGGGCGAAGATGGGCGCGCCGGCGGCGAGCGCCTCGCGCTTGCCGGCAGCCTCGCGAAAGAGCGATCCCTTGACCGCCATCACCTGGCCGATCGGCGCTGCCGCCTCGGCAAGCGACGGAACCGCCAGAAGAAGCATGATGGCAAGCGCGCAGTGAAGCAGGCGCATCGGTTCGCTGTCCGGCTGTTTCGAATGGCGGGGACAATACGAACCAGCCGCGTCGACTGTCAATGAATTCAGATGCTTGGTGCATAGATGACGATTCCGGCCACCGCCCTCGCGCCGCGGAGCGTGCGTGATCGGGCGCGCTCGTCAGAGCGGACCGCGGCAGCGAATCGCCGTCTTCAGAACCCGCGCGCGCTCTGCGTCGGCTCGATCTGCCATTTGCCGTCGGGCTGCCGGCACAACACCGCCGAGGCCTTGACGTTCCGTCCGCCGATATTGATGGTCTGCGTCATCCGCTGACAGGGTAGGCCGAGGCGCGTTACGGCAACCGGCTTGGCCGTGACGGTAGACGGCACCCTCGCCGCGACGCGGGCGAAGACGGGGCTGGCGATGAAGGCGGCGAGCGCGCCATTGTCGTTGCCGCCCCCGCGCCCGCCATTGCCATCCGGCGATCCCACGCCCGCACTGCCTACGCCGCCGCCCGCACCTGAGGCGCCCGCGCCATTACCGCCGCCGCCATGGCCGCCGCCGTTTCCATTGCCGCCGCCATTGCCGCCGCCACCCCCATTCCCGCCACCACCGCCACCGCCACCGCCACCGCCGCCTTTGCCAAAAGCCGGATCAGGGCCGAAGCCCGTGTGCACCGGCAGGGCAAGCACGAGGGCAAGTGCGACGAGCGACGCCAGAACCATGCGCGCGATGGACATCGATTTCCTCCTCCCGACATCCGGCTGGCGGTCGCGGTCCGGCGGACTGCGAAGAGGGGCCCGAGGGCGGGCGCGCCGCTGCCATGAGAGGAAACGGAATGGACGAATAGTGTGTTTTGCGTGTCGTCAAAAAGACACGCACCCGGCTTGCCTTGCGTATGCCGCCTGCTCAGTCGAGCGGTTTCACGCGAATGTTGCGGTAGCGGGCGAACTGATTGGTGTGATCGCCACCGCCATGGACCTGGAGGGCGATGGCACCGGCGTCGGGCAGCCGTCTTTCATGGTCCTCGAACAGCATGAAGCGGACGCCGTTGATCCACGTCGTCACGGTCGGCGGGTTGCCGATTATGCGGGCGCGCAGCTGGTTCCAGCCATCGACCTGCCAGAAGCGCGGCCACGCTTCCGGCGGCACCGGCAGCGGGACGCTCGACGCCAGCGGATGGATGCGGCTCGGCGCATCGAGAAACTCGAAATTCTTGACGAAGATGTCGCCCGACAGCGCCTCGCCGTAGACCCCGCCGACCGAGCCGCCGGGATAGTAGTCGACGGTCATCTGATAAGCTGCGCCGCTTTCGCTGCTGCGCAGAAAGACGCCGCTATCGACGCCGAAATCGATGCGCGCCTCGAGCACGATCTCGACGTTGCCGAAGGCCTCGTCGGAGAGCAGGATGCCGCCATTGCCGGGGCGATCCTGCGTGCCGGCGATCGCCCCGTCCTCGACGCCCCAGCTGCCGCCGCTGCGATGCAAGCTGGCGGCGCTGTGCGTCGAGAGCGCGCTGGCGTGCCAGCCGGCAAGGCTGTGCCCGTCGAAGATGGCGCGGAAGCCGGCATCATCGAACGGCTCGACGGAGAATTCGGCGGCCCGGACCGGCGACGCAACGAGGAGGGCGGCGCAAAGCAATACGACGCGCAGAAAGCGGTCGGCGATCGCGGCGGGCTGCCCGTGACATGCTTCGCTACAATCTGTTTCCATTTGTTACCAAGCGTGCCCTGCCCCCCTCACGCGATGGTTGATATCATTATTAACGAAATCTCCGAAGGTAACGCCCACGCGGTGGGATTCCTTAGGTCCTCCGCTAGCGGTAGTCCGAGGGGGCGAATGCGAGGATAGCAATTCTCGCGTGTATTTCTGCTAGCCAAGTCCGGTAAAAAGCCAACTGGAGGAAAGGTCTATGGAGAAAACGCGGAAAGGTCTCGCAATATCGGTTGCCCTCGTCATCGGTGCGACGCTGGCGACCAATTCGGCATTGGCACAACCGGTGGATACGGCGCGCATCGAGGCCGGCA
>WNFD01002326.1_pt1 | contig 19126 bp, 16 predicted proteins | sample 5400491 | NCBI WGS metagenome assembly WNFD01 (sample SAMN13153343, study PRJNA577476) | soil metagenome | isolation source: 120 cm saprolite under Douglas fir tree site 2 hole 2 replicate 2 | place: USA:California | collected 2015-04-18 | reverse complement strand
CGCGGGGATGACAGAAACGCGCTCTCCCGCCGGCACATTCGTGTCCAGTCCCTGCGCGAATCGCACGTCTTCGTCGCCCACGTACACGTTGACGAACCTGCGCAGGTTCCCGCCCTCGTCGAGGATCCGGCCGCCCAGGCCCGGGTAAGCGGCGTCCAGGCCGGCTATGACCTCGCGCAGGGTCCCTTCGGCGGCGCTCACCTCCGCCGCGCCGCCGGTATAGGGCCGCAGGATGGTGGGGATGCGAACCTGCACGGTCACGGCAGAACCTCCTGGAACGCTTCGAGCGTGGGCCTGATCGGGGCGGGCACCTCGACCGCCTCCATGACCGCGTCGAGGGTCTTCAGCCCGTCGCCCGAGTTGATGATCACGGTCTCGGCCTCCGGGTCGAGCTGGCCGTCCTTGATCAGCTTGCGCAGCACGCCCAGGGTGACGCCGCCCGCGGTCTCGCCGAAGATGCCCTCGGTGGCGGCGAGCAGCCGGATCGAGTCGACGACCTCCTCGTCGCTCACGTCGGCGATCGACCCGCCGGTGCGGCGCACCACGTCGAGCACGTAGGGGCCGTCGGCCGGGTTGCCGATGGCCAGCGACTTGGCGATGGTCGCCGGGCGCACCGGGCGCACCACGTCGTGCCCGGCCGCGAAGGCGGCGGACACCGGCGCGCAGCCGCTCGCCTGCGCGCCGAACACCCGCCACGGCGTCTGCGGCACCAGGCCGAGCGAGGTCAGCTCGGTGAAGCCCTTGTCCACCTTGACCAGCTGCGCGCCGGACGCGATCGGCACCACCACCTGCTCGGGCAGCCGCCAGCCGAGCTGCTCGGCGATCTCGTAGCCGAGCGTCTTGGACCCCTCGGCGTAGTAGGGCCGCACGTTGACGTTCACGAAGGCCCAGTCCGGGTGCTCGCCGGCCAGCTCGGACGCCAGCCGGTTCACGTCGTCGTAGGTGCCGTCCACGGTGATGAACGTGCCGCCGTAGACCGAGGTGGTGATGATCTTCTGCAGCTCCAGGTCGGCGGGCACGAGCACCACCGAGCGGATGCCGGCCCGGGCGGCCGCGGCGGCCACCGCGTTGGCCAGGTTGCCCGTGGACGGGCAGGCGAGCACCTTGAAGCCCATCTCGGTGGCGGCGGCCAGGGCCACCGCCACCACCCGGTCCTTGAACGAGTGCGTCGGGTTGCCCCGGTCGTCCTTGATCCAGAGCCTGCGCATGCCCAGCGCGTGCGCGAGGTTGTCGGCGCGGATCAGCCTGGTGTAGCCGGGCTCCGTGGTGGGTCGTTGCGCGATATCGGCAGGCACCGGGAGCAGCGGCGCGTACCGCCACATGTTCGGCGGGCCGGCCTGGATGTCCGCTCTGCTCAGCCGCGGAAAGTGGTAACGGACTTCTAGGGGCCCGAAGCACTCCTCGCAGGCGTAGTGCGGGCCGAGGTCGTAAACCTTGCCGCACTCGCGGCAGGATAGCCCGGTGGCATGGCCGAACCCGGAAGCTGTGCTCGATGAGCGTGTCGTTGCTGTGGTCACCGGCGAGGATTTCCTTCCCCATCTTTCCCAGCGGTCACGCTGACCGCGGGCCGGACTTGGCACCATGTCACGCGCCTCGCCGTTCACGACGGGCATGGATGCGCGCTAGGTTGCCGGGGTTTCGCAGGGCCGATCCCTCCACCCCTCTGGATGAGCGTTATTCAGTTGTGTCCTAAACGGGATTAAGAGTACCAGGCTAGCCCGGGGGGATGGGTCCCCCCGGAGCCCCCCGCGACCGGGGGGACCCATCCCCCCGGACCCCCCTTGCTAACCTGCCGGACTATGAAGCAACGGGTCCTCGTGGCGTCTAATCGCGGTCCGATTTCGTACCAGTTCGACGCCGACGGCTCGCTGGCCGGTCAGCGGGGCGGCGGGGGCATGATCGCCGGGGTGACGTCCGGGCTGGCGGCCCTCGGGCCTGAGGCCAGTGTGACCTGGATCTGCGCCGCGCTCAGCGACGCGGACCGAACGGTCGCACGGCAGCAGGACGCGGGCGTCCGGGATGAGGCCGGCGTTCCGGTGCGGATGCTCGACATCCCGCCCGACACCTTCGACCGCGCGTACAACAACGTGGCGAACTCGGCCCTGTGGTTCGTGCACCACCTGCTGTTCGACACCCCGAACCAGCCGCGGTTCGGCCGCGAGTTCCGCCGCGACTGGGAGTCCTACCTGGCCTATAACGAGGCGTTCGCCAGCGCCCTGACCCAGGAGGCGGAGCGGGAGCAGCCGCCGTCCGGCGGCCTGCGGGTCCTGATCCAGGACTACCACCTGAGCCTGGCTCCGCGGCTGCTGCGGGACAGGCTCGGCGAGGCCGCCCGCGACGCCGGCATCGCGCACTTCAGCCACACCCCGTGGGCGCCGCCCGACTACTACCGGATCCTCCCGCTGGAGGTGGGCCGGGCCCTGCTCGACGGCATCCTCGGCGCGGACCACGCCGGCTTTCACGCCGAGCGGTGGGCCACGGCATTCGTGCAGTGCTGTGCGGCGATGCTGGGCGCCGACGTGACGCCCGCGGGCGCCGCGTGGCGGGTGACCCACCGGGGTCATGTCACCGAGGTGGCCGTGCACCCGCTCGGCGTAGACGCTCCCGCCCTGCGGAACCGCGCGCGGGCCGGGGACGTGCGGGCCCACGTCGGCACGCTCAGCCGGGCGGCGGGCGGCCGGAAGCTGATCGTCAGGGTCGACCGGACCGAACTGTCCAAGAACATCGTGCGCGGCCTCGCCGCGTACCGCGAGCTGCTCGTGACCCGGCCGCAGTGGCGGGGCCGCGTCGTGCACCTGGCCTTCGCCTACCCGTCCAGGTCGGCGCTGCCGGAGTACCGCGCCTACACCGAGCGGGTGAGGCAGCTCGCCCGGGAGATCACCGAGGATTTCGGCACGGCGGACTGGGACCCGCTGATCCTGGAGGTGAAGGACGATTACCCCCGGTCGCTGGCCGCCTGCGCGGTCGCCGACGTGCTGCTGGTGAACCCGATCAGGGACGGCATGAACCTGGTCGCGCAGGAGGGGCCGGTGCTGTCCGAGCGCGGCTGCGCGCTGGTGCTGTCCCGCGAGGCCGGCGCGGCCGCGACGCTCGCGGCCGACGCGCTGCTCGTCAACCCCTACGACATCACCGAGACGGCCGAGGCCCTGCATCAGGCGCTCGCCATGCCCGACGCCGAACGCCGGCGCCGCAGCGCCGCGCTCGCCGCCACCGCCGCGTCGTGCCCGCCCGCGCGCTGGCTGGGCGACCAGCTGGCGTCCCTGGGGTCCTGACACCTTCCGCCGGGGCGTAAACACCCGGCCGTTCGGATTAAAAGATCTGTCTCCCGAACGGACCCGGTGCGTGCCCGGGCATCCCGCTCACCGCCCCGGCGGCGTCATCCGGGCCGGCCCTTCATGTCCTTCGGCCGGGGCGAGCGCATGCGCTGCCGGCGGGCCCGCTGGGCGCGCAGCCGCTTGACGAGGACCGGGTCGAAGGCGAGCGCCTCCGGCCGGTCGATCAGCTCGTTCAGCAGCTGGTAGTACCTGGTCGCGGGCATGTCGAGCACCTCGGCGATGGCCTGCTCCTTCACTCCGGGCGACCGCCAGCCGCGCCGCTCGAACGCCAGGATCCGCATGTCACGTTCCGACAACCCGGACATACGACCTCCTCCCCGCGCGCTCCCCACACTCCCGGGGCCCGGTTATTCCAGACCGTACCTGAGATCAAGGGGTGTACCTCGGCGGGCGGCCGACGTACGCTCACGGGTCGTGACCCATTTTCGCTACCTCAGTTTTCTCACCGACTATGGGCTCGAAGACGGCTTCGTGGCCGCGTGCCATGGGGTCAGTGCCCGGATCGCGCCGCACGCGGACATCATCGACGTGACCCACCTGGTCCCGCCGGGCGACGTCAGGCGCGGCGCGGCCGTGCTCGCGCAGACCGTGCCCTACCTGCCTCCGGCCGTGCACGTGGCGGTGGTCGACCCCGGCGTCGGCACGGCCAGGCGCGGTGTCGCGGTGGCGGCCGGGGACTCGGTGTTCATCGGGCCGGACAACGGCCTGCTGTCCTGGGCGCTGACCGCGTCGGGCGGCGCGGTCCGCGCGTTCAGCCTGACCAACAAGCAGCTGTGGCTGAGCCAGGTGACGCCGACGTTTCACGGCCGGGACATCTTCATGCCGGTGGCCGCGCACCTGGCGACGGACGCCGAACTGGCCGCGGCCGGGGATGAGATCGACGTCGGCGATCTGGTCACGCTGCCGGCCCCGGAACGGCTGGTGCGCGATTTCACCGCGGCGGGGGAAGTGCTGACCGTGGACCGGTTCGGCAACGTCCAGCTCACGATCACCGGGGCGGACGCGGCGGAAATCGGCGTCAAACCGGGCGGCACCGTGCTCGTGCACTGCGGCCACCGCCAGCTGACCGTGCCGTACCGAGATATGTTCGGCGCGGTAGCGACCGGTGAGCTCGTCGCCTATACCGACAGCGCGGGCCTGGTTTCCATCGCGGTGAACGGCGGCGACGCGGCGCAGCGGCTCGGCCTGCCGCCCGGTGCGCGGGTATCGATCGCGGCCATACCCCAAACTATTCATGGGTGATTCATTCCACGCGCGGCGGCCGCGTGGCACGATGACATAGGCCGGGTCGGAACATCGCTACCGCAGGCCAGCTCGGCCAGCCTCGGAGGAGATATCTGACCAAGTGTCACACCGATCGCTCCGCAGCACCCTGGTGCCGGTCGCGGCAGGGCTAGCTGCGGTAATCGCCGTTTCCGGGGCTGCGTCCGCGCTCGCTGCCACGGGTTATGCCGTCGCGGGCAACGCCGTCCGGGACCAGGAATGGTGGCTGGACGGCCTGCACGCCACGCAGGCCTGGCCGACCACCGAGGGAGCCGGGATCACCGTGGCCGTGCTCGGCACGGGTGTCGCCGCCGGACACCCGGACCTGGCCGACGCCGTCACCACCGGACCCGACTTCAGCGGTTCCGGCCGGACGGCAGGCGGGCCCTTCTGGGGCATCGACGGGACCGAGGTGGCGAGCGTCATCGCCGGGCACGGGCACGGCACCGGCGGCGAGGCGGGCATCTACGGCATCGCGCCCATGGCGAGAATCCTGTCCATCCGGGTCAGCCTGGAATTCAACGATCCGCTGAACTTGGATCAGGCCGTCCCCCGGCGGCTGCCCGCAGCCATCGCCGAGGGCATAATCTACGCGGTCGATCACGGGGCCCGGGTCATCGACCTGCCGCTGGACCCGGGGACGACCGGCCTGACGGGCCAGGGCAACCCGGCCGCGGCCGGCGGCAGCGCGGCCGAGCAGGCGGCGGTGACGTACGCGCTGCGCAAGAACGTCGTGCTGGTCGCCCCGGCGGGCGATGACGGCCTGGGTCCCGGCCTGGTGAATTACCCGGCTGCCTACCCGGGCGTCATCGCGGTGGGCGCGGTCGCCCGCACCGGGCAGGTCGCCCCGTTCAGCAGCAAGCGCTCGTACGTGTCGCTGACGGCGCCCGGCGTTGGCCTGATGGCCGCGACCCCGCCCGGCGGCTACGCGCGGATAAGCTCGACCAGCACGGCCAGCGGCATCGTGGCCGGCGTGGCCGCCCTCATCCTGTCCAGGTTCCCGCACCTCACCGTGGCTCAGGTCACCCAGGCGCTGACCGGGAGCAGCACGACCACGGGCGCCACTACCGACCGCGCGGGAACCCCGGGATCCGGGCACGGCACGGTGGACGCGGCCCGGGCGGTCGACCTGGCGGCCGTCATCACGGCGGCCGCGCAGCCCCGTCAGCCCGCCAGGCCCGCGGCCCGGCCGGGTAGGCCCGCGCGGCTGTCGACCGCGACGGCTGACCGGGCCAGCGCCGGCACACTGGCCGGGTCGCTGGTCCGCTACGTCGTGGCCGGGCTGGGCGCACTGATCGTGCTGGTGGTGGTGCTGCTCCTGGTCATGCGCTCCCGGCAGGGGCGGGCCAGGGCGGCCGCGGGAGAAACCCGGTCCGCGCGGGCCCGGGCCCGAGGGCTGCACGAGCACCGCAGGCCAGAGCGCGCGGCGGACCCTGACCAGGTCAGCGAGGTCGCCGCCGGGCTCGGCGAGGTCGGCGGGGTTGGCGGGGTTGGCGGGGTTGGCGGGGTTGGCGGGGTTGGCGGGGTTGGTGGGGTCGGGGCCATCCGGTCCCAGCTGGCCCCGCCGGGACCGGTGACCGCGGGCGGCTGGGCCGCCGCCGGGGGCTGGCAGGGCGGCAGCGTGGGCGAGATGGCGCATTCCTCCGGCGCGCCGTTCCGCCCGGTCATAACCCCGGCGCCGAAGGCGGCCAAGGCGGCGGCGAGCCCCGGAGGGCCGCCCTGGGCGCCCGCGGCGGAGCCCGAGCGTACCTTCGGGCCGTTGCCGGTGGTGGCGAGCAGCGCGTTCGGGCCGGATCCGGGCCCGAGCATCCGGGTGCCGGGAGACATGGCGGCGTTGCCCGGCGCGACGACCGGCTCCCCGCGGCCGGCGCCCTTCGACGTCACCACGTCGCCGGATCCGGACTTCCCGCCGCGGCCCGCGGTCACTGACGAACACGGGCCGGCCGCGCTCCCGGATTTCCCCGGCCGCCAGAACCTTCTCACCCGGCAGGACCTCGGCTTGGCCGCGGCCCCGGTTCCGGTCGACTACGCGCCACCCCAGGCCCCCGACTTCACCGTGCCGTCGCGCGCCGCGGGCTTCGTTCTCAGCGCCGGCACCAACCCGGCTAGCCCACCTAGCCAGGAGACGTCCGCGCCCGGGTCCGCGCCTGGTTCCTGGTCCGCTTCGGGTTCCTGGTCCGCTTCTGCGCCAGGTCCGGGGTCCGCGACGGGCCAGCACGTCACCGCGGGGCCGGCCGCCGACCCCAGCTACATCTGGGATCTGGCCGCCACCGATGTCTTCCCGGCGGCCGTCGATCCCGGCCCGCAGCCGGAGGCGCCGGGCGCCGTCTCCCCAGACGACGATCCCGGCGCCAGCTCCGGGCCTAAGCCAGCGGGCTAAGCCGCCGGCTTAGCCCCGCCGGCTAGGCGGCCACCGCGGCCCGCGGGGCCTGCGCGGGCTCGAGCGCGAGCGCGAGCACGTCGCGGACGTCGCCGAGCGTGTGCACGTCCAGCTTCTCGAGCACCTCGGCCGGGACATCGTCCAGGTCCGGCTCGTTCCGCTGCGGGATGAGCACCGTGGTGATCCCGGCCCGGTGCGCGGCGAGCAGCTTCTGCTTGAGGCCACCGATGGGCAGCACCCGCCCGGTGAGGGACACCTCGCCGGTCATCGCCACGTCGGAGCGGACCGGCCGCCCGGACAGCAGCGACGCGAGCGCGGTGGTCATCGTGACGCCCGCGCTCGGCCCGTCCTTGGGCACCGCGCCGGCCGGCACGTGCACGTGCACGCCGCGGTCCTTGAGCTCACTGACCGGAAGGCCGAGCTCGGCGCCGTGCGAGCGCAGGTAGGACAGCGCGATCCGGGCCGATTCCTTCATCACGTCGCCGAGCTGCCCGGTGAGGGTGACCCCGGTCTCGCCGGTTTCCCTTTCGGCCAGCGACGCCTCGATGAACAGGACATCCCCGCCCGCGCCGGTCACCGCGAGCCCGGTGGCCACGCCGGGCACGGCGGTCCGCCGGTCCGGGGCGGCCAGGCTGGTCTCCGGCGTGAACCGGGGGCGCCCCAGGTAGTCCCGGAGCTCACCCGCGCCGACGTTGACCGGCAGGGCCGTCTCGCCGAGGGCGACCCGCGCGGCCAGCTTGCGCAGGATGCGCGCGATGGACCGCTCGAGCGACCGGACCCCGGCCTCGCGCGTGTACTCGCCCGCCAGCAGCCGCAGCGCGTCCGGGCCGACCGACACCTCGTCGACCGACAGGCCGGCCTTGGACAGCTGCCTGGGCAGCAGGTGGTCCCGGGCGATGAGGACCTTCTCGTCCTCGGTGTACCCGTCGAGCTGGACCAGTTCCATCCGGTCAAGCAGCGGGCCGGGGATGGCGTCGAGCACGTTGGCCGTGGCCAGGAAGACCACGTCGGAAAGGTCGAGCTCGACCTCGAGGTAGTGGTCGCGGAACGTGTGGTTCTGCGCCGGGTCAAGCACCTCGAGCAGCGCCGACGCGGGGTCGCCGCGGTAGTCCGAGCCGATCTTGTCCACCTCGTCGAGCAGCACGACCGGGTTCATCGAGCCTGCTTCGCGGATGGCGCGGACGATCCGGCCGGGCAGCGCCCCGACGTATGTCCGCCGGTGCCCGCGGATCTCCGCCTCGTCCCTGACGCCGCCCAGGGAAACCCGGACGAACTTGCGGCCCATGGCGCGCGCGACCGATTCACCGAGCGATGTCTTGCCGACGCCGGGCGGGCCGACCAGCGCGAGCACGGCGCCGGAGCGACGGCCGCCGATGATCCCCAGGCCCCGGTCGGCGCGGCGCTTGCGCACCGCGAGGTACTCGATGATGCGTTCCTTGACGTCATCGAGCCCGGTGTGGTCCTCGTCGAGGATGCGCCGGGCGTCGGCGATGTCGTAGGCGTCCTCGGTCCTCGAGCTCCAGGGAATGTCGAGGACGGTGTCCAGCCAGGTACGGATCCAGCCCGTCTCCGGTGACGCGTCGGGAGTGCGTTCCAGCTTGGCGACTTCCTTCAGCGCGGCGTCCCTGACCGCTTCCGGCAGGTCAGCGGCTTCCACCCGAGCCCGGTAGTCGTCCTCCTCGGTGGCCGCGTCGCCGTTCAGGTCGGCGAGTTCCTTGCGGACGGCGGCGAGCTGCTGGCGCAGCAGGAATTCCTTCTGCTGCTTCTCCATGCCCTCGGAAACGTCCTTGCGGATGGACTCGGCCACCTCGAGCTCGGCGAGGTGCTCCTTGGTCCAGCCGATGACGAGTTCCAGCCGCTCGACCAGATCCGAGGTCTCCAGCAGCTGCACCTTCTGCGCAGTGGTGAGGTAACTGGCGTATCCGGCCCGGTCGGCGATCGCCGAGGCGTCGTCGAGCTGCTGGATCGCGTCGATGACCTGCCACGCGCCGCGCTGCTGCAGGATCCCGGTGAGCAGGGACTTGTACTGCTGGGCCAGTTCGTCGGCCCGCGGGCCGCGGCCGGTCTCCTCGACCACCGTGCCCTCCACCCACAGCGCCGCGCCGGCACCCGTGGTCCCCGAGCCGATCTTGACCCGGGCCGTGCCACGCACCACCGCGCCCGGCTGGCCGCCGGGCAGCCGCCCGACCTGCTCGACCAGGGCGAGCGTGCCAACCCCGGCGAGCCCGCGGTCGGGCAGCCGCGGCACAAGCAGCACCCGGGCCCTGACCTCAGAACGCATGCCGGGAACCTGCCGGGACGGCATCCGGGCCGCGTCGATGGCCGCGCCAACCTCGGGCTGTGACGTCTCCAGCGGCACCACCATCCCCGGCAGCACCACTTCGTCGTCCAGCGGCAGCACCGGCAGCGTGAGCGTTTCACTCATTTGATGGCCTCCAAAGCTTGAGTCATACTCACTCAAGAAAGAAGAGCCTCAGTAAATTTCCGACCGGCGTTCGCCTGGAGCGATCAGCCCCGCCGTGTCCGCGCCCGGCCCCCCGAGGGTGGCGACTTCATGATCGCGAAGACTTCACAGTCTGCGGGGACTGCAAAGTCTTCGTGATCATGGAGACGAAGCGTCGCGCTCGGCCAGCAGGACGTGCAGGTTGCGCGGCCCATGCACGCCCTCGACCCGGATCAGCTCGATGTCGCTGGTGGCGGACGGGCCGGAGATGAGCGTGTGCGGGCGGGCCGGGTCCAGCCTGGCGAACGCGTCGGCCAGGTCCGCGGCCACCTGATCGGCCCGGACGACGACCAGGTGGAAGTCGGGCACCAGGGTGAGCGCGCGGCGGCCCTGGCCGGGACCGTGGTCCAGGATGATCGTCCCGGTCTCGGCGATCGCCACCGCGCAGCCCGTCACGACCCCGGTCATCTGGTCGAGTTCGGCCGCCGATAGCGGCGGCTCGTCGGCGGCCAGCTTGATCTCGGCGGGCAGTTCGGCCAGCCATGCGGCGGGCACTCCCTCGGGCACGACAAAGGCGGCGGCCGCAGCCGCGGAGGGCCCGCCGAGCGCGGCAGCGGGGACAACCGGAGCCGCGGAGGGCTCGCCGAGCGCCGCGGCGGGGACAACCGGAGCCGCGGAGGGCCCGCCTGGGGCCGCAGCGGGGACAACCGGAGCCGCGGCGGTGCGTTCGCTCAGGACGCGGGCGACCGCAGCGGCCAGGCCGGACTCGGGCACGCGCTCGACGACGGCGCGGTAGTCGGCGGCGCGCTCGGCGAACAGCTCCGCGATGTCGTGCCTCCCGGCGTCGTGGTGCGCACGCAGGTACTCGCGCGGCAGCGCCGCGTAAGCCGCGTCGACGCCGGCGTCCTCACGCTCCCGGCCGCCCGCCGGGCCGCTGGTGCTTGCGGTGGCGGCGCGGATCCGGGCGAGTATCTGGGCCCGTGAATCCTCCGCGCTGGTCATGGCCTAGTCCCCCTGGTCCGGGCCCACCAGGCACGGAACGATTCCGGCGGCGGAGCCGGGGCGTCACGTGTTTCTGTCCAGGCGCTCAGCGGCGGCGGGAGCCGCCTGATCCGGCCGGACCTGGCCACTAGCCTGCCGCCCTGAGCCGCGGCACGCTGAGCGGCGGCGAGCAGCCGGGGCGAGCGGAGCACCCGGGCCGAGACGTTGAACACGGTCCGTTCGGCGGAAAAAATCTTTTCCCGCTTGGCGTCGACCACCTGGCCGCGTAGGTAAACCAGCGCCTCGGGAATGTTGATGGCGACCGGGCACACGTCGTAGCAGGCGCCGCACAGGGTGGACGCGTACGGCAGGGACGCGTCGACCGGGGAGGTGACGCCGCGCAGCAGCGGGGAGATGATCGCGCCGATCGGGCCCGGGTACGGCGAGCCGTAGGCGTGGCCGCCAGTCCGCTCGTAGACCGGGCACACGTTCAGGCAGGCCGAGCACTTGATGCAGCGCAGCGCCTGCCGGCCCACCTGATCGGCCAGCGCCGTCGTGCGGCCGTTGTCCAGCAGCACCAGGTGGAAGTCCTGCGGCCCATCGCCCGGCATCACCCCGGTCCAGGTCGAGGTGTACGGGTTCATCCGCTCGGCCGTGGACGACCGGGGCAGCAGCGCCAGGAACACCTCCAGATCGCGCCAGGACGGCAGGATCTTCTCGATCCCCACCACCGAAATCAGCGTCTGGGGCAGCGTCACGCACATCCGGCCGTTGCCCTCGGACTCCACCACGACGACCGATCCCGTCTCCGCGATCGCGAAGTTCGCGCCGGACACGCCGACCTTCGCGGACAGGAACGCCTGGCGCAGGTGCGCCCGCGCGGCGGCCGCCAGCGCCGCCGGGTCGTCGGTCAGGCCGGCCGGCGCGTCCGGCATCTGGCGCCGGAAGATCTCCCTGATCTCGGCCCGGTTCCGGTGGATGGCCGGCACCAGGATGTGGCTGGGCCGGTCGTGGCCGAGCTGGACGATGAGCTCGGCCAGGTCGGTTTCCAGCGCGTCGATGCCGTCGGCGGCCAGCGCCTCGTTCAGCCCGGTCTCCTGGGTGGCCATCGACTTCACCTTGACCACCCGGTCCGCGCCCGCGGCCCGGACCAGGCGGGCCACGATCGCGTTCGCCTCGTCCGCGTCCTGCGCCCAGTGCACGTGCCCGCCCGCCCTGGTGACACTGGCCTCCAGCCGGAGCAGGTAGGTGTCCAGGTGGGCCAGGGTGTGGTCCTTGATTGCCTTGGCGGCGGCGCGGAGCTGCTCCCAGTCCGCCAGTTCGGCCACCGCGGCGGCCCGCTTCGCCCGGATCGTGTGCGTGGCGTGCGTGAGGTTGCGGCGGAGCTGGGAATCGGCCACCGCGGCCCTGGCCGCGGCCGGGAAGGACGGCATGCCGAGATAGGTCGGCATGCCCGGGTGCGGCGCGCCGGTGTATGGCGCGGTCACGCGGGCGCCTCGGTCCGGGCCAGGATCTCCGCCAGGTGCATCGTGGCCACGCCGGACCGCTGCCGCGTCAGCGCGCCGCCGATGTGCATGAGGCATGAGTTATCCGCCGCGCACAGCACCTCGGCGTGCGACTGGCGGATCGCCGCGACCTTGTCGGCGCAGATCGCGGCCGAGACGTCGGGGTTCTTCACCGCGAACGTCCCGCCGAACCCGCAGCATGACTCGGCGTCGGGCAGGTCCACCAGGTCAAGGCCGCGGACCGCGCGCAGCAGGCGGAGCGGGGCGTCACCGACCCGGAGCATGCGCAGCGAATGACAGCTCGGGTGATACGTCACCCGGTGCGGGAAGTACGCGCCCACGTCGGTCACGCCCAGCACGTCGGCGAGAAACACGGAAAGCTCATAGGTCCGGGGCGCCACTTCCGCCACGGCCCGGGCCAGCGAGCCGTCTCCCGCCTCCGCGGCCAGCGCCGGGAAGTACTCGCGGACCATCGAGGCGCAGGAGGCCGAAGGGGTGACCACCGCCTCATAGCCGGCGAAGGCGGCCAGGTATCCGCGCGCCATTGGCACGGCTTCGCGCCGGTATCCGGTGTTGAAATGCATCTGACCGCAACAGGTCTGGGTCGCCGGGAAATCCACCTGGTGGCCCAGGCGCTCAAGGACGGCGACCACGGCCTTGCCGGTGTCGGGGAACAGCGTGTCGGTCAGACAGGTCACGAACAAGCCGATACGCATCCAGAGCCTCCGGCGACCAACGCTACAAGACGCGTGCCCGACGCGGCACCGACCCCCCGAATACATCGGACCTTTCTGGGGTCTCAGGGCCCGGGCCGCGCGTCTCAGACCGGGCTGCGCGTCTCAGACCCGGGCCGCGAGCAACGCCGATCCGTCCCGGACCCGCACCGCCTCGCAGCGGCCGATGACCGCGAGCGCCGCCACGTAGCCGGCCTGCACCTCGAGGTCGTGGAGGGACACGCTCTCCGGGGCCTGCGGGTAGGGCCATGAGACCAAGCGGGGCGGGCCCGCGTCCGCGGCCACGACGATGTCGCTGAAGGAGGCGCGCAGGCCATCGCCGGTCGCCTTGGTGACGGCTTCCTTCCTGGTCCACGCGACCAGGAACCGGCGCGCCCGGCCCGACAGCTTGACCGCGGCCAGGGCCGTGCGCTCGGCGTCGGCGAGCACGAGACGCGCGAGCGCCTTCGGGTCGCCGTCGCGCCCCAGCGCGTGCGCGCGGCCGTCAAGCTGCTCGACGTCGACGCCGACCGGGGCCCGCGCGACGGCAACCACCACGAGATCGCCCGAATGCGCCACGGAATGCTCAAGGGCGCCCGCGCCGGGCTGGCCGTGCGCTAGGGCGGGCTTGCCGTGCGGCTTGCCGCATTCGCCGCAGGTCCGGTCGAAGCGCACGTCCGCCGGGCGCTGGCCGGTGTACGCCGCCAGCGCGGTCTTCGCGAGCGCGCACCCGGCCAGGAAGCGCTCGCGGTCCTCATCACGCCGGTAAGCCGCCCAGCGCTGTTGTTCTGTCTCGTCGAGGAGTCCGGCGTGCCGGGCGGAAGCGTCCTGCCTGCGCGCCCACCAGACGTCAGCGGTCCCATCCGGCAGCGGACCCGGCCCCGCCAGTTCAGCCACTCTGCCAGCCTAATGGCTGCGTGCGGCCGGCCCGCGGGCGCGCCCGCATCAGTCGTTCGTCCGATGACGAGGCGACCGGTCCGGCGGTAGCGTCGTGTCCCGTCGGGGGCAGGCACATACGGGAAGGCAAGCCAGTGCAGGTGACCGAGGGCATCCACCGGTTGACGCGCGGCGTCACGAACTTCTACCTGATCGGGGAGTCCGGCAAGTACACCCTGGTCGATGCCGGGGCGCCGGCCGACTGGGCGTTCTGCTCCTCCTCACTGGCCCAGCTCGGCGGCCAGCTCGCCGACCTGGACGCGGTGCTGCTGACCCACGCGCACCCGGATCACACCGGGTTCGCCGAGCGGGCCCGCGCGGAAACCGGAGCGCGGGTGTGGATCCACACCGAAGACGAACAGGCCGCGCGGACCGGCAAGGCAGGCAAGCACGACGGCAAGGTCACGTCCTACCTGCTCAAGGCCGCGTTCTACCGGACCACCTTCTCCCTCCTCCTCCTCCTCCTCCTCCTCCTCCTCCGCCGCCGCGGCGCCGCCCGGATGATCCCCTGTCGACCGGCGACGTCATGGCCACGGAGAATCCGCTCACCGGCAGGCTCGGCCCGCAGATCATGCCGTCAGGGCTGAACCTGGACACGGCCCGGGCGCTCGCCTCGCTGGACGCGCTGCGCGGGATCGACGCGGACCTGCTGCTGCCCAGGCACGGCGACCCGTGAACCTAGGGCGTGGCTGAATCCGTGCAGAAGGCCAGGGCTGCCGCCCCTCATAACGCCCAGGATTGCCCTGATGGCGACCAGATCGAAGAGGCCGACCTGGACGTTCTCCTCGCCCGGGTCGAGCGCAGCGCGGTTACCTGACCGCCCGCACCACCATCGACGAGCCTGACAGTAAGTGATTGCCTCAGCCAGAAGCTCCGGTTACCGGCTCGCCTGCGAGCCCGAGCGGGTCAGCAACCGCGAAGGCGAATGGCGGTGCTAGCCGACAAGCTCTCCCGTGGGTGCGTTTCCGCGGAAACGCTTGGCGCAATTGCGTGAGACTTTTCCGTCTAGCAGGCGCAGCCTGACTGGTTCTGCGGTTCAAGTGCTGGCGGTTGCCGCGTCCTCGCTCACGCTGGCCCCTTCTGCGGACAGTACCGACATGGCATCGGTCCGGGCCAGATCCGCCAGTACGCCGAGGACGATAAGCCCCAGGCGGAGCGAGTTCTCTGGCGCTATGGCCTTGGCGAGGATCAGATCGTGCAGCGGGTTGCCTGAACGCGTGGGACCCAGGCGCTTCAGGCACTCAGCATCTCCAGGCATCTCGCACCGGTAGCTGCCGGCGAAGGCGCGGACCAGCGCTTCGGCAACCACGGCCCCGGTCAGGCCCGTGCCCAGTCCGGTGTGCGCGTCATCGAGGCGGCGCTCAAGCAAGGCGACGACCGGCTCGAGCGGTTCGAGGCCGACTATCGCCCATGTCGCATCGACCAGCACGCATCCGCCCAGCTGGAAGAGCGGACCGTCGCCCGCCGAGAACTCCGGGTCCGCGGCGTCGTCCTCAGCGCAGGCGAACTCCTTCGTGACAACCGGGGTGAGCAGGTCGGTGAGCGCGGCGACCGCTGGATCGCTCACATCGAGCCCGTCCAGGGCGATACCCCGCACCAGGGCCAAAATGGCAACGGCCTGGTTCGCAGGATCTTGTGACAGCTCCTCTTTCGCGGGAAGGATCGCGTCCGCCAGCGGTGGCGCGGCGGCAGCGGCGGCGATGTCGTTGTCCGAGAAGAACCGGTCGCCGACGGAATCGGGTGCCCAACTCGGAAGCGTGGCGCGCTTAGGCGTCACCCCACCGCACCACATCTTCGCGGCCTGGGCTTCGCGCTCACGCTCGCCTTCGAGCATCCTGGCGATCTGCCCAGCGCCCGCATGGAGCGCCGCGAAGGCACGTTGCCGCTCGAAGTCCGCGCGTGACGGTCCAGTGCCTTGCCGTCGCTGGTTCTTGCGTCTGCTCGCCTTGCCCACGGCACGACCTTACGACAGCCAGGATGGGAGCGCATCGCGGTGCGTGCTCCGTTGAGCGGCCGCACGGTCAGGGGCGGGCCGAGGGGGAGCCGCAGGATTTCTTGAACTTCTTCCCGCTCCCGCAAGGACACCCAGCTTTGCCAGCAGCTCGTCGTCGCTCAGGGGTTCGGCGGTCGAGCGCAGCGGCCTGCCGTTGCACTCGATAGTGCGGTTGATTTCCTCGTTGACCTGGGCCTCGTCCTGGCAGAACCGGTAGAGGGTCACCCAAGATATCTTCATGCGTTCCAGAGATCCTCTCCGGTAGGCGTCGCCGTAGGCCACGAGCCGGGTTCGCACGGGCGAGAAGCCAGCCCGTTCGGCCGAAATGAGGGTAAGCACGGCGGGCGGCCCGGCATCCGAGCTCAGCCACCGCCGAGCTTCGCGAGCTTTCTGTTGACCTCGGTCAGGCCGAACGGCTCGGGTTCCTGCGGGTCCTCCTCCGACGGGTACTCGACAGGGGAGTCGCCGCTGAACGCGACGCAGACCGGGTAAACCTGCTCCGGGTCGGGCCTGATCGCCTTCTGCCTGGTGATCTCGTGTATCCAGCCGGCGCCGAAGTCGTACTCGTAGCCGACCTTCCTGCCACCGGGCGGGAAAGCGTCACGGACCCGCATCTCGTCCTCGTCGGCGGTCAGCTCCAGCTCGAAGAACGGGTCACTGTACTTCCTGCCACCCACGGTGAAGGCGTGCAGGTGGTCACCGTCCCAGCCGAACAGCACCTGGATCACGCGGTGCAGGTCACCGAGGCTGGCAATGACGGGGAGCTGCACGCTGCGCCAGATCGGCGGCCGGGAGTATTTCAGCGTCACCTTCAGCTGGACCCCCTGGTCGATGCTGCGTGGCGCGCCCGACGCGATGAACCCCGCCACCGCTCGGGCCAGCTTTTCCGCGCCCGGGTGGCCGGTCGCGCGCACCGCGGCCAGCCGCCCGTCCAGCCCGTCTCCGCGCACGGATTCCCAGATCCGGCACAGCGCCTCGTCGGGTCCGCTTTCCTCCAGCGCGGCGGCTGCCGATTCGGCCCCCAGCCACTGCCAGTCCGCCTGGTCAGGTTCCGGGCCCTGATTCCAGGAGTGCAGCACGACGCGGGCGTGCGGGCCGACGCACCGCGCCTTCGCCAGTTCGCGCCAGGCAGGCAGTCCATCCCCCTGGAGCATTTCGGCCACGCTGACCGCCACGGTACGCAGCCGCGGCGACATCGACTCCGCCGCCTCCAGGAGTTCCCGCACCGCGTCTTCCGGGTCGCGCGCGTCCAGCCATTCCGAGGCAGCCTCCCATCCCTCCGCCTCGCCGGCGGATTCGGCCACCTCCGCGATCAGCTCGGCGGCGCTGATCTCCGGATCGGCCGCGGCGGGCAGGGCCGCCGCCAGCTGGCGTGCCGCCCAGCGGCCCAGCGGCGTGATGACGGGGGCGGCGGGCACGCCAGGTGGGACGGGCTTCGCGGTGAGCGCGCCGAAGCCGGCCAGCAGCGTCACCAGCCCGCCCAGCGGATTCCCGCGTCCCCGGCCGGCCCGCAGCGCAAACGCGGCCGGGGCCACGTCCAGGTCCAGGTCGTGGGCGTCGCAAAGACCATCGGCTTCTTCCAGCACCGCGTCCCACAGCTCGCGCCCCGCCAGCACGTCGTCGTCTTGCAAGACCGTGAGCAGCGCCAGCACGAGCACCAGCAGGCCGTCGCCCTCTTCCGCTTGCGTGCCGCTTGCCTCGCAGACCGCCAGCAGGCCCGCGAGCCATCCGGTGAGCAGCGTGGCGTCGCCTGGCGGCCAGCCTTCCAGCGCGGGCCCGCAGGTGACTGTCCCCCCGGTTACCCGCAGCAGGCCGGTGGCGATCGCGACGCACCACGGGCGGTGCAGCTCCGGCAGGTCCGCCGCCGACCGCAGCCGTTCCGGAAGCCGGACGCCGAGCGCTGCCGCCGCGGCCGGCACGTCGGGCTCGCGCAGCACCTGCCCGGCTGTCACGGGCCGGCTCCCGGTCCCGGTCCAGCGGGCCAGCGCGACCGCCCGCTCCATCACGGCACACTTACCCGCGAGGCGAGCCGCCTCGTGAAGCTCATCCGTGGCCGCCCTCGCCTCCGCGTCTTCCACCTTGGCACCCTACCGCCGTCAGCCGCTCAGCAGAGTCGTTCCCCGCCCGTGCGGCGGCTGAAGGCAGCACGCAGGACGGCAATCGCCATGGTCGCGCGGATCGCGCAGACAACCGCGCACCCGCTAGGCGCCGCTCTTGGCGACCAGAGCAGCGCGATGACCTGACCGCCCACACCGCCGAGGAGCTCACGGTAAGTCATTGCCTCATCCAGAAACTCTGGTTTTATCGGGCACGTTGTCATCATCCACGGGGCTACACCCGCGCGGCGATGCCGTCGAGCACGCACTCCAGGCCGAACTCGAAGCGCTCGTCCCTGGTGGCCGGGTCGTCCGGGTCGATGCCCGATTCCATCAGCCGCACGATTCTCGGGTAACGCCCGGAAGCCTCGAACCACTTGCGGTAGCGCTCGTGCTCCGCCTGGATCTCGTCCTCGGTCAGGTCCGCCTGCGCGCGCTCCTGGTCACGCTGGCCGCGTGTCTCCTGTGCCTTGCGCACCACCGCGCCCATCACGTAGGTCGCGACCGTCCCGAAGACGTCCATGATCAGCCGCGCATCGTCCAGGGCGAACCCGTCGAACAGGCTGAGCAGGCGCTCCAGGTTCCGCGCGTCGTCCGGCCCGGACGGCGGCCTGCTCCGATGAACTCCATCGCCCACCGGCGCCGGCTCATCACCGCGCGGGTCCGGTGGGCGAACGCCCGCAGGTCGGCTCGCCAGTCACCGGATGGCTCCGGCACCTCGATCTCCGCCTCGAGCCGGTCTGGACGAGGATGGTTCGGTTCCACGTCGGTCCCCTCGGTCTGCTGGCGGAGGTCCGTGAGCCGGTAGGCCCTACGGATTAGCCGGTAGGCCCTACGGATTAGGAGCCAGGCCCTCGCGTGCGAGCCAGGGGTAGTCGCGGGAGGCGGGATCCCACAGGTGGTGGGCATCGACGACGACCATGTCAGGCTCCTGCGGTCGGCGCGTCCTCACGGAGCAGGCCTTCTGACTTCAGCGCTGGCCACAGCTCCTTTGGTACCGGGGTGCGGAAGATCGCGGCGTTGCGGCGTACCTGCTCGGGTGAGCGCATGCCGAGGCAGACGCTGGCTACGGCCGGGTGGGCGAGCGGGAGTTGTGCCGCCGCCCTGGGCAGCGTCGTTCCGAACCGCTCACAGACGTCGGCGATCCGGTTGGCACGCTCGAGAAGTGCCGCGGGGGCGGGCGCGTAGTTGTATGTCGCACCGGGGGCGGGCCAGTCTCTCGCGAGAAGCCCGGAGTTGAACACGCCCGCGGCGATGACCGACACGTGGTGCTCCAAGCACAGGGGCAGCAGGTCGTCGAGCGCGCCTTGCTCGAGCACGGTGTAACGGCCGGCGAGCATCACGATGTCGAGATCGGTGTGCCGGACGAACTCGGCGAGCATGGCGGACTGGTTCATGCCGGCGCCGTAAGAGTTGATGGCACCCTCCTGGCGGAGTTGTTCCAGCGCGGGAAAGGCTCCCTCGAGCGCCTCGCGATAATG
>WNFD01004274.1_pt1 | contig 19129 bp, 19 predicted proteins | sample 5400491 | NCBI WGS metagenome assembly WNFD01 (sample SAMN13153343, study PRJNA577476) | soil metagenome | isolation source: 120 cm saprolite under Douglas fir tree site 2 hole 2 replicate 2 | place: USA:California | collected 2015-04-18 | reverse complement strand
CTTCTCGCCTCCACCCCGGCGCTCTACGAACGGCTGGCGGCGGTGGTTTCCCTGCAGCCCGCCCCTCCCTGAGAGCAGGGAGAAAATTCGCTTCAACCCGGAAAATCGCCCGTCCGATCGACCATAACGCCAAACAGATCAAATGGTTAGATACCCAAATCAGCGCTCGCCCAGCAGGGAGCCGGGTGATGCTCCTGAGGGAGGTTGCAGGGAGAATTTGCGTCGGCATTTCGCACCACTTTCGAGAAGGCGAGGTTGTGAGAAGATCACGTTATAACTTGCTAATATAGCACGAATTGTCGACAAATTCAAGCTCCCGAGGCGACGTTGGCGGCAACGGTTGTCAGCCCTTTGTCGCTCCAGACGTCTGCCTACGTGACTGTCTTGGCGTGCCGAATCGCGCGCCAGAGGCGTTCGGGGGTGGCGGGCATCTCGATGTGGCGGATGCCGAGCGGGGAGAGGGCGTCGACGAGGGCGTTGTGCACCGCTGGCGGCGCGCCGACATTGCTGGCTTCACCAGCACCCTTGACGCCGAAGGATTGGTCTTGGTCGGCACAGGATTGCTCTCGCAGTCGATCGCCGACAGAGTGTCGGCCCGCGGCATCACGTAACCCATGAACGAGCCGGTCAGGAGCTCCACCGGATTATCGCCTTCTCGCCTAGTACCTCCAGCGATCCAGTCAGGCGGCAAAGGTCTCGTCCAGCCCGGCGGGATAGCAATTGTGCGTTCCCCATCATCGAAGGTGACGTCAAATGAATCGGGCACAACGCCCGGACTTGCTGCCGACGGAAACGGCAGGTGATCGGAAGGGCGAACACGATCCTGAACGGCCGAGATGAGCTGTCTAATGTGATCCCGCGACATCCAAAATCTTCCTGTTCCTGCCTTTGCCTTGTTGGTTGAGCAATCGCCTCGTGCTATGCGCGGGGCCTGGAGCTGCTAGGCGACCTGAGCGGTCCTACGCCGCCTCGTCTTCCAATAACCGCTTCATTGTCTCGGGATCGCGTTCGATTGCCAGCAGCAACGCGCGGGCAGGAGCGTCGGGAATGCTGCGGCGAAGTTCCCACTCGCGCAGCGTGGTGATGGGCAGATGGAAGGCGCGCGCGAATTCGGCTTGGTTCATTCCCAATCTCTGACGCAGGACTTTGACGCGCGATACACGGCGCATGTTCGCCAGCTGCTCGGGTGTGGAAGGTTGCGCATCGGGATCGGCCAGCGCTGCCGCAACGACTTCCCCATCAGTCATTGCATCCAAGTGTTCCCAATCAGTGGCCCCGGTGGGAAGGGGTTCACCAGATCTCACGGTTACCCGCGTAATACCTGTCTTGCTCATGACGTTCAGCTTTCCGCGCCGAAATGATGTGACAAAGGTCTTCATTACGCATCGTCACGACGACGAACAAAATGCGCCCCTGGGCCATCCCTATCACCTGAAATCGCTCCTCGCCATAAGCGAAGCGCGCATCGATATCCTCAAGCCGATTCGGATCTTCGAGTGCGCCGATGGCATCCCTGAAGTCGACGCCGTGATCACGAAAATTCGAGGCTGCCTTGCTGTCGTTCCATTCGTACTGCACCGGGGCGCGCTACCGGGGACAGGTATATAAGTTCGACAAGAGATATCGTCACCTACCCTGCGCCTGCCGAAGCGCGCGCCAGAGGCGCTCGGGGGTGGCGGGCATCTCGATGTGGCGGATGCCGAGCGGGGAGAGCGCGTCGACGAGGGCGTTGCCGACCGCCGGCAGGGCGCCGACATTGCCGGCTTCGCCCGCACCCTTGACGCCCAATGGGTTGGTCTTGGTCGGCACCGGGTTGTTCTCGCAATGGATCGCCGAGAGGTCACCGGCGCGCGGCATCGCGTAATCCATAAACGAGCCGGTCAACAGCTGGCCGGAGGCCGGATCGAAGCGGATGTCCTCCAGCAGCACCTGGCCCACACCCTGGGCGATGCCGCCGCAGATCTGACCCTCGAGCAAGAGCGGGTTCATGACCGTGCCGACATCGTCGATGACGCTGTAGCGCAGAATCTCGGCCTCGCCGGTGTCCGCGTCGATCTCGAGCTCGCAGATATGGCAGCCGTTCGGGAAATTCTGCTGCTTCGAGGTGAAGGTGGCGCCGGCAATCAGGCCCGGCTCCATGTCATCGGGCAGGCTCAGCGGGTTGAACGATTCGGTCGCGATCTCGCCGATCGTCAGCGCCCGGTTCGAGCGCGGTGCGGTGAAAAGGCCGTCGGCGAAATTGACCTCGCCCGCCTCGGCGCCGAGCAGGTGGGCGGCGATCGCCGTCGCCTTGGTGACGATTTTCTCGGTAGCGAGATAGACCGCCGAACCGCCGAGGGCCGCCGAGCGCGAGCCGCCCGTACCTTCGCCATTTGCGACCTTTTCGGTGTCGCCCTGGATGTAATGCACCTGATCGGGGTGGATCCCGAGGCGGTCGCACAGCAATTGCTTGTAGATCGTCTCGTGGCCCTGGCCCTGGGTGATCGAGCCCGACACCAGGCTCACCGTGCCGCCGCGGTCGAAGCGGATCTCGGCCGCCTCGAAGCCGCCCGCCGCGGCGCGCTCGATCGTGTTGGAGAGGCCGAGGCCGCGCAGCTTGCCGCGGGCGCGGGACTCGGCGCGACGTGTTTCGAAGCCGTCGGCATCGGCGAGCTTCAGTGCCATGTCGAGGTTCCGGGCGAACTCGCCGCAATCATAGGTGAAGGTCAGCCCCGATTTGAACGGCATCGCCTCGGGCGGGATCATGTTGCGCCGGCGCAACTCGACCCCGTCGATGCCGAGCTCGGCGGCGGCCTCGTTGACCATGCGCTCGATGACAAAGGCGGCCTCGGGCCGGCCATTGCCGCGATAGGCCCGCACCGGGTTGGTGTTGGTGTAGACGGCGGTCACCTCGGCGCGCACCGCCGGAGTGCGGTAGACCCCCGCCAATGTGCCGAGATTGGCGACGAAGGCGTTGGAGCCCGCCTGCGGATAGGCGCCGACCGCGGCGATCGTCTTGACCCGCAGGCCGAGAAATTTGCCGTCAGCGTCGAGCGCCAGCTCGGCCTCGGTGACGTTGTCGCGGGCTTGAGCGTCGCCGAGAAACGCTTCTGAGCGGGTGCTCGTCCATTTGACCGGCCGCCCCACCACCTTCGAGCCGAGCAATACCAATGCCACCTCGTTGTAAATTGCCGATTTCATGCCAAAGCTACCACCGATGTCGCCGGCGATGACGCGCACCCGGCTCTCCGGGACCTTCAGCACCTGCCTTGCCAATTCGGCGCGGTAGCCGTGGGTGCGCTGCAAGGTCGTGTAGATCGTCCAGCGGTCTTCGGCGGGGTTGTAGTCGGCGATGGCACCGCGCGGCTCCATCGCGGCCGCGGTGACCCGGTTGATCACAAAGCGGCGTTTGACGACATGCGCGGCATCGGCAAAGGCGGCATCGGTCGCCGCCGCGTCCCCCTCGGGATGAAAGAAGGCGACATTGCCCGGGCAGGCGTCCCAGACGAGCGGCGCTCCGGGCTCGACCGCGCCGGCGGTCGAGACGACCGCCGGCAGCGGCTCGTAATCGACCATGATCAGCTCGGCCGCATCAGCCGCCTGGTCCCTGGTCAGAGCGACGACAAAAGCGACGTAATCCCCGACCCAGCGCACCCGGTCCTTGACCAGGGCCGGAAAGCGCGGCCGGAAGGATAGCGAGCCGTCGCGCAATCTGAGCCCGCTCGGAGACGGCAGGTCTCCCCAGCCCGATGCTTCCCAATCCGCCCCGGTCAGCACCGCCAGCACCCCCGGCGCGGCCTTGGCGGCGGTCACGTCGATAGAACGGATCCGGGCATGCGCGTCCGGCGAGCGCAGGACGTGGCCAAACGCCATCCGCGGCAATACCATGTCGTCGACATAGCGACCGCCGCCGCGCAGCAGTCGCGGATCCTCGAACCGAGACACCGGCTGACCCAACGCGAACTCACCCATGCTTACCTCCGGTCGGCCGTCCAAAGCACCGCCGGAGCTGTATAAGTCAAGTTCAGGTCGGCACCAACGCCCTCTGCGGAAAAGCGGGCTTGCCGCGAACCCCAATCAGAAATTGGGTCCTCCGCCGCCGATACCGCAAATACTGCAAGTCTGCAGCTAATTCTCGCCTGGGGGTTGAAGTCGTCGCCCAGTCCACCTCCCGTTCAGGATTGCCATGGTCGATAGAATGGATCGTGAAGTAGGCAAATTTAGCGTCGATGTTTGCGCAGCGACGTCAACCTGCCCATGCGAAGGAGATCAAAAAGCTATGAAACGGAAGGTTCCTAGAATGACCACGGACGAGGAGGCCAAGGCTTTTCTCGAGCAGGATTTATCGGACCTTGATTTCTCGCAGTTCAAGCCCGTGAGGTTTGAATTCGAGACCAAGGCCGCGCGGCTCAACATGCGGCTCCCCATACCGCTGCTCGATGCACTGAAAGCCCGTGCCAAGGCGCGAGGCGTTCCCTATACGCGCCTGATCCGGGAAGTGCTGGAACAGTCCTTGGCGAGGCCGGACGGACCCCGCCGCTGAGCTCTCCCGTCAGACGCCACGCTCGGGAGCGCACGCGAGACACGGGGTCATATGCCGCGGCGGTGAACATCGTCGCGGGAAAGCCGGTCGGAAGCGTCGAAGTCGGTGATGCGCTCGCGCAATTCGCGCTCTTGCCGCTTCAGCCGCTCTGTTTCGCTTTCGCCTGCGCCTAATTCGAGCAGAAACCGCTTCACCAGCGCGGATACGGACGTATCCCGCTGGGCTGCTATCATTCGGGCCCGCCGGAACAGCGGGCGATACGGCAACAGCAGGCGATACGGCTGAGCCCGCTCGATCCACTCGCCTTTCTGTTCACGGCCGGGCTCACCTTTGCTCATCTGGCTGCGGGCCGATACGAGGAGGCCATCGAATGGGCCGATCGGACATTGCATGCGCAGCCGCGTCACCTCGTCCCGATGCGCGTCAAGCTCGTTTGTCTTGCGCATCTCGGCCGCACCGACGACGCACGCGAATGGCTCAAGCATGTCCTCGCCTTACAGCCAGGGCTGACGATCGCCGGGTGGAAAGCTTCCTACGCCGCCACGTTGGCGCCGTCGCCGGAATTCCTCGCTCGCTACACGGACGGCCTGCGCAAGGCCGGGGTGCCGGAGGAATGACCGCTACCCGCCGCCTCGCTGCAATCCTCGCCGCCGATGTCGCTGGCTACTTGTTGCTGATGGGCGAGGAGGGGAACTCGCCGAGGCCAAGGCGTTTTTGGCGAATTGAGCCGCTACGCTCGCTACCCCTCACCCTCCCGCTGACGCGGGTGCCGCTAACGCAGGGCGAGGGGCTTTCTCCCTCGCCCCGCTTGCGGGGAGAGGGCCGGGGTGAGGGGCACAGCGTCAATTGTCGAGCTTGAAGAACTCCACGGCGTTGCCGGCCCAGATCTTGCGCTTATCGTCTTCGGGGATGTCGGCGTAGATCTTGTCGATGATCGGCCGGGAATTCGGCCACTCATTCTCGATGTGCGGGAAGTCGGTGGCGAACATGATGCGGTTGACGCCGACATGCTGGCGTTCCTCGACCGCGACCCGCTCGTACTGCACGCTGAAATAGACGTGCTCGCGTACATAGTGGCTCGGCAGTTCCTTCAATGGTTTGAAGCCGAGATATTCCTCGGCCCAGCCGAGGTGGCGCTGGTACCAGAGATCGGCGTGCTCGAGCCAGAACGGGACCCAGCCGAGGCGGGTCTCGGCGAAGAAGATCTTCAGCCTCGGATAGCGCTCGAAGACGCCGGCGAGGACCAGCTGGGCAACGCTGATCGCGGGCGGCAGACCGAAATTGCAGATCCATTCGAGAAACGGCCGCCGCAGCCGCTGCACGATCTCCGGGATCTCCTTCGGATAGCGGAATGTGGGATGCGACGCGCGGGCTCCGGTGCGGTTGAACGCAACGTGCACCGTTACCGGCATGTCCATGTCGATCGCCGCAGCCCAGAATTTGTCGTCCTCCGGTGTGGGGTAACCCTTGGCATTGGGCAATGCCCCCAACTGGATGCCCTTCAAGCCGAGCTTCTTGCAATACGCCATCTCGGCAATCGCGTCGTCGACATTGGTGATCGGCATGACGCCCATCCCAAAGAGCCGGTCGGGGGCCACGGCGCAATATTCCTCGGCCAGCCAGTCGTTGTAGCCGCGGATGATCGCCTTGTAGACATCGTCATGGCTGATGTTGCGCCAGAAGACGGGTCCCGCGACCATCGCCGGGAACAGCACTTCGGCGTCGAGCCCGTCTTCGTCCTGCTCCTTGACCCGCTGCTCGGCCGAGCCGGTGCCGGCCGCGTCCGCGACTTTGAGCCCAAAGGGCTGCCATGTTCCCTCGGCACGGCCGGCGCGCAGATCGAGAAAATTCGCCTCCAATAGCGGCTGGCCCTCGATCAGCTGGGCATCGCCGCCATCCGGCAGGTGGACTGTGCGCGGCGCGCGGTCGCGGTACTTCTCCGGCACCCGGTGCACCCACCGCTCCGGCGGGACCTCGAGATGCCCATCAGCCGACATCAGATTATATTGCCGCGCCATCAGTTTCTCCCTCTGTTGTTCTGTCATTGCGAGCGCAGCGAAGCAATCTCGCGCCGAATATCGCTCGGTCGATCGAGATTGCTTCGTCGCTGCGCTCCTCGCAATGACAGCCTCGTCATGCCGCGTATTGCACCAAGGCGCCGGGGGCCGGGCAGTATTCCAGGCACTCGCCGCAGCCGGTGCACTTCCCCTCCTGCACCTCGTAGAGATGCCGCGGTTCCAGCAGAGTCGGTCTGATCGCCGATTCGGGGCACACCTCCCGGCAGAGACCGCAGGAATTGCAGATCGCGTAGTCGATCCGCACCTTCATTTTATGCCGCCGACCTGATGCAGCAGGTAGCCCAGTGCCTCCTCGACCGGCTTCTGCGTCTCCGGGGTCGCGCACAGAAAATCGATCTGAAACTTGCCTTCCATGAAGTGCATCAGCTCTTCGTCGCGCTGGCTCAGATGCTCGTGGCGGACGAGCGGATCATCGACCCGGTCGAGATACGCCATGATGCCAATGCAGGCATTGGCTTCCTGGTAATAGTTCTGTGCGGCGCGCGCCAGCGGGTGGATGTGCGGGAACATCATCGACATGCCGAAATAGGCGGGCAGCGGCTGAGTATTGGCCTGCGCGATGTCCATCAGCTCGCGCTCGTCCTTGATCCAGCCTTTGCCGAGCAATACGTCGGCGTGCAGTTTGCTGTGCTTGCACTCGTCCCAGATCTGGCGCGCGCGCATGCGCTGCAGATCGATGTAGCGCTCCTGGTCGGCGATATCGACCGAGAGCAGCTGGCCCGACATCTGCTTGATCGACATATGCACGCCTTCGGCGGCATAGCCGCGCAGCGCGCGTTCCCTTTTCCAATCCTCGTCCTCGCGCCCGAGCTCCTCCTCGATTTCGCCGAGCGTGCGCTGCAGGGATATCTCCCAGCCCTTGACGCACTGTTCCTTGGTCAGCCGCAGCCGAAACTCCGCACCCGGTGCGCCGGGCATCGTCGGCCAGACCCATCGGTCGAGAAACTGTTCGAGGATCGGATGCATCGCTCAAGCCTCCTGCCATGCCTCGGGTGGGGGCGGGACCATTGAGCGCCCGCTCTCGACTTCGATGATCGATCCTGCCGCCGGGCAATACATCAGACATGCGGTGCACCCCGGATAGGTGCATTTGTCCATGTCGATCTCGATGCGGTGCAATGGCTCTAGCGCCACATAGACGGCGTTGATATCGATCTCGCGGCAGACGATGTAGCACATCCGGCATTGAGTGCAGTGTTCGTGATTTATCTTGAGAGCGGGCATGCCGGTTTCCTTCAGTCGGTCACCTGGCGGCGCGGCGCTGGCGGCGCCGGCGCCTCATGCCCGAGGACGAAGGCGCTCATCTCACCCAAAAACCGTCCGTAGTCCCGCTTGGCGACAGCGCAGGCCCAGCGGCACAGCTCGGCGTCGACCGGTTTGCGGACGAACTCCTCGACGATGCGCCGGCCCATGTTGACGTGGCTGCGGTTCTCCACCGTCTGGCTCTCGAAGACGCCCTTCAGCTCGGGGTCGGCGATGGCCTCCGCCAGCCCCTCCATCCAGCCGAGTTCGAGGATCTTGGGGCCGAGGTTGAGCGCCGCGATGCGGATCGAGTGCGGGTAGGTGGCAAGGTTGCGCAGCGAGAAGACGTAATAGGCCAACCCCGAATCGACGGAGAAGCCGCCATAGGGATGCCGGAAGGCGTCTTTTTGGGTGGCGACAAACCCTTTTTTCAACTGCGCGTCGAGATACAGCATCTCGTGCGTCGATTCATCGACGATCTGCTTCGAGAACAAGTATTTGACCGAGGGCGGAAAGTCGTTCATCTCCAGCCCTTGGCCCCAGCCGCCATAGATGTAGTAAAACATTCGCTCGAGGGTCCACAGCCGGCCGATCAGGCGGTGCGCCTTGTCGTCGTCAATGCCGTTCTGTTGGACCGCTGCGATCACCGCCTCGACCGGTGTCGAGCGGCTGTCCGCTCGACTCCTGTCGATCAATTCCCGCGCCAATTCCTTTCCCGGCAGGTCGGCCATGAGGTCGCCGTCGCCCGCATCAGGGCTGGTAGACGGCGAAGCACTTGTTGGAGTTGAAGATCCAGCTCTCGACGTAGGACGTCTCGGACGGCCGCCGCCCGAGCTCCTTCATTCCGCCCATCAAGCACATCCAGTTCAGGACCTCCTGCTGGCCACTGTCCTCGATCGCGCTCAACGGCCGCTCCCGCCATGCCGCGTAGTCGCCCGCTTGCAACGCGTTGTAGAGCGCGCGGTCGGCTTCGATGTCGGGATAGAGGAGGTAATGCTTGGGCGTCAGAAAGGCGTGCGACCAGCTCGACGAGGCGATCAGCGCCACCCGCCACGGGCTCTTCTTGACCACCCGCGCGCACGCCGCTCCCAAATCGAAGCACCGCCACGGGGCAGGGGAGGGGGGATCGAGCTCGCTCTCCGAGGGGAACTCGCTCAGACCGCGAACGCCCGCCTGCTGGGCGATGACCCGGCGGCCATAGCAATTGACCTGGAACGGCACCACCGGATAGGGGAACCCCTTGCGGTCGTAGTCGAGAAACAACAGCGTGTTGAGGAAGGCGTGGCCGAGCTGGTGATGCAGCGGCCGGTAGGCGTAGGAGACGTCGAACCCGGCCTCGATCATCCCGCTGACGATGAATTTCGCGCCCCCCGGATGGCCCTTGTAGACAAAGCTCTTGTCTTTCGGCTCGTTCCAGACGTTGGCGCCGCGGTATTCCTGCCACGGCTTCGGCGCCATCTCATCGTAGGCCAACACGCAAAACGGCGGGATGATGTCTTCCTTGAAGTTTTCGTACTGATCGTCGCCCCAGATCACGACAAAGTCGGGGTCGAACTCGTCCAGCACCCTGCGGGCATTGCGAAATCCCGCGAGCAGGCCCTCACGATGGCGTCGGGCGGCCGTCGCCCCTGCGTCGTCGCCGTATTCCTGCCGCATCGGCTCGGGCCAACCCTGGGGATGGCGGAGTGCTTCGGGGATGGCAGGATCGTCGAGGGCGCGCTTCAGGATGCGCCCCATGTTTTCGTCCGGTCCCGAAAGCGGCGGAAAGTGGGTGACGCCAAGGCCCAGGATCTCGCCCATATCGTGCTCCTCGCAAAAGGTATCGTAGGGCGAGAATAGGCTTCGTCCAGGTCGGGAACAAGCACGGATCGCCGGGTCCGAGGTGCCGTTCGCCCGCGATTCGCCGAGGATCCGCGTCCCGATCCCGCACAGAGGCGCTGACAGGCGCGGAATTCTGCCAGGTCCGCCGCGATCGTTGCGTCCTTCGGCCCGAGCATGGCAAGAATCGCCAAGGAGTTACAGCATCGACGAGGCTATTCGATGACGCTCCGCGTCAGCCGTCGGATCATGTTCGCGGTCCCATTCTGCGCCGCACCGACCGGAATCTCGGGGCTGGCCCGCGCCGCAGAAGGCGATTTCAACACCTTTATTGCCGGGGTGCGACGCGACGCCATTGCGAACGGCATCCGGCCGGCGACCGTCGATGCCGCGTTTCGCAATGTGCAGTTCCTCCCTCGCGTCATCGAGCTCGACCGCAAGCAGCCCGAGCGGACGATGACGTTCACTCAGTATATCGCCAAGGTGGTAACTCCGCAGCGCAAGGAGGATGCGCGTCGTCAGCTGGCCGAGAATCGGGTTCTGCTCGACGCGATTTCGCGGCGCTACAATGTCGAGCCCAGCATCATTGTGGCGTTGTGGGGGCTCGAGAGCGATTTCGGCAGGCTCCCGGGCAATATTCCGACGATCTCGGCGCTCGCCACCTTGACCTATGACGGGCGTCGCGGCGCCTATTTTCGCAGCGAGTTGATGGCGGCGTTGCGCATTCTCGATCAGGGACACATCCGGGTCGAGGAGATGACCGGCTCGTGGGCGGGGGCGATGGGTGGACCCCAGTTCATGCCGTCGAGCTTTCTCGAATATGCGGTCGACTACGACGGCGACGGGCGCCGCGACATTTGGAACAGCCGTGGCGATGTCCTGGCCTCGATCGCCAACTACATTCGCGGGCTCGGCTGGCGCGGCGGCCAGAGCTGGGGCCAGGATGTGCTGGTGCCGCGCGGGTTCGATCCCGGCGTCTCCGGCCTCAAGGCTCAACGGCCGACGGGAGAATGGAGCCGTCTCGGGGTTCGCACCGCCGATGCGGGGCCCCTGCCGAGCCGCGAGAGCGAAGCCGCGCTGGTCATGCCGGAGGGCGCTAACGGGCCGGCCCTGCTGGTCTATGCGAACTTCCGCGCCATCATGAAGTGGAACCCGTCGACCTATTTCGCGGTATCGGTCGGATATCTGGCCGACAGCATGGGCCGAGGGTGATCGCCGCTCGACAATTGCGTTGGCCGCGGCCGGTCACCTGCGGAGGCTGCTGACGGTGACGCTGGTCGCGCTCGTAGCGGCCGCTTGCAGCTCCCAGCAGCGTCAAGGCGAAGGCCAGTACCGCGCCGGACGACCGATGTACAAGGTCGGCGCTCCTTACCAGATCAACGGGGTCTGGTACTATCCCGCCGCCGATTACAGTTACGACGAGACCGGGGTTGCCTCGTGGTACGGCGAGCAGTTCGACCGGAAGTATACCGCCAACGGCGAGATCTTCGATCTGAACGAGCTGACGGCGGCGCACCGGACGCTGCCGATGCCGAGCATCGTCCAGGTGACCAATCTCACAAATGGACGCTCGCTCCAACTTCGGGTCAACGATCGCGGGCCGTTTGCCCGCGGCCGCATCATCGACGTGTCGCGGCGCGCCTCCCAGCTTCTCGGCTTCGCGACCAACGGCTCCGCCCTGGTGCGCGTCAAGATTATGAAGGAAGAGAGCATCCAAGTCGCCGAGCTCGCCAAACGCAACGGCGGCGACACCAGGGTTCTCGTCGCCGAGGCGCCGAGCGTCGCCAAGGTTGAAGCCGCATCGGCGATCAGCCCGGCGCCGGCTCCGCCGCCGGCAGCGCCGATCAGCACCATGTCGACGCCTCCGATCATCGCGGAATTGCCACCATTGCCCGAGAAGGTGGGGGTGGTTCCACCGGCATCATCGGCGCGCATCTTCGTTCAGGCCGGCGCGTTCTCGATGCGGGACAACGCGCAGCGACTGCAGGCGCGGATTGCGCCGTTGGGCAGCGTTCAGGTGATGACCGCTTCGGTCAGGGGGATCGAAATGTACCGCGTGCGGCTGGGGCCAGTGGCGAGCGTCGAGGAGGCCGATCAGCTGCTCGCGCGCGTCGTCGGGAGCGGTTATCCCGAAGCACGGATCGTCGTCGATTGACCCTGCGGCAAGGCATGAGCGAGCGAGAAATGGGAATGCGTCTGCTATTGCGTCTAGCTGTATCTCTGGGCGTCGCCGCAGTGCTCTCGGGGAGCCTCCTCGCTCCCACGGTTGAAGCCGCGGGCGTCAAGCCAAAGCCAAAGACGACCGCTGCCGCTCAACCGACGGCCAAGCCGGGGAGCGGGATCGAAACACAGGCGAAGCACGCACTGGTGCTCGAAGTGGAGACCGGTACGGTGCTGCTCGACAAGGGCGCCGACGAGCGCATCCCGCCGGCGTCGATGAGCAAGATCATGACCGCCTACATCGTTTTCGGCATGCTGAAGGAGGGACGCGCGGCGCTGACCGACGAGCTGCCGGTCAGCGAGCGGGCCTGGCGGCTCCAGGGATCCAAGATGTTCGTGCCGATCGGCGGCCGCATCTCGATCGATGATTTGCTGAAGGGGGTCATCATCCAATCCGGCAACGACGCTTGCCTCGTTCTCGCCGAAGGTCTCGCGGGCAGCGAAGAGGCCTTTGCCGCGCTGATGAACGAGAAGGGCCAACAGATCGGCCTAAAGGACAGCCACTTCACCGATGTCAGCGGCCTGCCGGACCCCAATCACTGGATGACCGCGCGCGATCTCGCGACCCTGGCAATTCGCACGATCAAGGACTTTCCCGAATATTATCATTACTATTCGGAAATGGATTACGAATTCAACAATATCAAGCAGGGCAACCGCAATCCTCTTCTCTACAAGAATGTCGGCGCCGACGGGTTGAAGACCGGTCATACCGACGACGCGGGATACAGCCTTACTGCCTCAGTGGCGCGCGACAAACGCCGGATCATCCTGGTGCTGAACGGCCTGCCGACGATGAAAGCGCGGTCGCAGGAGAGCGAAAGACTGATCGAGTGGGCATTTCGCGAATTCAGCAACTATCGTCTGTTCGGCGCCGGCGACAAGGTCGACGACGGTGAAGTCTGGCTCGGCGCCGAGCCCAAGGTGCCGCTTTCCGTCGGCGGGGATCTCGTCGTGACGCTGCCGCGCAAGTCGCGCAAGGACATGAAGGTCACCGTCGAGTATGGCCGTCCGATCCCGGCCCCGATAGAAAAGGGCGAGACGGTCGGGAGGGTGGTCGTGACCGCAGCGGATGTTCCGCCCGTCGAAGCGCCGCTGATCGCCGCGGCGAGCGTCGAGCGCATGAACGCCTTCGGCCGCATCGCTACGCTCGCGGGCTATCTCGTCTGGGGCCAACGGCGCTGAACCCCCAGCGGAGCTGAAGCTGTGGCGCGGGGCCGGTTCATCACCATCGAGGGCGGCGAAGGCGCCGGCAAAACGACCCAGGTCGGGCTGCTCGTTGCAGCGCTCGGGCGGGCGGGGATAGCAGCTCGTCGAACACGCGAGCCCGGAGGATCGCCGGGCGCCGAGGCGATCCGGCGATTGCTGCTCGAAGGCGAAGGCGAGCGCTGGGATGCGGTCGGTGAAGCCCTGTTGCTCATCGCCGCCCGGCGCGACCATGTGACCCGGCTGATCGAGCCGTCTCTGGCTCAAGGGATCTGGGTGGTCTCCGACCGCTTTGCCGATTCGACCCTCGCCTATCAGGGTTACGGCAGAGGCCTTGCGCTCGGTGACCTCGCCGCGCTGCACCGTTTGGCTCTCGGCGATTTCGCTCCCGATCTTACGCTGATCCTCGATTTGCCGGTTGAGATCGGTTTGGCGCGGGCCACCGCCCGATCGGCCTCCGACCGGTTCGAGCGCCTCGACCAGGCGTTCCATGAAAGGCTTCGCGAGGGCTTCCGCCGGATTTCCGAGAAAGAGCGCGCACGCTGCGTCCTGATCGACGCGTCGCAGGAGCCCGATGCGGTCCAGCAAGCGGTGCTCGACGCGGTCGAGCGACGATTGGGGACGGTAGTGCGGTAGCTCCCAACGAGCAGTGCGCGCCCATCTCTACATTCTGCGTTGTGCTGACGGCTCCTACTACGCCGGAACAACGCGGGACAGTTTGGAGAAGCGCATCGCCGAACATCAGACTGGCACGTTTGATGGTTACACGGCGTCTCGGCGGCCGGTGACCCTGGTCTTCCATCAACATTTCGAACGGGTGGAAGATGCCGTTTCTGCAGAACGGCAGGTTAAGGGTTGGCGGCGTGAAAAGAAGGAGGCGTTAATCCGGGGCGACTATCGCGCACTGTCATTTCTGGCCCGCCCGTCTCCAAAAGCGGAATTGCGCCGTTGGTGCGTCCTTCGAGACGCGGTCCCGTGGACCGCTCCTCAGGATAAGGACATTCGTAGAATGCGACCAATGTTACCTCATGCTGAGGAGCGCCCGGAGGGCGCGTCTCGAAGCGCGCACGCTTTTGGTGCGACATGGCACGCAGCGTAGATCCAGACGAGACGGCGGCGGCTCCGGCGCCGCGGGCGAACCCCGACCTCGTCGGTCACGAGGGCGCCGAGCGCGAGTTGCGGCGGCTCGACGAAGTCGGTCGACTGCCGCACGCCATTCTGTTGAGCGGGCCACGCGGCATCGGGAAGGCAACGCTCGCTTTCCGCTTGGCGCGCTTCCTGCTGGCGAACGGAGAGGAACGGGCCGGCACAGCCGGAACAGGGTTGGCGATCGATCCCGAAAGCGGGGTGTTTCGCCGCGTCGCGGCAGGCGGCCATGCCGACCTCTTGACCATAGAGCGGGCGTATGATGCGCGGCGGCGCCGGTTGCGCGGCGAGATCGTGGTCGAGGATGCACGCGAGATTACCGGCTTTTTTCGCCTGACCGCTGCGGAGGAAGGGTGGCGCGTCGTCGTCGTCGACGGGGCGGAGGAGATGAACCGCAGTGCCGCGAACGCGCTGCTCAAGGTCCTCGAGGAGCCGCCGCGGCAGGCGCTGCTGCTGCTGGTCAGCCACAGCCCGGGCCGCCTGCTGCCGACGATCCGTTCGCGCTGCCGGCGCTTCCCGCTAGCCGCACTCCGGGGCGAGGTGGTGATGCAGCTTCTCGGGCGTTACCGGCCGGAGCTCGCGGCGCCCGAGGCCGCGGCGCTGGCGGCATTGTCCGACGGGAGCATCGGACCGGCGCTCGAGCTCGCCGATGCCGGCGGGCTGGCACTCTATCGCTCGATTGTCGAGATGCTGTCGCAGGCTCCCGGGGTAGATCTTGCCCGGCTGCACGCCTTCGCCGACGAGCTCGCCCGCGCCGATGCCGAGGACGGCTATCGCGCCGCCGGGGAGCTGCTGTCGCAGTTCCTCGCCCGGATGGCGGCGGGCGCGGCGCGGCGCCGGCTTGGCGAAGAGGAGATTGTCGCCGGGGAGAGCGGGGCGATGCAGCGGCTTGCCGCCCGTGCCGAGCCCGCCCGCTGGGCGGCGCTGCGCGAGGAGATAGGGCAGGGCTTCGCCACCGCCGATCGGCTGAACCTTGATCGCAAGCAGGCGATGCTCGGCGCCTTCTTGGCGATCGGGGAGCAGGCGAGGTAGAAGCACACCGCCGTCCGCAGCTGGATCACGGCCGGCCCCGGCCCATATCTGGGCTTTGGAGACAGTGATGACCGCCGCCCGAGCTTTCTTCGTCACGACGCCGATCTTTTACGTGAACGATACGCCGCACCTCGGCCATGCCTACCCGACCGTGGCCGCCGATGCGCTGGCGCGTTTCATGCGGCTGGACGGCAAGCGTGTGAAATTCCTGACCGGCACCGATGAGCATGGGCAGAAAGTGGAGCAATCGGCGCGCTCGTTCGGCATCTCGCCGCAGGAGTTCGCCGACCGCAACTCCTCGGCGTTCCGCGAGATGACGCGGCTTCTCGACATCAGCAACGATGACTTCATCCGCACCACCGAGCCGCGTCATATTCGCGGGGTCGAAGCGATCTGGCAGCAGCTCGAGCGCCGCGGGGAAATCTATCTCGGGCCGTTCGCCGGCTGGTATTCGGTCCGCGACGAGGCGTTTTACGACGAGAGCGAGCTTGTCGATGGTAAGGCTCCGACCGGGGCCGATGTCGAATGGCTCGAGGAGGAGAACTATTTTTTCCGGCTCTCGGCCTGGCAGGACAGATTGCTGGCTTATTACGACGCCAACCCCGAGGCGATTGCTCCGCGCAGTCGGCGTAACGAGGTCGTCAGCTTCGTCAGGGCCGGGTTGAGGGATCTGTCGATATCGCGGACCAGCTTCAGCTGGGGAATCCCGGTTCCCGGGAGCCCCAGCCACGTGATCTATGTGTGGCTCGACGCGCTGACGAACTACATCACCGCGCTTCGCTACCCCGATACCGAAGACCCCGATTTTTCAATCTTCTGGCCTACCGTTCTTCACATAGTAGGTAAGGACATCGTGCGCTTCCACGCGGTCTATTGGCCGGCGTTTCTGATGGCAGCGGGGCTTGAGCCGCCGAGCCGGATATTCGCCCATGGCTGGTGGACCATCGAAGGCCAGAAGATGTCGAAATCCCTCGGCAACGGCATCCCGCCGGGTGTCCTCGTCGAGCGATATGGGGTCGACCCGGCGCGCTATTTTCTGTTGCGCGAATTGCCCTTCGGTAGCGACGGCGATTTTTCGCATCGCGCGGTGGTGGGCCGGCTCAACAGCGATCTCGCCAATGATTTCGGCAACCTGGCGCAGCGTGTGCTGGTGATGATCAACCGCAACTGTGATGCCTCTGTACCCGAGCCCGGGGAGCCCGCCGGTCTCGATAAAGCATTGATAGACGCCGCCCGCGGTCTCCTCGAGACTGTTCGGGGGCAAATCTCGGAGCAGGCCTTTCATCTAGCCCTTGAGGCGATCTGGCGGGTCGTCGGAGAAGCCAACCGCTACGTCGACGAGCAAGCCCCGTGGGTGCTCAGCCGCAGCGACCCGGCACGGATGAGAACCGTGCTCTACACCCTCGCCGAGGCGATCCGGCATCTCGCGATCCTGGCGCAACCCTTCATTCCCGGAGCGGCCGGCAAGCTGTTGGATCAGCTTGCGGTCCCGATGACCGCGCGCCGCTTTGCCGCGCTCGAGTCAGCACCGCTGGTTCCGGGAACGCCGCTGCCTAAGCCGGAGGGCATCTTTCCGCGCTTCCTCGAAGCGCCGGCCGGGTAGGCGGGGAGGGCAGGGCCGATGCTCGTCGACAGTCATTGCCACCTCGATTTCCCGGATTTCGCGGCGGAGCGCGAGGCGGTCATCGCGCGCGCCCGATCAGCTGGGGTCGGCACGATGCTGACCATCAGCACCCGCCTCGACGAGTTCGCCGGGGTGCAGGCGATCGCCGAAGCGCATGACGGGATTTGGTGCTCGGTCGGTGTCCACCCGCATGAGGCGAAAGATCACCCCGCACTCGGTCGGCAAGAGCTGGTCACCCTGGCTGCCCATCCGAAAGTCGTCGGGATTGGCGAGTGCGGGCTCGATTTTCACTACGATTTGAGCCCGCGGGATATCCAGGAGCGGGTCTTCCGCGCTCACATCGAGGCATCGTGCGCGACCGGCCTGCCGCTGATCGTCCATGCCCGGGAGGCTGATCATGAGATCGCCCGGATCCTTGATGAAGAGCGGCCGCCGCCGGGGGTGATGCACTGCTTCAGCAGCGGGCGCGCCCTCGCAGATGCAGCGCTGGCACTCGGCTTTTACATCTCGATTTCCGGCATCGTGACGTTCCGCAACGCCGAGGAATTGCGCGCGATTGTGCGCGATGTGCCGCTCGACCGGCTGTTGGTCGAGACCGACGCTCCCTATCTCGCCCCGGTGCCATATCGCGGTAAGCGCAACGAGCCGGCCTTTGTCGCGGCAACGGCGGCCGCGGTCGCCACCCTCAAGGGGCTCGAACCAGAGGACTTGGCTGCGGCGACGAGCGCCAACTTCTTCCGCCTGTTCGGCAAGGCGAGGCCGCCCACCGAATGAGGGTGACCGTACTCGGCTGCGGCCCGTCAACGGGCGTTCCGGTGATCGGCGGGAACTGGGGCCGCTGCGATCCCGGTGATCGGCGCAATCGTCGCCGCCGTGTGTCGGTGCTGGTGGAGTTCGGCGCCGTCGTCATTCTGATCGATACCTCGCCGGATCTGCGCGAGCAGCTCCTCGATGCCAATGTCGCGCGGCTCGACGCGGTGCTGTTGACCCATGCGCACGCCGACCATCTCCACGGCATCGACGACCTGCGGTCGGTCAACCGGCTGATGCAGAGCGGGATCCCGCTCTATGCCGATGCGCAAACGCTGGCCGAAGTCGGCCGGCGTTTCGACTACGTTCTCGAACCGATCGAGGAGCCCGGCCGTTACTACAAGCCCGTCCTGGTACCGCATGAGATCGTGGGCCCGTTCGAGCTCCATGGCATCCCGATCCTACCGTTCGTGCAGGATCACGGCTTTAGCACCACCTTGGGGATTCGCATCGGGGAAATGGCGTATTCGACCGACGTGGTCGAACTCGACGACAAGGCCTTCGCCGCCATCGCTGGTATAGAGCTGTGGATCGTCGACTGCCTGCGCCGTGAGCCGCACCCGACCCATTCTCATCTCGCAAAGACCTTGTCCTGGATCGCTCGGGTGCAGCCGCGGCGCGCCGTACTGACGCACATGGATCAGAACCTGGACTACCGTGAGCTCAGCGCCGAATTGCCGCGCGGCGTCGAGCCCGGGCAGGACGGGCTCGTCATCGAATTGCCCGACCGATGACCCGACCCGCGCTTGTCGAAAAACTTTACACTCGCGATCCACAACCGGCGAGTTCGGCCGCTGACGCACAGCAGAGCATGGAGGTCGAACGGGGCAGAACGGGCTCGCCTGAAGATCCCGGAGCTGAACCAAGATCTCCGACAACATCGGCAGCGTCGGAAAATCTTACACAATCGGGAGCGCTATAGGGGGCTCCGGCCGCCCTTGCCAAAACCAGTCGGATAACCCTCACGGCATCCGGTAATTTTGACAAAAAGCAACCCCCGCCTAGCAACGTATTGAGATACGGGCGCTTTTCCAAACCCACTTCAGATTGCGTGGAACAGAAGTCCAGCCACCCCGACAACTTCTCGTCGTAGGAATTGACGCTGACGCCACTGCTGTGTAAAAAAAACCGTCGATTGCAGCCGCCAACGCCGATGCGGCTCCTGTAAGGTATTGAATCTATCAAGCACGGACTTGGCATCGACTCTGCCGACATAAACATCAGTCGGCCTCGCGGCACAGCTATGGAAGCCAAAAGATTAAGAAAGCGAGGTGAAATATTTGAACCAAAATCTCGGAAAGCGCGTCGCGACTGGATAATCCGCACCTACTATTTCTTAACTTCATTGATACTCGTCTAGATTTCGTCCGATATCCACAGCAGTGCCAGGCAGGAACGTGTGCCACCCACCTTCCGGTGTCGGAATTTTTT
>WNFD01003891.1_pt1 | contig 19132 bp, 17 predicted proteins | sample 5400491 | NCBI WGS metagenome assembly WNFD01 (sample SAMN13153343, study PRJNA577476) | soil metagenome | isolation source: 120 cm saprolite under Douglas fir tree site 2 hole 2 replicate 2 | place: USA:California | collected 2015-04-18 | reverse complement strand
CCGGGTACACGTAGCGGTGCGCTTTTTGTGCCATCAGCGCGGCTTCATGGAAACCGGAGAGAATCAACTTGAGCTTGCCGGGATAGGTGTTGATGTCGCCGATCGCGAACAGGCCTGGCATGCTGGTTTCGAACGCAGCCGTGTCGACTGGAATTAATTCACCCTCCATTTTGAGGCCCCAATCCGCCACCGGACCGAGCTTCATGGTGAGACCGAAGAACGGCAACATCGTATCGACTTCAATACGCGTGGCCACGCCATCATTCCCTTTCACAGAACAGGCGCTTAACTGACCGTCGCCCCCCTCCAGGCCGGACACCTGGCCGATCTTCAGGTCCATGTCACCGGCGGCGACCAGCGCACGCATCTTGTTCACGCTGTCAGGGGCACCGCGGAATTCGTCGCGCCGGTGTACGAGCGTCAAACGTTTGGCGATAGGCTGCAAATTAAGCGTCCAGTCCAGAGCCGAATCTCCCCCGCCGACGATCAGCAACCGCTTGTCGCGGAAGGCATCCATTTTGCGGACGGCGTAGAAAACCGACGTGTTCTCATAAGGTTCGATGCCGTTGATCGGCGGGCGCTTTGGTTGGAAGGAGCCACCACCGGCGGCAATCACAACACTCTTTGTTTCGAACACTTTGCCGCGGTCGGTCGCCACGCGAAACAGCGGGTCGCCGATTTTCTCTAACGTCGTCACCATTTCGCCGAGATGGAAAGTTGGGCCGAACGGCTTGATCTGCTGCATCAATGCGTCGCTTAGCCCGTGACCGGTAATGAATGGTATGCCCGGAATGTCGTAGATCGGTTTTTCCGGATAAAGCTCGGCGCATTGCCCGCCCACTTTGTCGAGAATATCGACGAGGTGCGCCTTGATATCGAGGAGCCCCAATTCGAAGACGGCAAACAAGCCGATCGGACCTGCACCGACGACCAGAACATCGGTCTTTATTGTATCACTCATCCTGACATCCCGGCAGGAGCCGGCTCCTACAATTATTGTCACGCCGACTGGCGCGTCATGCGACTATCGGGAACTTCAATGAGACGCAACAGTTCTGCCAAATTCTGGTCCGGCGTTTTGCCCGTCGTGGTGAGTGCGACTTCCGCTTTTGCGTAGAGCGGCTCGCGACTTTTCAGAATTGAGACCAAATCATCCATCGCGCGAGTACTGTGGGCCATCGGTCGCATATCGCCTTGGGCCATAACCCGGCCCATGTGCTCCTTCGGCTCCGCGCGCACCCAAACCGTGAAACACGAAGCGAGCAGAAGTTCGAGTGTGCCTGGCTCCGTGACGATGCTGCCGCTCGTGGCGACTACAAAATTCTGGTGCGAACATATCGAAGATCTCGCTGAGGGTAGCGCCGCTACGCCGCTCTATTTCGCGGTCGAGCTCAATGAAGGGGATGCTAAGCCGCTCGGCCAAAAGACGGCCTAGCGTAGATTTGCCGCCGCCGCGCAATCCGATCAACGCAATGCGACGTCGCCGCGCGTCCTCTGAGGGCTTGCCAAAGCGCTCGAGCAGCAGCTCGCGCGCCTCCGCGAGTGTGGCCGGTGGTAGTCGCTCGAGGAATTGCGACAATAGTACGAAGTCGAGCACGGGCTCGGTTCCTTCGTGTACGAGTTGGGTGATCGGCAAGCCGATGGCGCGCGCGATCCGCCGCAGCAGGACAATCGAGCCGTTTCCGAGGCCCGCCTCGAGTTGCGCGAGATAGCGCTCGGACACTTTTGCGTGCCGGGCAAGGGCTTTCCTGGTCATGCCACGCTGATTGCGTAACGTACGCACGCGCTCACCGAGCCGCCCGAGATAGGCGTCGGTGTCGCGGGTGGCGGCGGGTTTGGCGCGGCTGACATTCATGGTCCATTCGATAACATGCATTATAATGCTAGGCAATAGCGAGACGGGGGTGGACCTGTCGCCAAGCGCTGTTGATAAGGCATAGCCAGAGTGATAGTAATATGCAAAATAATGCATCAAGGGAGCGGCGGGGCACAATGCCCAGCGTGCGGACACCATGCAAGTCATCGATTTTCAAACCGACCCTTCGCGATACCGTCATTGGCGGATCGAACGCGAAGGCGACATCGCTTATTTGATCATGGACGTCGATCAGGCCGGCGGATTGTCCGACGGCTATGAGCTTAAGCTCAACTCCTACGATCTCGGCGTCGATATCGAACTCAACGACGCCGTGCAGCGGTTGCGCTTCGAGCACCCGGAGGTGCGCTGCGTCGTTATCAAGTCCGGCAAGGACAATGTGTTTTGCGCCGGCGCCAATATCCGCATGCTCGGCAAATCGACGCATGGCCAGAAAGTGAATTTCTGCAAGTTCACCAATGAGACGCGCCTCGCCATCGAGGATGCTTCCGAGAATTCCAAGCAGATCTATGTGTGCGCGATCAACGGCAATGCCGCTGGTGGTGGCTACGAACTGGCGCTCGCTGCGGATCACATCATGTTGGTCGACGATCGCCGCTCGGCGGTGGCGTTGCCGGAGACACCGCTGCTGGCTGTGTTGCCGGGCACTGGCGGCCTCACCCGCGTCACCGACAAGAGAAAGGTTCGTCGCGATCGCGCCGATGTGTTCTGCTCGATTGAGGAAGGAATTCGTGGCGCGAAAGCCGTTGAATGGCGGCTGGTGGATGAAGTTGTGCCGAATTCGAAATGGAAAGAGATAGTGGCCGCACGCGCGAAGGAAGTTGCCGCGCGCTCGGATCGTCCGAAAGGCGCCAGGGGCATCAAGCTAGGTGCGCTTGAACGCAAGATCGAAACCGACCGCGTGTCTTATTCCCATGTCGATGTTGAAATTGACCGCCAGCGCGGGCTGGTGACCATCACCGTGCGCGGACCTACGCAAAGTGTTCCAGCCTCGGTCGAAGCCGCCCACACATTGGGCGCTAAATTCTGGCCGCTCGCGGCGGCCCGTGAGTTGGAGGACGCTATCCTACACCTACGCGCTGCTGATGCGCGAGATCCGCCACTATCTCAAGCGTGTGCTCAAGCGAATCGACGTGACGCCGCGCAGCATCATCACCCTGATAGAACCAGGCTCCTGCTTTGCCGGCACGCTTGCCGAACTCGCTTTCGCTGCTGACCGCTCGCTGATGCTGATCGGCACGCGCGAGGGCGATAACCGCAAGCCTGCGGCCATCATACTGGGGGCCTCAAATTTCGGCTTCTATCCGATGGGTAATGGGCTCGCGCGGCTGGAAACCCGGTTCCTCGGCGAGCCGGATTCCGTGAAACGCGCCAAGTCCAAGGTCGGCGTGGCAATCGAGGGCGAAGCTGCGGCCGAGCTCGGCTTGGTTACTGCAGCGTACGAGGATTTCGATTGGGACGATGAATTGCGCGTGATGCTGGAAGAGCGCACCAGCTTCTCGCCCGACGCCATGACCGGCATGGAAGCCAATCTGCGCTTTGCCGGCCCCGAGACCATGGAAACGAAAATTTTTGGTCGGCTCACCGCCTGGCAAAACTGGATCTTCCAGCGGCCGAATGCGATCGGCGAGCAGGGTGCCCTAAAACTCTACGGCAGCGGCGTGTCGCCGACCTTCAGCAAGGAAAGGGTGTAGCCATGAACATCGCCAACGTCGACTACGACGGCCTGATCCCGAACAATGTCGCGCTCGGGCAGGATGTGCGCGTTAAGCGCGCACTGGAGAAATGGCATCCCGGCTACATCAATTGGTGGAACGACATGGGCCCCGAGGGCTTCCAAGAATCGCTGGTCTATTTGCGAACTGCGGTCAGCGTCGATCCCAAAGGCTGGGCCAAGTTCGACTACGTGCGGATGCCGGAATACCGGTGGGGCGTGCTACTAGCTCCGCAAATGGAGGGTCGCAAGATTCCGTTCGGCACGCACAAGGGCGAGGACGCGTGGCAGGAAGTGCCGGGCGAATATCGCGCTATGCTGCGCCGTCTCGTGGTGATCCAGGGCGACACCGAACCGGCTTCGGTCGAGCAGCAACGTCATCTCGGCAAGACCGCGCCGTCGCTCTACGACATGCGCAACCTGTTCCAGGTCAATGTCGAGGAGGGCCGCCATCTCTGGGCGATGGTCTACCTGCTGCAGAAATATTTTGGCACCGACGGCCGCGAAGAGGCCGAAGCGCTGCTGCAACGCCGCTCCGGCGACGCGGACACGCCGCGCATGTTGGGACAAAATGCAGCTTGAGGCGCTGGCGCAATCGGGCTTCGACCCGCTTTCGCGCACCTGCCGCTTTATGTTGACCGAAGAGGCGCATCATATGTTCGTCGGGGAGACCGGCGTCACCCGCATCATCCAGCGCACGTGTGAGGCGATGAAGGAGGCGGGGATCAGCGATCCGAACGAAATCGAGAAAGTACGCAAACTTGGGGTGATCGACCTGCCGACCATCCAGAAGAAAGCGAACATGCATTTTTCGCTGACGCTCGATTTGTTCGGCAATGAGATCTCGACCAATGCCGCCAATGCCTTCCACGCCGGCCTCAAGGGCCGCTACCGAGAAGATCGGCTCAAGGACGACCACCAGCTCGAGAACGCTACCTATCCGGTATTGCGCCTGATCGACGGAAAGGTTCAGAACGACGATTCACCGGCACTGTCGGCGCTCAACATGCGCCTGCGCGACGATTACGTCGTTGATTGCAACGTTGGCGTCGCCCGTTGGAACAAGGTCATCGAGCAACACGGAATTCCTTACCAGATCAAGCTGCCGCACGTCGCTTTCCACCGCCACATCGGAGAATTCTCGCGCACAAACGCCGATGTTGATGGCAATGTTCTATCGCCCGCCGAGTGGACGGAGCGAAGGACCGATTTTCTGCCTTCGGCGGAGGACAAGAACTTCATCGAAAGCTTGATGCAGCCGCAGATGGAGCCGGGCAGATTTTCGAGCTGGATCGCACCGCCCAAAGTCGGTATCGACAACAAGCCGGGCGATTTCGAGTATGTGAAGATTGCGTGAGGTTGAAAAAACTAGCGGCTCGCCACCTGCATGTCTTCTTCGCGGAGCTTAAAGCGCTGGATCTTGCCCGTAGCGGTGCGCGGCAGGGTATTGCGCAGTTCAATCCAGCGCGGAAATTTCCACGGCCCGGCTTTGTCTTTTACGTGAATTTTCAGCGTCTCTAACAGGCTTTCATCTGCCGCATAGCCATTCTTCAAAACAATGAAGGCCTTTGGCTTTATCAGTCCGTCTGCGTCTTCCTTGCCGATAACGGCGGCTTCGAGCACTGCTTCATGCGAGACCAACGCCGCCTCGACGTCAAACGGTGACACCCACATTCCGCTGACCTTGAACATTTCGTCGGTGCGTCCGCAGTAGTAGTAATAGCCTTCGGTGTCGCGGCGATATTTGTCGCCAGTATGCGTCCATTCGCCGACGAACGTGCGCCGGCTCTTCGCGCGCTGGTTCCAATAGCCTTCGCCGGCCGATGGCCCGCGTACGATCAATTCGCCAATTTCACCGTCACCGAGTTCGCGCCCGTTTTCGTCGACGATGCGCGTCTCGTAGCCGAGCACCGGCTTACCTGTAGAGCCGTAGCGGATATCACCTGGGCGGTTGCTCAAAAAAGTTTGCAGCAACTCAGTTGAGCCGAGGCCATCGAGTACATCGACGCCAACCACGTCGCGCCAACGCTCGCCGATATGCGCCGGCAATGCCTCACCTGCCGATACGCAAATGCGTAGCCGGTCGGAGCCGGCGCCTTTGCATATTTCGTGATGCGAAAGGAGGGCGGTGTAAAGAGATGGTACGCCGTAGAAAATAGTCGGCTGATGTCGCCGCATCGTTTCGAATACGCCTTCGGGCGATGGCCGATGGGGCCACAGAGTGGCCGTGGCGCCAACCGACAGCGGGAAGGTCATGGCATTGCCGAGCCCGTAAGCGAAAAACAACTTGGATGCGGAATGCACGACATCGTCTTCCTGGATACCGAGGACGCCTTGCCCGAACAATTTGGCGGTTGCCATCAGATTCGAATGAACGTGTTTGACGCCTTTGGGATCGCCGGTCGAGCCCGAGGTGTACAGCCAAAATGCAACTTCGTCGGATACAGTGTCTACGCTGAGCGGTGTCGCATCGGCGTCGGCGATAACGTCCTCGAATAAATGCAACTTGCGCCTGGGGGAGGTGCGTTTTTCACCGTCGATGTCGCCGACAAGAATTACGGTCTTCAGTTGAGAGAGCTTGTCGATGACTGGCCAAATCACCTGCACGAGAGGTGCCGCCACGACGATCGCGGTCGCGCGGCAGTCGGCGAGGATGTAGGCATATTGTGACGCATTGAGGTAAGTATTGAGGGGAATAGCGACCGCACCGGAGCGGATGATTCCCCAGAACGCAACCGGATAGTCGACCGTGTCGTTCAAGAGAAGTGCGACGCGGTTCTCGTGCTCCACGCCCAGTTTCCGCAGCGCATTGGCGAAGCGAATAGTACGTGCTTGCAGGCTGCCATAAGTGAGCGATCGGTCGGGGTCGATGAACGCCGGTTTATCGGCCAGCCCGCGCGCTACGTTCGCGTCGATGAAATCAGTCGCGGCGTTGTAGGGACAGCGTTCGGTGAATTCGTCCGGCACGCCGACCCCCGCCGTTAGCTTTCGAACAACCGAGACAACAATCGCTTTGCCAGCACACCGGCCACTCTCCGGCGATAGTGACCTGGCGTGAAGGTTGTCTTCATCGGCATAATCTGGTCACGAACCAGGGCATCGAGCTCTTTGAAGACACGTGCATCGAGACCGCGGCCACAGAGATCCGCAGTGCCGGCGAGCAGCACCGGACGCGGATTGGTCCCGGTAATGGCGATGCGCAAATCGGCGAGGGCCGCACCTTCGCGCCTAAGTGCCACTGCGACACCCGCAACCGGATATTCGATCGACCGGCGAATTCGGATCTTGTCATAGGCTGAGCGCAGCCCGGCTATCTTCTTCGCCCGTACCGATGTGACGATCTCGCCAGGCCGCAGCGACAGATAGAACTTGCCATCCCCTTGAATCTCCGTAATCGGCACGTCTTGGCGCGCAAAACCTATGTAGAGCTTCTCCAGCGGTATGGTGCGTTTACCGGCAGGACCGGCGATGTCCACTTCCGCCCCGAGCGTGAGCAAAGCGGGCGCCAGGTCGCCACTGAAGGTGGCAAAGCAGACACCGCGACTTTTCGGCGCTACGTGACAAATTGTGCCCGTAGTCTTCAGGCAATGGTTATTGGCGTCGCGCCACCATTCGCTCTGATTGTAGAAGATGCAGCGCGTATCGAGGCAGAGATTGCCGCCGACCGTACCCATATTGCGGTGGGTTGGCCCGGCGATGTGGCCGGCCGCCTGCGCCAACACCGGATAGTGTTTAATAACGTCTGGATTCTCGGCGAGTTCGGTCAAGGTCACCGAAGCGCCAATCTCCAGCGATCTTTCAGTCGCCCTGATCGCGTGGAGTTCTTGCACGCGGTTCATGTTGATCAGCACTGGAGGGGCGAGGATGCCGCGCCTGACGTTCACCACCAGGTCAGTGCCACCACCAAGCGGCTTACTGTCCGGATGCGCGACACGCGCGGCAATCACTTCGTCGAGCGTCGCCGGATTGAGTACGCGGAATTCCGGGAGGGCGTCCATCACGCTTCCCCGCTTTTCTTCGGTGATTTTTCGAGCGCGCGTTTGCGTTTGTCGATCACCTCGAACACCCGGTCGGGGGTCACGGGCAGGTCGTTGAAGCGGATGCCAATGGCATCGGCGATAGCGTTGGTCAGCGCGGGCAGGAACGCGGCGAGAGAGCCTTCACCGGCTTCTTTGGCGCCGAATGGTCCGTGCGGATCGTTGCTTTCGACGATGCCGACCTCGATCGGCGGTGAATCTTGAATGGTCGGGACCCGGTAATCGAGCATGTTGGCGGTGACCATCAGGCCCTCGTGGTAGGCGGCTTCCTCGCTCATGGCCTGGCCCATGCCCATCCACACCGAGCCTTGCACCTGGCCTTCCACTGTCAGGCGGTTGAGCGCCTTGCCGCAATCATGCGCGACCCAGACCTTGTCGACGGTGACAACGCCAGTTTCCTCATCGACACTGACTTCGACCACCTGCGCCGAGTAGCTGTAACCCATAGTTCCGCCGATGGCGGCGCCGCGATATTTCTTGCCGCCGTGCGATTCCGGAATCGTCGAATAATTTCCAGTGACCGTAAGGGTGCCCGATTCCTTCAGCGCTTCGGTGACCACTTCGTCAAATGTGGCGCCTTTGTCTTGTGCGCCGGCACGATAAATTTCACCCAGGCATTCGATGTCTTCCGGGCGTGCCTCCAGCTTGCGCGCCGCGGCATTAACGAGGACGGTCTTGAGATTGCGTGCAGCGTCGAGCGCGGCATTCCCGGCCATAAAGGTGACGCGTGACGAATACGAGCCGTTGTCCTTCGGTACAACTTCGCTGTCGCCGGTAACAACGCGCACGCGCGAAAGATCAAGCCCGAGAACTTCGGCGACGGTCTGCGCCAAGATGGTCGTAGAACCTTGGCCGATATCGGCGGCGCCCGAGAGCACGACGATCGAACCATCGAAATCGAGCTTGATCTTTACCGTCGCATGCGGCTCGCCCGTCCAGTTTACCGGCTTTGAAGCGCCGCTAATGTAGTGCGAGCAAGCCATGCCAAGGCCTTTGCCTTTGGCGAGCTTACCCTTGCGCAAGTTCCATCCGCTTTCACGCTCGACCCAGTCAAGACATTCAGGCAAGCCGTATGAATTCACCATCAAATCGTTGTCGGTGAAAGTCGGTGCGTTGAGCAGATTGGCACGCCGCACCGCGAACGGATCGAGGCCGAGCTCGATCGCCATTTCATCGACGAGGCTCTCAAACGCGAAGCGAATGTCGACGGTGCCATGGCCGCGAAACGCGCCGCAAGGCGGAGTATTGGTGAGCACACGTCGTCCGACATATCTGACGTTATGTAGGTCGTAAATCGCGTACAGCATCGAGCCGGCATACAAGATAGTCACCACGCCGTATCCGCTATGCGCCCCGCCACGTTGGTCACAATCGCATTCGACTGCGGTAATCCGGCCGTCTTTACGCATGCCGATCTTGAGCTTGATATCGGTTTCCGGTCGCCCGCGATGCGTGATGAACGTTTCCTCTCGGTTTGTGACGATACGTACAGTGCCGTTAGCCTTTCGCGCTAACAGCGCGGCGATCAATTCGACATTCAGCGTCTCGGTGCGGCAACCGAAGCCGCCACCGACATGCGGTTTGATCACTCGGATACGCGACATTTCCATGCCGAGGATCTGCGAGAGCATCAGATGGACGTAATAAGGCACCTGGGTTGAGGCATGCACCGTCATGCGATCGCGCACTGCATCATATTCGGCGACAGCAGCGTGCATTTCCATTTGGTTCTGGCAGACCTCAGCGCAGTTATAAATGCCTTCTCGCACTAGATCGGATTCGGCAAAGCCTTTTGCCGTAGAGCCCAACTCGAACAGGACGTCGCGCTCGAGATTGCCAGGTTTTTTATCGTGCAATAGCGCAGCACCCGGTGCGAGCGCGTCCTTTGCGGTGTAGTAGGCCGGTAGTTCCCGCACCGTGAACTTGATGCGTCGCAACGCTTCGCGCGCGATTTGATCGTCGTCGGCGGCAACGGCCGCCACCGGCTCCCCGCGATAGCGCACTTTATCGCGCGCCAGCGGATGCTCGGTGCGCGCGATCGGAAGGACGCCGAAGGCCTTGTCGCAATCGGCGCCGGTGACAATGGCGCGCACGCCCGGCAGCTTGAGTGCCCCAGTAACGTCGACGTCGACAATTTCTCCGTGCGAATAGGGACTGCGGTAGATGCGGCCGGCAAGCTGACCTGGCGCGAGAATATCGGCGGTGTATTTGGCGCGCCCCGATACTTTCTCGGGTCCGTCGATCATGGGCACATAGGAGCCGATATTATGTGCCGGGACCGCTTTGTTCACGGCGCGATCCCCTGTGCATTCAGCGTCGCGGCATATTTCACGGCTTCAATGATTTTGACGTAACCAGTGCAGCGGCAGATGTTGCTGCCGAGCGCTTCGATGATTTCTGCATCGCTTGGTTTCGGATTTTTGCGGAGCAAACCGGCGGACGCCATGATGAAGCCCGGCGTACAGTAGCCGCACTGCGAGCCGAGTTTTTCATGAAAGCCGCGCTGAACCGCAGAGAGCTGTCCGTCGGACCCGAGCGACTCGATCGTGTCGACGCGCTTGCCCTGGATGGTTGCAGCAAGCGTGAGGCATGACAGTATCGGCCGGTCGTCGACCAAGACTGTGCAGGCACCGCATTCGCCGCCATCGCACCCGGTCTTGGTCCCCGTGAGACCGACCTTTTCGCGCAGATAGTCGAGCAACAGGATGTTGTCGGCGACCGCGTCGGTGCGGTCACGGCCGTTGAGCCTGCATTCAAGCAGCCTGGCCAAGCGTTTTCGTCCCTTGGAAGCGCGCAGTTTTTGCGCGTCTTTTGTCTTTATTGTTAGCGCTACGACACACTACGCCCGAAGGCCGCTCCAGACCAATTTTCGGGAATGGCTGGAACGATTACGCCGGCCCAAATTTGGCCATTACATTGGCCGGGATGGCCGTACCACCAATCTTTTCGGGGTTTTCCTTGCTGCGCGTCGCCCAAACCCGGGTTTCTCCCCCCTCGACGGCCAGGTGGCCGTCAACCAAGAGGTGGTGCTCGACGTCGAAGCTAGAGCGGCGGAATTCGCTGACTCTTGAGGTTATTTCGACAGCATCGCCGAATTTAATCGGCTTAAGGAAGTTAGCGCGTACATCAACGAGTGGAATTCCCATGATGTCGAATGTCGTCGCAAGATCAGGCGGCCTTACGCCGAGTGCTGCCTGGAACAGAAGCCACGTACTGGAGTCGAATAGTTCAAAAAAGCGGCTATTGAAGACAATCCCAGCGGGATCGCACTGACCCCATTCGATAGTCAGCTGCCTGCGATTGGTGAACGAAGCCACGTTGTCGCCTCGAATGGTTATCTTGTGCTTATCTTGCAGATGAATACTAGCTGGCGTTCGCCGCATCGTAAATTGTCAGGACTGTCTAGCCTTCTTCTCGCGCTTCGGCTCACGCGGATCGGGCCATTCCACCACCTCCTGTGACAGCAGTTCGACTCGCGAGGACCGGCGGCGTTTGCGTAGGGCGCGCGGCGGTGCGATCGGAACATGCGGCGAAGTATCGAGCGCGACCAGCAGCCAATCGAGATCTTCCGGTGCGATCACCCAGCTTCTGGGCGTGAAGCGCGCGAGCGAAAACGGCTTCGAAAAGGACAGCATCGATTTCTTGCCACCCGGCAGGCAATATTCGTGCGCATAGCTCATCGCTAATTCGCGCGCGCTCGCATAAATCGGGTCGCGCCAACGTAGGATCGCATGATTGGTCTTGCTGATCGCGCCCCACAACTCGCGCTCCTGGAAAAGGGTAATGATGTGGTCCTGATCGCTCGGCAGAGCGCGAATGTCCATCAGCAGCGGCGGCCTTCCGTGATAGGCGAGCGCAGCGGCTGCGAAGACCGCGCCTTCTGCACAGTGGGCCATCTGCGCGTTTAGCACGCTCCGTGGCGACATCGCCGTATCGCCTTTGAGGCTGAAATTCACCGGCAACTTGTCGAGGAAATCCTGAACCTTTTGCGGCGTATTAAGACGCGCGAATAATCGATGCTCGCGGGGCGTCAGCAGGGAATGCAGTTTGCGCCGATACGTGGCCATGAGTGTTGGAGCAGTTCCGGAGTGAGCATCACTTTCCGTGTTTTGCATACGTGACCACCGGATTCGAGCGTTACCGGCGTTCTCCACAACAGGGTGTAGGAAGGAAATTATTACGCGCTGAACCGCGTAAAAAAGCAAATTTGTTCTTATTTTCGGGCACTTATTGCGATTTTGTAGAATAGTCTCCTATTTAGCGGCTCCTACCGATGGCACAGGAGCTGTCCAATGACCGACCTACCTCACGAGCGCCGGAGCGTCTTGCAGCCGGGCGCACTGGATAAGTGGGCGGTGGCGATCGCAACCGCGCTGGTAGCTCTCATTGTCCTCGGCGTTCTGCCGCACCTCCCGTGGTAAGGAGCCATTTTTCATGAGTACCACGACCTGGTCCGGCGCGACGCCCCGCCGCGCCGACAATGTCGAACTCGCGCCGCGCATCAGCGAAGATTGGTTATCCCTGATCATCGGGCTTTCCATCTTCGTTCTCGCGCTGGCTGGGATCGCAAACTTTGATCTGCTTGGCTGGGTTGTAACCACCTCCGTGTGGAGCGACGCAAGCAAGGCCCTCGGAACCGTTTCGAAATCGTATGCTTCGCTTGGCGGGTTCGGCGCGCTGGTCGCGACCTACGTTGCGCTGCTCGTCGTCCTGAGCGCGGCGGCGGTCGCACTCAAGAGCGATATCAAGAAATTCGCGCTCGCGTTCACGGCGGTGTTCTGGATCGCCTATGCGAGCTGGGTGGTGGGCAATTTCGCCAACTTCGCTGCCGTGACGCCAGCCGAATTGCAGAAATTCGGCATTAGTTGGTCACTCAAGCTGACCAACGAAGGCGCTTACATTTTCGCGCTGATCTCGGGCCTGGTGATCGCCAACGTCTTTCCGCGCTTCGGCGAAGCGATCAAAGATGCAGTACGTCCCGAGCTCTATATCAAGATCGCGATCGTTATCCTTGGCGGCTTCTTCGCTGTCACCGCCGCCGGAAAATTATCGCTGGCGAGTGCGCTGCTGCTGCGCGGAGTAGCGGCGATCATCGAAGCCTATCTGATCTACTGGGCGGTCGTTTATTTCGTCGCCCGCAAATGGTTCGGCTTTAATCGCGAATGGGCGGCGCCTCTCGCTTCTGGGATTTCAATCTGCGGCGTCTCGGCGGCGATCGCGACGGGCGGCGCCATCCGTGCGCGGCCGATGATCCCGGTCGTGGTGTCCTCGCTGGTTGTCGTGTTCGCAGTCGTCGAAGTGCTTGTGCTGCCATTTCTGGCACAGACATTCTTGTCGCACGAGCCGCTGGTAGCGGGCGCCTGGATGGGCCTTGCCATCAAGACCGACGGTGCGGCAGTTGCCGGCGGCGCCATCACTGAATCACTAATCCTCGCTCAGAACGCTGCCGAAGGCATCAAATATCAGCCCGGGTGGATTCTCGGCACGGCAGCGACAATCAAGGTGTTCATCGACATCTTCATTGGCATCTGGGCTTTCGTGCTCGCCTATATCTGGACCAATCACATCAACAGAACGTCGGACAAAGCGAACATCCGGGAAATCTGGGAGCGCTTTCCGAAATTCGTCATCGGATTCGTCGTGACCTTCGCGGTCGGGCTTTACCTCGCGCTGGCAACACCAGCCGCCATTGCTTCCAAGGTGCCAGCGGCGATGGGTGAGGCGAACACCATCCGTGTTGTGTTCTTCATTTTGACCTTCTTCTCGATTGGCGTGCTGTCCAACTTCAAGAAGCTGTGGGCTGAGGGCATCGGGCGGCTTGCCGCTGTCTATTTCGTAAGCCTGTTCGGCTTCGTGATCTGGGTCGGACTGTTGATTTCCTGGCTGTTCTTCAGCGGCGTCAAGCCGCCGCTAGCCAGCTGAGCCTAAGGAGCGAGCGATGTCGCAAATAAATGTCGGCGAAGAACTTCGCAAGGCGGCCGTCGAGCCGCTCTTGCCGATCGAGAAGAAGCTGATCGGCTGGAGTCTTGGAATTGGCGTCGTTTCTCTCGTCATCCTTGCCGTCGTCAACCACTTATTCCCAGCGTCGATCTAACGCTTTGCAATGCGGCGGCGCCGATTGCGCTGCCGAGAAATGAGAATGGTAATGTCGCCAATTCCGAAAACCGCGCCCTTCGCGGAAGAGGAGATTGATCTCCTCAACCGCGTCGTCGGCCCTGCCAGTGCCAATCAGCGGGCTTGGCTCGCCGGATTCCTTGCGGGTCTCGATGCCGCCGCAGGCGGTGCGGTTGCGCCGCAACCGGCGGCGTCATCGCGGCCGGCCGAACCGCTCACGATCGTCTATGCCAGCGAGTCCGGAAATTCGGAAAAGCTCGCGGGTGATTTTGCCAAAGCGGCGCGGAAGAACGGCCTAAAGCCGACAGTTATTGATATGGCCGACCTCGAGCTGACGGCCCTCGCGTCCGCCAAGCGGCTGGTAGTCCTCGCGGCAACGTGGGGCGAGGGCGAACCGCCCGCGCGTGCCATTCGTGCCTATAACGAACTGATGGGCGAGGGTGCTCCCCGCCTCGACGGTGTCGAATTCGGCGTGCTGGCGCTGGGCGACACGGCTTATGCGGAATTCTGCGCTATCGGCAAGAAAATTGACGAGCGGTTGGCTGCACTTGGTGGCAAGCGCATTGTCGACCGTGTCGATTGCGACCTTGATTTTGCCGAGCCTGCCGCGCGTTGGATCGGCGACGCCGTAAAAGCGCTCGCGCCGCCGAATGCCGGTGGCCGCGTAATAGAGGTCGATTTTGGCGCCAAGCCGCTCGCTGCACCGAATACGGATGTGGTTGAGGCAGAAATTATCGAGCACGTGGACCTGAATTCTTCGCGCTCGGACAAGGAAACCATTCATCTCGCGCTCAGCTTCGACGGTGGTGCGCCAGCCTACCAGCCCGGCGACTCCCTCGATGTCTACGCGGAGAACGACCCCGCGTATGTGGATGAACTGCTAAAAATCGCCGGTTTGGCGCAGAATGACCAATTGCGCGCGGAGTTCATCAAGTCCCGTGACGTGACGACGCTCTCGCTCAAGACCGTCGAGACTTACGCCGAGAAAACCGGGCACCAGTATGTCAAAGCGCTGCTCGCTGACGGTCAGGCTCGTGAATGGATCGCCGGGCGACAACTCATCGATCTTCTTGCCGTGTTCCCGATTACGCTGGACGTCGATATTTTACGCGCACTGACGCGGCCGCTTGCGCCGCGTGCGTATTCGATCGCATCGTCGCGACGCGAAGTCGGCGAGGAGGCCCACCTTCTGGTTTCGGCCGTACGCTATGTGTCGCACGGCCGGGCGCGCAAAGGTGTTGCCTCGAATTATATTGCCGAACGAGTCAAGCGCGGCCAGCGCGTGCGGGTGAAGCTCAAGCCCAACAAGCACTTCGCGTTACCGGCACCGGACAAGGATATCATTATGGTCGGCCCCGGTACTGGCGTCGCACCGTTCCGCGCGTTCGTGCAGGAGCGGCGCGCCACAGAGGCCAAGGGCCGCAATTGGCTATTCTTTGGTGATCGCACTTTCACCCATGATTTTCTTTACCAGCTTGATTGGCAGGACGCGCTGAAAGACGGCTCGCTGACGCATATGGACGTCGCCTTCTCTCGCGACCGGCCCGACAAGATCTATGTCCAGCACAAGATTTGGGAACGCCGGCGCAAGCTCGTTGAGTGGCTTGAGAACGGCGCGTACTTTTACGTCTGCGGCGATGCCAAGGCCATGGCTAAGGATGTTCGCGCGATGCTGGTGAACGCCTATGCCGACGTGAAGATGCTGTCGCCGGAGGCCGCCGAGCAGGCGGTGGCAGCACTGGAGCGCGAAAAGCGCTACTTGCAGGATGTCTACTGATCCTGCTTCGATTGGACGGCCATGACCGACGACCTATCGCGCAATGAGCGCATCAAAGAGGCGAGCGACTACCTACGCGGTACGCTCAACGAGGGGCTACGCGAGGAAATCACCGGCGGAATCATCGAGGACGACCAACAGCTGGTCAAATTCCACGGCATGTACTTGCAGGACGACCGCGACTTGCGGCCCGAGCGGGCACGCAAGAAAATGGAGAAGGCGTTCGCCTTCATGATCCGCGTGCGTATTCCGGGCGGCGTGCTCACTCCGAAACAATGGCTCACGCTCGACCAGGTCGCCCGCGACTATGCCAACGGCACCATGCGCCTAACCACGCGGCAGACGGTGCAGTTGCACGGAATTATCAAATCGAATTTGAAGACGACACTCAAGGCCATTGACGCGGCGCTACTCAATACGATCGCCGCTTGCGGCGACGTCAATCGTAACGTGATGTGCAATCCGAATCCCCACCAGTCTCACGCTCATGCCGCGGCAATCGAACTCGCGCGCGCTATTTCCGACGATCTATTGCCGCGCACGCCGGCTTACCGAGAGATATGGCTTGACGGCGAGCGTATCGCGGGTGGTGAGGAAGATGTAGTCGAACCGATTTACGGAAAGACCTATTTGCCGCGCAAATTCAAGGTCGTGGTAGCGGTGCCGCCCTCGAACGATGTTGACGTCTTCGCTCACGATCTCGGCTACATCGCCATTCTCGATGACGCCGACTATGTCATCGGCTGGAACGTCAGCGTTGGCGGCGGTATGGGCATGACCCATGGTGAGGGAGATACGTATCCGCGCACGGCGGACATCATGGGCTTTTGTGACACGCGCGACGCCGTGAAAATCGCGGAAGCCGTGGTCACCGTCCAGCGGGACTGGGGCGACCGCAAGAATCGCAAACACGCCCGGCTCAAATACACCATTGAAGACCGTGGCCTGGATGCTTTCCGCGCGGAAGTCGAGCGCCGCGCCGGGGTCAAGCTGGCCTCTGCGAAGCCCTTCAGGTTCACCTCGACCGGAGATCAGTACGGCTGGTCGCAGGGCGACGATGGACGCGGGCATCTGACATTGTTCGTACAGAACGGCCGTGTCCACGATATTGGCACCGCCGCCCAGCAGACGGCCTTGCGGACGATCGCCCAAATGCACGACGGCGATTTCCGTATCACACCGAACCAGAATCTGATCATCGCCAACGTACCGACCGGCCAGCAAGCGGAGATCGAACGCCTCGTGCGCGAAGCGGGTTTGTTGGCGCCCTGGTCCGGCCTGCGCCGCAACTCCATGGCCTGCGTCGCGCTGCCGACGTGCGGACTCGCGCTCGCCGAAAGCGAGCGCTATTTGCCCGATCTGATGACGGCGCTCGACGAGCGGCTTGCGACGCACGGGCTCTCCGCCGACGACATTGTTATTCGAATGACCGGATGTCCGAATGGCTGCGCGCGCCCTTATCTCGCCGAGATTGGTTTGGTGGGCAAAGGCCCCGGCCGCTACAACCTTTATCTCGGCGCTGCCTTCGACGGCTCGCGACTTAACAAGCTTTATGCCGCGGATCTCGATCACGCCGGGATTGTTTCTGCGCTCGACGCAGTGTTCGCCGCCTACGCCGCCGAGCGCCACAAAGGTGAGCGTTTTGGGGACTTTGTTATTCGCGCCGGCTTCGTAGCGTCGACGGGCAATGGCGCGGATTTCCACGCCAACACCGGCTCACGGCGCGCGATATGACCGCATTTTGTGGGCCGCTCTCAAACGACTGAGCGACCGCCACGCGCCCGCAGAGCTTTTCCAAAAACGGTTCATCTGCCGCAAATTTAGGCTTTCTCGCGGCATTGACCGCATTTCAGTGCGGTTTCCGGCCAATTGAGGTGGAACGGGTCTTGCTTGATCAAAGCGAGAGGCCTGTATCGGCCATTGCCGTGGCGAGCGGAATGTCGACAAGGATGCGGAATTTGGCTGCGACACGAAAAGGTTCAGATCCATCGGGCCGCGGCGCGTTGTCGGGGGAGCAGCGGGATCCGGCGCTGAAGATTGCCATTGTCGATGAAAGCCCGATCCGTGCCGCCATTCTCGAAGATGGATTGCGCGAAGCCGGCTTCACGCATGTTGAGCGCATCGCAGAGACTCACAGCCTGTTGGCGCGGATTTATGCGATGGATCCCGACGTGATTTTGATCGATCTGGAAAATCCGAGCCGCGACATGCTGGAACAGATGTTTCAGATGAGCCGGGCGGTCAAACGCCCGGTGGCGATGTTCGTCGATCAGAGCGACAGCGCGTCGATTCAAGCCTCGGTCGACGCCGGCGTTTCCGCCTATATCGTCGACGGACTCAAGAAGGAACGGATCACCAGCATCCTCGATCTGTGCATTTCGCGTTTCAATGCGTTCTCGCGTTTGCAAGGCGAACTCGACCAGGCAAAGGGCGCGTTGGAGGAACGCAAGGTCATCGACCGCGCCAAGGGCGTATTGATGAAGGCCAAAAAGCTCAGCGAAGAAGACGCCTATGCGCTGTTGCGCAAAACGGCCATGAATGAAAACAAAAAGATTGTCGAAATCGCGCAATCAGTGCTGACCGCCGCGGAGATGTTCAAGTGAGCGAAATCAAGCTTCGCATCGGTTATATCCCGCTGGTCGACGCGACTGCGCTGTTGATCGCGGTGGATATGGGCTTTGCGAAGGAGCAGGGGGTCGAAGTTGAATTGGTACGCGAGGTGTCGTGGTCGAATGTTCGCGACAAGCTCAATCTCGGTCTGTTCGATGCCGCGCATCTGCTGTCGCCGGTTGCGGTCGCATCCAGCCTCGGCATTGGTCACGTGCGGGTACCGCTCGTTACGCCTTTTAATTTGGGCCTTAATGGCAATGCCATCACGGTATCGCCACGGCTGTTCGCGAGCCTGTCAAGCGCCGCCGACGGCGACATCGCCGACCCCTTGGTGTCGGCGCGCGCTCTGGCGCGCGTGGTGGCGGAACACAAGGCACGCGGCAGCGAACCGCTCAACTTTGGTATGACTTTTCCGTTCTCAAACCACAATTATCAGCTGCGCTTCTGGATGGCGGCTGGCGGGGTCGATCCTGACGAGGACGTACGGCTGGTAGTGCTGCCGCCACCTTATATGGTGGAAAGCCTCGCCAGCGGGCACGTCGACGGTTTCTGTGTCGGCGCACCGTGGAATTCGGTGGCGGTTGACTCCGGCATCGGCCGCATTCTGCATTTCGGGTGCGATGTCGTGGCGCGGGCGACGGAAAAAGTGTTCGCCGTACGCAAGAGCTGGGCCAACGACAATCCTGAAACGCTGGCCGCACTGGTTCGGGCGTTGGCAGCGGCGAGCGACTTTGTCGAGGACGCGAACAATCTTGTGCCGGTATCGGCAACGGTGGCGCGGCGGCTCAGCGTCGACGCCGAACTGGTGACCCGTACGCTCACCGGCAATATGAAGATCGCACCCGACGGCGCCGTCCGCGCCAGCAACCGTTACATCATGATTGGGCGCAACGGTGCGGACCGGCCCGATCTCGTCCAGGCCGCATGGATCTATGCGCAGATCGTGCGCTTTGGCCAGGCGCCGATGTCGGAGGAGTTGCTGAGCCTCGCTCAAGCGGTGTTCC
>WNFD01004751.1_pt1 | contig 19133 bp, 19 predicted proteins | sample 5400491 | NCBI WGS metagenome assembly WNFD01 (sample SAMN13153343, study PRJNA577476) | soil metagenome | isolation source: 120 cm saprolite under Douglas fir tree site 2 hole 2 replicate 2 | place: USA:California | collected 2015-04-18 | reverse complement strand
CGCCTCCCAGGCTGCGCGCGTCGCCGCGTCGTCGAGACCGGTGTCGAGCACCGCGAAGCCGGCGCCGTCCTCGATCAGGTAGACGTTGACGTGATCGAGCCGGTAGGGCAGCGCCAGCCGCACCCACAGGATGCCGGGCGCGACCTCGATCGCGGCGCCGGGCGCGGGCGGCCGCGGATGCGGAAACTTCAGGGCGGACGAGAGAGTGTAATTATGCACGTTGGGGCATGACGGCGAGAGTGATCCCGCATCAATTCGAGGCGCTCAATGCCAATAGGGCGGATAGCCGGAGTTGCGGTCCTCGGCGACGAGCAGCCGCAGCATCGCCGGCCATTCGAGCACGCCGTAGGGACGGCGGGTCCCGGGCTGATAGAGGTGCGCGGTGTGGGCGAGCACGTTCTCGCCCGGCATCGTCAGCTCGGTGCGCGCCGCCATGGCGTCGACCTGCGAGCGGCAGGACAATTCGAGCTGGTACATGGTGTTGAAGGCCTGCGGGACGGTGGCGCCGCAGGCGAGCAGGCCGTGGTTGCGCATGACCAGCGCGTCGTGCGGGCCGAGATCCGCGACGATGCGCGCGCGCTCGTCGAGATCGACCGCCGGCCCCTCGTAGTCGTGGTAACCGATATGGCCGACGAAGCGCATCGCGGTCTGCGACAGCGGCAACAGCCCGCACCGCATCGCCGAGACCGCGATGCCGGCGCGGGTATGCGTGTGCAGCACGCAGGCGACCTCGGGCCGCCCCTTGTGGATGGCGCCGTGGATCACGTAGCCCGACTTGTTGATGCCGTAGTCGGTGTCCGGCTTCCAGAGGATCTCGCCCTCGACGTCGATCTTCACCAGGCTCGAGGCGGTGATCTCCTTGTAGAGCATGCCGTAGAGGTTGATGAGCAGATGGTCGGAGCTCTCCGGGATGCGGGCGGTGATGTGGTTGTAGATGAGGTCGGTCATCCCGTACTTGTCGACCAGGCGATAGCAGGCGGCAAGATCGACGCGGGCCTGCCACTCCTGCGGCGAGACCTCCCCGCGGATCGACTTGAAGTCGGTCGTGTAATTCATGGATAGTTTCCGTGGTTGACGCCCGCAGCATAACGCGGGCGCGAGGACAAGGCCAAGGGACAGGGAGGGCGACCGTGCCGATAGGCGACATCCTGCGCAACACCGTCAAGGAGAAGCTTAAACGGGACGAGGTGGTGGCGTCGATGACGGTGCGGCTGGTGCGCGGAATCGAGATCGCGCAGATCGCCCGCACCGCCGGCTTCGACACGCTCTACGTGGACGTCGAGCACTCGAGCTTCTCGCTCGAGACCACCGGGCAGATCTGCATCGCCGCGCTCGCCGCCGGCATCGCGCCGTTCGTGCGGGTTCCCGCCAACACGGCGGACTATATCTCGCGCGTGCTCGACGGCGGCGCGCTCGGCGTGATCGCGCCGCATGTGCGCTCGGCCGGCGAGGCGCGCGACGTCGTGAGAGCGGCGAAATTTCCCCCGCTCGGCGAACGCTCCAATCCCGGCCAGCTGGCGCACCTCGAGTATCGCGCGTTCCCCGCCGCCGAGGTCTGCGCGGCGATGAACGAGGCCACCATGGTGATCGTGCAATTCGAGAGCGCGGCGGCGCTCGATCAGGCCGAGGCGATCATGGCGGTCGACGGCGTCGACCTCGCGCTGATCGGGCTCAACGACCTGTTGGCGGACTGGGGCATGCCCGGGGAATACGATCATCCGCGCGTGCGCGAGGCCTATGCGCGCGCCATCGCCGCCTGCCGCAAGCACGGCAAGCATTGCGGGGTCGGCGGGCTCGCCACCCGCCCCGACCTCGTCGCCGAGCTCGTCAGGATGGGCGCCCGCTACGTCTCGACCGGCACCGACCTCGCGTTCCTGCTCGGCGCCTGCAGCGCGCGGGCAAAGCAGGTCAAGGAGATCAAGCTCTGATGCCGGCGCAAGGAGCCGTCAGCGCTGAGCGCGTCTACGTGGAGGCGAGCGCCGCCGACGCCTTCGCCCGGCGCCTGCTCGCGGCCCACGGCGTGCCGGCGGCCGACGCGGCGATCGTCGCGACCTGCCTCGTCAGCGCCGACCTGCGCGGCGTCGACACCCATGGGCTTGCCCGCTTGCCCGCCTATCTCGATCGGGTGAGGCGCGGCCTGATCAATGCGCGCCCGGCGCTCGCGCCCAAGCGCGTCACCCCGGTCGCGGCCACGCTCGACGGGGAAAACGGCTTCGGCTTCGTGGTCGGCGCCCGCGCGATGCAGGAGGCGATCGCGATGGCACGCGAATCCGGCATCGGCGCGGTCGCGGCGAGGCGCAGCACCCATTTCGGCATGGCCGCCTCATACGTGCGCCAAGCGCTCGACGCCGGGCTCATCTCGCTCGTCTTCAGCAACGCGTCGCCGGCGATGCCGCCGTGGGGCGCGCGCAGCGCGCTCCTCGGCACCAATCCGTTCGCGGCGGGCGCACCGGCCGGGCGGCATCCGCCCTTTCTCCTCGACATGTCGCCGGCGGTCGCCGCGCGCGGAAAAATCCGCCGTGCCGAGCGCCGCGGCGAGACCATTCCGCTCGGCTATGCGCTCGACGCCGCCGGGCGGCCGACCACGGACCCCAAGGCCGCGCTAGCCGGCGTGGTGCTGCCGATCGGCGGCTACAAGGGCTCCGGCCTCTCGATGCTGATGGACATATTTGGCGGCGTGATCTCGGGCGCCGGCTACGGCGGCGAGGTCGGCGACCAGTACAAGGTCTACGACCGCCCGCAGGACATCGGCCATTTCTTCCTGGCGATGCGGCCCGACCTGTTCGTGCCGGAGAGCGAGTACCGGCGCCGCATGGACACGCTGATCGAGCGCGTCAACGCCGCGCCGACGGCGGAAGGCTTCGACGAGGTGCTGGTCGCCGGCGAGCCCGAGCGGCGGGAGGAAGCGCAGCGCCGCCGCACCGGCATCCCCTACAGCGCCGGCGAGGTCGCGGCGCTGCAGGACGAGGCCGGCAAGGCCGGCGTCGCCGCGCTCGGCGTATCGGCGAGCCCGTTCCGCCCGTGAATTGGCTACGCTATGGTGGCCGACGGGAGGCGACGATCTCGTTCCAAGCCAGCGGTCGCGGCCAGCGAGCCGACGATCTCCTTAAGGAGAAGACCACGCATGCGCCCATCTCACGCAACGCCGCTTCGCGCCGCCGTCCTGCTCATGGCGCTGACGACGGCGGTCGCCGCGCAGGATTACCCGAGCAAGCCGGTGCGGATGATCATTCCGTTCCCGCCCGGCGGCAGCAACGACGTGGTCGGCCGCCTGATCGCCACCCATCTGGGCGAGCGGCTCGGCAAGCAGGTGGTGGTGGACAATCGCGGGGCGGGCGCCGGCGGCGTGGTCGGATCCGAGGTCGCCGCCAACTCGCCGCACGACGGCTACACGCTGCTGATCATCTCGCTCGCGCACGCGGTCAATCCGTGGCTCTACAAGCTGCCGTACGATCCGATCAAGTCGTTCACCCCAATCTCGATCCTCGCCAGCGGCCCGAACGTGCTCGCGGTCAATCCCACGCTGCCGGTCAACTCGGTGAAGGAGCTCGTCGCGCTCGCCAAGCAGAAGCCGGGCGAGCTGCAATACGCCTCGGCCGGCGTCGGCAGCTTCCAGCATCTCGGCGGCGAGCTGTTCAAGCTCGAGGCGCAGGTCAACCTGCTGCACATCGCGTTCAAGGGCGGCGGCCCGGCGATGATCGACGTGATCGGCGGCCACACCAAGCTCTTGTTCAGCTCGCTGGTGCAGACCACGCCGCACATCCGCTCCGGCAAGCTCAAGGCGCTCGGCACCGGCGGCAGCAAGCGCAACCCGGTCCTGCCCGACGTTCCGACCATCGCCGAGGCCGGCGTTCCGGGCTACGAGGCGGTGAACTGGTGGGGCCTGGTGGCGCCCGCCGGCACGCCGGCGCCGATCATCGAGCGGCTGCACAAGGCGGTCGAGGAGGTGCAGGCCTCGCAAGAGGTCCAGAAGCAGTTCTCGAGCGAAGGGGCCGAGGTGGTGCGGATGAGCTCGGCCGAGTTCGGCGCCTTCATCGAGAAGGAAATGAGCAAATGGGAGCGGGTGGTGAAGGAAGGCGGCATCAAGGCCGAGTGAGGGCGCGCGTGTCCCGGCCGAGCGCGTTCTTGCGCGCGAGAGCCGGGACCCAGTCTGGACCCCCGCTTGCGCGGGGGTGAGCGGCAGTCTCTCGACCGCTCGTCCCCGCGAAAGCGGGGACCGCGGGGCCGCGAACTTGGAGTGAAGGCCCTGGGGGCCGGGCCAAGCCCGGCGGTAACATCGACCGAGATCGACCTCGATGCCATTAGGCCTTCTGAACAACAAGGACTTCTGGGCCGGCCTCATGCTGGTCGCCATCGGGGCGACGGCGATGGCGATCGCCCGCGACTATCCGTTCGGCACCGCGTTGCGCATGGGGCCGGGCTATTTCCCGATGGTCCTCGGCGCCCTGTTGATCCTGTTCGGCCTCTCGATCATGGCCGCCGGGCTGCGGCGGGCCGCGCCGATCGAAGGCTCCTGGTCGCCGCGCGCCCTCGTCATCCTGCCGCTGTCGCTCGTCCTCTTCGGCGTGCTGATGGACCACGGCGGCTTCGTGCCGGCGATGCTGGTGCTGATCTTCGGATCGGCGACCGCCAGCACCGAGTTCAAGTTCCTCGAGGCGCTGCTGTTCTCGATCGCCCTCACCGCGCTCGCGGTCGCGGTGTTCGTGCTCGGGCTCGGCCTGCCCTACCCGCTGCTCGCGGGCTTCGACTGACGCCATGGGCCTGTTCGACAACCTGATCTTCGGGTTCGGCGTGGCGCTGTCCCTGCAGAACCTCGCCTACTGCCTGATCGGCGTCACCGTCGGCACGCTGATCGGCGTGCTGCCGGGCATCGGGCCGCTCGGCACGATCGCGATCCTGATGCCGATCACCTACGGCGTCTCGCCGGTCGGCGCGCTGATCATGCTCGCCGGCATCTATTACGGCGCGCAGTACGGCGGCTCGACCACCGCCATCCTGGTGAACCTGCCGGGCGAGACGTCGGCGGTGGTGACCTGCATCGACGGCTACCAGATGGCGCGGCAGGGCCGCGCCGGGCCGGCGCTCGCGATCGCGGCGATCGGCTCGTTCTTCGCCGGCACCGTCGGCACGCTGCTGATCGCGCTCGCCGGTCCGCCGCTCGCCGAGATCGCGCTCAGGTTCGGCTCGCCGGAATATTTCTCGCTGATGCTGATGGGCCTCGTCGCCGCGGCGGTGCTGGCGCAGGGCGACCTGGTGAAATCGCTCGCCATGGTGGCGATGGGCCTTCTGCTCGGCATCGTCGGCAGCGACGTCAATACCGGCGTGCAGCGCTTCACCTTCGGGGTGCCGGAGCTCTCCGACGGCATCGGCTTCATCGTGGTCGCGGTCGGCGTGTTCGCGATCGCCGAGATCATCGCGAATCTCGGCGACAAGGAGGAGCGGCGGCTCACCACCGCCAAGGTGACGCACCTGTTCCCGACCAGGGAAGACATGAAGCGATCGATCGGACCGATCCTGCGCGGCACCGGCATCGGCTCGTTCTTCGGCGTGCTGCCCGGCACCGGGCCGGCGATCGCCTCGTTCGCGTCCTACATGCTGGAGAAAAAGCTCGCCGACGATCCCTCGCGCTTCGGACAGGGCGCGATCGAGGGCGTGGCGGCCCCGGAATCCGCCAACAACGCCGATGCCCAGTGCAAGTTCATCCCGATGCTCACGCTCGGCTTGCCGGCGAGCGGCGTGATGGCGCTGATGCTGGGGGCGCTGACCATCCAGGGCATCCAACCCGGCCCCGAGGTCATGACCATGCGCCCCGACCTGTTCTGGGGCCTCATCGCCAGCATGTGGATCGGCAACCTGATGCTGGTGGTGCTCAACCTGCCGATGATCGGGCTGTGGGTGAAGCTCTTGCAGGTCCCCTACCGGCTGCTGTTTCCCGCCATCATGGCGTTCTCGGCGATCGGCATCTACAGCGTCAACAATTCATCGTTCGAAATCCATCTGACCGCGCTGTTCGGCATCTTCGGCTTCGTCTGCGTGAAGCTCGGCTTCCCGCCGGCGCCGATGCTGCTCGGCTACGTGCTCGGCCCGATGATGGAGGAGAATCTGCGGCGCTCGATGCTGATGTCGGGCGGCGACCCCTCGGTGTTCGTGACCCGGCCGATCAGCGTCGCCTTCATCGTCGCGACGGTGCTGATCCTGATCGCGATGGTGGTCCCGGCGGTACGGGAGCGGCGGCTCGAGGTCGCGGATTGATTCACTCCGGCTGCACGCCGGACTGCTTGATGATCTCGAGATACTTGGCGCTTTCCGCCTTCACGAAGGCGGCGAGCCCTGCAGCCAATAGGGCGGCCCTGAGCGCAGACCTCGTCATCGATTCCCCCCGCGATCGGCTGTGGAGCGGAGTTCGATCATAGCCGGTTCCGACGCCGGGGCGAGCGTGTCCACCCGCGTCAGATGGCGCCGGTGCCGCGCGGGGCGGACCCGTAGCGATGCAGGTCGGTGCCGTGGACGTCGAGCCACGCCTTGGCGCGCTCGAGCTCGGGATAGAGCCCCTTCACCAGCCGCCAGAACCGCGCGGAATGATTGAGCTCGACGAGATGGGCGACCTCGTGGGCGGCGAGGTAGTCGAGCACGAACGCCGGCGCGAGAATGAGCCGCCAGGAGAACGACAGCACTCCGGTGTTCGAGCACGAGCCCCAGCGGCTCGACTGGTCGCGCACGCAGATGCGCTTGATCGAGACGCCGAGCGCGGCCGCATGACGGCGGCTGGCGGCATCGAGATCGCGCTGCGCCTCGCGCTTGAGGAAATCGCCGACGCGGCGGTCGACGTGCGGGGCCTCGCCGGCAACGCACAGGATCGGGCTTCCGGCCCCATCGGTCTCGGTCCATGCCGTGCCGCGCTCGCCGCGACGGTGCACGATGCGATGCGGCACGCCGCGCAGCGGCACTTCGGCGCCGGGCGCGAACGGCGCCGCCTCCGGCAGCCGCTTAAGCCGCGCCGCGATCCAGGCGCCGTGCTTCTGCGCGAACTCTTTCGCCTCCTTCAGGCTGCCGCGCGGCGGCATGGTGAGGACCACGTCGCGCGCGGCGGCGTCGATGCGCAAGGTGTAGCGGCGCGCCTGGCGATGACGCCGCAGGCGCACGAGGTAGATCGATCGGTCGAAAACGACCTGCACCGCCGAGGGTTCGCTCGGACGACGATAGAGCAATGCGCGCAGCGACATGGGCGCGTTTCCACCCTGCAGCAACCCCGCGCGAAATATTGCCATATCGGCAAGACGGCGCAGCATGGCGGACGACAAATAAAAGCTCTTCACCAAGACCCAGCGGTTTTGCTCGGCGGAGACCACAATATCTTGGGGCACTCAAGATCTGAATCGGCTTTCATAAATTATCTCCCGTTCCCCGGTCCGCCGCCGGCATCGCCCATCTCTTCCGCCGCCGCGGGGCGATGTAAAATCGATCCGCAAATCAATGAGTTACGGGGAATCACGGGAACACCGCGATGGCGAATCACGCAGAACCTTCGGCGGGACGCGGCTCGGCGACGTCCGGAGGACATCCGGCCGGCGGGCTCCCGGCCGTGCCTCAGTCGTTCGCCGCCGCGATTGGAGCTGCCGCCAGCGCGCGCGCGGAGCCGTTGCCCGGCAGGCTCGCCTTGCTCCTGGCGGGGAGGCGGGAGATGGCGCGCGGGCCGCCATTGGAGAGCACGAAATCCGCGATCCGGGGCGCGATCTCGGCACGGAAGCGCGAGCCGTTGAACACGCCGTAGTGCCCCACGCCGGGCTGCAGCCAATGCGCCTTGCGGTCGGAAGGAATGTTGACGCAGAGGCGATGGGCGGCCTCGGTCTGCCCGACGCCGGAAATGTCGTCGTGCTCGCCCTCGACCGTCAGCAAGGCGACGCGGCGGATTTTCGTGGGGTCGACCGGCAGCCCGCGATGCGTCATCTCCCCCTTCGGCAGCGCGTGCCGGATGAACACGGTCTCGCAAGTCTGCAAATAGAACTCGGCGGCGAGGTCCATCACCGCGAGATACTCGTCGTAGAACTCGCGATGCTTCTGCGCGGAATCGCCGTCCCCGTGCACGAGATGCTGGAACAGGCTGCGGTGCGCCTCCATGTGGCGGTCGAGATTCATGATCATGAAGCCGTAGAGCTGCAGAAAGCCGGGGTAGACGTCGCGCATGAAGCCCGGATTCGGGAACGGCACCTTGGTGATGACGTTGCGGCGGAACCAATCGATGCCGCGCTGCTCCGCCAGCGTGTTCACCACGGTCGGATTGACCCGCGTGTCGATCGGTCCGCCCATCAGCACCATGCAATTTGGGACATAGGGATCGCCGTCGGCCTCCATGCGCGCGACCGCGGCCAGCACCGGGACCGAGGGCTGACACACCGCCAAGATGTTGATGTCGCCGCCGAGCAGGTGCAGCATCGAGATCAGGTAGTCGATGTAATCGTCGAGGTCGAAGCGGCCCTCCGACACCGGCAGCATGCGCGCGTCGACCCATTCGGTGATGTACACATCGTGGTTGGGGAGGAAGCCCTCAACGGTGCCGCGCAGCAGCGTCGGGTAGTGGCCTGACATCGGCGCCACGATGAGCAGGCGCGGCTGCGGACGGCGCGGCAGGTGCTCGAAGGCGCGCTCGAAATGCAAGAGCCGGCAGAACGGCCGCTCCCACAGCACCGAGATGTGCACGGGAACGCGCTCGCCGCCGACCACGGTCGAAGCGATGTTCCATTCCGGCTTGCGGTAGCGGCGGGTGGAGCGCTCGAACAGCTCCATGCCGGCGGCGATGTGCTTGCCGAACGGCGTATAGGACAGCGGGTTGGCGGGATTCTTGAAGAACAGCCGCGTGGCATCGGCGAAGGCGCGCGAGGGATTGAGAGCGGCGTGGCTCATCTCGTAGAGCCAATAGGCCGGCGCGGCGTACATCGGGCCGTTGTCGACCGCGGCGGCCGGAACGCCGCCGAATTCACCGATTGCCATGGCCCCGGCCCCACTCTCTTTGCTGCACTGCAGCATATGTCGCTTTTCTGTCATAAAGTCAACATACCCGAAATTGTTTGTCATCCGTTCACTGGCGGGAAATAACGATTATCCCGGCGTTGTAGCTTTTGCGCCGCAGCAACGCTGCCATGATGGTTCCGCGGGAACCTATTCGCCGGCCTGCAGCAAGGAACCGATCCGGCGGGAGCTCTTGAGCAGCTGCAGGAAGGCCAAGACGGCGGCGGCGAAATAGACCGCATTGAGCGCGAAGGCCTCGACCATCAGGTCGGCCCGAAAGACATGCTCCATGACCAGCGCCCGCATCCCCTCGAATACATAGGTCGGCGGCAGCGCCCAGGCGAGCCCCTGCAGCCAATCCGGCAGCACGCTCACGGGATAATAGACGCAGGCGAGCGGCATGAGCACGAACATCAGCGTCCAGGCGAGCGACTCCGCGCCCATGCCGTGACGCAGCAGCAGGCCGGAGACGACGATGCCGACCGCCCAGCTCGTCAGGATCAGATTCACGAAGAACGCAACGAGCGCGAGGCCGAGGCCGTAGAGGTTGAAGCCAAAGAACGCGATGGCGAGCAGCGTCACCGGCACCACGCCGATGGCGAGCCGGACGATGCTCATGATCATCAGCGCGCAGACGAACTCGATCGGGCGCAGCGGGCTGATCATCAGGTTGCTCAGGTTGCGCGACCACATCTCCTCGAGAAACGACACCGAGAAACCGAGCTGGCCGCGAAACAGCACGTCCCACATCAGCACGGCGGCGATGAAGACCCCGCTGGCGCGGGCGAAGAAGCCGGAATTCTGCGCGATGTAGAATTGCAGGAAGCCCCAGACGAACAGCTGCACCGCCGGCCAATAGATGAGCTCGAGCAGCCGCGTCCACGACGAGCGCAGGAGATAGAGATAGCGCAGCACCATCGCGGCGATGCGGTGCGGGGCGAGCGTGATCGCCCTGGTGGAATGGGTGCTCATTGCGCCGCCTCGCGGGCCTGACCGCGACCGCGCGCGACGTCGAGGAACACCTGCTCGAGCGTCTCGCGGCCGTAGCGAATGAGCAACCGTCCCGGCGTGTCGTCGTCCTCGATATGCCCCTGCTTCATCATGATGACGCGCTCGCACAGCCGCTCGACCTCGGCCATGTTGTGGGAGGCGAGCAGCACGGTCGAGCCGCGCCGCCTGCGAAAGCGCTCGAGGTGGGCGCGCACCCAGTCGGCGGTGTCGGGATCGAGCGACGCCGTCGGCTCGTCGAGCAGGAGCACCTCCGGCGAATTGATCAGCGCCTTCGCGAGCGCGACGCGGGTCTTCTGCCCGGCCGAAAGCTTGCCGGTCGGCCGGTCGAGAAACTCCGCCAAGTCGAGCTCGCCCGCCAGCGCGGCAATGCGAGCATCGAGATCCTCGACCGCGTAGAGCCGGCCGAACACCTTGAGGTTCTGCCGCACCGTGAGCCGGTGCGGCATGTCGATATAGGGGCTCTCGAAATTCATCTTGTGCAGCACCTGGTAGCGCTGGCGCGGCATTTCCGCGCCCAGCACCTTCACCGTGCCCGACGTCGGCAACACCAGCCCCAGAATCATCGCGATGGTGGTGGTCTTGCCGGCGCCGTTGCCGCCGAGGAGCCCGGTGATCGAGCCCCGCTCGAGCGCAAACGAAATGCCGTCGACCGCGCGGGTGGTGCTGTAGACCTTCACCAGCTGGTCGACGGCGATCGCGGGCACGGCTGTCGGCATGAGCGGCATGAACCCAGGAAAGCGCACATGTGGCAAGGCCGCCCCGGCAGGGCAAGGGCCCAGGGCGGGGCGGCCCCACGTGCTCGGCGGTCGCGGCGGCATCCGGCCGCGGTTGAGGACGCGGGGCGAAGGCGTAGATTGTCGGCGTGACCAGGCAGGGCCCCAGGGAAGCTCGCCGGACCGGCCGCAGCGTGCGTCTCGACACGCTGGTGCGGCTGCGCTGGCTTGCCGTGATCGGCCAGACCACCGCCGTGCTGGTGGTTTACTTCGGGCTTGATTTCGAGCTGCCGATCTGGGCGTGCCTGGCGGTGATCGCGCTCGCCGCCTGGCTCAATGTCGCGCTGCGCATTCGCTTCCCGGCGACGCAACGGCTCGAGCCCGACCGGGCAGCCTGGCTGCTGGCCTTCGATACCGCCGAGCTCGCGGTGCTGTTGTTCTTCACCGGCGGGCTGCAGAATCCGTTCGCGCTGTTGTTCCTCGGGCCGGTCCTGATCTCGGCCACCGCGTTGCCGCCGCGGATGACGTTGATGCTCGGCGGCTTCGCCATCGCCTGCGCGACCGTGCTCGTCTTCGTGCACGACCCGCTGCCGTGGGACACCGAGCCGCCGCTCGAATTGCCGGAAATCTACGTGATGGGGGTATGGCTCTCCATCCTGCTGGCGATCGCGTTCATCGGCCTGCATGCCTGGCAGATCACCGAGGAAGCGCGCCAGCTCGCCGACGCGCTGGCGGCGACCGAGCTCGTGCTGGCGCGCGAGCAGCACCTGTCGCAGCTCGACGGGCTCGCGGCCGCCGCGGCGCATGAATTGGGCACCCCGCTCGCCACCATCACGCTGATCGCCAAGGAGCTCAAGCTCGCGCTCGCGCCGGATTCCGAGCATGCCGAGGACGTCCGGCTGCTGAACGAGCAAGCCTCGCGCTGCCGCATGATCTTGGCGAAGCTCACCGAGCTCTCGAGCGGCGATCCATTCGATCGCATGAAGCTCTCCGCGCTGATCGAGGAGGTGGTGGCGCCGCACCGGAATTTCGGTATCGCGATCGATGTCGCGCTCGCGGCCGGCGAGGCCGCCGAGCCGAGCGGAGGGCGCAATCCCGCGGTCCTCTACGGCCTCGGCAATCTCCTGGAGAATGCCGTCGACTTCGCCCGCGAGCGGGTCGACGTGGCGGCCGCCTGGAGCCGGGAGGACGTTTCCGTCACCATCACCGACGACGGGCCGGGTTTTGCGCCCGAGATCATGGACCGGATCGGCGAGCCCTACGTCACCAACCGTCCCCGCCGGACCGCCGAGGGCGAGGCCGCAGACGCCGAGACGAGCGGGCTTGGATTGGGCTTTTTCATCGCCAAGACTCTGCTGGAGCGTTCCGGCGCGACCCTCGATTTCGAGAATCGCGCGTTCCCGGAGCGGGGGGCGGTCGTGCACGTGCGCTGGGACCGCAGCGATTTCGAGCGCCCGATGGCGTTCGCGCTCTGAATTTGCGGCCTTTGGCGGTCAACCATTTGCGCGGCGACTCGAACCCGAACGCCGGGCCGGGCGTTTCATTAGCAATTATTCACTTGAGGTCATCGGCCGTCATCCTAGAATACATGCGAAATTTACGGGCTGTTCGGTCGAATGATCGCTGTCGCCGGCAATGTCGGGCCGGCGAAGCGTTGGTGGCGGCCAGCCACGGTGCGGAGGCGCGAATGGCGATGGCCGATTTCGTCGCGGCGGCGATGCCGAGCGATCGTTCGTTGCTGATCGTCGAGGACGACAAATCGTTCCTGCAGCGGTTGGCCCGCGCCATGGAGAGCCGCGGCTTCACCGTCACCACCGCCGAATCGGTGGCCGAGGGCCTGAGCCAGCTCGAAACCGCTTCGCCCGCCTTTGCCGTCGTAGACATGCGCCTCGAGGACGGCAACGGGCTCGACGTGATCTCCGCGCTGAAGCAGCGTCGACCCGATGCCCGCGCCATCATTCTCACCGGCTACGGCAACATCGCCACCGCGGTCAATGCGGTGAAGCTCGGCGCCGTCGACTATCTCTCCAAGCCGGTCGATGCCGATGACGTGGTCGCGGCGCTGCTCGCGCTCGAGGGCCGCAAGGCCGAGCCGCCGGAGAACCCGATGTCGGCCGACCGGGTGCGCTGGGAGCACATCCAGCGCATCTACGAACTCTGCGGCCGCAACGTTTCGGAAACGGCGCGCCGCCTCAACATGCACCGGCGCACCCTGCAGCGGATTCTGGCGAAGCGCGCCCCGAAGTAAGCGGGCTGACCCCGGGGCGGGCAATCGGTGCTCCCCGACTGTTTCCGTTTTTCGCGAAGAATAAGGCCGGCCGAACCGTCGCTGTCGGCGAGTGCCTCTTTTGGAGGCAGCCATCACGCGTGAAACAAAATTGAGCTTTGGGCGTTACCGGTCCGGACCGATCGGGAGAATTCGAGCATGTATCCGAACCAAGACGCCATTTTCGAGCGCCTGGAGACGACGAAACAGTTCGGCTTGCTGTCGGATTATCTGGTGAGCTGGACCGGACGCGCCGGGCGGCTGCGCGCCAAGGTGACGGTTTGGGGCAACGACGGAACGCCCGCGGACGTGGTCCAGAATTACACCGCCCGCCTGCTCAAAGGGCTCGTGAGCGACCGCCAGATCGTGGTCGCCGACTAAAACTCCGCGCCGTACGGTCCGTCCGGATCGGCGAGCGCGGAGAGCCGCAGCGCGGCGGCGCGGGCGAAGGCGAGCGTCAGGCTCCGGCGGGTGGCGGCATGCAGCCGGTGCTCCGGCGCCTCGCAGACGATCGATGCGCCGAAGCTATCGGCGACGATGAGGCCGGCGTCGGGCGGAAAAAGCCGGCACGGCACTTCGAGCGTGGTGGCAAAGAACAGCGATCGCAATGCAATCGATAGTCGATCCATTTCTGGTCGGCGCGAACATCCGCGACCGAAGACTTGATCTCGACGATCCAGACTTCGCCGTCGGCGCCGAGCGCCACCAGATCGGCGCGCCGCCCGGACGCGAGCGACAATTCGCTCACCACCGAGAAGCCGAGCGAATGCAACAGTCGCGTGGTGCCGCGCGCGACCTTGCACGCGGTCGGCGATTGCCGGCCGTCGGCAGGCAGAGCGGCAGCGAGCGAGCTCATGCTCATGGAATGAACCAGCCCCGGCAGCGGCACGCTCCTGGCAACAAGACGAGACCGAACGCCACCCACGCCACGCTCCCCAGCACCATGACCCGGCGCCGGCGCATCGGCGCCTGCCACCTCTCCACCCCACAAGGGGGGTAAAGGGACGGCGGCCGCACGGGGGCGCCGGCTTGGCCGCGGGCGCGCAACGGCGCGCCGCAACCCCCATCATTTTGCCGCAGCGGCGCGCTCGGCGAAAGCCCCGGCGAGCGCGTCGCGGCTGGCGGCAACGATCCCGCGCTCGGTGATCAGACCGGTGACAAGGCGCGCCGGCGTCACGTCGAAGCCGTAATTCGCCACGTCCGAGCCGTCCGGCACGATCCACACCGTCTCGATCTTTCCGTCGGCGGTGCGTCCGGTCACGGTTGCGACCTCCTCCGTGCCGCGCTGCTCGATCGGTATCTCGGCGAGCCCATCCGCCACCGAAAAATCGATGGTCGGCGACGGCAGCGCCACGTAGAACGGCACCCCGTTGTCCCCGGCCGCGAGCGCCTTGAGATAGGTGCCGATCTTGTTGCAGACGTCGCCGTTTGCGGTCACCCGGTCGGTGCCGACGATCGCGATGTCGACCATGCCGTGCTGCATCAGATGGCCGCCGGTATTGTCCGGGATCACCGTGTGCGGCACGCCATGCTGGCCGAACTCCCAGGCGGTGAGCGAAGCGCCCTGGTTGCGCGGGCGGGTCTCGTCGCACCAGACGTGGAGCGGCACACCGGCATCGTGCGCGGTGTAGATCGGCGCGGTCGCGGTGCCGAAATCCACGGTGGCGAGAAAGCCGGCGTTGCAATGGGTGAGCACGTTGACGCGCTCGCCCGCCTTCTTCCTCGCCGCGATCGCCTCGATCAGCGCCAAGCCGTGGCGGCCGATCGCCCGGTTGATGGCGACGTCCTCGTCGCAAATTTCGGCCGCGCGGCGATAGGCGGCGGCGAGTCGGTCCTGGCGCGGCCGATTGCGCACGGCCGCGACCATCTCGTCGAGCGCCCATTTGAGGTTGATCGCGGTCGGGCGGGTGGCGATGAGCGTGGCATAAGCGCGCTCGAGCGCCTCGTCGGACGGATCGCCGCGCAACGCCAGGCACATTCCGTATGCCGCGGCGGCCCCGATCAGCGGCGCCCCGCGCACCTGCATCGTCGCGATGGCGCGCGCAGCCTCGGCGACGGTGGTGAGACGCGCGGTCGCGAATCGATGCGGCAGCCTGGTCTGATCGATCACGCCGACCGACCAGCCGTCCGCCTCGAGCCAGATGGTACGGGTCGGTTTGCCGTCGATCTTCATCGAGCCACACATAGCGGCGCTTGGGCGAAACGCAATGCAGGAGCCGCGAGCGCCCCCTCCCCGCTCCCGGCCGGAAATGATAGACAGGCGCTCCGGGAGCCGACATGCCACTCGATTACGAGGCCGAATACAACAACCGCGCCCGCGTGCCGGAGCATCCCGATATCTTCGCCCGCTGGGCCCGCGCGGCCGAGGATTACCGCGCCCAATCGATGCAGCAGCGGCGCACCGAGCTCGGCCTGAGCTACGGAGAGAGCCCGCGCCAGTTCATCGACCTGTTCTCGCCGCAGGCGGGCGCCGCCGGCGCGCCGCTCGCGCTCTTCATCCACGGCGGCTATTGGCGCTCGCTCGACCCTTCGCTGTTCAGCCACATGGCGCGCGGGCTCAACGCCCGCGGCGTCTCGGTCGCGATCGTCGGCTACGATCTCTGCCCGCACGTGACCATTGCCGAGATCATCGAGCAGATCCGCCACGCCTGCCTCTTCCTCTGGCTGCGGACCCGCCGGCGCATGGTCGTCTACGGCCATTCCGCCGGCGGACATCTCGCCGGCACCATGGTGGCGACCGACTGGGCGACGCTCTACCCGAAGGCGGCCGATCTTGTGCCCGCGGCCTATTCGATCTCCGGCCTGTTCGATCTTGCGCCGCTCGTCGAGGTGTCGATGAACCAGGACCTGCGACTCGACGAGCAAAGCGCGCGCGCCGTCTCGCCGCTCTACTGGCCGGCCCCGAACGGCCGCGTCTTCGATGCCGTGGTCGGCAGCCTGGAATCGAGCGAGTTCCTGCGGCAGAGCCGCGTCATCGCCGATGCCTGGGGCAAGGGCGGCGTTGCGACGCGCTTCGAGGCGGTCGCCGGCATGAACCATTTCACGGTGATCGACGCGCTGAGCGATCCGGCGAGCACGATGGTCGGCCGGCTCGCCGAGCTCGCAAGCAAAGTTCAGTAGGGGGCAAAGCCCGTCCCCCGCCTCCGAGCGGGGATCGCCCGCCGCAGCCTCGGCGCATGGACACCCGCGCCGCGCGATTTTGCCCACGCGTTACGCCGGCCGTCTTCTCCGCGTGGGCACGGCGCTGCACCGACGTGGACGAGAGGCCATCGTCGGGGACCGCACCTTTGCCCACCCTAGGGAACTCCGGCCGCGGGCTAGAAAAACGCCTGGATGCCGGTCTGCGCGCGGCCGAGGATTAGTGCGTGGATGTCGTGCGTTCCCTCGTAGGTATTGACGGTCTCGAGATTGCAGAGCACCCGCATCACGTGGAACTCGTCGGCGATGCCGTTGCCGCCGTGCATGTCGCGCGCGAGCCGCGCGATCTCGAGCGCCTTGCCGCAATTGTTGCGCTTGAGCAACGACACCGCCGGCGGAGCGGCCCGTCCCTCGTCCATCAGCCGGCCGAGCCGCAGCGCCGCGTGCAGCCCGAGCGTGATCTCGGTCTGCATGTCGGCGAGCTTCTTCTGGACGAGCTGGTTGGCGGCGAGCGGCCGGCCGAACTGCTTGCGATCGAGCACGTATTGGCGCGCCCGGTGCCAGCAGAACTCGGCGGCGCCGATCGCGCCCCAGGCGATACCCGCCCGCGCCACGTTGAGGCAGCCGAAGGGACCGGCGAGCCCCTTGACGTTCGGCAATAGGTTCTCCTCGGGCACGAAGGCGTCCGCGAGCACGATCTCGCCGGTGATCGAGGCCCGTAAGGAGAGCTTTCCCTCGATCTTCGGGGTCGACAAACCCTCGGTGCCGCGCTCGACCAGGAAGCCGCGGATGACGCCGTCGAGCTTTGCCCAGACCAGCGCAAGGTCGGCGACCGGCGAGTTGGTGATCCACATCTTGTTGCCGGTGAGCCGGTAGCCGCCCGGCGCCTTCTCCGCGCGCGTCGCCATCGAGCCGGGATCGGAGCCGTGGTCGGGCTCGGTCAGGCCGAAGCAGCCGACGATCTCGCCGGCGGCGAGCTTGGGCAGATACTTCCGGCGTTGCGCCTCGCTGCCATAGGCGAAGATCGGATGCATCACCAGCGAGGACTGCACCGACATGGCGGAGCGATAGGCGGAATCGACGCGCTCGATCTCGCGCGCGATCAGGCCATAGGCGACGTAGCCCAGGCCGGCGCCGCCGTACTGCTCCGGGATGGTGGGGCCGAGCAGGCCGAGCGCGCCCATCTCGGCGACGATGCCGCGATCGAAGCGCTCTTCGCGGTTGTCGAGGAGCACCCGCGGGGCGAGCTTGTCCTGCGCATAGCCGCGCGCGGTGTCGCGCACCATGCGCTCTTCCTCGCTGAGCTGGCCTTCGAAGTCGAGCGGGTCTTCCCAGTTGAACGCGACCTCCTTGAGCTGCGGCGCGGACCGAAGCTCGCGCTTTTCGGCGCTCGGCGACATGGGACGCTCCCGGGGTCGATGGCTCAAGCCTTTCATGCCCACGTTCGTCGGCTCGATTCAAGAGGGTCGCGAACCGCCGGTTCCGGACGCGCGGCATGCCGTCACAAGCCCGCCGTCGCTGCTCAGGAATCCCGCCGTTGCCGATCCGGGAACGATCGGCTAAATGGGGTCTCTCAGCGCCCGTAGCTCAGCTGGATAGAGCGCTGCCCTCCGAAGGCAGAGGTCACAAGTTCGAATCTTGTCGGGCGCGCCAGCAGCGGGAACGAGTATACGTATCCTGAGAGGGTGAAACGCGCGTCGGTCCGGCGATGTCCTTGGCAGATTCGATCAGGCTCCGACTGCGCGGGAGCGAGAAATCGTTCTCAGCCCCGTCGTTCAGCGCGCTCCGCCGGACCCTGCGGATGGCATCCGGCCTCGTTCTCTTCACCTACATCACGGCGCATCTCGTCAACCACGCGCTCGGCCTTATTTCGCTCAATGCCGCCGAACAAGGTCTCGGCTACGCGATCGAGGTCTGGTACAGCCTGCCCGGCACGATACTGCTCTACGGCGCCGCCGCCACCCATTTCCTGCTCGCGCTGTGGGCGGTCTATGAACGCCGCACCTTCCGCCTGCCGCCGGCCGAGCTGCTGCGCATTGCGCTCGGCTTCACGCTCCCGATCATCCTCATCAATCACTTCGCCAATACGCGGCTCGCCTACGACCTGTTCGGGCTGGATTCGGATTACACCCGCGTGATTGCCAATCTCTGGGCGGCGGATTCGCAGGGAATGCAGCTCGGCCTGCTGGCACCGGGATGGCTGCACGGCTGCCTCGGCCTGCATTTCGCCTTCAACCGAAGACCGTTGTACCGACAATTGCGCTTCGTGCTGTTCGCGGTCGCGCTGCTCCTGCCGGTGTTCTCGGCGTTCGGCTTCATCGCCATGGGACGCGAGCTTTCCACCAACGCGGCGGCGGCCGCCGCCGCGCAGGACTATTTGGGTCCGGCCCATGCGGTCGAACGCGCCGGGATCGCGCAATGGCACAATGGGCTTCTCATCGGCTATTTTTCCATCATCGGCGCGGCCTTCGGCGCGCGCGCCGTGCGCAATGCGCTGGAACGCGGCCGCAAGCGACTCATCTCGGTTTCATACCCAGGGCGCACCGTGCAGGTGCCGCGCGGCTGGTCGGTATTGGAAGCGAGCCGCAGCTTCCACCTGCCCCATGCCTCCATGTGCGGCGGCAGAGCACGCTGCTCGACCTGCCGGGTGCGGGTGACCGCCGGCGAGGACTCCTGCCCGGCGGCAGGAACCGACGAGCGGGCGACCCTCGACCGGATCGGCGCGTCGCCCGATATACGCCTCGCCTGCCAATTGCGCCCCTCGGGCGACATATCGGTCGTGCCGCTGGTGCGGACCGCGCGGCCGGTCTACCGGCCGACGGCGCCGCAGCGCAGTGCCGAGCGCGAGGTCGTCGTGATGTTCTGCGACTTTCTCAACCGCGACGAGCTTGCGCGCGATCAGCTGCCGCAGGACCTGCTTTACCTGCTGACCCTTTACGGTGAGGCGCTCGGCAATGCGATCCGCGCCGCCAACGGGACGCTGAGCACCGTCGGGCTCG
>WNFD01006731.1_pt1 | contig 19139 bp, 18 predicted proteins | sample 5400491 | NCBI WGS metagenome assembly WNFD01 (sample SAMN13153343, study PRJNA577476) | soil metagenome | isolation source: 120 cm saprolite under Douglas fir tree site 2 hole 2 replicate 2 | place: USA:California | collected 2015-04-18 | reverse complement strand
GGCGTGTAGCACCGGCAGACGTTCCTCGACCTGGCTTTCGGTCGGTATCGCGACGCGGCGCGCGAGATCGGCGACAAATCCGCCTTCGTCGAAATAGCGCTCGGCGGCGGCAATGGCGGAATCGCGGGTCATGGAACCTCCCGAAATGGACAGCGCGGAGACCGAACTCTAGGATACGACAAAGCCGCCAGCGCAAGGGAGGGAACGATGCAGGGGCTGTCGCAGATCGTCGAGCCGGGCGAGGCCGAGCGCCTGGCGACTGGTTTTGTGTTTACCGAAGGGCCGCTCTGGCATCCCGACGGGTTCTATTATTTCGTCGATGTCCGGGCGAGCAAGTTCTACCGCCTCCGCCCAGGCAGCCCGGCGGAGTTGCTGCGCGAGAATACCGGCGAGGGCAACGGCACGACCTTCGACCCGCAGGGCCGGCTGGTGCTCTGCGAAGGCGGCAATCGGCGTCTGACGCGCTGGCCGGCGGACGGTAAATTTGCGTCCTCGGAGGTGCTCATCGACCGCTTCGAGGGCAAGCGGCTGAGCCGGCCGAACGACCTCGTGTGCAAATCCGACGGCAGCATCTATTTCACCAATCCGGGGCTGCGGATACCGGTTGCTGAGCGCGAGCTCGATCCCTCCGCGGTCTACCGCGTCAAGCCCGACGGATCGGCCAGCCATGTTTGCGATGTCGAATATCCGAACGGGCTCGCCTTTTCGCCCGACGAGCGGGTGCTCTACATCGCCAATACCAGACAGGCGATGTACATCCACGCGATCGACCTCGACAATGCCGGCAACATGGTGCGCCGGAGGATCTTCGCCGACATGTCGTCGGACGAGAAGGAGGGCGTCCCCGACGGGATGAAGGTCGATGTCGAGGGCCGGGTCTATTGCACCGGCCCGGGCGGCACCTGGGTCTTCACGCCGAGCGGCGAGAAGCTCGGAATCATCAAGACGCCCGAGGTGCCGGCTAATCTGTGCTTTGGCGGCCCCGACATGAAGACGCTGTTCTTTACCGGCCGCACCTCGATCTACAGCCTGCGGGTTAAGGTGCCGGGCCTGCCGGGACATCCCTTCCGGCGCTAATTTTCGGGGAGAAAGCCTCAACGGACCGCGGGCGTCCCGCCCGCAAAAGAAGCGGGCCGGAGGCCCGCGGTCCGATGCGTCTCTTCGTCGTGGCCTGCGTCTTGCTCGGTTCCCTTCCCGGCGCGGCGACGATAGGCTGGTCGCCGGCCGGCAGAGTGGGAGCAAGCAGGGCATGAAGCTCGCGATACCGGATTTGATCTCGAATTCGTATTTCCCCGCCCTGGCCGCGGCCGAGCTTGGATTTTTCGAGCGCGAGGGGCTCGAGGTCTCGGCCGAGCTGATCTTCCCGGTCGATCGCGCCTATGAGGCGTTGCGCGACGGAGCGGTCGACTTTGTCGGCGGCGCGGCGCACGGCGCGCTGGCAGCATTCACCGAATGGCGCGGCGTCAAGCTGCTGGGTGCGCTGGCGCAGGGGGTGTACTGGTTCCTGGTGATGCGCGCGGAGTTGGGGATTGCGCGGGGTGATCTCGCCGCGCTAAAGGGGCGCCGCATCGGCGCCGCGCCCTGGGTCGAGATGGGGCTGCGCGGGCTGCTATCTGCCGCCGGCCTCGATCCGCACCGCAATGACATCCGCATCGGCCCTGTGCCGGGGGCGACCGGGTCGAGCGTCAGCTTCGGACTGACCGCTGCGAAAGCGCTCGAAAATGGCGAAATCGACGGGTTCTGGGCCAACGGCATGGCCACCGAACTGGCGGTGACCACGGGGGTCGGGACGATTGTGCTCGATGTTCGGCGCGGCGACGGGCCGGCCGGCTGCTTCGACTACACGATGCCGGTCTTGGCGACGACCGACCGGCTGATAGAACGCTCGCCCGACACGGCCGCCGCCGCATTGCGCGCGCTGGTGGCGACGCAGAACGCCCTAAAAGCTGATGTGTCGCGCGCCACCGAAGTTGGCGACAAGCGCTTCCCGCCGCGCGAGGCCGCGCTGATCGCCGGCATCATCCGCCGTGATCTCCCGTTCTACGGCGCCGCGATCAGCGAGAGTTCGGTAACGGCGATCAACGAGTTCGCCCGCAGCATGAGTGTTCTCGACGACGATGTTCCCTATGCCGATATTGTCGCCACCCGGTTCCGGCATCTCTGGCATTCCGGCGCATGAGCACCAAGGGGACAAAGATGCGGACCGGCGCCGATTACCGCGAAGCGCTGCGTGACGGGCGAAGAGTTTGGGTGCTCGGCGAGGGCCTCGTCGACGATGTGACGACGCATCCGGCGACCAGCGCGATCGTCGAGGAATATGCCGCCTGGTATGACCTGCACTTCGATCCCGCCTGGCAGGAGATCCTGATCGCTCCGCCAGCGCCCGGGCGCGAAGCGACCCCCTGGGCCTACCTCATGCCGAAAACCAGCGAGGATCTGATCGGCATGGGCCGATCCTTCGCCAAGACGATCTTCATCAGCGCCGGCAACGTCACCCACACCCCGGCCTATGGGCATCTGATCTCGCTCGGCGTGCTGACCGCGGTGCAGCAGCGGAACGTCTCGGCGAAGCAGATTGCCGATGCAATGGCGTATCGCGAGCTGATCGCCGGGACCGGGCGGTTCCTGACGTTTTGCGGCGGCGCCGCGACAATCGGCTTCCGGATGCGCGAGGATCCGCGCGAGCGGGCCGCGCTCAAATTGGTGCACGAAACCGATGCCGGGATCGTGATCAGCGGCCGGCTTGGCATGCATACCAGCCCCGCCTATGCCGAGGACGTCTATGTCGGCTCGCTCAACGGTGTCGAGATCGGTGAGCACCGCGCTAGCTTTGTCGTCCCGGTCGGGGCGCCCGGGGTGACGACAATATGCCGCAAGATCGCAGCGCGCGGCGCGAGCCGGTTTGCCGCGCCGCTGTCCTCCCGCTTCGACGAGCTCGACGGCCAGATGTGGCTCGACAATGTGTTCATCCCGTGGGAGCGCGTGTTCCTCGTCGAGCCGACGCCCGAGCCGATCGCCACCTGGCTGTTGTGGCATCACCTCTATGGCTGGCTCGCCAAGGCGGAATTCGCTCTCGGCCTCGCGCTCGCCCTGGCCGATGCGATGGGATCGAAGGAGCACGAGCCGACCGTCGAATATTTGGTCGATCTGGTGGTCGAGGTGCAGACCGTGCGCAGCTGCCTCACCGCCGCCGAACGCGACCCGAGTTTCACCGTCGCTGGGTATTGCGTCGCTAATCACACCCATCTTATGCCGGGCGGTCTCGCGATCTTGAAGGCGCGCCAGCGGATCTCCGAGATCTTGCGCATCGTCCCCGGATCATCGCTGGTCGTCGCGCCCTCCGACAGCGATCTCGCCGATCCGACGATAGCGGCGGGGCTCGAGGAGTCGTTTGGTGGCGGCGGCTATCGCGCTGAACAGCGCGCCGCGCTGCTGCAGCTCGCCGCCGACCATGTCTCCTCGGCGCTTGACGGCCGCGAATCCGCCTTCGAGCTGCATGCCAGCGGGGGTGTCCCGGCCTGGCGCGGCCGGTTGCGGCGCGGCTTCCCGAGCTACAACGAGCTGGCCAACGCGGTGCTGGCCGCGATCGCGATCCCGATGCCGGAGATCGATGTCGGCGCCATTCCCGCCGCCCCGCTCGCGCCGCGCCGCCCCAATATGGTGCCGCCGGGTCCTCTCAAGACCGGAGCGTGACGATGCGCACCGGAGCCGAATACCGAGAGGCGCTGCGCGACGGCCGTAAGGTTTGGCTGATGGGTGCGGGGCCGGTCGGAGACGTGACGACCCACCCAGCAACCCGCGCGATGGTCGAGGAATACGTGGCCTGGTACGACCGCCACGTCGACCCGGCGTGGCAGGATACGCTGCTGACGCCCGCCGGGGCCGATGGCAAGCGCGTCCCTTGGGCCTTCGTGCTGCCGCGGACGACCGGAGACGTGCAGGGGATGGGCCGCTCGTTCGCGAAGACCATGTTCCTCTCCGCCGGCAACATCACGCACGACGCCGCCTACGGGAATCTGATCGCACTCGGCGTCTTGACCGCGGTCCAGGCGCAGAACGTTGCCCCGGAGCAGGCCGAAAACGCGCTCGCCTATCGCGCCATGATCGCCCGCACCGGAAGGTTCATCACCTACTGCGGCGGCGCTCCGATCATCGGGCAACGGATGCGTCCCGATCCGCAGGACCGAGTGGCGTTGAAGCTGGTTCGTGAAACCGATGCGGGGGTCGTCATCCGCGGCAGGCTCGGCATGCATACGAGCCCGGTCTTTGCCGAAGACGTCTATGTCGGCGGCCTGTCGGGCGTCGATATCGACGGGCATCGCGCCGGGTTCATCATCCCGGTCGGCGGAGCCGGGGTCACGGTGCTATGCCGCCAGAGCGCCGCGCGCGACGCCAACCCGTTCATCGCGCCGCTGTCGAGCCGTTTTGACGAGCTCGACGGCCAGATGTGGCTCGACGACGTCTTCGTGCCATGGGAGCACGTGTTTTTTGTCGGCGCCGATCCCGACCCGATCGCCCGCTGGCTGCGCTGGCATCATCTCTATGGCTGGCTGGCGAAGGCCGAATTCACCCTCGGCCTGGCGCTGGCGTTGAGCGATGCGATGGGATTGAAGGAGCACGAGCAGACCGTCGAATATGTGGTCGACCTGGTTGTCGCGGTGCAGACCGTGCGCAGCTGCATCGTTGCCGCCGAGCGCGACCCGCAATTCACCCCGGCCGGGTATTGCTTTCCCAACCATTGCCACTTGGCGCCGGGCGGCATCGCCATTTTCAGAGCGCGCCAGCGGATCTCGGAGATCCTGCGCATCGTCCCCGGCTCCTCGCTGGTCGTCGCCCCGGCGGATAGCGACCTCACCGCGCCCGAACTGGCGATCGGCCTCGAAGAATCCTTCGGCGGCGGCGGCTACACGGCATTGCAGCGGGCCGCGCTGCTGCAGCTCGCTTCCGACCACGTCTCCTCGGCGCTCGATGGCCGCGAATCGGCGTTCGAGCTGCACGCCAGCGGCGGCATGCCGAATTGGCGCGGGTGGCTCAGGCAGAACTTTGGCGATTACAGCGAGCTGGCGAACGCGGTGTTGCGCGCGATCGATCTGCCGATGCCGCAGATCGACGTCAGCGGCATCCCGGCCGCCCCGATCGCCCGCCGCCGCCCGACCCTGCCGCCACTGCCTCAATCGAGGGAATGAGCATGCCTGACACCACGGTCGCAATCATCGGCGCCGGGATTGGCGGGATCTACCTCGCCGCCGAATTGGGCCGGCGCGGTTGCCGGCTGCGCCTGCACGACATCGATGACAGCCGCCTCGCACTGATCCGCGAGCGCGGCGGCCTCGATGTGGAGGGCGATGCCGCTGGTTTTGCCGCGATCGAGCGGGTCACTACCGACCCGGTGGCTGCGATCGAGGGCGCCGACATCATCGCGGTGTGCACCGGCGGCACCTATCAGGAGGCGGTCGGCCATGGTTTCGCCCCCCTGCTGCATGACGGGCAAACGCTGCTGCTGATCCAGGGCAACACCGGCGGCTCGCTGGTCATGCGGCGGGCGCTCGATGCGGCGGGGTGCCGCGCGCGGGTCGATATCGCCGAGATGGACAACTACCCCTATTCGTCCTGGCGCCTCGCGCCGACTCGCATCCGGCCGATCGTGCATAAGAAATTCCTGCAGATCGCATCGTTTCCGGGCAGTCGCATCGACGCCGTGTTCGCCAAGTTGGCGCCGCTTTTCCCATATGCGATCGCGTCCCCCAGCATCATCTCGACCGGCTTAACCAACGCCAACGCGATGCTGCATGTCGCCAATTGCGTTGCCAATGCCGGTAAGATCGACCGTGGCGAAGCGTACAAATTCTATGCGGAAGGCGTGACCCCTGCGGTCGGCCGCTTGTACGCGGCAATTAATGCCGAGCGGGTTGCCGTCGCCGCGGCGCTCGGGGCGAGTGTGCCGAATTTGGAAGACTGGTTCGATCGGACCTACGGCGTGCGCGGCACCAGCCTGTCGGAAACCTGCGAGCTGCTGACGACCAACAGCGACGGCCCCTACCAGGCCACCGGCGCGCCGTCCGCCTGGACGCACAAATACATCGCCGAGGACGTGCCGGTCGGATTGATGCCGATGAGCGCGCTCGGTGCGGCGGTCGCGGTGCCGACTCCGGCGATCGACGCCGTCATCCTCTTGGCGCAGACCATGGCCTGCCAGGATTTCGCCGCCGGGGCGCGAACCCTGGAACGCATGGGGCTTGCCGGGATGGATGCTGCTCAGATCCGCCAAACGCTGTGCGACGGCTTCCGGTGAAAGCGCTAAAAAGATCCTGATTTAGATCGCCTCCAGTAGCATTTTGTCGAGACCATAATCCTCGGCCCGCGGCAGGAAGAACGGCCGTATCCCGGTCGACTGGAATGAACCGTGCAATTTGCCGTCGGAACCTTCGCTCTGGAACTTGAACGTGAACAGGTCGTGGGTGGTGATGACCTCGCCCTCCATCCCGACGACCTCAGTTATGTGGGTTATCCTGCGTTTGCCATCGCGCATACGGTTGACCTGGCAGACTAGCTGGACCGCCGAGGCAATCTGAGAGCGGATCGCCCGCGACGGCAGGTTGGCGGCGGTCATGCCGATCATGTTCTCGAGGCGGGCCAGCGCGTCGCGCGGGTTGTTCGCGTGAATCGTGCTCATCGAGCCGTCGTGGCCCGTGTTCATCGCTTGCAGCATGTCGAATGCCTCCTCGCCGCGGCATTCGCCGATGATGATCCGGTCGGGCCGCATGCGCAGGGCGTTCTTCAGCAGATCGCGCATCGTGATCTCCCCGGTGCCTTCGAGATTGGCCGGGCGGGTCTCGAGCCTGCCGACATGCGGCTGTTGCAGCTGCAGTTCGGCAGCATCTTCGATCGTCACGGTCCGTTCCGTTCTGTCGATCATTTGCGACAGCGCATTGAGCAGGGTGGTCTTGCCGGAACCGGTGCCGCCGGAGATCAGGATGTTGAGCCGGCACCGTACCGCGACCTTCAATACCGTCGCCATCCCCGGCGAAATGGAGCCGTTAGCGGCCATCAGGTCGAGCGTGATGGTCTTCTTGGAAAATTTGCGGATCGATATCATCGCGCCGTCGAGTGCCAGCGGTGAGATGATGATGTTGACGCGACTGCCATCAGGCAGGCGAGCGTCGACCAGTGGATGCAACTCATCGACCCGGCGACCGATCCGGGTCACGATCTTGGTGCAGATATTCATCAAATGCGGCTCGTCGCGGAACGTCGCATCCGTCAGCTCAAGCTTGCCGCGGCGCTCGACGTAAACCTGTTTCGGCCCGTTGACCATGATATCGCTGACGGTCTCGTCCGCCAGCAGCGGCTCCAGGGGGCCGAGCCCGAGCATATCGGCGACGAGCGCTTCGACGAGTGCACACTGCTCCGTGAAATTCAGCTGGATCTTGTTGTTAGAGAGGATCTCCCTGACCCAGCCGGCGAGGCGCGCCTCGAAGGTTGCGCGCGGCATACTAGCCGCCGTGGCGACATCCATCTGTTCGAGGATGAGTGGCAGGATAGCGGCCTTTGCGGCTTCGACTGCCCTTAGATGATTGCGCGGGTTTGAAGGGACCAGTCCGTCTCCAGACGGAGCAAGGAGCGCCTCCATGATGTTGGTAACCAGATCGCGGCGCGTGAACTTGCCGGGAGTCATCGCGTGGCGGACAAGGTAAGCCTCGACGGCTGTGCCGACGATTTTGGCAAGCTGGCGTCTGCTGATTACAGCGCGTTGCTCAGCGCTTATTTCAGCGCGCAGGAGACCAATCAATTCCCAGCACGCGGTAGAGAGGGGGTCATCGGTCGAGCTTTCCAGCGGCAGCGCCGACACCGATGGGATGGCCGTCTCCTGTTGGGTCGCGTTGTTTACTGTTGGCTTGGCAACCTGTGCTCGCCGGCTCGCCAGACCCGCAATCCGTGCCTCCAGCCCAGTTTTGACAATCGGTTTCCCAAGCGACGCAATCATTTTTTTGCTACCTATAAGGGTTAAATTCTGACCATACCCCTATAAAGACGGTGACTCAATCCTTTAACGAGAGTCAGTTAAATTATGTTCATGCGAAGAGAAATTACGCATTTCAACCCTCGAAGAATATAGCGAGGATGAAACCTCTGATTGTCGCTCCCGCTAAAAATTCGGAGTACACGCTCAAATCGAGCGGAGGTTGCTCTAGATCGCCACGCCCGTCGGCGCAGTGAACTCGGTGTCCTCGACGTTGCCGGTGTTGAGCGTCCCGGCTGGTTCGATCAGGATCACCTCCGCCTCGTCATCGGCGCAGGTGCGGTGTTCGACGCCGCGCGGCACGACGACGCACTCGCCGGGGCCGATCTCGACGATGCGGTCGCGGAACTCGACGCGAAACCGGCCCCTCCAGACCATGAAGAACTCGTCCGCGTCATCATGGCGGTGCCACGGAAACTCGCCCTGAAGCTTAACGATCTTGACCTCCTGGCCGTTGGCCGCGGCGATCGTCTTGGGTCGCCACTGCTCGCTGAACAGCGCGAATTTCTCGTCGAGACAAATCCTGGCGGTCATCGCTTGGCCCCGTAGCGGGCTTCCAGTTCCGCGGCGATCCGCGCTTCCGGCAGAAGGTGGTTGCCGCCAAGCCAAACCTCCTCTACCTCGCCCGATTCGCCGCGCGTTCGCCGCACCGTCTCGCCGTGGTTTGCCAGGCCCGTGGCAAGCGCGATGCGGCCGTGATCGGCACCGGTAATCTCCAGCTCGCTCGCATCGGCAACCGGGTTCAAGACCGCCGGCGTCAGCACCAGCACGCGGTCTCCCATCGGCACGAGATCGAAGGCGCTCCATAGCGACCACCATCGCCCGGTCCAGCTGCGTACCTGGTCGTCCGGGGCGCCGCGCCGGGCGAAGGCGGTGATGATATGCAGCGCGCCGTCGATCCACGGGTTGGCGAACCGCTCGATCGTGTTGGTGACGATCGACAGGGCGAGCCGATGCGTTGGCACTACCGCGGTCTGGCTGATGAAGCCTTGAAACGCACCGCCATGACCGAACCATTCGCACTCGCCGGCCTTGCCGCGCATGATCCCCAGCCCGTAATGCCGCTCGATGCTTGAATAAGTGTCGCGCCAATGCGGCCGGGTCATCTCGCGCCGGCTGGCTTCGGACAGCATGCTGTGCTCGGCTGAGGGATCGAGCTGGCCGAAAAACCGCGCCAAATCGGCGGCAGTGCTGACAAAGCCGGTAGCCGGCGCCAGCGCATTGGTCGGGTTATCGCCGGGGATGACGAGACGCTGACCGAGCGGCAGCTTGGCGCTGTGGCCGCGTGCCATCGGCGCCGCAGCGGCAATCGGCATGTCGGGCTCGGTCGCGCCAAGGCCGGCGGCCACGATGACCTCGCGCTTCACCCAGCTGCGGTAGGGCTCGCCGGTCACCGCCTCGACCACCAGCCCGGCCAGGGCGAACGCATGGTTGGAATATTTGAACCGGCTATTCGGGGCGATGACCGGCGGCGCCGCCAGCGCCTCGCGCAGTTCGCCCTCCTCGAGGAACGGCCGGCGGTCCTGCCATTGGCCGGCGTCGGTGCCGTCCCGGATCAGCCCGGCGCTATGCGACAACAGCTGCGCCATCGTTGCCGCGGCGACGGCGGGATGAAGCCCCTCGACATATTCCCCTGCCGGATCGTCGAGCTTCAGCCGACCTGCCTCGCGCAGCTTCATGATTGCGGCGGCGGTGAAGCTCTTTGAATGCGAGGCGACGCGAAACCGGTGGGCCGGCGTCAGTTTTGTCCCGGTGCCGATATCGGCGACGCCGAACGCCCGCTCCAACACGATCTCGCCATCGACCGCCGCGGCGACGACGCAACCCGGTTGCTCGGTGTGCCGCAGCTGAAATTCGAGCCAGCGCGGGATGTAATCCAGCGCCGCGGCCAGCCATTTATCCATCGCGGTCAGCGCGCCGGCTTGCGCGCGAGAAAATCCTTGAACCCGTCGCGCGGGTGGCCGGCCGAGAGGTAGGTCGCGCGCGCCTCGTCTTCGAGGTCGTAGCGCCCCCGCCAGTCGAGCCCCATGCCCTCGTGCAGCAGCCGCTTGATGCCTTGCACCATGCGGGCATCGTTCTTGGCGATCATCTGCCCCATCTCGATCGCGGACTCGCGGAGTTTCGCCGCGGGCACGATCAGGTTTAGGAGGCCGATCCGCTCGGCCTCCTCGGCGGCGACGACGCGGCCGGTATAGAGCAGCTCCTTGGCCTTCGGCACCCCGACCAGGGCCGGCAACGACCAGGTCGAGTTGACCCTTCCATAGCTCGCCGCGAGAAAGCGGAACTGCGTCCTCTCGCAGCCGATGCGCAGATCGAGCGAGGACGACAACAGCGCCGCGCCGCCATAGGCCAGGCCGTTGATCGCGCCGATCAGCGGCTTCCGATAGCTGGCGATGTGCCAGCTGATATTGCCGCGGGTCTCGCTGCGAGCCGCGAGCTCCTCCGAGCTGAGGCCGGCCATTTCGTGGATGTCGGCGCCGGCGGAAAAGGCACGCTCACCGGCGCCGGTCAGGATCACCGCCTTGACCGCGTCATCTTCCTCGTACCCGGTCAACGCGTCGCCCAGCTCCTGCATCAGCGGGAAGCTCAGCGCGTTGAGCTTCTCCGGCCGGTTCAGCGTGATCAGCGCAACCGCGTCGAGACGCTCGCTCACGATATACTGATAGGCCATCGCTCGGCACTCCTTCCCGTTTGCGGACAACCCGAACAATCGCATCCCGGTTTGCCGGCTGTCTCCTATTTCGTTACGCTGTGCTGGCAATAACCACCGGGAGGACTTTGCCATGACACGGATCGGCTTAACCCTAGGGTTCGCCCTCGTCGCTCTCGCGCCACTGGGCGCGATGGCACAAGACCAGGCGGTGATCGCGCAGGGGACAACCTTTAAATGGGCGCCGGTACCGCCGGCGCTGCCAAAAGGCGCGCAGATCGCGGTGCTGTATGGCGACCCTGGAAAAGAAGGGCCGCTCGTCGTTCGGCTGAAATTCCCCTCCGGCTACAAGGTGCCGGCGCATACGCATCCGAATGATGAAAATGTGGTGGTCATTTCCGGCACATTGAACTTCGGCATGGGCGACAAGCTCGATCCGAAGAAGGGCGAGGCGCTGAAGGCCGGCGGGTTCATCCACATGCCGAAGGGGATGCACCATTATGGCTCGGCCAGCGGGGAAACGATCGTCCAGATAAACACGACCGGACCGTTCGAAATCGCCTACATCAACGCCGCTGACGATCCGAGAAAGACCCATTGAGGCGGTCGCACGGCATCAGGGTATTGGAATTGGCGCGGTACCAGGCCGGGCCGCGCGGCGGCATGATCCTCTCGGATCTCGGCGCCGAGGTCATCAAGATCGAAAAGCTGGGCGGCGAGGAGACGCGCAAATCCGAGCCGATGGTGCGCGGGCAGAGCGTCTATTTCTCGGTGTACAACCGCGGCAAGAAGAGCATGTGCCTCGACATGCGGACCGAGCGCGGCAAGGAGATCTTTGCCGCCCTGGTGCCGACCGCCGATATGGTGCTGCAGAACTTCCGACCCGGGGTCATGGAAAAGATGGGGTTCGGCTATGACCGGCTGTGCGAGTTGAAGCCGGACATCATCCTCATTTCGGTATCCGGCTTCGGGCAATATGGCCCCTATCGCGATCGTCCGGCCTTCGATCCGTTAGGCCAGGCGATGAGCGGGCTGATGTCGCTGACCGGCGCGCCGGTCGGAACCCCGCTCGGCGCCGCGACCTCACTCGTCGACCGCTACACCTCGCTGCACGCGACGATCGGCGCCCTGGCGGCGCTGCACCATCGCAACCGCACCGGCGAGGGCCAGGTCGTCGATTGCTGCCTCTTGGATTCCGGGTTCACGATGGTCGAGATCCCGCTCTCGTATTATCTCGCCACCGGTCAGGAAGGCGGCGAGGGCGGCCGGCCGCCCTACAAGGCCAAGGACGGCCATGTCGTGATCTCCGCCTCGGGGCGGGCGATGGCGACCCGGTTGATGCAGATCGCCACCGGGGACGACACCGCCGCCGTGGGCGGCTGGACCAGCCGGGTCGGACGTGACGACCCGCGCAAGCAGGCGGTCGCCAACTGGTGCGCCGAGCATACCGTCGACCACATCGTCTCGACCCTGCTCGCCGCCGAGATCCCGGTTGCTGCGGTCAAGAGCATCCCGCAGGCGGCCGAGGACCCGCATCTGTGGGAGCGCGAGATGCTGGTCAAGATGCCCGATGCGCTCGCCGGCGAGATCCACGTCCCGGGCGCGACGATCAAGATGTCGAAGACCCCGGGCCGGGTCGCTCCGGTGCCGACCCCCGGCCAGCACACCGACGAGTTGTTGTCCGCGATCCTCGGCTACGACGGCGCGACGTTGGCGCAATTGCGAGAGGCGAAGGTGATCGGGTAATTCGACGGCCGGCGACGGACCGACTACGCGAATCGCGGCGACCTCTGCGCTATTTCGGCGACACCACCATCGTCATCTGGCGGCCTTCCATGCGCGGCGTCTGCTCGACCTTGGCGATCCCATCGAGGTCGTCCTTGACCCGCATCAGGACGTTCATGCCGAGCTCCTGGTGCGCCAACTCGCGCCCGCGGAACCGCATGGTCACCTTGACCTTGTCGCCTTCCTCGATGAACTTGTTCATGCTGCGCATCTTGACCTGGTAATCGTGGTCGTCGATGCTCGGGCGAAGTTTGATTTCCTTGACCTCGATGATTTTTTGCTTTTTACGAGCTTCGTTTTTCTTCTTCTGCTCTTCGTATTTGTACTTGCCGTAATCGAGGATCTTGCAGACCGGCGGATCGGCGCCGGGCGCGATCTCGACAAGGTCGAGGCCAGCATCGGCGGCCATGGTGAGCGCTTCGTTGCGCCCGACGACCCCAACCATCCCGCCGCGCTCGTCGACGAGGCGCACGCGCAGGACCGAGATCTCCTCGTTGATGCGAGGCCCCTCGCGGGTGGGGGTCATGTTCATTGGTGGTCTGGGTATGTAGGTTCTCCTCTAAGTGGTTGAACAGTCCGGCGTGCCCGATAGTGCCGGCGGCTGAAGCTAGCCGGGTGGGGCTGCCTCCGCTTTCAATCTAGCAATGGCTTCGGCAAGCGCAAGAGCTTCCTGCGCCGGGCTGCCGAGCCGGCGCAGCGAGAGGCTGCGCTGCTCGGCCTCGCGACGGCCCACGACAAGCATGACCGGGACCTTGGCGAGGCTGTGCTCGCGCACCTTGTAGCCGATCTTCTCGTTGGTCAAATCGGTGACGACGCGCAACCCAACGGCGCGCAGCGCGCCGGAGACCTCCTCCGCATAACCCGCCGCCTCGTCGGTGATCGAGGCGACGACCGCCTGTACCGGGGCGAGCCAGAGCGGGAAATGGCCGGCATAATGCTCGATCAGAATGCCGATGAAGCGCTCCACCGAGCCGAGGATCGCGCGGTGCAGCATGACCGGCGTGTGTCGCCCGCCATCCTCGCCGACATACACCGCGCCGAGCCGCCCCGGCATGTTGAAGTCGAGCTGCACGGTACCGCATTGCCATTGTCGGCCGAGCGCGTCGCGCAGGTGGAATTCGAGCTTTGGCCCATAGAAGGCGCCCTCGCCGGGGTTGGGCGTATAAGCGAGACTGAGCGCCTCGACCGCGGCTTTGAGATCACGCTCGGCACGGTCCCACACTGCGTCGCTGCCGACCCGGACCGGCGGCCGGTCGGCGAACTTGATCTCGACGTCGTCGAAGCCGAAGTCGCGGTAGATCGACAACAGCAACTTGCAGCAGGCGATCGCCTCCGCAGTCACCTGGTCCTCGGTACAGAAGATGTGCGCATCGTCCTGGATGAATCCGCGCACCCGCATCAGCCCGTGTAACGCGCCCGACGGCTCGTTGCGGTGGCAGCTGCCGAATTCCGCGAGCCGCAGCGGCAATTCGCGGTAGCTCCTGAGCCGGTTGCGGAAGATCAGCACGTGGCCCGGGCAGTTCATCGGCTTCACCGCGAGGATTCGCGCGTCGCGGCTCTCGGCGATGAACATGTTCTCGCGGAAGTTCTCCCAATGGCCCGAGGCCTCCCACAGGCTGCGGTCGAGCAGCGTCGGCCCCCTGACCTCGAGGTAGCCGGCGGCGTCGAGCCGCCGCCGCATGTATTCCTCGATGGTCCGATAAAGCCGCCAGCCCTTGGGGTGCCAGAAGACGCTGCCGACCGCCTCTTCCTGCAGGTGGAACAGGTCGAGCTCGCGCCCCAATCGGCGGTGGTCGCGGCGCTCGGCTTCCTCGAGCCGAAAGAGATACTGGTCGAGTTCCTTCTGGCTTGGCCAGGCAGTGCCGTGGATCCGTTGCAGCTGCGGATTGTTCGGGTCGCCGCGCCAATAGGCGCCAGCCACGCTCATCAGCTTGAAGGCCTGGCCGAGCCGGCCGGTCGACGGCAAATGCGGCCCGACGCACAGATCGACGAAATTGCCCTGCCGGTAGACGCTGATCTCCTCAGCCGGCGGGATCTCGCCGATATATTCGGCCTTGTAGCGCTCGCCCATGCCAGCGAAGAACGCGACCGCCCGGTCGCGGTCCCAAACCTCGCGGGTGATCTTCTCGTCGCGGCGCACGATCTCGCGCATCCGCTCCTCGATGCGGGCGAGGTCTTCCGGGGTGAACGGCGCGTCGCGAGCGAAATCGTAATAAAAGCCGTTGTCGGTCGCCGGGCCGAAGGTGACTTGGCTCTCCGGATAGAGCTCCTTGACGGCCTCGGCCATGACGTGGGCGGCATCATGGCGCAGGATCTCGACCCCCTCGGGCATCTCGCGGGTGACGACCGCGACATCGGCGTCATGGTCGATGAGGGTGGCGAGGTCGCGCGGCCGGCCGTCGATCTTGACGGCGAGCGCCGCCCTGGCGAGGCCGGCGCCGATCGCCGCCGCGAGCTCGGCGCCGCTGAGCGGGCCGGGGAATTCGCGGCGCCTACCGTCCGGCAGAGTCACGGCGATCGGTTTGGCGGATCGATGTGCGTCCGGGTTCTCACTCATAATGCCCTGTACTCCGTCGCTGGCGCTGGTCCAACGGGACGAAGGGGGAATCAAAAGACCCCGTCCGTCGCCGGCGGGGTCTTTCGGGTTTCGAGCTATGCTGCCAGTTCAGCGCGCGCGACCTCCCGACACCCCGCGACCTGGGGTGCTGGTAGTCGTGACAAGGATCCGACCGCAACCGCTCATATCGCAAATATCGCGACCTGTCGGCGCCGCGTCAAGACGTGGCCGCGTCAAGCAAGAAGGCGCCGCCAATGTTGCGCTGGCGGCGCCTTCCTTGGAAGGGTTGCTGGACGGCTTAGTATCCCCACCAATAGGGATGACGATGGTGCCAATACCCATAGTAGTGTGGGTGCCAGCAATGCCAGCCATAGCCGTTCCAGTAGCACGCCGCGTCGGCGGGCTGCGAGGCCGCAACCCCGACGAGGAGGGTGACCGCCGCAAGGGCGCCAAGGATGAACCGCATCACGTTACCTCCGGGTACGATTTACCAAGGCAACGATGCGACGGTTTCAAACGGTCCCGTCGGACGCAAACGGGTGAACAGCGTCATTTTCGGGAAACCGTTCCGTGCGGCTGCAACAAACGGCGCCGCCAACTTGCGCCGGCAGCGCCGTCAATGCGTCAGCTACGGTTGGCTCAATTACCAGCCGCGATAGAAGGGTTCCACATAGGGGCGATCCCAGTGCGGGCGATGCCAATACCCGAAGTGCGGTTGATGGAAGCACTCCATGGCAAAGCCGTTCCAGAAGCACCGTGCCTCGGCCGGTTGCGCTGCCGCAACGCCGACCAGGAGGGCGACCGCCCCGAGGGCGCTGAGAATGAATTTCATCGCGTTCTCTCCTGTAGCCGTTACGCAAAGGAAAACGGCACAGCATCCATAAACAATCCCACTGAAACCAAACAGAACAATAGCGCGGCTCCGAGGAAACCATTGGTCAAGCGAGGCGAAAGCAGGCGTGGATTATCTTCCTTACCTGTCATTCATCCGGTAGCCCTTCAATCCGTGGAGTTTTTTGTCTCTCGTCGCACGAAAAACGCTGCCTTTGGAGACATGGATGCCGCGGACTGCCGAATCGACAGGGTGATCAGGCGGAATGAACCGCGCTAGCGAGAAGCTGCCGTCTGCGCTCCGCCCGGTGTCCCGGCGATTTCGGTGACCAGCTTGCGGGTGATGGCCTCGGCAAAGGATCCGAAATTCTCCACCGTGAACAAAAAGGCCCCGGGGCCGCCGATCACACTCTCTTCAAAATATTTAGGCAGACCGCCCGGCGGCTGGGTGTGGAAGGCATAGCCCGGGTTGGCCTGGGTGTTGATGATCGCCAGTGCGTTGATCGTGACGCCGGCGCCGACCGCCTGGTCGCGCGCTTCGGTGACGGCGCGGCCGGCATTGTTGGTGCCGTCGCCGGAGATATCGATGATCCGCTTGTCGCTCTCCGCGGACGCGGCGCCAAAGCGCTCCATTGCGAAATCGATCGCCGCGCTGATCGAGGTGCGGCCGAGGAACGAGCGCGGCGCGGCGAGCATCGTCGCGGCGACGCTGGCGGCGGCCTCCTCGTCGCGCACCACCGTCCAGTCGACGACGACGCTCTGGTCGGCCGCCCCCGACCATTCGATAAAGGTCACCGCGATTCCGTGATTGCGGCCGCTGACGATCGCGCGCAGCACGCGCGGATCGGTGATCGCCGCGGCATACCCCTTGCGTTGCAGGTTGAATTCGGTCTCGTCGATGCTGCGCGACACGTCGGCCGCGAGAACGAGCAGCAGATCGACGTTGTCGGCGCGCGCCCCGGGGCAGCCGATCGCGGTGCCGAGGATGCAAGCGATGGTCGCGGCGAAGGCGGTCGTTCTCATGCGCCAAGCCTCTCCGGGTTCGCGCTCAGAATAAGCCCCGAGACCCACCAAGGGAAGCGCCACCGCCAGGTTCGAGCCGGTGAGCCAGAGAGAAGAAAAAAGATACGTTTCAACGCAGAGGACGCAAAGGATTCGCGAAGGTCGCAGAGGAGAACATTGGGCGCGAAGCGCGCAAAAGCTTGCTCAAACCCGAAAGGGATTCTCGGCGCTTCGCGCCGGTCGCGTCGCCTTCGCGTCCTTTGCGTGTCCTCTGCGTCCTCTGCGTTGAAGCGTTCATCTTTCTCGTTCTCGCTGTCTCAACAAGTAAATCACCCCGCCAGTTCGCGGCGCACGAGCGCGGCGCCGTCGGCAAGCGCGCGCAATTTGCCGAAGGCGCACTCGCGCGACAGGTATTTCATCCCGCAATCGGGTGCTGCGACGAGGCGCTCGGCCGGAATATGCGCCAACCCCCGGCGTAGCCGCACGGCGACCATTTCGGCTGTCTCGACCGCCGGATCATCGAGATCGAGGACGCCCAAAAGGATCGTCTTTCCCGACAATTCCTTCAGCACGCCGAGGTCGAGCCGCGGCTGCGCCGCCTCGATCGAGATCTGCTCGGCGATCGAGTCGGCAAGCTGGGGAAGAAACGCATAACCAGCGGGCTTGTTGTGCACCATTGCGGCGTAACCGAAGCAGAGATGCACGATGGTCGGCCCGGCGATGCCGGCGAGCGCCCGGTCGATCGCCTTCAGGCCCCAACGCGCCGCCTTGTCGGGGGCGGTACGGACCCACGGCTCGTCGAGCTGCACGACATCGACCCCGGTCGCCTTCAGCGCGCGCAATTCCTCGTTGACGGCGGCGGCGTAATCCATCGCCATCTCCTCTTCGTCGGCATAGAAGGCGTTTTCGGCCTGCTGCGACAGCGTGAACGGGCCGGGCAGCGTGATCTTTGTCGCATGGCCGGCATGGGCGAGGAGGAACTCGGCGTCGCGCACTTCGACCGGCCCGCGCCGGCGGATCTTGCCGACGACGCGCGGTACCGGCGTCGAGCCGCCGCCGCTGCGTCCGACCCGCCCCGGATGCTCGGTATCGATGCCGTCGAGCGCCAGGGCAAAACGGTTGGAGTAGCTCTCGCGGCGGATCTCGCCGTCGCTGACGATGTCGATGCCGGCCCGTTCCATGTCGCGGATCGCAAGCACCGTGGCGTCATCCTGCGCCGCTTCGAGCCAGACCTCGGCGACCCGCCAGATGTCGCGCGCCGCGACGCGCGGCACGCCGTGCTGGGCGAGCGCGCCGCGGTCGACAAGCCAGTCGGGCTGCGGGTAGCTGCCGACGACGGTTGTCGGGATCAGATGGGTTGGGTAGGGCATCGCGGTGCTCCCATTGTCGGCATTCCCGGCAGAGCATACAAGTTTCGGCGCCCCGATCGTCCGCCCTGTTTCACCTATTATTTGCCAGCGAAAACGCAGGTGCCGAGCGGCGCTACAGCGGGTCCGACCGCGTCTAATCAGCCCCGCTGCGCTGTTTTTTGCTGATATCTGCAGGAAAAATACAGCAAAGGGCGCAAACCGTCGGCATGGAAGCGCGCCGCCGGGGCGCGCAGGTGGTCAGCACATAGTGCGGAAGTTGGCGATTTTCAAGAACGAACCAAGAACGATACTCGTCTCACCTCAAATATCTGTAACGGGTGGAGGGTGTGTGAAAACATAGCCGATCTCGCGTCCCCCCGGCGCAGCTGGATGGAAAGCAAACCAGGCGGGCGAAGCCGCCCGGGGTGTGCCTCCCGCCGTTCGTTCCAGCGCGCGCGCCGCGTCGCCAGTTCGTCTTTTGAACGCAACCCAAGATCAACGACATGACGACGAAACATAAACACGACAACCCGATCCTCGTGACCGGCGCTGTGGGCGGCATCGGCCGCACCCTCACCGAATTCCTGCTCGCAAGGGGGCACAAGTTGCGCGCCTTGGTTCGGCGTGAGGACGAGCGCGCCGAAGCCCTACGGCGGCTCGGCGCAGACGTCGTCGAGGGCGACCTGACAGACCTCGCCTCGATGCACCGCGCCATCGAAGGTTGCGGGCGCATCTATTTTGGAATGTCTGTCTCGGCGGCCTACCTGGAAGCCACGATCGCCCCCCGCCATCGGAGCGTACCATTTTGCCAGCTTCAATGACCAGCGGCCCCGGGCAGCGTGTCCGTCGGATGACGCGGATCGTCGGCGTGTGCCGAGCACATCCGACGCTGAGTTTGCTTGTGGCGGCGCTTGCGGTCGCGGCTGCGGCGGCGGTCGGCTACGC
>WNFD01002322.1_pt1 | contig 19140 bp, 21 predicted proteins | sample 5400491 | NCBI WGS metagenome assembly WNFD01 (sample SAMN13153343, study PRJNA577476) | soil metagenome | isolation source: 120 cm saprolite under Douglas fir tree site 2 hole 2 replicate 2 | place: USA:California | collected 2015-04-18 | reverse complement strand
CCGTTCACCACCTCCCGCATGATCACCGTGCGCTTGCCACCGCCAGTCTTGCCCGGCGGGATCAGCGGTTCGACCAGTCCCCATTCGTCGTCGGTCAGATCGCTCGGATATCGCAACTTGCTGCGGTCGTAACGGGCGCGGTTCTTGCTCGTCCACATCGGTGACCCTCCTCGAAACAGGCCACTACTCTTGAATCACAGGTGATTCATATGATTCAAGTACTCTTCGGACAGACACTTAGTGACTTGAGCTTTGGCGAGATCAAATAGCCGCGCTCGCTCTTTGCGCCAGATTGCTTTGTTGGTGGGATCTTTTGGGTCGATCTGTTTCCGAGGGAATGTATTAAAAACATCAACGTGGTTTGGAAGTTTTGGCAGATCGGTATCCAGAACGACAAAGTGGCGATCACCTTTCTGCCGTCTCGCTTCGTTGGTCTTACTTTTTAGGTCACGTATCATATTGCAATCAATTTCGGCAACTCCAAAGACGCTTCTCTTCGGGTCGCCTGCCAGCAGCTCCCGTGCAATTTGGGAGAATTCTGTTGTCGACGCCGAATGGCGAAGCACGCTCATGCCCATCGCTTCCGTGTGGCTTATGGCAGTAATTAGAATGGCCTCGGTCGATAGATCGACTTGGTGGGGAGCAACCAAAATGCGGTAAAGCTTTTCATCACCCCGTACAGGCCCCGGCGTGCCGTGACGACCCATAGAGATTGTTTCGCAAACTTGATTGGGACAATGATCGTCGATGCGCTTAGCGCGATCAGCCGTTTCGGGATGGCGGTATGCAACCCGCCGACAACCGGAACGGTCGACTAAATCGCAAATCCAATTTCGAGCAAACCGGCAGGCATCGGACCATCGAGACTGAATTCGTCGCTCCATTCCGATACGCCTCGTCGCGCGAAAAACTCAATTCTGTTTTGATCCATGAATTCGATCTCAACGTATGAATCGAGTGATTTATAAAACAGAAGAGTATTCCCGTCAGCGTGCAGCGTCGGTTCTGGCACGAGGCTTCCGGGTGCCAGCGCTCTCAAAAACTTGTGTGCAGCTCCAAGGGACGCCTTATTGGGTTTGGCAGCTTTGTAACCGTCCCAATTTTCACCGAACATCCCCAGCTTTAGGAGTTTTCCGACACTGCGGTCGGCTGCAGTCTCGACGGGTTCACTGAGGGTCGGGATATATGCGGGAGCGGTCGCTGGTGCCGTCGCAGCAAGAGCGGTTTGCGATATTTTGGACGAATAATCGGAATACGGAAGACTTCGTCGTTGAGAAGGACGAGAATCCACCGTCGCGACCGTTGGACCAGTCGTCGCGTATAGGAATACTGCGGTGGCAAACTCAGCTGTACTTGCCATTGACTATCCAAGGTTTAAAGAAACGCGTGTCGCAGCTCCTTCTGTAATAATGTTTCCAAACAGATTCTTCAAGTCGATATGAAGTGCGCCAGCACGATCAATCGGACTAGACAGGTTGCCAACGAGAGCTTCGTCTTGCCCCATGCACAAAATCGTCAATTGCCGCCTCATATCAGGGGGAACAGGTCCACTCAAATCGGTGACATCGACGTTTACGTTGGTTAATTTCCGGACGCCAGGCTCCCTTAGATCGAACCAGCCGGAGTGAACGTGAAACGCGGCATCCACCTGTTTGACTGCCTCCACGATATAGGGTGATGACCGCGATAAAAGCTCGAAATGGTCGCCTCCGCCGGGCAGTGACCTAAAGCGGTCTACATATTGGAGCCGGACGGATTTTGTTTTCGATAATATTTGAGCAGCGTTGTCTAAGGTTTGAAACAAATCAACGAATGTATCAAAAAAATTAGCCCATCTTCGGTATCTTGATGTTGTAAGGCTGATCGACTGCGCGCCGATGGAAAACTCTCCGATGACGGCATTCTCTGCGATTTGACGATAAACGACACGCCGCCGGAGGGTATCGTCCAAAAGCATCATGCTCTGCCCATTACCGAAAGCTGCTGGAGCCGCCGGAATTTGAATCGGCTCTTGCTGGTCCAGACGGTGCAGGAACCCGTGCGAGTTTGCCGATTTGCGTACGGCTACGACCATCTCGTCAAAATTGTCGAGGTCCAATGGTCGTTCGAGAGTCGCCAACAGTATTACGTGGTCGATGGAGTGATCCGCGTGCGCAGGCTCCCAATTCATACAGTCACTCTATTTTCAGGCTCTGATTGCTGAATACTTGCTACCCAGTATACGAGGATTCTGGTTAAGGCTTTGGCGGAACCACGGCAAGCTGCAATTCTTGCGAAAGCAGCCGGCTGTGGGGTGTTGCACCAGTGCCAAGTTCTGGGCGGTCGGGGGTGCCATTCCTGGTGTTTGGTGCCGTCCTGGTGGCCCCCTACAGCAGCCTTACCTGGCCCTGGCACCGATCATCAGCCCTTAGATTTGACGGCATGGGCGAGGCGCGCTGCTAAGGCCTGTGGGGTTCCAGCCACCATTAACCCTTTGAATTTGCACGCCGATGTAACTCCAAAATCACAACAATTGTGAATATGGCGGCTTTGTGTTGCGGTGTGTGGGTTACCACATCCACCATATTTTCTTGCGTCTCCTCCTCTACTTGCCTTACTCGCCACCCCATATCAGCAGCATACCCTTTGACCTGCGAAAGAGGTGGAGTGAGATGGCGAAACAGAAGGAAGGCGAAGGCAATACCCGATTGCCCGTGACGGTGCGCAGCATCCGCCAGCGGATCGATCGGAAGTTGCCCAAGGGCCAGCAACTGAGATCGGCTAACCGTAGCGCCCGATGGGTGGAAGAGATCGGCGCATTCTTCCTTGTCGACAAGGCCAAGGGCACCGTCATTGAACGCGACGTCGACCTAGCAGAGTTGGCCAAAAGGCTTGGCTGCATGGAAGATTATGAACGGATAGTCGATGACTAGAGCAAAACACCAGATCAAGACGCGTACCATCTCGCTTGAAAAAATCATGCGCACCGCTGCCTTCCGTCGTGGCGTTGCTGATGTTCGCAACGGGCACAAGCCGCGCTTCGATTCAGAAACTGACGGGCCATGGTTTTACGATTGGGGGCGACAGTTTGGAGTCCTGGCACCGCACGACTTGGAAATCGTGCTGCCGATCAAGAAGCAATTGAACCCCAAAGCCGTGGAATTTTTCAGGCTGCACAATGGGGACATCTGCGAATGACCCGCCCCAACAAAAAATCACTGCCGCAGATCGCCAGCCAGATTAAAGCGTTGGAAAAACGCACCATCAAGAACGCCATCGAGATCGGCAAGCTTCTGGAGGAGGCTGCCGAGCAATGCGAACACGGCGAGTACATGGTTCGGTTAGAAAATGAATTCGACTTTTCTCACAGCACGTCGCTTAACTACCGCAATGCTTACGCCTTCAGCCAAAGTCGCAACGGTTGCGATTATGCCAAATGGAATATTTCACTCGGCGCGTTCTATCGACTCGCTGCCTTGGATGACGACGAAAAAGCCGCTCGCAGTGCAATCATCAAGGCAGCACAGAAAGGGCGGGTGAGTCTTTCGAACGCCAACGACACCATTGACGGGTTCGATGAACCGCCGCCGGCTAGACCACCGAAACCGCCGCCGCCAATCGAACCATTGGACGATGACGACGATGAACCAACATCGCCACCAGAACCAGATGAAAAATTGCCGCTATCCGAAGGCGATCAGCTGACGTGCACTTGGCTGATGCATATTTGGTATAACGTTTCAGAGAAGGATAGAAGATGGCCCGCGATCATCGATCACGTTGGAGCGTCAAAACTTCTGACGATCATTGCGACGTTGCAGGCGATCTATGACAAATACGTGGAAAGCACTGCCCGCAGCGAACTCAAGGTAGCAGCCGATCGCGCCGAAGCCAAAGCCGCGATGACGGCGAAGGTACATGAGAAGGTTGAGTCATGAGCTTTAGCATTCCGTACCTGAGCGAAGATTCCGACTTGCTGGATTATCCACCGAAGACGCGTAAGCGGCGCAAACCCAAACCAGCCAACGGACTGCACGATATTCTGGCGACAGCCATCAAGCTTAACGTCACCGCTGAAAAAGTCCGCGCCTTTGTCCGCGATGGCGATTTGAAATATATCAATGTTGGCCACGGCAGCAAGAAGCCACGCTATCGTTTCACAGATTCCGATATCAATGAATTAATCGAGAAACGCAAACAGCAGGAGACGCCGCAATGTCAGTCTTTAAAACCGCGAAGTCCGCGCCATACTTCTGGTACGGGTTCCAAATCAATCGTCGTCGGTTTTATGGAAGCACGAAATGCACGGCTCGCAAGGAAGCCGAAAAAGTAGAAGCGGCAGAAAAGGAAAGGGCCAAGGTACTGATCAAGGCGTCATCCTTGGTTGCTGGCTCATTGCAGATTGATCATGTCGCTGCGCGTTACTGGAATCTGGTTGGGCAACATCATGCTGGTGCCGACACTACGGAGCGTGACTTGGCGCGGCTGGTGGAATATTTCGGCAAGGGCAAGCTACTGACCGAGATCGCCGGTACGGATGTTGCGCAGCTGGTAGCGTGGCGGCGAGGACAGAGCGTCAAAGGCACGGCAAAAACGAAGTTGACTTCGCATTTGGTGTCACCATCCACCGTCAACCGCTCATGTACTGTGGTTTTGAAAACGCTCTTCACTTTTGTCAAGCGCGAGGGTGCCCGGTTCGAACAAGAGCCAGAATGGAAACAGTATTTTTTGGACGAGCCGGACGAACGGGTGAGGGAATTACAGGACCCTGAATCAGATCTGATCACTGAAGCCACCAGAGAGGACTATGCGCCGCTGTTCAATTTCGTCAGGGCTTCAGGGATGCGGCAGAAGGAATGTGTCTGCCTGAAGTGGTCGGAAGTCAATTTCGGCACTCGGCAGATTGTGAAGCTGGGCAAGGGCGGCAGGCGGATCACATTCCCGATCACACCGACGATCAGGGAAATTCTTTGGCCATTGCAGGGGCAACATCCCGAGTTTGTCTTTACCTACGTGTCAGAGCGGACTCGAAAGAGTGACCACCGCGTCCGTGGCCAGCGCTATCCAATGACATTGGCAGGCGTGAAGTCTCGATGGCGACGGATGCGCGCCAAGGCTGGCGTGATTGATTTTCGCTTTCACGATTTCCGGCATGATTTCGGCACCAAGCTTTTGCGCGAGACCGGCAATCTGAAGCTGGTGCAGAAGGCGCTGAACCATAAGGATCTGAAGACGACTAGCAAATATGCGCACGTGCTCGACGAAGACATTGCCAATGCGATTGAAGAGGTAGCGAAGGCCAAAAAATCGCAGGGAAAATCACAGGACGCAATCCAGAAAGCTAGTTAAATGCTAACAGCCACACACAAAATCGAACTGGACACCCTAGACTACGAATCTAGGGGTCAGGAGTTCGAATCTCTTCGGGCGCGCCATCAACACCAGAACCCCTTATTTTCTGGGATTAACTCGATAGTTCAATAGCTTCGTCCTGCCGTACTGGTATCAAGCGGTGGGATCAACGATGCGTGTTGGAATGGGTCTGATCAAAAACGAACATGGCGTCTTCCATGTGCGCCGGAAGGTGCCGAAGGCGCTCGAAGTGGCCACCGCAAGGGCGATGGGTGTCCCCAAGGAGCGCGTCTCGTGGCTCAAGGAGACGCTGGGGACCAAGGACGAAAAGAAGGCGAAGGTCCTCGCGAAACCCGTCATGATGAAGTTCGACCGTATCCTCGCGCAAGCTGAGGCGCTTCTTGTCGAGTATCCGATGCGAACAGAGTTGACCGAAGCCGAAATCAAACGGATCGCCGATTACTTCTATGCTCATGAACTCGGTGGGGATGAGGCGCTGCGCGAGGAGGGTATTGGCTCTGATCCCGTTTTTGCAAACATTCACCGTCAACTCGCCGAAGCGGGGGTCGAGTTCGAAACACCGTTCGACGTTGCCGAAGAGGCTGGATCGGGGTTGTCGGACCGCATGATGCACAAGGTTGAAGAGGATGCCTCGGTCGTCCTGCTTGCAGCCAAGGAGGCGTTGGCACGCGGTAACATCAACTTCATTCGGTACGAGCTGAACGAGTTGCTTCAGTTGTTTCGGATCAATTTGGACCCCGCTTGCGCTGACTACCGTAAGGTGGCGCTCGCTGTGATCAAAGCAGAGGTTCGCGCCTTGGAGGATGTCCGTGCGCGCAACCGTGGCCAACCGATTGACAGTCCGAAGCTGCCCGATCCGACCAGCACATCCCCCGTGTCGGGCTGCGGTTTGCGGGCCGCTTACGATGGCTGGGACAAAATGGAAGCTCGGCCAATCTCGACGCGAATGGAATTTTCTCGCGGGATTGATCGCTTCATAGAGCTGCACGGTGATCTGGATGTAGTTCAAATCAACAGGCGGCACGTCCGCGAGTTTCGTGAAGCAGCGCAGCTCGTTCCAAAGCATCGAACCGGGAAGCTCAGAACGGCACGTCTGCCAGAGCTTGTCGAATGGTCGCGCGAACATCCCGGCACGATTTGTATCGCAGCACCCACTATCAATAAGTGGCTGACATGTCTTCAGGGCGTGCTGAACTGGGCGCGCAAGAACGGCGTTATCCCTGATGAGGCCCCTTGGGCCGACCCAGTAGCGGGAATGCGGTTGAAGGAGGCTCGATCCAAGCGGCGACCTTGGGAACCCGAGGAGCTTTCAGTTTTCTTCCGTTCGCCGATATACGTTCAAGGAGCGCGACCGAAAGGTGGAAAAGGCGAGGCTTCGTATTGGCTACCCTTGCTCGCGCTCTACAGCGGTGCCCGACTTAACGAGCTTGCGCCAATGTGTGCGAATGATGTGAAGTTTGATGCTGCTTCAGGCGTGCGCTTCTTGACTGTCATCGAGGACGACGAAGTAGGCCGAAGTCTCAAGACCGAGACGTCCGTTCGGGCGGTGCCCATTCACCCAGAGCTGGTGCGGATCGGCTTCATAGAGTTCGTCGATCATGTGCGAAGTAGCGGTGGCCAATCAGCTCGCCTTTTCCCCAAACTCCAGCAAGGCTCCAAGGGAGGATTTGGGGAGGCCTTCTCGAAGTGGTTCGGTCGTTACAAACGCTCCCTTGGCATAGACAACGAAAAAAGCGTCTTTCATTCGTTTCGCCATGGTTTCAAGGACGCATTGCGCGGCGCGGGTGTGAACGAAGATGTCAATGATGCGCTAACGGGCCACGGCGGGGGAAATGCTGTAGCGCGTGGCTATGGCTCGGATGACATGGTCCGCCGGTTCGGCTTCACTACGCTCAATGCAGCTATTGAGAAAGCTCAGTACCCCGGCCTCAATCTGTCGCACTTGCGATGGACACAGTCTGCCAAGTCAGAACCGCAACGCTCAACTGATGTATGTGCTGAATGTTGATTGTTGGTCAGAAAAAAGGCCGCACGCGGGGTCCTGAGGGAAACCAGTGTGCGGCCTGTTTACTCGGCTACGCTTTGACGAGGTAGCTCTTGCTGCCTCTACCGACGCCCGTGACGAGATAGCTCACGCCAATCTCTCGGAGCGCTTTGGCGATGTTGCTGCCCCCGTCGAGCAATTGCTCCTTGACCCTGCTCACCTGCTTCTTGCTGAGCGAGAGCTGGCGTTGAATGAACGGGAAGGGCGTCAAGCCCGGCTCCCGGCCTTGCATAAGAGAGATAATGCCAGCGTGGGCTGAACTACTGCGAGGAGCGTACACCTTCGGTCCGTCGGGCTTGAAGTCCCACGGCACGACGTGGATGCCAGGCATGTTGGCCTGAATGTCGCCAAGGATGGCTTCGCCTTGCCAGTTTTTTGGAAGCAGGATGTACACGTCGGACACCGGACACCGGCCGTGCTCGTCAATCACACGTCTGCAACAGATGCGATTGATTGCCTGTACCACTGAAGTAGATAGATGCCGCTGCATTATGATGTTGACGAGAGTGGCGTGATGCTTGTGGGTGTTCGTTTGCAGCCACGCGGTATCTTGAGGGCCGTGTGTTGCAAAGAGGTTGTTGATAGCGCGCCTCTGGTCCATGTAGGGTAACCCGTAGATGACGGCGACATCGCAATCCTTCCAAGTGTTCTTGCCGTCGATTGCGCCCCAGTGGCCGACATTGAGCTTGAGCTTGTCGGTTCGGAATGTCTCTGCGAGCGCCTCGGAGTGCTTGTGGACACATAGGAACACGGAGCGCCCGGGAGCAATACGCTCCGAAAGATGCTTTGCGAGACGTGGGAGCCTAAGATGCTTAGTGTCATCTGTGACGCTCTTCCCAAGCCCCGACGACGTTCGCGCGACGTGGAGGGACACGTTGCTGTAGTCACGTACGTCAGACGGAATGGCCGCAACGTACACTCGGCCCTCCAGCAGCTGGTACAGAATGTCATTATTGGCCGTGGCATCTAAGATGACCGCACCCGGCAAGCCGGGGGGCAACAAATATGTCGCGCCATTGATCGAATGCTGCTCCCCACTCTTGAAGTAGTAAGCGAAGCTCGCAAACATTGCTTCCACGTCCTGAAGTATCTCGTCCACGACTGTCGGTGCATCCTCCTTGTAAACACTGCGGTCGAAGTCCACGGCAGCCAGAGCCTCACGAAGAACCCTGAGTTCCTGCGAAATGTTCTCGGAGCCTGCGCCCCATAGGAGTTCCGTAGTACCACCAGGTACATCGGCTTCCTTAGCCACAAGGAAACCCTTCGTTTGCTCCAATGTCCTGATGGCTCTCGGAAAGCGCTGCCGAAGCTCATGAGGAATGCTCATCAGCACGGTTGCCAGATTGGTCGCGGAGGCCTTGTTGCTATCAACGACGTTGGCCAAGGCTTCGTCGATAATGACAAGATGGCGATTGCCACCGCGCCATTGAGAAATACGGTGCCACCGCTCTCGGTCTTGCACGCTCCACCCCTTGGCCGCATTGAGAAAAGCTTGATGGCAGATCACCAGTACATCGCTGTTGAACACATCCACGGTGTTGGCTTTGTTCTTGGTATGGTGAGCTACAGCAACGGCACGGCCTGAAAGTTCATTGATTTGTTTAGCAATGGCGTCCGCGTCTTCGATCAGGCGTGTAATAATCACAACGCCTACGGGCTTGTTGTTCTCCGTAGCATGGACATTTAAGTCAGCTTGCATGGAAGCATAGAGGCATGTGCCTTGGGTCTTACCGCTACCTGTGGGCAACGGGAGCACCACTGAAGCGCTGCCACCTGCGTCGGTAGCATTGTTGATGATTAAGCGTTGGAACTCTTCTGCCATTAGCCGATGCACGGCTATCAACGCTGGAGGTGTTGGCATGTTGAGGGTCTCAGACCAATGCTTGCGCATTCGCGCCGAGAAATCCTGCGGCGACACGAGAGAAAGCTCGTGCGAGCCGACGGTAGTCTGCATCAGAGAACTATCCTTGAAAGTGACAGCATCCCTGGGTCAGCTCGAAAGTGAGCGGTCGGGATGCTGAAGGGTTGAAGATTGAGATTAAATTCAGTGGTTGCCCACTAACGCACCCCCCAAGCTCCTAGAAAGAACAATCTTCTAGAAGGAAACGGGGTGTGTTTCTGGCGACAGCCAAAGGACGAAACGTACCCTCTTAAGGCCTTTGAGAAGCCCTCTTAGGGGCAAAGAGGGTGCAATAAAGTTGATGACCGATTAGCTGAATCGTCTCTCGGAGACCTTCGCAGCCTTGGGGCCACCCGTGTTCCCACAGAGAAGCCCGTGGATTCATTTTGGCGGCGTGTCAGACCCCGGAGGGCCCGGTCTGCCAAAGCCTGCCACGGGATTCCCCTGGGGTTCCTAAAGCCGTGGCTTCGGTTTTCGGTGGGGACTTGTGATGTTACCGCAGGGCGTCATGTAGTTCTCAAGGAACATAGGCACCCGTCGCAACTCGTGCCCGCTGCATTCCGATAGGACACTGGCTGCGGTTGGCTCACGCGAATGCCAGTTAGTGCAATCGATCCTCGGGGCCTCTTCCGAGTAGGTCGAATTCCATATCGCTCAGCGCTTGCTCGTATCCCTGCTGAAACTGGTTGTCGGGAGGGTCGGTCTCAAATCCGATCAACGCGTGGTCCAGATAATCGAACACATCCTCCAGTGTTAGGGGCCTTGTGCGAAGAGAGTTCATGTGTACCTTGCGTTTTCTAATGTTGTTGACGATTGCCCATCATCAGGCGGTCATTACGCGACGACGCGCGTGACATTTCGACTCAGTACCTCTGAGATGCCATTTTGGCATGCAATCTGGACATTCGCAGCCACCTGGGTACAGCGTCGGATTGGCACGATACCAGCTTAGGAATTCAGCCATTAGGTCGCGGATTGCGCATTCATACCCGCTCTGAAACTCATTCTCCGCAGGCTCAAGCTCGATCGCCTGCAGTTCAAGGTGAAAGTGATCAAGTACATCCAACAGCGTGGCTGGTTTGGATTGCGCGTCTCGTACAGTCGTCATTGGTTCTCTTTGGATTTCATAGGTTCTGAGGATTGCCCATCATCAGGCCGCGCGAATACGCGACGACGCCACAGACACGCGTGTGGCGTTTCGGGCTCAGTGGTAATTGAGAAGTATCAGGGCCGAAGAGCGCCCTACCTACATCTTCGGAAACAACCCGATCAGTCTTCCCCCGCACGATGGAACGACGCGTGGAAACTGGTGCGTCGAGGATGATCCTGCGGACCCATTGGCGCTGATATTGGTCGCGCACGGCCCGCATGATCGCAGGAGACTTCTAAGTCTCGCCAGAGCCGGACCACCGGGCCTCCTGCGAATCCTGAGAGCCCTTCGGCCGCGGGCCTGTCTCACGCGGTGATTCCACGGATGCGGGTGATCAGAGACGCAGGGAGGGCGCTATCGGGGGGAAAGCAGACATACAGCGGACATCGCATTTCGGTCGCGAATGACCCTTAAGAGACATGGGGTTCATTTGATGGTATTGTGTGCCAACTAGCCGCCGCCACGCATTCTCTGTTGCGATAGCGACAGTAGATCATCTTCGATGGCGCAGATCATTTGAAAAATGACAAAGTCGGGAGGGAAGCAAACGTGACCAGGGCAAACATCACCAGGAGCATATTGCTAACCACGGTGAGCATCGCGCTCACTGCGGCTTTTGCGGCACGGGCGCAAGATGTGCTGCCCCGACCCGAGCAAGCCTTCAAAGGACACATAGGCCGCACGGTCGAGGAGTCCAAGAAGGATTTTCCGCAGGAGGTCAAGACTCCCAAAGGTGCGCCGAACGTCCTGCTCATCCTGACCGACGACGTAGGGTTTGGGGCAAGCAGTACGTTTGGAGGACCGGTTCCGACGCCGACCATGGATCGGCTCGCTAACGAGGGTCTTCGCTACACGGAATTCCACACCACCGCGCTGTGCTCGCCCACCCGTGCAGCGCTCCTAACTGGACGCAATCACCACTCTGCGGCGACAGGTATCATCATGGAGGGCGGTACCGGTTTTCCGGGTTACAACACGCTCATGCCGAAAAGTGTCGGGACCTTCGCCGAGGTACTCAGGCAAAACGGCTACAACACCGCGTGGTACGGCAAGAATCACAACGTGCCCGACTGGCACAACAGCCAAGCCGGGCCATTCGATTTGTGGCCGACCGGATTGGGATTTGAGTACTTTTATGGCTTTATCGGTGGCGACACCAGCCAGTGGGCGCCGGCCATCTTCGAGAACATCAAGCCGATCGAGCCGCCACACGATGTCAAAAACTATTTCTTCGAAAAGGATATGGCAGACAAGGCGATCGAACGGATTCGCTTGCTCCATTCGATCGCGCCGGACAAGCCATGGGTAACCTATTTCGCTCCAGGCACGGCGCACGCCCCGCACCATGCGCCCAAGGATTGGATTGCCAAATACAAGGGCCAATTCGATCAGGGCTGGGATAAGGTCCGCGAGGAAACGCTTGCTCGCCAGAAGAAGCTGGGTGTCGTTCCCCAGGACACCAAGTTGACCGAGCGCTCCGCTGGTATTCCCGCCTGGGATTCCCTCGACGCCGACCACAAGAAGGTCGCAGGGCGTATGATGGAGGTCTATGCGGCCGCGTTGAGCTATTGCGACTCACAAATGGGACGCATCATCGATGCGCTTGCGGACGAGGGCGAACTCGACAATACGCTAGTAATCTACATCCAGGGAGATAATGGCGCGAGCGCCGAAGGCGGACCACAGGGCCTGCTCAACGAAATGGCGTTTTTCAACGCGGTCCCGGAGGATTTCAAAGAAGTCTTGCGCCGCATGGATGAACTCGGTGGCCCGACGACATTCAATCACTACCCGATCGGTTGGGCCCACGCGATGGACACGCCGTTCCAATGGACCAAGCAGATTGCGTCTCACTTCGGCGGTACTCGAAACGGCATGGTCATGTCCTGGCCCGCGCGCATCAAGGACAAGGGTAGTATCCGCACGCAGTTTCACCATGTCATCGACATCGCGCCGACCATCCTAGAAGCGGCCGGAGTGCAAATGCCGGCTGTGCTTAATGGCGTGCCGCAGAAGCCCATTGAGGGCGTGAGCATGGTCTATTCATTTGACGATGCGAAGGTGGCTTCAACCCACCGCACTCAATACTTCGAGATGTTCGCCAATCGGGCCATCTACAGCGATGGCTGGGTTGCCGCCACCACGCCACCGCTGGCGCCGTGGGCCGTCGGTAAGACCATCGATGTGGATGATTACAAGTGGGAACTGTATGACGTGTCCAAGGATTTCAGCGAAGCCAGTGACCTCGCGGCCAAGGAACCCAAAAAGCTCCGCGAGTTGCAGGAATTGTTCTGGATCGAAGCGGCAAAGTACAATGTGCTGCCACTGGACAATAGCAAGATCGAACGCATGAATGTTGACAACCGCCCCAGCCTTACCCGTGGCCGCGCCTTATTCACTTACTACCCGGGAATGACGCGCATACCCGAAGGCAGTGCCCCGAGCATTTTGAACAAGTCATTCAAGATCGGCGCCGAAGTGACGATTCCGGATGCCGGCGCCGAGGGCGTGTTGGTGACGCAGGGCGGACGCTTCAACGGATGGGGCTTGTACCTCCTCGCAGGAAAACCGGTTTTCCACTACAACACCGTGGGCGTCTATCGCTCCACAGTCGCCGGCCCCGATCGGCTCTCGCCCGGCAAGCACGCCATCCTTCTCGACTTCAAGTATGACGGCGGCCTCGGCAAGGGCGGCACCGCGACGTTGATGGTGGACGGACGGCAGGTTGCCCAAGGCAAGATTGAGCGAACAATTCCGTTCCGAATCTCTGCAGATGAGACACTGGACATCGGCGAAGACACCGGCACGCCGGTCAGCGAGGATTATCAGGTGCCGTTCAAGTTCTCCGGCGATCTGAAGAAGGTTGCCATCCAACTGTCAGATGCCGTGCTCACCGCTGAGGAAGAAGCGGAAATCAGGAGGATCAGGGCCGAAATCGGAATGAGTCGATGATCCAGGATCGAGCAAATCGCGCGATGGCCAACCTATCGCGCGGCTTATCCAAGGTGCGTTTCTGCCCGTTTTTTGGAAAGGGCACGCGATGTCTCTTCCTGGCACTTTTCAGACCTGACGGCTCGAACTGGCGATGTCCGTTCATTAGAGCGAAGCGGACTTCGTGGGCACAGTCATCAATACGCCAAGGAATCAAAGCAAGTTGATCGATCCACAACGTGTTGCGAGAAAAACCCATGCCGAAGCCGCCGCTTGATCCCGATGTCGCCGATACCGCGCCCTCCGATTCCGTGTTGACCGTGTACGATGAGGAACACCTGATCGCGTATCTGCGCCTGCTCGACGCGGATGCGGAAGGTGCCGACTGGCGCGACGTCGCGCGCATCGTGCTGCATCTTGATCCTGATCATCACTCGAATCGCGCCCGGAGGGCTTACGAGAGCCATCTATCGCGTGCCAAATGGATGACGGAGCATGGTTACCGGCATCTGCTACGTGGTGGCGCATCCGCTTAGGGGACGCGTTTTGCGAAAAAACATCTAACGAACACCTCTAGGACATCAGCCGCAGCAAAGTGTCATAGGCATGTAAGTAACCCCCAATGAACATCGCCAGGATACACGGTGTCACCCTGAGCGACCGCGAGATTGAGCGCGGCGGCTCACGCTGCCCAAGGAATCGTCTGTTGAAACAACTGTTGTGTTAGTGTCAATCATCGGTATCCCCAAGCCCCTGGATTTCGAGAGTGTCTTCTAGGCTGTGATAACGGTTGCGGATGCGATAGCTCCGCTTCCATAACCACCTCGGTATGGGATCGTCAGGGTTTGGCCGGGGCAGTGCGTGCTGACTGGCAAATCGATTTCTTATCAGCCGCGCAACGTCGTCGACTTCGGCCCTGATTTCCGGCGTGTGCTCGGGGTTGTCGGGATCGTCCCACGCGAAGCGCCTGGGCACAGGGCGATCAAATGGTGGCATGACGTACCCAGGGGCTCGCATGGTCGCCAAGGCTTCCTGTGCCCACGTATGCTCGGGGCCTTTCTCGACCACGAACTGATATGACGCTGCGGTGGGTCGGGTCTTGCCGGGCACGAGATACATCTCTCGGGCGTATTCTGCGAACTCTGCAGCGGTCCAGCCGCCCTTGATAAACTCGCCAATGGCTTCGCGCTGTTCGATGGTGCGCAGTGCGCGGCGGATTGTCTTGAAGTCGGCGTGTGGATTTGAGGTGTGCTCCACGAGGCGAACAGCTGCGCTGTCGTCCACCAAGTGAGCTGTAGTCTCGAATGTCAAAGAGATATTCCTGTACACGGTTGGAGGAACCAAGGGCACCGTCGTGCTCCTTGGGAGAGTGCGAGTAAAACCCGCGTGTGCGTCGGCAGCGGCAAAGCCTCTGGGGTAGCCGTTGGGGTGCCTACCCCTTAACCCGTTGATCACTTGAGATTTTCACAGCGAAATAGGGCAACCCTTATGTATTTAGCAAAGCATAGGCGTGGCGGACTGTCCTGGTGGTATTCACCTCGCCCGCGCTTTGGGGCACACGTGCGTCTGTCCCCCAGCTAACCCATTGACGCTTTCGCGATTTCCCAAAGAGATCAAAGGTCCCAACGCACCGTCACTGGCGCTCCCCTATATACTTAGAAAAACAGAAGCATTAGACCCGCGGTATGTCCCCCCACGTCCCACAGAACCCAGTCTTTCAGGACGACACCGCTGCTCGGAAAGCCCTCGAGGCTATCAGGTGGCCCAACGGCCCCGTATGTCCCCACTGCACCGCCAGCGGCTCCGCTATCACAGAGATAATCGGCACGAAGCGATCACACCGCGCGGGCTTGTACGGCTGCAAGAGTTGCCGGAAGCAATTCACGGTGACGGTAGGCACCGCTTTGGAGCGCACGAGAGTGCCTCTCGGCAGATGGATGCGCGCGCTTCACGAGTGGAGTACCAACTCACCCAAGGCCCCCTTGCTCGTGGAGGTTCAAGAAGCTACCGGCGTGACCTATAAGACCACTTGGGGAATGTGGCAGATCATACGTGCAGCTGCGAAGCAGTACCGTGGACAACTGCACCCGTTTGGAGCCCACATCAGACCTCTCATGGACAAGCGAACAAAGGCGCAGAAGCGCGGTCTCTATCAATGGCAAGCTAAACGGCTATACGCCACCGGTGAGCATCCGGCGCTGTACACGATAAGGGCCGAAGGGGTACTTTCGTCCCTCCACCTGTCGCAGACAAGGGCCGCAAAGAAAGCTCAGGTCGCGCTTGACCGCACGGAGGCATTAACGCGGCTACTGCTCTCGACTGCCGCAGAGGTCGCGAAGCCCGCCAAGAAGCGCCGCAAGCGTAGGGCCGTGAGCACGAAGCCCTCGGGCATTAGCAACAAGCGGAACTAACAATCACCCTCAGACCGACGTGAATGACCCGAAGCGGTCGTCGAACACTTGCTCGCGGGAGCACACACAACCAAACTCTCGTATAATGCTCCCTTTTGGTGCAATATCCTCCAAGGATCACCATAACTCCCTCTGAACACATTCGAGCAGACTACATGAGACGGCGCGATTTCATGAGAGTGATCGTGGTCGGAGCGGCCGGGTGGCCTCTATCAGTTCGCGCGGTGCAGCCAGCACAGGCTCCTCTGATCGGCGTGTTGTTCGCCGCTCGTGCCGATGATGTTTTCAGCAAGTGGTTCACGACCGCGTTCGCTAGGCTGATGAAGGAGCGCGGCTCGTTGTCCAGCCCGAATGTCGAAATCCAGTATCGCTTTTCGGGTGGAGATACTGATGCAACGCAGGCTTCCGCGAGAGAATTAATTGGGATGCGACCGGCTGTCATCCTGGCAATCTCGAACACATCGATGGCCGCTCTACATCGTGAGGTTACGAGTATTCCAGTTGTATTTTTCAACGTTAGCGATCCCATTGGAATGGGATATGTGGAAAGTCTGTCGCGCCCGGGCCACAGCGTCACTGGCCTCACGCCATTTGAACCATCGCTGGGCAGCAAGTGGCTGTCCTTTTTGAAGGAACTCGCGCCATCAATCGAAGACGTGGGCGTCATCTTTAATCCTGAGCCGGGCAACAACTCTGGATCGTTCTTGCGGGCTATCGAAAGTGCTGCAGCATCATTAGCCATCAAGAGGATCGACACACCGCACACAACCAGCGCGGATATTGAGCGCACCATTGTCGATCTCGGGAAAACGTCACGCAGTGGTTTAGTTTTTCTCCCAGATGCTCTCACTTACGCACGCCGAAATGAAATCGCTCAACTGATAGCTAAGCAGCGCATACCTGCAATTTATCCATGGCGCGATTTTGTCACCGCTGGGGGACTCATGTCCTACGGGCCCCACGAGGGGTATGCAGATGAGGTGGTCAGACAAGCTGCGAATTATGTTAACCGTATCCTCAATGGCGAGAAGCCAGCCGAAATGCCGGTGCAGGCACCTACAAAGCTGGTGATAACTATCAATGCTAGGGCGGCAAAAACGCTTGGTCTCGAAATACCGGCAAGCCTAATGGCGCTCGCTGATGAGATGATTGAATAACTTCATTCACGCGGTGATCTCACGTCAACCCGAGAAAAGCGCGGGATGCCCCTGTTGGCACTTTTCGGACATGGCGCGCTGCCCTGCCCGAGCCCGTGATGCGGGTGAAAGCGGACATCTATCAAGTGGGACACGGTCGCGTAGCCGAGCAGCAGCGCAGAGGTTTACTCGACATTTTGAAATCGCGTTTTGGCGAACGCCAAAATAGTAGGACCCTCCAGAAAGGAGGCTCATTTTTCGCACACATGTCCCCGCGTGTACTCCACAAGCCCCCATGCGCCCTCGCTACGCGAGATACCTTGCGACCCCATACGCCACGCCCAAAAACACCGCCGCAGCCACTTCGCATTCCAGCGACACTCCGATGAATGCTGACAGGACTGAGACGGCGACCATTCTTGGTGTCCCTTGGGTTACGCGTGGGCACCCCGAAGAGGTGAGGGCACGGCCTACGACCCGGCAGATATTCCCTTTTAGATTGCACTTCGGCAAACTGTGCCTTGAGTTGGTACTGAGCGCAGGAGCGAGAGGGCAAATGGCTGAGAAACCAACAGCGGCAATTTTGCAGGATAAACTCACCGAACACGGGCTGGTTCGCACACTCTCACGTCAGGACATTAGCCCGGAGCTGCTGCGCATGCCTTCGGTAGACGAAGCCGCGCGGTTGCTACAGAGGGGTATGCTTTATCCTGGCTCTGCTCCGAAGACGGCAAAAAGAGCCAAAAAGGTGAAAAAGGCCAAGAAGGCCAAAAAAGCCCGCGCAGGTGCCCCTCGAAAAATTGGCAGTACCGGTGTGCGTCAAGTCCAACCGAATTACTGGAAACGGGTCAAACGAGAGCTTCACATTATGATCTGCACAAACGATAGAAGGTACGAGACGCTTCGCAGGTATATCGGAAGGGAAAGCAAGACGACCCAGTTAGCCTTGGTTTCGACCATCTCGGCGAGCATCGGCTCATACCTTGGAATGGCGGCAACCGTGATCGGCCCGTTTGTTACGCTCGGACTGATGGCTCTATTGCAGGTCGGAACGAATGCTTGGTGTGCGGGACAATCCATATAAGTCCTGCGCTATACCTAGCGTCTCGGCTAGGTTGGACCTGTGGGCTCCCTGCGAAACTCAGGCCGACCAATGGATCGCTAGGCGGGGTGAGACGGCTTGCTATGCGGCAGTCGCCGAGAAATCGTTAAGGTGGCTATCGTGGTCACCCCTGCCGAGCAACACTTCCAGTGCCGCGACAGTGGCCCTGAGATTGTCTTGCCGTGCGGCCAGCGAGCGTGCCAGTATCGGATAGGCGGGGTCGAACACATCACGGACCTGTGCCCGTTCTTCTTCATGCTCGATGTCGATGCTCAGTGTCGCTATTGATCGAGTGAGCTTTTCGATCAGTGTCGCTATCTGCGCCACATCACGCGACGCTATTTCTCGTGCTGTATCGAATAGAAGCTGGTTCTTCATTGAGACCTCGGAGGTTGAGCCGATCTGACACAGGTGAACGTCGGCGGCGCGTACTTTAATGCTGCACAGCAAACGCAGTGCCAACCGCCCGAGGAACTAAGGGCGTGTACTCATAAAACGAGAGGTGTCGGCTTTTGGGGCGAAAGCAGACATGCGCCGGTCACCCCGGAGTTTCGCGTTTGACCCATCTCGGACATGGGCATAGCCGGACATCGGCCCACAATACTGCTATATAACCAATTCAATTTCCCCAAGCTTTTGGGGGGGTGCATCTTGAGCAGCAAGCACGTAGAGCGGCGACTGGCGGCTATTCTGGCGGCGGATGTCGCAGGCTCTTGCCGCTTGATAGGGATCGACGAAGAAGGCACGCTGGCGCAACTGAAAGCTCTTAGAAAGACGCTTTTTGATCCCAAAGTCACTGATCATCGCGGACGCATCGTCAAGAACACCGGGGACGGCGCTCTCGTCGAGTTCGCAAGCGTGGTCGATGCCGTCCGATGCGCCGACGAAATCCAACGCGGCGTGGCGGAACAAAATACCGATGTGCCGCAGGACAAGCGGATCGAATTTCGCATCGGCATTCACGTCGGTGATATTATCATCGCAGACGATGATATCTTTGGTGATGGGGTCAATATTGCAGTGCGTCTCGAAGGGATCGCAGAGCCGGGTGGGATTTGCATTTCCGACGATGCTCACCGGCAGGTTCGGGGCAAGGTTGAGAGCACCTTAGAGG
>WNFD01004402.1_pt1 | contig 19145 bp, 18 predicted proteins | sample 5400491 | NCBI WGS metagenome assembly WNFD01 (sample SAMN13153343, study PRJNA577476) | soil metagenome | isolation source: 120 cm saprolite under Douglas fir tree site 2 hole 2 replicate 2 | place: USA:California | collected 2015-04-18 | reverse complement strand
CTCGCCGAGCGACGCCAGCGTCACGGCCCCGCCAATTCGCACCGCGCCATCCTTTAGAGATTCGATCGACTTGAGTTCGCTCGCGCCGCCGGTCCACACCAGGCGATCGGCATTGTTGATGCCCTGCTTGCGCTGGAGCTGCAGATCGGTGCCGCCACCCAGCGGCGAGGTGTCGGGGCGCAGCTCCGCAAGCAGCTCCGGCAGAGTTCGCGGTGTCACGAGCGCCTGGGGCGGCATCGACGAGACCGCGGCGCGGATGGATGTCGCGCGCCGGTGCAGGAAATCGAGCAGGCCGCGCGCATAGAGGCGGCGCACGATGTCGATCCACCAGCGCGAGGGGCGCCGCCACAAGCGGTGTCGGCGGCGCCGTCCGTCGCGGTCGGCGAGAGCGTTCATGATCTTGTCCGGTGTGATCGGCAGGTCGCGGATTCTGACGCCGATCGCGTCATGAACGGCGTTGGAGATGACCGAACCCGGCGGGTTGATGCTGCATTCGCCGATCGCCTTCGCGCCATAGACGCCACGCGGATCGCCGCCCTCGATCAGGATCGGCCGGATGTGCGGCACGTCGGCAGCGCGCGGCAGGGCGTAGTGGAGATAGGCCGGGTTCACGATCTTGCCCTGCTCGAAAATCAGTTCTTCGCCGAGTGCCGGTCCCAGCCCCATGACCGCGCCGCCGATCGCCTGGCCCTCGGTCGCCGTTGGATTGATCGCCAGGCCGATATCGTGCGCGGCGACATAGTCGAGCACCGATACTTTGCCGGTGCGCTGGTCGACGTCGACGACCGCGGCGTGGCAGGCGAAGTTGTAACTCGCCGAGACGTTGCCGCGGCCGGTCTCGCGATCGGCCATGACGACGCTTTCCTCGACGAACGAGGTCTCGGTGCTCAGCACGCCATCGCGGGCGTCGTTGCTGAAGCGCACCGCCTCGCCGATCGGCAACCGTTCGGTCTCGCTGCACACCATGCCGTCTTCCAGCCAGAGCGTGCCTGCACCCAGGCGCGGCGCCGCGAGCGCTTTCAGCCGTTCTGCTGTCGCGAAACTCGCCTTACGCACGGCATGGCCGCCATAGTGCGTGCCACGCGAACTCCAGGCGCCCATGTCGAACGGCGTCTGCTCGCTGTCCATGGTGAGCACCTCGACACGCTCGAGCGGCACACCGAGCTCCTCGGCCGCAATCTGCGCCAAGATGGTACGCTGGCCGGTGCCGGCGTCGGAGCCGCCGAAGCGCACGCGGATGTGGCCGTCGAGATGGACGTCGATCGCAGCGTCGCTGCGGTTGGAGTCCTTCTGGGTGTGCGAGCCGCTGACATGCACGGCCGAGGCGATGCCGACGCCCCGTCCGGGCCTGCGTTGGGCGCGCTCGCGTTCCCAGCCGATCGCCTCACGCGTGGCTTCGAGGCACTCGATCAGCCGCGCCGAGCCGAGTTGCGCGCCTACCAGCGTCGTCTCGCCGGCAAGATTGGCGTTGAGGCGCCGGATTTCGACCTGATCCATGCCGAGCTTGTCGGCGAGCTCGTCCATCAGGCATTCGAGCGCAAAGCTCGCCTGCGTCGAGCCGTAGCCGCGGAACTGGCCGCCGGGCAACGTGGCCGTGTCGATCAGCCGGCCGGTCGCGTGCAATCCATCGGGGCGATACAGCATTCCCAGCGACTTCAGCGCAGCGCCCATCACCGACACGCCGCTGTGATTGTAGGCGCCATTGTCGATATCGAGCTCGGCCTCGATCGCGCGCAGGCGGCCGTCCTTGTCGGCGTGGAGCGCCATCTCGATCGCGAAGGCGTGCCGGCTCTTGGTCGCGGCAAACTCCTCCTCGCGCGAAAGGATCAGCCGCACCGGCCGCTTCGCCGCGCGCGACAGGGCGCCTGCAATCACCTCGTGCTCACATATCTTGGATTTGGAACCGAAGCCGCCACCGACGCCGACCTCGTGGCAGACCACCTGATCGCGCCGCAGGTCGAGCGCCAGCGCTACTTCGAGAACGATGTAGTAAGGCGCCTGGGTCGAGCACCAGAAGTGAAGTTTCTGTTCGGCTTCGTCCCAGTGCGCCAGCGAGCCGTTGGTTTCCATGCAGGCATGAGCCTGGCGCGGGAAGGAGAACTTGCCCCGTACCGTCACCGAGGCGGCGCGACGGCCAGCCTCATAGTCACCCCAGTCGCGGACCGTCTTGCGCGAGAGATTGACCTGGTCCGTCGGACGCTCATGCAGCCGCGTGGCGCCCGGCTCCAGGGCGGCGGCAACGGTGACCGGCGCTGCAATCACCTTGTAGTCGACGCGGATCGCGCGCAGTGCAGCTTCCGCTATCTCCGGGGTCTCGGCGGCCACTGCGGCCACTTCCTCGCCCACGAAGCGCACGACGGTTTCGGCCATCGGTGCGCGATCGGCGGCACCTTCATGTACATAGCGTTTGCCAGGCGGCAGGTCGGCGGCGGTGATAACAGCATGCACGCCGGGCAGCCGGCGCGCCGCCGACGTCTCGATGCCGAGAATTCGCGCGAGACTATGCGGCGAACGGAGAATGGCGCCGTGAAGAATGCCCTGCAGCGGGATATCGGCCACGTAGGCAAGCTGTCCGCTCGTGCGCAATTGCCAGTCGATGCCCCGGACGCGGCGGCCGACCTGCTTCATCGCCGCCCTCCACGCGCGGCGGCGGTTTTCAGGATTGCGTCGACAATACCGCTATAGCCCGTGCAGCGGCAGAGGTTGCCCGACAGGCGATGCCGGACGAATTTTTCGCGTGCGGCCTCGGTGTCAGGCCACTTCTCCTTCAGCAGCGCCGACGCCCGCACGATCTGACCCGGCGTGCAGAAGCCGCACTGAAAAGCGCCGCAATCGGCGAAGGCTTCGCGCAGGTCGGTGTTGTCTGCCGCGAGACCTTCGATGGTGGTCACCGCGCCGCTCACTGTCTCGGCATAAACCAGGCAGGAAACCACCGGCCGGCCGTCGATCAGCACGGTGCAGGCTCCGCACTCGCCCCGGCCGCAAGATTCCTTTGTTCCCGTCAGTCCAAGCTGCTCGCGCAGGACGTCGATCAGGCGAACTCCGGGCGGCATGCGCACGTCCACGGTGGCGCCGTTGACGATCAACTGTCGGCGGGGGGCATTCGCGTCCAAAGCGGTTTCAGGCTAGGCGTGGCGGCGCCCAGGCACTTGATCCACTGGGCACATTTAGTTGGCAGGCCGTCAACAATTCGGGGTTTGCCGGTCAAGTCGCGTGGCCGGTCCCTTCTTAGCATTCGCCGCACAATCGGGAGTCCGCATCATGAATTCGGCAGCGAACGCCCTCCTCGTCAAGGGAGGCATCCTTTTCGATGTCGGCCGCCCCGTCGAGACCGGCGATATCCTCGTGCGCGACGGTCGCATCGTCGAGATCGCGCCGACCATCGAGGGCCGCGATGCGACGCTCTTCGACGCGCGCGGCAAGATCGTGATGCCGGGCTTCGTCAACGCCCACACCCATTCCAATCAGGCCCTCGAGAAAGGACTGTGCGACAAGTATCCGCTCGATGCCTGGATGGTGATCGCCTCCTACGGCGGCCAGAACGCCGAGCTTTCGCCGCGCGAGCTCTATGTCTCGGCCATGATCGGTGCGATCGAGATGATCCGCACTGGCTCGACCGCGGTGCTCGACATGCCGCGCATCCCGCTCAACGCCTTCGACTCCAGCGTCGACGCCATCATGCAGGCCTATGCCGATAGCGGCATGCGCGCGGGCGTCGCTGCGTCCTACACCGATCTCAATTTCGCGGCGTCCCTGCCGCTCGAGCTGGTGCCCAACCTGTCCGAGCAACTCAAGCCCGCTCCCATGGCTTCGCACCAGCAGATCATGGGCTTCCTCGAAAGCTTCATCGCTCGCTGGAAGGGACGGCATCCGCGCGTGCAGCCGATGCTCGGACCCTCGTCGTTGCCGCGCTGCTCCACCGAGCTGTTCGAAGCCTCGGTTGCGCTCGCCCGCGCCAAGGGGGTCGGCCTGCAGACCCACCTGCTCTCCGGCAAGGCGCAGGTAATGATCGGCCGCAAGCGCTATGGTGGCTCGACCGCCAGGTTCCTGGAGCGCATCGGCGCGCTTGCTGACGGCATGTCGTTCGCCCATTCGATCTGGCTCGACGACGAGGAAGTAAAAATCATGGCGCGGTCGGACGCCGTGGTCGTGCACAATCCCGTCAGCAACATGAAGCTGGGCGCCGGCCGCGCGCCCATTCCAATGCTCAAGCGGGCCGGCGGCAAGATCGCCCTGGGCAGCGACGGCGCCAGCAGTGCCGATGGCCAGAACATGTTCGAGACCATTAAGGGTGCTGCGATCGCCCATCGCCCCAGCCACGAACAGGAAGACTGGATACAGGCGGGCGAAGCGCTGGAAATGTGCTGGCGCGGCGGCGGCGCTGCGCTGCGCCAACCGATCGGCCGACTCGACGCGCCTTGCGTCACGATCTCGCCGACGCGCCGCCGCGGATTGAGCGAGGCATAGGGATCCTGGAAGACCATCTGGATGCGCCCGACCTCGCGGCGCCATTGCCGTCGGGACAGGCCGAGGATGTCCAGCTCCCCGAGCGTATGGTGCGCTTCGAAGCCGTGCGCCCCTTGTTCCGCGAGCTGGAGCGCCAGGTGCATCGCACCCCGCTGCACTTCACGCGCTATTGCCAGTAGCGCGCCCCGGAACGGATGCCAGCAGTGCGATCGAATAGGGCTGCTGCGGCGCCGTGAGCACGGACGCCGCCGGGCCATATTCCACTATCTTGCCGCCCTGCATGATCGCGACCTGATCGCAGATCTGCGCCGCCACCCTGAGATCGTGAGTGATGAAGACAATGGAGAGACCGAGCGAACGCTTGAGGTCCGACAGCAAGGCAAGCACCTGCGCCTGCACGGAGACATCGAGCGCGGAGACCGGCTCATCAGCCACCAGGATCTCGGGTTCGAGGGCGAGCGCGCGGGCGAGCGCGATCCGCTGGCGCTGGCCGCCGGAGAACTCGTGCGGGAAGCGGATCACGGCATCGGGATCGAGTCGCGCCTTGCGTCACGATCTCGCCGACGCGCCGCCGCGGATTGAGCGAGGCATAGGGATCCTGGAAGACCATCTGGATGCGCCCGACCTCGCGGCGCCATTGCCGTCGGGACAGGCCGAGGATGTCCAGCTCCCCGAGCTTCACGGCGCCGCTGTCCGGCATCAGCAGACGCACCAGGCAGCGCGCCAAGGTGGACTTGCCCGACCCGCTCTCGCCCACGACCCCAAGCGTGCTGCCGCGCGCCAGCTCAATCGATACGTCCTGCAACGCCGCCGTCCGCCGGCCGCGGCGCCGATAGACCTTGTTCAGCTCCCGCGCGATCATCGCCGGCGGCCCGCTGCGGGGTGGCGGCAAGGCCGCAGGCTTCATCGAGGGAATCGCCGCAATCAGGTCGCGCGTGTAGGCGCTTTTGGGCCGCGCCAGAACGTCGGCCGCCGCGCCCTGCTCGACCATCTCGCCGGACTTCATCACCACGATGCGCGAACCAATATCGGCCACGACACCGAGATCGTGCGTGATGAAGAGCACGCCCATGCGCGTGCGCTGCCGCTGTTCCCGGATCAGGGCCAGGATCTGCGCCTGCGTCGTCACGTCGAGCGCCGTCGTGGGCTCGTCGGCGATCAGAATATCGGGCTCGAGCGCCAGTGCCATGGCGATCATGGCGCGCTGCCGCTGTCCGCCCGACAGCTCATGCGGATAGGCCTCGGCGATCTCCGCCACGTTCGGCAACCGCATCTGTTTCAGGAGCTCCAGCACCTTGGCGCGGATCGCCGCCGACCGCAGCGAGGTGTGGACACGGAACGCCTCGCCGATCTGCGTACCGATCCGCTGCAGCGGATTGAGCGCCGACATCGGGTCCTGGAAGATCATGCCGATCCGCGCGCCACGAATCTCGTGCAGTTCGGTCATCGAGAGTTTCAGCAGGTCTCTCTCGCCATAGACAATGCTGCCACCCTCGACCGCGAGCTGCGGCGGCAACAGCCGCAGGATGGAAGAAGCCGTCACCGACTTTCCCGAGCCGCTTTCGCCCACGATGCACAGCACCTCGTCGCGAAACAGCTCGAGCGACAGGTTGCGCACGGCGAAGGGCCGATCGGCACCTGCGGGCAGCCGAACCGACAGATCGTGGATGGCAAGAACAGGCTTCACTTGCGGGACAGCCGCGGGTTCAGCGTGTCGTTGATCCCCTGGCCCAGGAGCGACACCGACAGGACCGTGATCAGGATCATCAGGCCCGGCAGGAACGCCACGGTCCAGCCCGTGCGCAGCACCTTGCGACCATCGCTGATCAGCTTGCCCCATGAGGCGACATCGGGGTCGGAGAAGCCCAGAAAGGCGAGCGCACTTTCGAGCAGGATCGCCAGCGCCATCACCACACTGGTGTAGACGATCACCGGCGGCAGGGCGTTGGGCAGGATCTCGCGGAAGATGATCGTGAAGTCCGACATGCCGAGGCCGCGGCAGGCCTGAACGAACTCGCGGCTGCGCAGGGAGAGAAACTCGGCTCGCGTGAGCCGCGCCGGCGCCGTCCACGAGACGGCGCCGATCACCAGCGCCAACGTGCCGATGTCCGAACCGAACACGACCACGAGGACGAGGAGCAAGATGAAGCTCGGCACGATCTGGAACGCCTCGGTGATCCGCATCAGGAGCGTATCGACCCATCCGCCATAAAAGCCCGCCAGGGCTCCCACGAAGATGCCGGTCAGCACCGCCACGCCGGTGGCGATGAAGCCGATCAGGAGCGAGGTGCGCGCGCCGTACATGAGTTGAGCGGCGACGCTACGGCCGGTCGAATCGGTGCCCAGCAGCTCCTCGAACGATTCGAACGGCTTCTGCAGGGGCGCGCCGACCAGGTCGAGCGGATCGTTCGGAAAGACCAAGCCGGCGAGGGCGGCCATGGCGAGAACGATCAACAGCAGGCCGCCGCCGATGACGACGGACTTCGATGCCATCGCCTTGGCAACCGTCTCCATGGAGGCCTAGTGGTCGGCCAGGATGCGCGGATCGAGCCGCGCGTACAGAAGGTCGACGACGAAATTCACGATCACGACCAGGATCGAGGACATCACGACGATGCCCAACAGCATGTTGAGGTCGCGCCCCACGACGGAATCGAGCGCGAGTCCGCCGAGGCCGGGCAGCGAGAAGATACCCTCGATGACGACAGCACCGCCCAGCATGCCGCCGACCTGGAGGCCAAGCACGGTCACGAGCGGCAAGAGAGCGTTGCGCAGTGCATGGCGAACCAGGACACCGGTCTCACGCACGCCCTTCGCCCGCGCCGTGCGGATAAAGTCCAGTGTCATGACCTCGAGCATCGAGGCACGCATGATGCGAAGATAGATCGCGAAATAGATCAGCGCCAACGTCATGACAGGCAAGATCAGGTGCAACGCGATGTCGACCACGGCAGCGAGGCCGGTATGGTTCGCCGAGACGTCCCTGAAGCCGCCGGACGGCAGCAGACCGAGCTTCACGGAGAAGAGCAGGATGCCCATCAGGCCGACCCAAAAAGACGGCGTCGCATAGAAGACGAGGCCGAGCGTCGAGATCAGCGTGTCGGGCCAGCGATTGACGCGGCGCGCCGCGACGATTCCCACGACAGAGCCCAGGCTGAACGCGATCAGGAGCGCCGAACTCATCAACACCAGCGTCGTCGGCAGGCGCGACAGGATGACGTCGAGCACCGGCTGGCCGTACTGCACCGACATGCCGAGGTCGAAATGGACGAGCCTCACGATGTAGCCGAGCAGCCGCACGCTCTGCGAGTTTCCGAGACCATATTGATCGCGCAGGGTCGCCGCGAGCCGGTCATCACTGGTGCCCATTTGCGCCAACAGGGCGTCGACAGCGTCGCCTGGCGCCAGCTCGAGCATGAAGAACAGGACGACGAAGATGATCGCAATGCAAGGCAGGCTGGCGGCCAGGCGCCGCACGGCCAGCCACACAAGCCGTCGGATCATGCCGCCAGCCAAGTATCGTGCCAGCTGCTCGCGGGCCAGCGCGGCATGTTGTGATCATTGCGTACCCTGGCGTTCACGGCCGAGACCATGAGTTGCTCCAACGCCATCAGTACCGGGATCTCGGTATTGGCGATCACTGCCACGCGGTTATAGAGCGCCTTGCGCTTCTGCGGATCGAGCTCGATCGCGGCCTCGTCGGAAAGCCGGTCGTACTCCTCGTTCTTCCAGCCGAACTGGTTGCTCCACGGCGTGCCTGGCGGGATGCCCGAATGATACCAGATCGTCGACCCGACGGCCGGATCGCCGCGGTAGGTGCCGGTATCGGTGCAGACCTCGAAGTCCCACTCCTGGTTCACCTTCTTCATATAGCCCGGAGAGTCCAGGACCTGCATGTCGAGGCGCACGCCGATCTTCTGCATCGATTGCTGGATGAAGACCGCGAGCTGGCGGATGCCTTCCGAGGTGTTGGGCATCAACCGGCCACGGAACCGCAGGCCCGGACCGGCGGCACCACGCTTCAAACCGGCTTCGTCGAGCAGGGTTTCGGCTCGCTTCACGTCATACGGATAGTTCGGCACGTCCGGCACGAAGAAGGACGAACCGGTGGGCCACGGGCCCTGCGCACGTTTGGAGAATCCGTAGTCGAAGCTCTTGGCGTAAAAATCGAGGTCAAGCGCGTGGATGAAGGCTCGGCGCACCCGCACGTCGGCCAGCTCCTTGTGGCGGGTATTGAATCCGATGGTGTTGAATAGCGGATTGCCTTCGTTGCCCTTGGTCGAAACCCGGAAGCGGCTGTCCTTCCCGAGCCGGACATAGTCGGTGCGGGGAAGCGAGGAGAAAAGGCTCATCATCACGTCGCCGGATTCGAGCGCTGCCACCGCCGCGGGCGCATCGGCAATCGCGCGGATCACCACCCGGTCGAGATAGGGCAGCCCCGGCATCCAGTAGTTGGGGTTGCGCTCCATGATGACGTGCTGACCGGGCACGTAGGAGACGAACTTGAATGGCCCTGTCCCGATCGGCGCGGTATTGGCCGGGTTGTTGAGGATGTCAGTGCCTGCATAGACGTGCTTCGGCACCACCTGACAGAGTTCGGCGGCGGCGCGCAGCAGCAAGCCCAGCGGCATCGGCACGGCATAGCGGAATACCGCCGTGTAGTCGTCAGGCGTGTCCACTGCCGTCAGGTTGCGGTGAAGCTGCGTGCCGAAGTTCTGATACTTCCTCCACATCTCCATGGCGCAGAACTGCACGTCGGCGGAGGTGAAAGGCTTGCCGTCGTGCCACAGCACGCCCCGGCGTAGCGAGAAGGTGATCGTCTTGCCGTCGGGTGAGCCCTCCCAGGAAACCGCGAGCCGAGGCGCGGGCCGACCGTCCGGCTCCAGGTCGACGAGCGGCTCGACCATCTTGCTGGTGTAGACGTGGATGGCGAAGGAAGTCCGGATCGCCGGGTTGAGGATCCGCAAATCCGAAAAGGTCTGTGCGACGAGCGTGCCACCGCGGCGCGGCGCCTCCTGCGCATGACCCATGCGGGGAAGTGCAGCGCCCAGCAGCCCGGCTCCTCCCGCCAACATCGCCGATCGCCGATGCAGCTCCAGACGGCTCATGGGATGCTCCCGTTCAAGTCGTCAGATCTTGCAGGCCATGGCGGCGGCCTTGATCGACTCGGCGTCGAAATCGCTGATCTTTTCGTAGAAATTCGGGATCTTGAGTTCCAGAACGGTGGCGTCGAACGGCTTGCTGATCTGCTTGGCGTCCAACATGAACTGGCTCAAGCGGTTCCAGTCGGTTGGGTCGAATCGGCCCCAGAGCTTGCCCTTGCCGAAGCGCGCATAGGCGTACTTCATCGACTCGAGCTGGGCCTCAATGCTGTGCAAATCCCGCTTCAAGGCCGCCGCCTCGTCGCCCGAGGGACGGGAGCCAGGATAGTGAGCCCAATGCAGCTTGACGGCACAGGTCGGATTAGTGATCGCGAACAGCGCGGCTTTGGCGGTTCCGCGCCCAAGCGCGATCATCATCTCGGGGTTCTTGTCGGCCGTGCCCTGCATCGTCACCAGCGAATAATCGGGATAGGTCGGCCAGTCGTCGCCGACCAGCTTGCGCAGCTTCAAGCCGGCATTCTCGAATGAGGCCGTGCCCGAACCCCAGTACATCAGGGCCTGTGCCTTGCCCGACTTGATCGCATCGACCGGCGCCGCGCCCATGCCGAGCGCGATCAGCTCGACATCCTTGGCCGGATCCATGCCATTGGCGCGCAAGAGCGCATTGAGCAGGCCGATGCCGCCCGTCGCGAGATTGAAGACGCCGACCGTCTTGCCTTTCAGGTCCTTGACGGACTTGATCGGCCCGTCGGCATCGACCGCCAGCGACCAGTCGGTATTGGCGTAGTTGTAGACGATGCGGATCGGCAGATTGTTCTTCTCGTTGAACTGGATCATGGCATTGCCGCTGCCGGCGGCGAAGTCGGAGTTGCCGCCAACCATCTGCTGGATCGCCTGCAGCGAGCCGCCGCCCGGCTGCACGTCGACATCGTAACCTTCCTGCTTCCAGTAGCCGAGCGTAAGCGGCAGGGTGAGCTGCGGATAGGTAACGTCGAGCACCGCGGTGGCGGCGACAATGCGGGTCTTCTTCAGCGGCTTGTCCTGGGCGGCCGCCGGAGGCACGGCCATTCCCACCGCGGCGGCGGTGGCCACTGCAAACATCCGCCGGACAACCTGTGCACTCAGTCCAACACCCTGCATCGCCTCCCCCCAACCTGATCGACGAATACCCGGCGGCGCCGAGGTTCATCGTTTCATTGCGCGCCTGCCCGTGGAACACTTGCCTCGTTACGCACAATTACTTGCGAGCTTTGCGCACCACGCTCGAACCTGCCTGCGGCGTGGGCGGAGTGCCGAATGATTGGGCGAGCAATGCCGCTTCCCCAACTATATCCATAGAGGATATAGTCACCGGGTAATTCAGGGGAGCGAGGCGGATCGTGAGTTCAGCGAACGACCCGATGTTCGGCGTTTTTTTGCCGCTGGCCAATGGCGGCTGGATCATCTCGGAGAATACGCCGCGGATCGACGGCTCCTACGACCTTAACCGCAAGGCCGCGGTCCTGGCCGACGAGCTCGGCTTCGATTTCATCCTGTCGATGATGAAGTGGCGCGGCTACGGCGGCGTCACCGACCATTGGGGCACGTCGCTCGAATCGATGACCATGATGGCGGCGCTGGCCGAGGCGACCAAGAGCACCAAGGTCTGGTGCACGGCCCATACGCTGCTTCAACATCCCGTGGTGATCGCCAAGATGATGGCGACGCTCGACCATATCAGCCACGGTCGCGCCGGCCTCAACGTCGTGTCCGGCGCCTACCGCGGCGAGTTCGAGCAGATGGGCATGTGGCGGCCAAACCTCGACCATGACCGCCGATACGACCTGGCGCGGGAATGGATCGAAATCTTGCTGCGCCTGTGGAGCGAGAAGCGCGTCGACTACAAGGGCGAATTCTTCAATATCACCGACTGCGTCTCCGACCCCAAGCCAGTGTCCAATCCGCGGCCCGATCTGATCTGCGCCGGCATGTCCGATGTCGGTTTGGACTTTACCGCCAAATACACCGATGGCGGCTTCGTCGCGGGCCAGTCAGAGGAAGAGATCGCTTCCATCAGCAAGCGCGCCAAGGACTTCGGCGCCAGGTACGGCAAGAAGACGAAAACCTTCGCAATGTACACCGTTGTACCAGGCACGACCGACAAGGAAGCCGAGGCGCGCGTCGCGCACTTCGTCGCCGGCACCGACCACGTCGCGGTGGAAGGCATGCGCGCGAGCTATGGGCTCAAGCCCGACGGGCGCGAGACCTCGCTGGTGGCGCGTTCCAAGCGCAACGGCTTCATGACTTCCTATCTCGCGGGCAGTGCCGAGACGATCCGGCAGAAGATAGTGCATACGATCCAGACGGCAGAACTCGACGGCATGATGCTGATCTTCCCCGACTACGTCGAAGACCTGCGCTTCTTCGGCGAGAGCATCCTGCCCGGCGTGCGGAGCAGCCTAGACGTCACCCAGGCCGCGTGACATGGCACAGAAGCCGATGGATGCAGGCGCCGAGCTCCCGTTGACGGAGCCGAGCTATCTCATCCTCCTGGCACTCGCGGAACGACCCATGCATGGGTATCTCATCATGCAGACCATCAACACCGCGTTCCGTACCGGTTTCCAGATGGGACCCGGCACGCTCTATCGCACGCTGCAGCTCCAGCTGAAGGCCGGCCTGATCCGCGAAACCGACGAGGCCGACGGCAACACCGACGATCCGCGCCGCCGCTATTACTCGATCACCAAGCGCGGCCGCGACGTGGCGCGCCAGGAGCTCCAGCGCCTGCGCGCGCTCTATCGATTGGGCAATGCCCGGATTGGAGCGGCCTATGCCGACGCCTAGCGTCCGCCCAATTCCCAGCGAATTTGGTTCGATCGTGATCCAGCTCATCGTCGACGATGCCGCAGCGGCGATCGACTTCTACAAGCGCGCGTTCGGTGCGGGCGAGCTGTTCCGCAACCAGTATGATGACGACCGGCGCATCTTCCATTGCGAGCTGCTGATCGACGGCGGCCGCATCATGGTCCAGGACGAGTTTCCCGAGCGTCGACTGGTCTCGCCGCGGACCCTGGGCGGCTCGCCCGCGACCGTGCATCTCTACGTTGCCGATGCCGAGGCCACGTTCCAGGACGCGGTCGACGCCGGCGCCAAAGCACTTTCCCCGGTCGAGGAGCGGTTCTGGGGTGTCGTGTCGGGCGCAATCGAGGACCCGTTCGGGCATCGCTGGATCATCGCCACCCGCGTGGAGGATCTCGGGCCGGACGAGATCGCCGACCGAGCCGCCGGCGTAGCCCCCTTCAGGCGCCTGCCGATCGGCGAGAGCTGAACGATGATCGAGGCCGATACGCTGATCACGCACACGACGATTGTCAGCATGAACGCGGCGCGGCACGTCCTCCTAGACGGTGCGATTGCTTTCAGGGCCGATCGCATCGTCGGGCTGGGCAAGACGGCCGATATCGAGACGCAGATCAGCGCGCGAGAGACGATCGACGGGCGGCGTTTCGTGGTCACGCCGGGCCTGATCAATAGCCACATCCATGTCACTGGCGAACCCCTGACGCGCGGCTTCGTGCCCGACAACGTCGCCTTCGAGGAGAGTGTGTGGAAATGGCTGTCGCCGATCCATGCCTTTTACACGCCCGAAGACGAGCGGCTGTCGGCGCAGCTTGCCGCCGTCGAGATGCTGAGGACCGGCACGACCTCTTTCCTGGAGGCCGGAACCATCGACTATCTCGATGCCGTGGTCGACGGCTTGACCGAGACAGGCATTCGCGCCCGCGTCGGGGCACGCGTGTCCGATATGGCAAGGCGGCCGGGCAAACCCGCCGAGACGACGGAGGCGGCGATCACCCTCCTGGAGGACGAGCTCGAGCGCTATCCGGCCAGCCCCGGTGCGCTCGTCGCGGCATGGCCGATCCTGCTCGGCCATACGATCTGCAGCGATGGGCTGTGGCAGGCCGCGAAGCAACTGGCCGATACGCATGGCGCCGGCCTCTCGTTTCACATGAGCCCGGCGCCCGGCGACGTCGGGTGGCATCTCGCCAAGTTCAAGCGCCGACCGGTGGAGCATCTGGCCGATCTCGGCGTGCTGGGCCCTAACGTCGCCATCGCCCACCTCGTCCATGTCGACGACAGCGAGATCGGCCTGCTGGCTGAGACAGGCACCAGCGTCGCTCACTGTCCGACGACCGCGCTCAAGACCGCCTACGGCATCACCCAGGTCGGCCGATTTCCCGAGATGGCGAAGGCGGGCGTTAACATCGCCATCGGCACGGACGGCAACAATGGCAGCAACTACTCAGACCTGATGCGGGCGACCTATCTGGTCGCCGGCCTTTTCAAGGATGCGCGGCGCGATCCCACGATCTTTCCGGCGGAAAAGGCCTTCGAGATGGCGACGCTCGGCGGCGCCAGGGCGATGGGCCTTGAAAGTGACATCGGCTCGCTCGAAGTCGGCAAGAAGGCCGACCTCGTCTTCCACGACACCAACCGCCCGGAATGGCGGCCCCTGCTCAACGTCGCCAATCAGCTCGTCTGGTCGGCCGACGGGCGCGGCGTGCACAGCGTCTGGATCGACGGCAAGCGCGTCGTCGACAATTACCACTGTACTACGATCGACGAAGACCGGCTTTACGCCGAGTCACAAGTCGCGGCCGAGGCGATCGTCAAGCGCTCCGGCCTGCCCTCGCTTACCCGCTGGATGCTGACATAAGGAACACCCATGAGCGCGATTGTCGCAACCCGGCCCTCGTTGGCAGAGATGATCGACCCCAAGCGCACGGCGCTGGTGATCATCGACGTGCAGGTCGATTTCGGCGCGCCCGACGGGCTCTACGGCAAGGTTGGCTGTGATCTCAGCCGCGTCGAGCCCGCCATCGACCACATGATCGAGCTGCATGACGCGGCCCGGCGCGCCGGGGTGTTCACCGTGTTCGTGCGGCTGGAGACGGGACCCGCGACCGACTCCATGCCGGCTCAGGAACGGCGCCTGCGCAACGGCACCAACAATGGCGGCCGGCCGTGCCTCGCCGGTACGCCCGGCGCGGAGTATTACCGCGTCAAGCCGCGCGCGGGCGACGCGGAGGTGGTGAAGCACCGCTATTCGACCTTCACCAATACCACCATGGAATTCGTGCTAAGGGCGCGTCCCGGCATCGACACGCTGGTGGTCTGCGGCCTCACCACCGAATGCTGCGTCGACACCGCCGTACGCGACGCTTTTGTGCGCGACTATCATCTGTTCCTGCCGCGAGACGCCTCGGCGTCCTATCGCAGCGACATGCACGACACCACGTTCGACATCTTTGCCCAGTACTTCGCCGTCGTCACCATGACGGCCGACGTGACGAAGGCCTGGACGGGCTAGATGGCGAGCGACCATTACGACTACGTCATCGTCGGCGCGGGCTCTGCCGGGTGTACGCTCGCCAATCGATTGACCGAGGACGGACGGACGAAGGTGCTGGTGCTCGAAGCGGGCGGCGTCGACCGCGACCCGCTGATTCACATCCCGTTGGGCTTCAGCAAGCTGCAACGGCTTCGGCGGCACGATTGGGGCTATAATTCGGAGCCCGAGCCCGGACTCGACAACCGAGTCATTCCCATACCGCGCGGAAAAGTGCTGGGCGGTTCGTCGTCGATCAATGTGATGGCCTACAGCCGTGGCCACCGCGAGGATTATGATCGCTGGGCGCAACAGGGCGCAGTCGGCTGGTCCTACGAAGACGTGCTGCCCTACTTCAAGCGCACCGAGACTGCCGAGGACGGCGAAAGCGAAGCGCGCGGCGGCAGCGGTCCGGTCGGCGTGCAGTGGACACGCGCCACCGACCCGATCTGCGCGGCCTGGATCGAGGCGGCCAAGACCATGGGGTTCGTCGAGAATAAGGACCCCGCAAGCGGCAACAACGAAGGCTTCGGCCGGACGCAATACACGATCCGCAACGGCCGGCGCTCCTCGGCGGCGACGGCGCATCTGAAACCCGCGCGCCGCCGCAGGAACCTCGAGGTACGCATCAACACGCCAGCGCTCAGGCTGGTCATCGAAGGTCACCGGACGGTGGGCGTCGAGTATCTGACCGCCGGAATTGCGACAAAGGCCTACGCATCGGCGGAGGTGATCCTGTGCGGCGGTGTCTTCAACACGCCGCAGCTTCTGATGCTATCGGGAATCGGACCGGCAGATCATCTCAAGCAGCACGGAATTACGGCGCTCGTCGATCTTCCAGTGGGAGAGAATCTGCAGGACCACTTGATGCTGAATAATGTCTATGCACGCAGGATGCCGGGCGAGTTCCATCGCGAGATGCGCTTCGACCGCATGGCCATGAACATGCTGAAGGCCTGGTTCCTGCGCACTGGGTACGCCACGTCGGTACCAAGCGGCGTCATGGCCTTCATCAGGTCCGAGCCGCAGCTCGCCGCGCCCGACCTCGAGTTCCTGCTGCCGACGGCCCCGTTCCACGCCCATCTCTGGTTCCCCGGGATCAAGGCGCCCTATGCCGATGCGTTCAGCGTGCGCGCCGCGCTCCTCCGGCCCGAGAGCCGCGGCCGCGTGACATTGCGCTCCGCCGATCCGCGCCAGCCGATGCGACTCACCTTCAACTTCCTGACCGAGCGGCGGGACATTGACACGCTGCGCAAAGGTTTCAGGGTCGGCCGGGAACTCGCCCGCCAGGCGACACTCGATCCCTATCGGCTGGGCGAGATGATGCCCGGCGACAAAGTGCAAACCGATGCCGAGATCGATGCCTTTGTCCGCCAGAACGCCGTCACCGTCAGCCATCCGTCGAGCACCTGTCCCATCGGCAGCGTGCTCGATCCGACGCTGCGCGTACACGGCGTCGAGGGGCTGCGCGTGGTCGATGCCTCGGCGATGCCCAGTCTGGTTTCCGCGCATATCAATGCCTGCGTGTTGATGATGGCCGAGAAGGCCGCCGATCTGATTCGTGCCTAGGAGCTTCATGTCATGATTCACCCCGTTCCTGTAATCGACATCTCCCGTGCCTTCTCCGTCTCGCTCGCCGAACGCCAGGCGCTGGCTCGGGAAATCGACCAGGCCTGCGCCTCGATCGGCTTCCTGGTGATTGCCGGCCACGGCGTCTCCAACCAGCTCGTCGAGGACACCAAGCACGCGGCCAATGCCTTCTTCGACCTGCCGCTCGCCGAAAAGCAGAGTTGCGCGACCCTCGGAAAAGGCGCGAAGCGCGGCTACCGCGATATCGGCGCCAGTGTGCTGGCCTACAGCCGCGGCGAGGACGGCGCGCCCGACCACCGCGAGCTGTTCAGCATCGGCCGCTTCGATATCGATCCGGCCGACGACTACTACACGCGGGCCGAAGGCAAGCTCACCATCGTGCCCAACATCTGGCCACCCGCGATCGCCGGCTTCGAAGCGACAATGCGGCGCTACTTCGAGGCGATAGACAGGCTGTCGCTCACCCTGATGCGGCAGTTCGCGCTGGCACTGTCGCTCGACGAGCATTGGTTCGACGACAAGGTCGACAAGCACATCTCGACGCTCCAGCTCAGCAACTACCCCGACCAGAAGACGCCGCCGCAGCCCGGCCAACTCCGCGCCAGCGCCCATTCGGACTGGGGCAGCCTCACCATCCTCAAGACCGAGGACCGCCCGGGCGGGCTCGAGGTCGCCACCGACGGCGGTGCGTGGCGGCCGGTGCCGTTCGTGCCCGACACGTTCATCGTCAACATCGGCGACCTGATGGCGCGCTGGACCGACGATCGCTGGGTCTCGACCCTGCATCGCGTCGTCAATCCGCCGCAAGAGAAGGCGCACGACTCGCGCCGTCTTTCTCTCGTTTTCTTCCACCAGCCCAACTACGACGCCGTCATCCAGCAGATCCGCCCCGGCCGGCCCAAGTACGAGCCGATCACCTCGGGCGATTACCTGCGCATGCGCATCGCCCAGACCTTCGGCTAGGATCAATGTCATGACTGCCCAGCGCGACTATCCGCTGAACCAATGGTACTGCGCCGCCTTCGCCGACGAGGTCTCAACCAAGCCACTGGCCCGCACGGTGTGCGATCGCCAGATCGTCCTCTACCGCGACAGCGCGGGCAAAGCCGTCGCTCTTACCAACCGCTGCCCGCACCGCAAGGCGCCGCTCTCCGACGGCCAGGTGATCGGCGACAATATCGAATGCCCGTTCCACGGCATGCTGTTCTCGTCCGCCGGCACCTGCCTCGACATTCCGAGCCAGACCGTGATCCCCCAGGGCGCGCACATAAGAGCTTATCCGGCCGACGAGCGGCACAGCCATGTCTGGGTCTGGATGGGCGAGGCAACGCCCGATCTCTCGCTGGTGCCCGACAGGCACTGGATAACCGACCCCAACCTGTCCGAAGTCCATGGCGTGATCCCGCTACGCTGCCATTACCTGGCGGCGCTCGACAATCTCCTGGACGACACGCATCTCTCCTTCGTCCACCGCAACAGCATCGGCACGCCCAAGATGGTGAAGGCTGAGATCGAGATCGAGGGCGACAGCGATTGGGTCGACTTCTCGCGCTGGACCTACGACACACCGCCCTCGGCGATGCATGCCGCGGCCGGCGGCTTCACGACCAATGTCGACCGCTGGTTCAACGTGCGTTTCACCAAGCCGTCGACCGTGCTGATCGACGTCGGCAGCGCGCCCGTGGGCTGCGGTGCGCCGCAGGGCGACCGCAGCCGAGGTATCAGCCTCTTCTCCAACGGCACGGTGACGCCGAGCACGGCCAACGCCTGCTTCTATTTCTGGCATACGGCGCGGACCTTCAACGTCGGCAACGCGGAGTTCAGCAAAACCCTGCGCGGCCACATGGAGGCGACCTTCGTCGAGGACAAGACCATCCTCGAAGCGGTCCAGCGCAGCCGCGACTGCGACACCGAGAGTCTGCCGCAGCTCAACCTTTCAGGCGACGCCGTGACGGTGCGAGCGCGGCGGATCATCGCTTCCCTGATCGAGCGGGAGCGCGCGTAGGATCGGCCAGCAGCCGGTCGGCGAATTTCGACGAGTAACCCAGCAGCGCGATCCACCTTCTCATGCCGGCGACTGGAGAACGAAAGCGGCCTTGAAGTGTCGCAGCTTTTGCGGATTGTTCGAGAAACAGGGGGTTAACCCGCTGCTTTCTTTACGGCCCACTCGGGAATGGTGCCCAGGGGCGGAATCGAACCACCGACACTGCGATTTTCAGTCGCATGCTCTACCAACTGAGCTACCTGGGCATGCCGTCCGGCTGGCGGCGGGCTGTATAGGACGCGTCAGCTTTCCTGTCCAGTTGATCCCCGCCCCTCGCCGCCGGACTCGTCCTCGGTCGGGCCCTCGTCGGTCGGGACGCGGTAGCCTTCCTTCAGCCAGCGGCCAAGATCGATATGGGCGCAGCGCTTGGAGCAGAACGGCCGGTAGTCGGCGGCGACGGGTTTGCCGCAGATTGCACACTTGGCTTCTATTATCCGCACCGCGCGCAGCGGCGGGGTGGATCGGTCAGTCATCGCCTTTTTCCAACGCCTCAAGCTGGGCGGCCAGCGTCGCGCCGCGGCGCGCGCGCGTCAACTCGAAGTGACCGAGCCGCGTGAAGCCGTAGAGCTGC
>WNFD01002317.1_pt1 | contig 19160 bp, 19 predicted proteins | sample 5400491 | NCBI WGS metagenome assembly WNFD01 (sample SAMN13153343, study PRJNA577476) | soil metagenome | isolation source: 120 cm saprolite under Douglas fir tree site 2 hole 2 replicate 2 | place: USA:California | collected 2015-04-18 | reverse complement strand
CGGGACCGGGGGACTAGGGTGGCGCAAGCGCTTTACCCGGACGGCGAGGAGCCACCTCCATGGGCGAGATTCTCGGGCTGGGCATGACGCACTACCCGCCACTCACCGGTCTGGACCAGAACATGGCCGGCATCCTTCGTCGGGTCCTCCAGGATCCCGGCCTGCCCGAGCGCCACCGAGATCCCGCGAGCTGGCCGGCCCCGATGCGCGCCGAGTACGGGTCCGACGGCGGCACCGCGAGCGCGGCCGGCCATCGCGACGCCCTGCTCCACCACTTCCGCAAGGCGCGGAAGATCCTCGACGACTTCCGGCCCGACGTGGTGGTCATCTGGGGTGACGACCAGCACGAGAACTTCACCGCGGACGTCATTCCCCCGTTCTGCGTTCTGGCCTACGACAAGGTGGAAGCGCGGCCGTGGCAGCGGGCGGGCGTCGGGCCCAACGTCTGGGGGGAGCCGTCCGAGACCTCGTTCCAGATCATGGGCCACCGCGAGGCCGGCAAGCACCTGGCGACCGGCCTCCTCGAGCAGGGCGTCGACATGGCCTACGCCTACAAGCCGCTCCACTATCCGGGGCTGGCGCACGCCTTCCTCAACACGATCATGTTCCTCGACTACGATCGCGTCGGCTTCCCGTACCCGGTCATCGCCTTCCAGGTGAACTGCTACGGGCGCCGGGTGATCGCCCAGCGGGGCGGGCGCGCGAGCCTGGCCAAGCCCCTCGCGGAGGCCGACCTCGACCCGCCATCGCCCTCGCCCAAGCGCTGCATGGAGGTGGGCGCGGCGACCGCGCGGGTCATGCGTGACAGCCCCTGGCGCACCGCCCTGATCGCCTCGTCGAGCTGGTCGCACGCCTTTCTCACCGACAAGAACCACCAGCTCTACCCCGACATCGAGTCGGACCGCCGCCTCTACGAGGCCCTCCGCATCGGGGACTACGAGACGTGGCGGAAGACGCCGCTGCACGCCATCGAGTCGTCGGGCCAGCAGGAGATGCTGAACTGGTACATGCTGGCCGGCGCCATGGAGGCGCTCGGACGCAAACCCGACGAGTGCTACTTCCTCGAGACGTGGTCGTTCAACTCGAACAAGTGCTTCGCCACGTTCATGCCCTGAAGGAGATCGGCGTGCCGACACCCACCCCCCAGCCGACCCCGCGCCTGCACGTCGCCGACGCGCCCCCGAACGGCGCCGTCCCCAAGCTCAGCGGCGACATTCGGCACCTGATCCCGAAGCTCGGCCTGCGCAACTACTGGTACCCCGCGGTCGAGGCCCGCCACGTCGGGCGGCGGAAGCCGGTCAAGGTCTCGCTCCTGGGCGAGGAGCTGTGCCTGTTCCGCGGCGCGGCCGGGGACGTGGTGGCCATCCAGGACGTCTGCCCCCATCGCGGGGCGCGGCTCAGCGAGGGCGACTGCCACTACCAGGGAACCGTCGCGTGCCCGTACCACGGCTGGGTGTACGACGAGTCGGGCAAGAACGTCATGGTGCTCTCGGAGGGCCCGAATTCCGGCGTGTGCGGCAAGGCCGGCACCGAGGCCAAGGCGTACCCGACCCGCACCGTCAAGGGCCTGGTGTTCGTCTGGATCGGCGAGGGCCCGCCCGCCCCCATCGAGCAGGACGTGCCGGAGGAGTTCTTCGACGAGGAGACCCTCATCCTCATCGGCCAGGTCGACTGGCGGTGCAACTGGGAGGTCGCCCTCGAGAACTCGATGGACTCGCACGTCAACTACGTGCACCGCAACGCGGTGGTGGTCGCCCGCAGCGGCTTCATCGCGCGGGGCGCGCAGGGCGAGCACCCGATCTTCGTGGGCAACGGCTTCGGCGGCGACGTGGCGGAGTCCAACTACATGCGCCAGAACCCGCTCCAGGACGTCTACCCAGACGGCCGCGCGTGGCCGAAGACCACGTACCGGCGGTTCTGGACGTGGCTCACCCGCCCGCTCGCCGAGCGGGCGCGACGGCACATTCCCCCGCCCCGGTCCGCCAGGTGGTGCGGCGGCCACCACCTGCCCGGCATGTTCCGCGCCGAGTTCGGCTGGGATCTCTACACCCGGATGTGCGTGCCGGTGGAGGAGCACCTGACCCGCGTCTGGTACTACCACTGTCTCCGGCCCAAGACCGCGCTCGGACGGCTCGGCGAGCGGCTGGCCTACGCCGCGATCCACCGCTGGATCATCGAGTACAACTTCTCGCGCCAGGACGAGCGGGTGATGATCAACCAGCGCTACGACACCCCCGAGAAGCTCTCGTCGACCGACGCGGAGGTGATCCAGTGGCGCCGCCTGGTGGTGACCAAGCACTTCGGCGGCCGCGACGCCCCGTTCGAGTACCGGAACCCCGACGATCTGTCGCCGGACGCGGTCCCGCTCGATCGGGTCTCGGTGCGCTACCTCCAGGAGCGGCGGCGGGCCGCCCGGTGACCCTCAGCCGCCGGGGGCTGCTCCGGACCATCGCCCTCGGCGGCGCGGCGGCGGCCTTGACGCGGGCCATGCCGGCGCGCGCGAGCGTCACACCGGCGGAGTGGCAGCCGGTCGTGGCCGCGGCGAAGAAGGAGGGCAAGGTCGTCGTCAACACGTTCCCCGGCGACGGCTACAAGCGGGCCCTCAAGGCCTTCAGCCAGGCCTACCCGGACATCAAGCTCGAGCACACCGGGCTGCACTCCCAGGACTTCGCCCCCCGCGTCCTGCAGGAGCGCCAGGCGAGCCTCTTCACCTGGGACGTGGCCACCATCCCCACCAGCACCGCGCTCCAGGTGCTGCGGCCGGCGGGGGTGTGGGATCCGGTGCGGCCTGCCATCGTGCTGCCGGAGGTGCTGGACGACGCGGGCTGGGAGGGCGGTTTCGAGCGCGGCTTCGGCACCGTGAAGGACCGCGCGCTCGCCTACGCCTTCTGCGCGGTGCGCGGGGCGGGCGTCACGATCAACACCGACCTGGTGAAGGACGACCAGGTCAAGAGCCTCACCGACCTCCTGAATCCCCGCTGGAAGGGCAAGCTGCTCCTGCCCGACGTGCGGACCATGGGCGATTCGTTCTGGTCGATGACGAGTGCCCGGCTCAACCTGGGCGACGACATCATCAAGAAGCTCTTCGTGGACCAGGAGCCGGCGCTGAGCCGGGACACCCGCCAGATCGCCGAGTTCATGGTGCGTGGCCGCTATCCCATCGCGCTCGGGGTCAACCCGCTGCTCCTGAGCCAGTTCCAGAAGCAGGGGCTCGGCAAGAACCTCAAGACCCTGCACTTTCCCGAGATGGACACCTTCAACTCGAGCAGCAGCGTGGTCTGGCTGCTGAACCGGGCGCCCCATCCGAGCGCGGCCAAGGTCTTCATCAACTGGCTGCTCACCAAGGACGCCCAGGTGGCGTGGGCCCGCGAGGTCGAGACCAACAGCCGGCGCCTCGGGGTCGAGCCGGGCAACCCGCAGTACGCGGTGCCCCGGGCGGCCAAGCTCCTGCAGGTCGACGCCGAGGAGAACCTGGCCGAGGTGGTCAAGACGCAGGACATCGGCAAGGCGGTCATCAAGTAACGCACCCGCCGACGGAGCCGACAGTGCCCGCGCAGCCCGGCGGCGGCGAGACGGTCCTCGCGCTCGACCGCGTCAGCAAGCGGTTCGGGGAGGCGGCGGCGGTGGACTCCGTCTCCCTCGAGATCCGCCGCGGCGAGATCTTCACGCTGCTCGGGCCGAGCGGCTGCGGCAAGACCACCACCCTCCGCCTGGTGGCCGGCCTCGAGCGGCCCGACGGCGGTGAGATCACCCTGCGCGACCGGGTGGTGGCCTCCGCGGCGCGCCAGGTCTTCGTGGCCCCCAACCGCCGCAACCTCGGCATGGTGTTCCAGTCCTACGCGGTCTGGCCGCACATGACCGTGTTCGAGAACGTGGCCTACCCCCTCGAGCTGCGCGGCCTTCCGCGAGCCGTCGTGCGCGAGAAGGTGGCCCGGGTGCTGGACCTGGTGGGCCTGGGCGGGACGGAGACGCGGCCCGGTACATTGCTGAGCGGCGGGCAGATGCAGCGCCTGGCTCTCTGCCGCGCCCTCGTCTACGAGCCGGATCTCCTCTTGCTCGACGAGCCCTTCAGCAACCTGGACGCCAAGCTGCGCGAGCAGATGCGGGTGGAGGTGAAGCTCCTGCAGCGCCGCCTCGGCATCACGGTGCTCTTCGTCACCCACGACCAGATCGAGGCGCTCAGCCTCTCCGACCGGATCGCGGTCATGCACGGGGGGCGCGTGGAGCAGGTCGGCGCGCCGCGGACCCTGTACGAGCAGCCCACCTCCGCCTTCGTGCGGGACTTCCTCGGCCAGACGGTGGTGCTCGCCGGCCGCGTCACCGCCTCCGCGTCCGCGCGGGTCGGAGCCAGCGTGACGGTGGCGATGAACGGGCCGCTCACCGGATGCACGCTCGCGGGCCGGCGCACGTCCGCGGCCCCCCTCGGCCCGGGATCGGCGGCGACGATCGCGATCCGCCCCGAGGACATCCGGGTGGCGCCGGACGACGCGGCGGGAAGCGACCCCGACCACCTCCTCGGCACCATCGACACCCTCTCCTTCGTCGGCGATCGCTACGAGGCCCGCGTCGCCCTCGGCGGCGAGCACTGCATCGTGCTCCTCCTGAGCCGGGCGCGCGAGTGGCGCGAGGGCGAGCGGGTGCGCCTCGGCTTCCCCCCCGAGCTGGTGAGCGTGTGGCCGGCGTGACCTCCATCCTCGCGGCCCCCGGGCCGCGACGCCTCGAGCTGCAGACGGTGCTCTGCACCACCGTGCTCGCGGCGGTGGCCCTCTGCGTGGTGTTCCCGCTGCTCCTGGTCGCGCTGCAGAGCCTCCAGGTCGCGCCGCCGGGCCAGCCCGCTCGCTACGGCCTCGACGGCTGGCGGGCGGCCCTGGGCGAGCCCGGGCTCCGCGCGGCCCTGGTCAATACCCTCACCGTCACCTTCGTGCGCCAGCTCATCTCCCTGCCGCTCGCGGTGCTCGTGGCCTGGCTCCTCGCCCGCACCGATCTGCCCGGGCGCGCCTGGGTCGAGTTCGCGTTCTGGGCCGCCTTCTTCCTGCCGCCGTTCACGGTGACGCTCAGCTGGATCCTCCTGCTCGATCCCGAGTACGGCCTCGTCAACACCGCGCTCGCCCGGCTCCCGTTCGTGACGTCGGGCCCCTTCAACATCTACTCGTTCTGGGGCATCGTCTGGGTCCACGTCCTCACCGGGTCCCTGACCGTCAAGGTGATCCTCCTCACCCCCGCGTTCCGCAACATGAACGCGGCCTTCGAGGAGGCCTCCCGGGTGGCCGGGGCGGGCACGCTCCGCACCGCGCTCCGGATCACGGTGCCGGTGATGGCCCCCGCCATCCTGTCGGTGCTGCTGCTCGGCACCATGGTGTCGCTGCAGACGTTCGAGGTGGAGCAGGTGCTGGGCCTGCCCTTCCGCTTCTTCGTGTTCAGCACCACGATCTACGACCTGCTCGTCACCCGGGTCCCGCGCTACGACGCGGCCACCGCGCTGGCGGTCCTGATCCTGGCCGCGATGCTCCCGCTCGTGTTCGCGCAGCAGTGGCTGACCCGCGGCCGGCGCTACACCACCGTGACCGGCCAGTTCCAGCGCCGGGTCCACGCGCTCGGCCGGTGGCGCGCGCCCGCGACCGGCCTCGTGGTGGCCCTGGTGGTCGTGGTGCTGGGGGCGCCGGTGGCATTCGCGCTCCTCGGCACCTTCATGAAGCTCTTCGGCTTCTTCCACGTGCCGGACCCGTGGACGCTCGCCAACTGGCAGACCGTCCTCTCCGACGACCTGTTCCTGCGCTCGCTGCACAACACGCTGGTGCTCTCGATCGGCACCGCGGTGGCCGCGATCGTGGTGCACTCGCTCATCGCCTACATCATCGTGCGCACCTCCTACGCGGGCCGGCGGCTGCTCGATTTCGTCTCGTGGCTGCCGTTCACGGTGCCGGGCATCATCCTGGGCCTGGCCCTGCTCTGGCTCTTCCTCGGGGTCTCCTTCCTGCGGCCGCTGTACGGCACCACCACGCTCCTGATCGTCGCGGGAGTCATCGCGGGCATGCCGCTCGGCGTGCAGATCATCCGGAGCGGGCTCCTGCAGCTGGGCGGCGAGCTGGAGGAGGCCTCCCGGATCGCGGGCGCGACCTGGTGGGTGACCTATCGCCGAATAGTCCTGCGCCTGATGGCCCCGACCCTGATCGCGGTGGGCATGATCACCTTCGTGGGCGCGGCCCGCAACATCGGCAACTTCGCCCTGCTCACCACCAGCGCCAACCGGCCCCTCTCGATCCTCCAGCTCGACTACGTGGCCCAGCGCAAGTTCGAGGAGGCGGTGGTCGTGGCGTGCATCATCATGCTGGTCTCGCTGGCCGGGGCCCTGCTCGCGCGACTGATCGGGCTGCGCAGCGGGGGACTCGGTTGATGGAGTGCCCCGTGCGTCTAGCCCAGAAGATCGCGATCGTGACCGGGACCAGCCCCAACATCGGCGGCGGCATCGCCGAGGGCCTCGCCGAGGAAGGCGCCACCGTGGTGTGCGTGGACGTGGCGGCGGACAACGCGGGCCAGTGCGCGGAGGGGATCCGCCGGAGTGGGGGCCAGGCCCTCGGCATCACGTGCGACGTGACCGACGAGGGCCAGGTCGAGGCGATGGTGGCTCGCGTCCGCCAGGCCTACGGCGGCGTCGACGTCCTGGTGAACAACGCGGGCATCCTCGGGGGCCTCGGCGTGCTCGAGATGCCGGTGGAGCGCTGGAGCCGCCAGATCGCGGTCAACCTGACCGGGACGTTCCTCTGCACCAAGCACGTGGCGCGACTGATGGTGGCGCAGCAGCGGCGCGGCAGCATCGTGGTGGTGGTCTCGACGGCCGGCCACCAGGGCCAGGCCGGCAACATCGCCTATTCGACCAGCAAGAGCGGGCTGCTCAACTTCACCCGGGCCGCCGCGATGGACCTGGCCCGCCACGGCATCCGGGTGAACAGCCTGACCCCCACCGCGACCGACACCGAGGAGGCCGCCGATCGCGCGGTGGCCTGGGGACGTCCCCGCCCCGAGCCGCGCCCGCGCGGCCTCGACTTCGCGAAGATGGTCCCGATGGGAAGGCTGCCGAGCCCCCGCCACTACGCCCGCGCGGTCGCCTTCCTGGCCTCCGACGACGCGGAGCTGATCACCGGCACCGATCTCCGCGTGGACGCGGGCGCGATCGCGAAGTACTGGCCCTGGATCCCGAACGCCTGATCGCGGGCCGTACCCGACCAAGGTAGGGGTAGACGCTCGCCCCCTGGGTCATTACGCTACGAGGATATCGACCTCGCGCGGGCCGAGGAGCACCGACCGCCGAGGAGCCCGTACCCGTGACGCAGCCTAGCCCGGCGCCCCGATTCTGGCCGACCGCCGGCCCCTCGGGGCTGGCCGTCATCGGTATGGCGGTTCTGACCGCGATCTCGGTTCGATTCGCCTTCCGGTCCGCCCTGCTGTACCTGATCGCGGTCGTGTTCGTCTCGCTGACCGGCGATCTCCCGGCCGCGGCCGTCGTCTCGCTGATCGCGTTCCTCTGCCTCGCGGGCTTCCTCTCTCCGGCGGGCCTCCCGGCCGCGCTGGTCGAGCCGCTCAATCTCACGGCCCTGGTGTCCTTCTTGACGACCGCCTTCGTGGTCACCCGCCTCGTCTCCCGATGGCGCACGTCGTTCCGGGAGATCCAGGCCCTCAAGGACCAGCTCGGGCTGGTGATCGACTCCATTCCGGCGTGGGCCAGCGTCATCCGGCCCGACGGCGCCGTCGAGTTCGTCAACCGCTGGGGGCTCGAATACACCGGCCTCCGGGTCGAGGACACCCTGGGTTCCGGATGGAAGATCGCGGTGCATCCCGACGATCGGGCCGCGTTCGCGAGCGCGCGGCGCCGGGCGCTCGCGACGGGCGAGCCGTTCGAGATCGAGGCCCGCTTCCGTCGGGCCGACGGCGTCTATCGCTGGTTCCTGACCCGGGTCGCGCCCCTGCGGGACGGCGGGCGCATCGTCCGGTGGTACGGCGTGTCGGCCGACATCGAGGATCGCAAGGTGGCGGACGCCCTCCTGGCCGGGGAGAAGCTGCTGCTGGAGATGATCACCCGGGGCGATCGGCTCGCTCTGATCCTGGACGCGCTCTGTCGGCTCGCCGAGGAGCGGTGCAGTGGCGCGCTCTGCTCGATCCTGCTGGTGGGGCCCGATGGCACCTCCCTGCGCCACGGCGCCGCGCCCAGCCTCCCGGGCGCCTACGTCAAGGCCATCGACGGAGTGACCATCGGCCCGAGCGCCGGATCGTGTGGAACGGCCGCCTACCGGGCCCAGCCGGTCGTCGTCTCCGACATCGCGGCGGATCCCCTGTGGGCCGACTATCGCGCCCTGGCCCTGTCGCATTCGCTGCGCGCGTGCTGGTCCACCCCCATGCTCTCCTCCGAAGGCCCGGTGCTGGGCACCCTCGCGGTGTACTACCGCGAGCCCCGCCGGCCCACCCCGCACGAGCGCGACATCGTCGAGCGCATCACGCACCTGGCCGCGGTGACCGTCGAGCGCAAGCAGGCGGAGGAGGCCCTGCACCAGGCCCAGATCGAGCTGGCTCGCGTGACCCGCGTCACCACCCTGGGCGAGCTCACCGCCTCCATCGCCCACGAGGTCAATCAGCCCCTGGCCGCGATCGTCGCCGACGCCTCCGCGTGCCTGCAGTGGCTGGCCGCCGACCGTCCCGACCTCGACAGCGTCCGGGAGGCGCTCGCCGCGATGGTCAAGGACGGCGAGCGGGCCGCCGACGTGATCGGCCGCATTCGCGCGCTGCTCTCGCGGTCGCGAGTCGCCCCCGAGCCGTGCGACCTGGCCGGGATCGTCCACGACGTGTTGCCCCTCGTCGCCCCCGAGATGGGCCGGCACGGGATCGTGCTGCAGACCGCGCTCGCCCCGGAGCTGCCGCGGGTCCTCGGCGACCGGATCCAGCTGCAGCAGGTCCTGCTGAACCTGCTGGTGAACGCGGCCGAGGCGATGCGCGAGACCCCGCCGGAGCGGCGCCGCGTCGTGGTGCGATCGACCGTGGAGTCTCGCGACGACGGGGCGTGGGCGGTCCTGGCGGTGGAAGACGCGGGGGTCGGCTTCCGCGAGCAGGACGAGGCCCGCCTGTTCGAGGCGTTCTACACCACGAAGCCGAGCGGCCTCGGCATGGGGCTCTCCATCAGCCGCTCGATCATCGAGCGGCACGGCGGACGCCTGTGGGCCACCCCGAATCCGGACCACGGGGCCACCTTTCACTTCGCCCTGCCGGAGACGCGATGACCGCCCGGAGCTAGCGCAGCACCGCCTCCGCGATGCGGGTCAGCTCGCGCACCATCTCGGGCTCCGACTTCGAGGTGGCCGGACGCACGATGACCCGCGTGGCCCCCGCGTCGTGAAACCGCGTGATCAGATCCCGATCGGCCGGCTGGCCGTGCACCGAGATGCTGATGGCGGCCGGATCGCGGCCGGCCTCCTTGGCGAGCCGGTCGAGGGCGGCGCGCTTCTCGCGGAGCTCCACGGGCGTGACCCGGTTCGGCAGCCACCCGTCGCCCCAGGCCACCACGCGCTCGAGCACCCGCGGGGCGTCGCCGCCCAGGAGCACCGGCGGGTGCGGCTTCTGGGCCGGCTTGGGATTCGAGCGGACCGGCGGGAAGTCGTAGAACTTGCCGTGGAACTCCGCCTCCGGCTTCGTCCACAGCTCCTTCATGGCCAGGATCGACTCGCGGGTCTGGCCCCAGCGGTGGTCGAAGTCGCCGCCCATGAGCTGGGTCTCCTCCCGCAGCCACCCGGCCCCGATGCCGAAGAGAAAGCGCCCGCCGCTGAACAGATCGAGCGTGGACACCTCCTTGGCCAGCAGCAGCGGGTGGCGCTCCGGGACCAGCACGATACCGGTCGCGAGCTTGATCCGGCTGGTCGTCCCGGACGCGCGGGCCAGGGCCACGAAGGGATCGATGAAGTGCGAGTACGCCTCGGGGATCACCCCGTCCGCGGTGCCGGGGAAGCGGCTGGTGGTGTGCACCGGGATGAACGGGTGCTCGGCGCACCAGAACGACTCGAAGCCGAGCGCCTCGGCGGTGCGGGCCATGGCCCCCACGTCGACGAGATACGCGGGCAGCGGGACGGAGATGCCGACGTTCATGGGAGCCTCCTGGGGTGGGCGATCAGTCGAAGATGATGCCGCCGTCGACGTTGAGCGACTGGCCGGTGATGTTCCGCGCGGCCGGCGAGGCGAGGAAGACCGCGAGGGCGGCCACGTCCTCCGGGTCGTTGGGGCGGCCGAGGGGGATGACCGCGTTGCGCCGGCGCGTCATCTCCTCGAGCGACAGACCCTCGTCGCGCGCGCGGACCGCCACGTTGGCCTCGGAGAGCGCGGTGACCGTGACGCCCGGGCAGATGGCGTTGACGTTGATGTCGTGGCGCGCGAGCTGCTGCGCGGCGGTTCGGGTGAGCGAGATGACGCTCCCCTTGCTGGCCGCGTAGATCGCGTTCGAGGTGCCCGCGTACCCCTTCCCCGCGATGGACGCGATGTTGATGATGCGGCCGCGCCGCCGCGGGATCATCTCCCGCGCCACCCGCTGCAGGCAGAAGAAGACGCCCTTGGCGTTGACCCGCATGATGCGATCCCAGTCCTGCTCGGTGAGATCCATGATGTAGGCGCGGCGCGTGACCCCGGCGTTGTTCACCAGGACGTCGATCCCGCCGAGGGCGCCCGTCACCGCCTGCACCATCCGATCGATCGCGGTCAGGTCGCCCACGTCGGTCTCGAGGGCCAGGCCCCGAGTCCCGAGCGCGCCGATCGCCTCCGCGGTGGCCTTGGCCGCCGCCCCGTCGACGTCGACCGCGGCCACGCGCGCACCCGCGCGAGCCAGGGCCAGCGCGGTCGCCTTGCCGATCCCGCTCCCGGCTCCGGTGACGACCGCGACGCGATCCGCGAGGACCATGCCGGGGCCGCCGACTACCGTCGGGCCGCGGCCCGGTGGCTGGACGGCTCGTCCGCGCCGCCGCCCACGAAGTGAATCGGCTCCCGGCCCTTGAGCGCGGCGGGCGTGACCATCCACGTGCCCCCGCACGCGGTCGACGCGACCTTCTCCGCGGTACGGGGGCCCCCGAACGGCAGGGTGAACCCGCTCGTCACCGCTCCCAGGAGACAGAAGCTGGCCTTGATCGGCGCGTAGACCAGCGTGGTCGTCACGCTGCCCACCCCGTACGCGACGTCCTGCGATGTGCTTTCCGCGGCGGCGGCCCCGGGCCACGCGGCGGCGAGCAGGGCGACCGTGATCCCTACGAAGGCGGCGAGTCTCGATACGTGTCTCATGCGCGGCGACCTCCTCGATCTGGGTTGTTCGTGAATCGCGCCCAGCCTATCCCGTCGTCGGGACGCTGTAAAGCGCGCGGCCTTCACTCGGCGTCACTCGCCGGCCCTGGTCAGCCGTCGGAGGAACACCTCGATCTCCTTCTTGGTCTGCAGATCTCCGGTGCGAGCCGCCACCTCGAGGCCGATCGTGTACGCGGCGGCCGCCTCGGCCGGACGGCCCGCCCGCTCGAGGGCCCGGCCGAGACCACGGTGGGCGGCCGAGTAGTCGGGCTTGAGCCGGACGGCCTCCGCGTATTCCGCCGCGGCCAGGGCCGCCTGACCCGCGTCCAGGTACGCCCCGCCGAGGCCGAACCGGACCACCGGATCGTCGGGCATCATCTCGACCACTTCCTTGAACTCCGCGATCCGATCGCGCTCGGTCACGTCGGGCTCAGCGGTCGAGCCAGGCGGTGACGACCCGCCCGCCGTAGTCGTAGCCCAGGTTGGGGCCGTAGTTCTTGAGCGCGCCGTCCCAGACCGCGATGTAGGTCCCGGTCGGGGCCTGCACGTAGTATTGCAGCTTGGCCAGATGGCGCTGGATGTCGTTGATGACGTCCCGCCGCGCCTTCACGTCCATGGTCCGACGCTGCCGGACCAGGAGATCGTCGAGCGCCGGGTCCTTCACGTGGCTCCGGTTGCGCGGCTCCCCGGTGTAGTACTGGCCGAACAGGAAGTTGTCCGCGTCGAGGAAGGGCGTGAGCGGCCCGAACACGGTGGAGTCGAACTTGCCGAGCCGGCACGTCGCCTGGTAGGCGCCGTACTCCTTCTGGTCGAGCCGGGCGTCGATGCCCACCGCCTTCAGGTGCTTCAGCACGAGCTGCATGGTGTCCACCAGCACGGTGGACCCGTAGGAGTTGAAGCAGACGCTCGCCGCGAAGCCGGTCGGGTAGCCGGCCGCCGCGAGCAGACGCCGGGCTTCCGCGGGATCGTGGCGGTAGCTGCGGGCTCCCTCGCCGAGCTGGTCGATGGGCAGGGCCCAGTCGCCGAGGGCGGCCGGGAGCGGACCGTTGACGACGCCGACGCCCTCGAGGGTCGCCTCGATGATCTCGCGCCGGTCGATGGCCATCGAGACCGCCTGGCGCACCCGCACGTCGCTCCACGGCTTGTTGTCGGTACGCATCGCCAGATCGTTGACCACGTTGGAGGGGAACTCGGCGGTGCGCAGGGTGGGCCGCGTCTGACGCAGCCGGTCCTTGATCTGTACCCAGTCCGTCCGGTTGATCGTCCCCGGGAACTCCCAGCCCAGGTCGTAGCGGCCGGCCAGGAAGGCGGCCATGCGCGAGGCGTTGTCCTCGTCGATCAGCAGCTCGACCCGGTCGATGTACGGCAGTCCGGGCACGAAGTATCCGGGGTGGCGGACCATGGTGAGCGACACGTTGGGCCGGTAGCTCTCGAGCATCCATGGCCCGGTGCCGATCACCGCCTCCGGCTTCTTGAGGTCGCCCCACTTCTCGACGCACTCGCGGGCCACGATGCCGCCCGCCATCGGGCTCGCCACCATGTCGAGGAACCAGGCGAAGGGCTCGGAGAGGGTGAAGCGTACCGTGTAGCGGTCGACCGCCTCGACCTTCGCGATCGCGCGGTACATCGACGCGTTGCTGCCCGCCTCGGTGAGCATGCGCTCGAACGTGAACTTCACGTCCTCCGCGGTCAGCTCGCGGCCGCTCACCGGCGGCTTGGCGTGGAAGCGCACCCCGCGGCGCAGCTTGAAGACGTAGGTGGTGTCGCTCGGCTGCGTCCACGACTCGGCCAGATCGCCCTCGATCACCAGGGAGCCCGGCCTGACCGTCGCCCCGGCGCGGTAGCGGAGCAGCCGGCTGTGGGTGAACGAGATTGCCACGTGGGCCTTGTAGGCGTGCACCAGGCTCGCGTCGAAATGCGGCGGGTCCCAGGCCCGGATCGCGAGGGTGCCGCCGCGCTTGGGGGTCTGGCCGAGCGCGCGCGACGGGTAGGCGGCCAGCGCCGCGGCCGCGGTCCCGGCGGCGAGAAAGTCCCGGCGAGTCAGCATTGACGAGCCTCCCTCCGGCGCCGGCGATGCGGGGCGCTCGGTGCGCCAGAGGATACCCGACCCCAGACTTGACAGGCCGGGAAATCGGGTCGATTATCCCTGTTGTCGGTCGAGAATAGGTACAAGATAGAAATCCCTGGAAAGAGGCGGACATGAGCGCATCCCTGCTGGCCCCGATCGGAATCCTGGACGAGCACCCGGAATGGTCGAGCCGGCTCATGGCCGAGCTGCAGGCCCGCCGGCTGCCCCACGAGCGCATCGACCACTCCAACCACGCCTACGACCCGCGGGACCGCGAGGCGCGCTACTCGGTGATCGTGAACCGGACCAGCCCTTCCTCGGCCACCCGCGGCCACGCGGGCGTGCTCTTCTACGCCGAGGCGCTGCTCAACCACTACGCCTCGCTCGGGGTGCCGGTCATCAATCCGGTGGCCGCCTACCGCAGCGAGAAGTCGAAGGCGCTCCAGCTCGACCTGCTCGAGCGCGTCGGCGCGCGCTATCCCCGCGCGGTCGTCGTCAACCACCGCGACCAGATCTGGAAGGCGCTCGACCAGATCCACTTCCCGCTCGTGGTCAAGCCGAACATCGGCGGGTCCGGGGCGGGGATCGTCCGCTTCGACTCCTATGATGCCCTCGAGGCGGGAGCCGATCGCCTCGACTTCGGACCGGACGGCACCGTGCTGGTGCAGGAGTACCTCGAGTCCGACGAGGGCGCGATCGTGCGGGTGGAGGTCATGGACGGTCGCTACCTCTACGCGATCCGGATCGTGCGCGACGCCCAGGCCGGCTTCAACCTGTGCCCGGCCGACATCTGCCAGGTGCCGGGCGAGGCCGCCACCGGGGCCACTCCGCTCGAGGCCTGCCCCGCCGCGCCGAAGCCGGGACTCACCGTCACGCGGTTCGACGCGCCGCCCGAGGCGATCGACACCGTGCTGCGTCTCACCCGCGCCGCCGCCATCGACATCGGGGGGGTGGAGTACCTGGTGGCCCGGCGGGATGGGCAGATCTACTACTACGACATCAACGCCACGTCGAACTTCGTGGCCAACGCGCCCGCGCTGCTCGGGTTCGATCCGACCGCGCGCTTCGCCGACTACATCACGCGGGTCGCGACGCGCTCCGCGGGCGGAGCGCCCGCGTCCGTCGCGATCGCCGCGTCCTGACCGCGACATCCCGGAGGTGGGCGAGACGCCGACGCGCGTCCGCCCACCCCTTGCTCCCCAGCTCTCGCAGGACCATCTCCTGGGCCCGGCTCCAGAGCGGCCGGGCCGTTCTGAGGACCGCTCGTCCCCGGGCGGTGAGACGCATCGCCTTGATCCGCCGGTCGGGGTGAGCCGCGCGCTCGGTCAGGCCGTCGCGCTCGAGCAGGCCGAGGCTGCGGGTGAGCGTGGTCTGGTCGATGGCGAGGGCCTCCTCGAGCTGCCGGAGGTTGGCGAGCCCGAGGCGCGCGATCGCCGCGAGCATGCTGAACTGGGTCACCCGCAGGCCGCTCGGCCGCAGCACGTCGTCGTAGAGCTGGGTCACCACCCGGGTCGCCATCCGGAGGGTGTTGCAGACACAGGGAGAGAGCGGCGCCGGCCCGCGCGTCATGGCCCCATCCTAGCAGCCGCCCTCCGGCCGGGCAAGCGGTTATCATGTAGATACATGAATCCCGCGGAGGCGGCCGGGCGTCTCAACCGCCAGGAGGCTCACCCATGCGGATCGCGGTGCTGGGAGCGGGCGGGATCGGAGGCTACTACGGGGCGCGCCTGGCCAAGGCGGGCCACGACGTGGTGCTCGTCGCGCGGGGTGCGCACCTGGAGGCGCTGCAGCGACGCGGGGTGACCGTCCGGACGCCGGACGGGGAGCTGACCCTGCCCATCGCCGCGGTGCCCGACGTCCGGGGCCTCGAGCCCGTCGATCTCCTCCTCTTCTGCGTCAAGGCGTACGACACCGAGGCGGGCGCCCGCTCGATCGCCCCGCTGGTCGGGCGCGACACCGTGGTCCTCACCGTCCAGAACGGCCTGGACCGCGCGGAGGCGCTCGCGACGGCGCTCGGCGGAGCCAGCGCCGTGCTCGCCGGCGCGGTGTACGCCGCGCTCCAGCTCGCCGGGCCCGGAGTCGTCGTTCGCACCGGTCCCGAGGCCCGAATCGCGTTCGGCGAGCGCGGCGGAGCCGCGAGCGACCGGACCGCGCGCCTCGCCGCCGCCTTCCGCGAGAGCGGCCTCCCGCACGAGGTCTCGGCCGATATCGATCGGGTGCTGTGGGAGAAGTTCCTGTTCATCACCGGGATCGGCGCGGTGACCGCGCTCGCCCGCGCGGGGATCGGCGCGCTCCGGGAGAGCGCCGAGGGCCGCGCCCTGCTGGCCGCCTCCTGCGCCGAGATCGTCGCGGTGGCCCAGGCGGAAGGCGCCCCCCTGCGCGCCGAGGCTGCGCCGGCGGCCCTCGCCCAGGCCGGCACTCTGCCCGCCGGCTGGCGCTCGTCCATGGCCCGCGACCTCGAGGACGGCCGACGGCTCGAGGTCGACGCGCTCAGCGGCACCGTGGTGCAGCGAGGCCGCCGCGCCGGTGTGCCCACCCCGGTGCACCAGACCGTCGCCGCGTGCCTGTCGCTGCCTCGGCCGGCGCCCGCGGGTATTCCCCGGTGAGTCACCCAACCGCTGAAAAGGAGACGCGCATGCGACTCGAGAACAAGGTAGCCATCGTGACCGGCGGCGGGACCGGCATCGGCGCGGCCATCGCGGAGAACTTCGCTCGCGAAGGCGCGCGCGTCGCCGTCACCGGCCGGCGCAAGGAGGTCCTGGCCGAGGTCGTCGACCGGATCGCGGCCGCGGGCGGGCACGCCCTCGCGCTGCCGGGCAGCGTGACCGACGAGGCCGACGTGCAGCGGGCGGTGCAGTCCACCGTGGCCACCTTCGGGCGGGTGGACGTGCTGGTCAACAACGCGGGGAGCGCGCTCCACGCGGGGCCGCTCCACGAGATCCCGGACGCGGCCTGGAGCGAGATCATCGACGTGTTCCTCACCAGCGTGTTCCGCTTCTCGCGCGCGGTCATCCCGCAGATGCTGCGGCAGGGCGGCGGCGCCATCGTCAACATCGGGTCGGTGCTGGGGCTCAAGGCCTCGCCGGGCTTCCCGGTGCATCCCTACGCGGCGGCCAAGGCCGGCGTCGCCATGCTCACCCGCACCGTCGCGCTGCAGTACGCGAAGGACCACATCCGCTGCAACTGCGTCGCGCCCGCCATCACCGAGACGCCGCTGACCGCTCCCCGTCTCCGCGACTCCGCCACGCGGCGCGCGCTCGAGGCGGTGCATCCGCTCGGCCTCGGCGCGCCGGAGGACGTGGCGCGGGCCGTCCTCTACCTCGCCTCCGACGAGGCGCGGTGGACGACCGGGGTCATCCTCCCGGTCGACGGCGGGGTGCTGGCCTAGGCGCGCGATGGGCGCCGCCGCGGCCGGGCCGGCCCCGCGTTTCGACGCGCGCACCCGCGTGCTGCTCGAGGCCTCGATCCCGGCGACCCTGGTCCGCCTCGGCACTCCGAACGTGCTGGTCATGCTCGCGCAGGCCGCGGTGGGCCTCATCGAGACGTACTTCGTGGGCCAGCTCGGCACCGACGCGCTCGCCGGGGTCACCCTCGTGTTCCCGGTACTCATGCTGATGCAGATGATGTCGGGGGGCGCCATGGGCGGCGGCATCTCGTCCGCGATCGCCCGCGCGCTCGGCGCCGGACGGCGCGACGACGCGGACGCCCTGGCCGCGCACGCCCTCGCCATCGGGCTCGGCTTCGGCGCCGCCTTCACGCTGGCGGTGCTGGTCGGGGGCGGCTGGCTCTACGGCGCCATGGGCGGCCGCGGGCCCTCGCTCGACGCGGCCCTCACCTATTCCCACGTGATCTTCTCCGCCGCGATCCTGATCTGGACCTTCAACTCGCTCGCGAGCGTGATCCGCGGCACCGGCAACATGGCGGTCCCCGCGATCGTCACCTCGGTCGGCGCGGCCGGCCTGATCCCGCTCTCCCCGTGCCTCATCTTCGGCCTGGGCCCGTTCCCGCGGCTCGGCGTCGCGGGCGGCGCGGTCGCGGTGGTCGCCTACTACCTCCTCGGCACCATCGCGCTCGCGCTTTACTTACGAACCCCGCGCAGCGTGGTCCATCTCTCGCTCCGCGCGCTCCGCTTCCGGTGGCCGCTCTTCCGGGACATCTTGAAGGTGGGCCTGGTCGCCGCGCTCGTCACCGTCACCACCAACCTGACGATCGCGATCACCACCGGGTACGTCGGCCGATTCGGTCCCGCCGCGATCGCGGGCTACGGCACCGGCGCGCGCCTCGAGTATCTCCTGGTCCCGCTCGTGTTCGGCCTGGGCGGCCCCCTCGTGGCGATGGTCGGCACCAACATCGGGGCGGGCCGGCGCGACCGCGCGCTGCGCGCGGCCTGGGTCGGCGCCGCCATCGCGACCGCGCTCGCCGAGTCGATCGGCCTGGCCGCCGCGGCGGCCCCGGAGGCCTGGCTCCGGCTCTTCGGCACCGATCCCGCGATGCTGGACGCGGGCGCGCGCTACCTCCGCGCGGTGGGGCCCTTCTACGGGCTCTTCGGGCTCGGCATGGCGCTCTACTTCGCCTCGCAGGGCGCCGGGCGCGTGCTCTGGCCGCTGCTCGCGAACCTGACCCGCCTCGCCATCGCGGCGGGCGGCGGGTGGCTCGTGCTGCACGGGAGCGGCGATCTCTCCCACATCTTCCTCGCGCTCAGCGTGGCCCTGACCGCCTTCGGCCTCATCAACGCGGGCGCGGTGGCGGGCGGCGCCTGGTTCGGACCGATCCGCTGGCCGTGGGCGCGCCCGGCCTATCCTCCGCCCGCCTAGCCGCTCGCGCTGGCCAAGGAGCCCGGGTGTCGAGTACCCTCGGGTCCCATGAGGCCGCTGCCGGCGCGATGACCGAGGCCGAGGCGCTCGCCGCGATCCGGGGAAGCGATCCGGCCCTCGTGGCCCGGGCGGAGGCCACCCTGTGGCAGATCTGGTGCCACGCGGGCATTCCCGACGTGGACCGGCTGTTCCGGGAGGGCGTCGAGGCGATGGAGCGCCAGGACCTGGACGGGGCGCGGGCGGTGTTCACCCGGATCATCGAGCGCGCGCCGCAGTTCGCGGAAGGGTGGAACAAGCGCGCGACGATCCGCTACATGGCGGAGGACTTCTCGGGCGCCATCGCCGACTGCGAGGAGACGCTCCGTCGCAACCCCCACCACTTCGGAGCGCTGTCGGGCCAGGGCCTCTGCCACATGGCGCTCGGCCAGTACCGCGAGGCCGCGGCCCTGTTCCGGCGCACCCTCGAGGTCCATCCCCACCTGGCGTCGGCCGCGCGAAACCTCGCGGCGGCGGAGTCCGAGGCGGTCAAGGGTAACGGGCACCACTGACGCGGGGCGCGCGACGACCGCGCGTGCGGCGACGCGGCTCGAGGGACGGGCGCGGTCAGCCGGCGAGGGCCTGCCGGACGGCCGCCATCATCTCGGCATCCGAGCAGGGAGTGGGCAGCCAGAGCGCGCCGGGGGTCGATGGGCTGGGCGAGGTCCGGCTCGCCATGAGCACGAGCTTGGCGCCGGGCAGGAGCGGCGCGAGACGGCCGGCCAGCGGCTCGCCGTTCATCAGCTTGAGATCCGCCGCGATCAGGGCGACCGCGATCGCACCGCCGTGTTGCTCCGCCATCCGGAGCGCCAGGAGCGGCTGCGAGCCCGCGTCGAGCACCGCGTACCCGCTGCGCTCGAGTCCTGCGATGGCCAGCGCCCGGAGTCCGGTGTCGGACGCGGCGATGAGCACGCTTCCTCCCGACCTGATCGGGCCCGGCG
>WNFD01009096.1_pt1 | contig 19162 bp, 21 predicted proteins | sample 5400491 | NCBI WGS metagenome assembly WNFD01 (sample SAMN13153343, study PRJNA577476) | soil metagenome | isolation source: 120 cm saprolite under Douglas fir tree site 2 hole 2 replicate 2 | place: USA:California | collected 2015-04-18 | reverse complement strand
TCAGCTCGGTGGTCCCTTCATGGCGTCCGTGCCCAACGGCCCCGCCGGCTGGGGTACCTACGCCTACTCGCCCGCCATTACGGCCGGAACCTTCGTCATCACCAACAGCGGTGACGGCACGTCCGTCTCGCTGCCGTAGCTCGAGCCGCGGCGACAGGGGATCCCGGGGGAGGCGGGCTGGCATGCCCCCTCCCCCGACGCATGCCCCGAAGCCCTCTCGGCCGATGCGGGGAATGGGCTCGACCAGGCATATGATTGAACCCGACGTGCACAAGGAACCGGGCACCGCCCTCATACCGGCAGTGCAGACTCCCCCCCAGTGATTCCTCCGGCGGTCGCCTGTGCCTTCTGCGCGCTCTGCGGGCTCTGCGTTGGAAGCTTCCTCAACGTCGTCATCGGTCGCCTTCCGGCTGGACGGAGCATCGTTCACCCAGGCTCGTCGTGTCCGCGGTGTGGGAATCCCATCGCGTGGTACGACAACCTGCCGGTTCTCTCCTTCCTCCTGCTCCGCGCGCGCTGCCGCTCTTGCCGGGATCCGATCTCCTGGCGCTATCCGATGGTGGAGGTCGTGTGTGCCGTCCTCTTCGCTATGGCCTATGTCCACTTCGGACCAAGCCTTCAGCTCGCCTCGGCCCTCGTCTTGCTCTCGGTGCTGGTGGCGATCACGGGGATCGACCTCGACCATCAGATCATCCCTGACCTCCTTAGCCTGCCGGGTGTGGCCTTCGGACTGCTCGTGAGTCTTGCGCCGGGGACGATCGGATGGAGGGCCTCGGCGCTGGGCGTGCTTGTCGGGGCCGGGGTGTTCCTCGTGATCATCGTCGCGAGCTCGTTGGCGCTGGGGCAGGCCGGGATGGGTGGGGGAGACGTCAAGCTCGGCGCGATGCTCGGAGCCTTTCTGGGATGGAAGCTCGCTCTGTTGAGCATTCTCATTTCCGTGCTGGTCGGAGGCCCTCTGGCCGGTGCCCTCCTGGCCACCGGTCGCAAAGGAAGGAAGGACCCCATCCCGTTCGGCCCGTTCCTGGCGCTGGGCGGGGCAATCAGCCTCTTCTGGGGCGATGCCGCTCTCGCCTGGTACTTCGCTCAGTTTCTGAACTGACCTCATGCCCCGACACCGCGGAGCCACTCCACGCTTCGGTGGGTCCTGGCTGGTTCGAGCCGGGCCTGCACGGCATTGGTCCCCTTCTTGCTGTAGCTAGCGATGGCATGCTTCGACACCTGAACTCTCGGATGCTCGGCCGGCCGTCCTCCCAAGCCGGCTACTCGTTAGTCGAGCTGGTCATCACGGTCGGCATGGTCCTGGTCGTGACCACATGGGCCATGCCCTCCTTCTTGAACTACCTCCGGAGTGCCCGGGTGCGGGCCGGGGCGCAGACCGTGAGCGCGTATCTCAACGAAGGCCGCCAGCTGGCGATCAAGACGAACGGGGGGGTCTGCGTGCGCCACACGACGAGCACAATGCAGTTCGCAACGACCACGTGCGGGGGAACCGTCATCACCGTCGCCGGGCTCGTGAACGCCTCGAACAACATCAGGCTTCCAGACAACATCAGCCTGACGTCCACGGCGAGTGCGATCTTCGGGCAGCTCGGCAACGCCACCACGGGCGCGACGTACACCGTGAGGGACATACCGAGCGGACGGACCTTGACCGTCACCGTCGCGCCCTCCGGCCGCATCACCACCCCCTAGGCAGGACGCGTGCGGTCGCTCCTTGCGGAGGAGCCGGGATTGACGCTAGTGGAGGTTCTCGCCGCGCTCAGCGTGCTCTCCATCGGCCTCGTTGGCTTGATCTCGCTACTTCCGCTCGCCGGTTTCGGCGTGCACGAGGGTGCCCACCGGTCTGGAGCAGCCTTTCTCGCCACCCAGCGACTCGAACAGATCCGTCTGGCGGTGGGCTCCGGCGCGAATCTCATCGCGTTCGCCGACGAAGCCTCACTGGCTCCGCCCCATGCCGCCTTCGGCCGAGCGGTCCGGGTCCGGGATTGTGGGCTCGCGCCCGGATGCTCGGGCATCGAGACCCCTGGCGTCCACCAGGTCACGGTCACGGTAACGTACCCGGCCCCGGCCGGGCAGGGCTTGGCCTCGGCCCATCGAGGCGCGGTCACCCTGAGCACCTACATCGGGCTCCGGTGAAGCCCTCTTCTCCCATCCGGATCCCGATGAGGGACCAGCGTGGCGCCGTCCTTCCTCTGGCGATGCTGAGTCTCGTCGTCCTTTCGGCTGTGCTCCTCGGCCTTTCGCTGCTCACCGGACAGGAGCCGCTCATCGCGAACAACCATGTCATGATCGTCCAGGCCCAGGCGCTGGCTGAAGCCGGCCTCGAGCGGGCGCTGTGGGCGCTGAGCACTCCCGAGTCCCCCGACGGGATCCCCTGGTCGGCGAAGGCCGCCGCGCCCTACGATGGCAGCGGATTCATTCGCGTGGCGACGCAGCTCGGCGTCGTGCTTGGCGGCTTCCGGCTCACGGTCAGCGGCGAGGGCGATCGCCAGCGAGAGGTGCTCGCCGTCGGCCTGGTACCCGGCGACGTCGGCCCCCTGGGTCGGGCCCGCCAGGACATCAGCGCCACCCTCATCCGACTCCGGTTCCCCGCCCCGCCCGCCGGATTCACGGTGCGAGGCGACCTCACGATCGGAGAGGGCGTCACCGTCGATGCTCGAGCGGATGGCGGCTGCGGCGCTCGCGCGGGAACCTGGTCGACCGGGGTGACCACCGTCGGAGCCGGAGCGCAGATCCAGGGACGGAACGGCGATACGGCGATCCCGAACGAGCCGACCGACGTCCACCAGCAGCAGCCGGCCGGAGCCTTCGACAACCTCGCCTTCAGCGGGGCCGAGCTGCAGGCTCTGAAGGCTGTCGCGCGAGTCCGCGGCACCTACTACCAGGGCGCCGTGACCTTCGACGCGTCCCGACGGATCCCCGATGGGGTGATCTTCGTAGATACGATCAGCGGCCGGCCCATCACCGACGCGACGCCCGACGCTGACCTGGCGGCCGTCAGTATCGGCGACGGCGCCGCCGGGGCCGGCGGATCGTTTCGAGGGTGGATCATCGTGAACGGTAGTCTCTCCGTCGCCGGCGGCGTCACGCTCCAGGGCTTGACCTACGTGACGGACCGGCTCAGCCAGACGGGCGCGGCCCGGCTGGTGGGCGCCGCGATGGCCGGCCACGTCCGGAGCACGGCACCCAGTCTGGTCGACGCGCGCCCCCCTGGCGAGGCCGCGCTGGTCTGGAGCTGCGAGGCGGGCCGGACCGGCGGAGGCCGGATCCCTCAGCGATGGATGGTGAAGCCGGGCAGTTACCGGGAAGCCGCCGGGTAGGCGCCGCTTCCGAATGGAGCGGACGCCGACGCGGCCGTACCAGGCTGGGAGTGTGCTCAGAAACCCCACAGGTCGGGGTCGGCGAAACGCGGAAACGCATGCGGTAGCGCAAGAAGTGTTGACAGTTTAAATACCGCACCGTTATAAACTGTCACCACGATAGCGTTTCCTTCCACAACGCACCGGGCTGACAGCTGATTCGCTTCCTCGTGAAGTGGAGTCAGAGTCAGGAGAAGGCCGGGAGCCGAATATGGCACTGTTTGGACTAGGCAAGAAGCTCACGACGTTTGGGCTCGACATCGGCACGAGCGCGATCAAGGTCGTAGAGCTCGCCCAGAGCAAGGGCGGGCTCGCGCTCAAGGCTTTCGCCACCGTCCCGCTGCCGCGGGACGTCATCGCCGAGGGCACCATCCGGGAGCCTCAGGTTGTGACCGACGCGATCCGAGAATGCGTCGAGAAGGCGGGGATCACCGGGACGAGCGTGATCATTTCAGTCTCCGGACGCGAGGCGATCGTCAAGCGCGTTCCGCTGCCCAAGGTGACGGCGAAGGAGCTGGGGGACGCCATCCAGCTCGAGGCAGAGCACCACATCCCGTTCGCAATCGACGACGTATTCCTCGACTACCAGGTGGTCAGCCAGTCCGCCAATGCCATGTCGGTGGTCCTGGTGGCCACCAAGAAGGTCAAGGTTCTCGAGTACGTGGCCGCGGTCGAGGCGGCCGGGCTGGACGCGGTAGTGGTGGACCTGGACGCGTTCGCGATTCAGAACCAGTTCGAGCTGAGCAGTCCGGGCGATGGGACCGATGCCGTCGCACTCATCGACATCGGGGCCAGCGTCATGAAGACCAACGTCATTCAAGGCGGGGCGTGCATCTTCGCCCGGGACGTCCCGTTCGGCGGGAACAACTATACGGACGCCATCGCCCAGCGCCTCAGCGTCTCGGTCGAGATGGCGGAGGCGGCCAAGCAGGGACGCGAGGTCGGTGTCAACTGGGATGATCTCGTGCCCGCCCTCGAGGCCGTCTCCCGGGAGCTATCGCTCGAGGTCCAGCGGACTTTCGACTACTTCGCATCGACGGCGGAATCCGAGAGGATCGGCAAGATCGTCCTTTCCGGGGGCTGCGCGAAGCTGGCCGGCCTCGACGACTTCCTGGGCTCGTCCTGGGGTGTGCCGGTCGAGCTCGCCCGACCCTTCCAGGGCATCGAGCACGACGCGGCCCAGTTCGCGGACGAGGATCCGGAGCAGATCGGCCCCGTGCTGGCGGTGGCGGTCGGACTCGCTCTTCGCCGCCCGGGAGACAAGCCCGCATGATCAAGGTCAACCTCGCCCCTCCCACGACCAAGCGGCCGCGCCGAGCGGCCAGCAGCGGCGCCGAGGTCAATCTCAGCCTGCTGTTTGGTGGGATCCTGGCCGTTCTCGTGCTGATCATCGGCGGCTGGTGGCTCAGCATGTCGCTTGAAAGCCGTCGGCTCACCGCCGAGATCGAGAACAACCGGCGAGAGATCGAGCGGCTCAAGCCCATCATCGCCGCCGGCCAGCGCTATCGCCGGGAGCGGGACGAGCTGGAGCGGCGGCTCAACGCCATCGAGACGGTGGCCCGCAACCAGGCCCGGCCCGTCTACCTGCTTGACGCCATGGCGGATACCCTGCCTCCCGATCTTTGGCTGACCCGTCTGGAAGAGCGGGGGCCGAGCCTGCGCATCGCGGGCACCACCTACTCGTCGGTCGCCCTCTCCGACTTCATGGCCAATCTGAAGGCCTCCGGGCGCTTCAAGGACGTGGATCTGCTGGACGCCAAGCAAGACCTGAGCAAGTCACCGCGCACGATCACCTTCGAGGTGTCGTGCCGGTTCGAGATCTAGGCCATGGCGCTCCTGGACCCGATCACCAACGCTCCGAAGAACCAGAAGATCGCGCTGGGGGTCACGGCCTGCGTGATCGTGGCGGCCCTGGGCTATTTCCTGCTCCTTTCCCCCAAGCAGATCGAGCGGGATGCCCTGCGGGCGCAAGGTGAGCAGGTCCGGGCCGAGCTGACGCAGGCCCAGGCGCTCGAGGCCAGCCTCCGCAGCTTCCGTGCCCAGGCCGAGGCCCTGCGCAAGCGCCTCGAGGCCGCCCAGGAGCGGCTGCCCACGGAGAAGGAGATGCCCGGTCTGTACCGGCAGATCTCCGATCTGGCCTTCCAGTCGGGCCTGGCCATGGCGGTGTTCACCCCGCGGACCCCCGAGGAGAAGGAGATCTTCTTCGACGTTCCGATAACCGTGAATGCCGAGGGCACCTTCCACCAGTTCGGCCACTTCCTGGCTCGGATGGGCAAGATGCCTCGAATCGTGAACCTCAACGACTGGCGGCTACTCGGCATCGACCGTCCGACCGGGACCATCCGGGCGGAGGTCACGCTGATGACCTACATCTTCCGGCCGGAGGGAGCCCCGCCGCCCAAGCCGCAGCCGGGCGCGCCGGGCCAGCCAGCGGGGGCGGGTCGATGAAGCACGGCACGTCGGGCCTCGTTCTCGTAGTCGGTGTGGTGACCACGATGGCGGCAGGCTGCGGTGGTGGAACGCCGCCGCCGCCGCCCGCGGCGGTGGCACCTGCGGCTCCCGTCGCGGCGGCACCGGTGGTTCGGCCGAAGGAGCCGGAGACGAGCAAGGCCCTGCCGCCCATCGCGTACGAGCCCAAGGGCCGACGCGACCCGTTCACCCCGATCTTCCTGGGCAAGGACAACGCGGCCCTCTCGGTCAGCGCCGTCAAGCTCACCGGAGTCGTTGGAGGCCGGGGAGGGCTGATGGCCCTAGTCGAGGCGCCGGATGGCATCGGCTACATCCTCAAGCCGGGAGACGCATTGGGAGATGGTCGCGTCACCGGCATCACGCCAACCTCGGTCACGTTCGCGGTATCAGCCCGGGGCTCGCAGAGCGCCTCCAGCCTGACGCTGCGGCTGCCAGAGAACTAGACGGTATGAAGGGGGGGACTGACCTGATGAGAAGCGCGCGCATAGCGGGTCTGGTCGTGGCGATATCGTTGGGGGTCGCCGGGATCGGTTCGTCTCAGACGACCGGCTCTCCGGTCCAGCTCAAGGATGTCAGCATCGAGCGGGCCTTCGACGGAGCCGCGATCACGGTGAAGACCTCCGGACCGACCCAGTACGAGGCGAAGCTCATCGACTCCCCCACCCGACTCGTCATCGACTTGAGCGGGGCGACCTACAGTTCCACCAAGTCGCGCTGGATGTCCGGCGTCGACCCAGTCAAGGAAGTCCGCGGCAGCCAGTGGCGGAAGGGCGTGGCCCGGGTGGTCGTGGAGATGAACCGCAACGATGTCGGCTACCGCATCGACGAGACCCCGGACGGGCTGGTCATCGCCGTGCAGAACTCCAACGGACGATCCCCTGAGACCAAGATCGAGACGGCCAAGCTCGCCAACGGCGCTTCGGACGCGGTCAAGACGGCTCCCAAGCCCGCGGTCGTCGCAGCCGCGAAGCCGGCCGACAAGCCGGCCCCGGTCAGCATCGGTGCCGACACCGCCATGGACGCGGCCAAGGCCGCTCCCAAGCCGACTGTGGTTGCCGCGGCGAAGCCCGTGCCGGCGGCCGCGTCGGTCAGCCCGGCGCCCGTGAGCAAGGAGCCCCCGGCTCCGGTCCGTATCCCGGCCAGGGCGGCAGCCACGCCGCCGCCACCGGCTGTGGCAGCGGCTCCGCCAACCCCGGCCCGGCAGATGGTTGCCCAGGCGACCACGACACCCGCTCCGACGCCACCACCGCCGCCCGCGGCCTCGACCGCGTCCGGCGAGAAGCTGATCTCCCTGGACTTCAAGGGACACGATCCTCGAGGTGCGCGGCCTCGCGAAGGTCGAGAAGGACGGCGTGATCCGCATCGTGTCGATCGAACAACTGACCAAGGAGAAGGAAGCTCTGACGCGGGTCGAGGCGGCCAAGCGGAACGCGGAGATCGAGACGCGCACCAAGATGGCCGAGGCTCAGCTCAAGGAGACGGAGCTCGCCACCAGAAAGCTCGCCGCGGACGCAGCGGCCGCCGAGGCGCAGGCCCGTGGTCCGCTTCGCGAGGAGGTCATCCGCCTCTCCTACGCCGATCCCGTCGAGGTCGCGCTGACCCTGCAGGGTATCCTCGGCATCCCGCCGGAGGGCGTGCAGGTGGCCACCGTGCCGCTCGTGCAGGGCGTGCCGGCTGCGCCGAGCGTGGTGCCAGCCGGCTCGGGCCCCCTTAACCCGGAGCTGGGCCGGCTGCCGCAGATCAACTCCCCGTTCCCGCCGCCGGTGCAGCCTCCGATGCAGACGGTCAGCCAGGACGTGCTGGCCAAGGGCATCACGGTCAGGGCCAACAAGGCGACGAACAGCATCTTCATCCGCCACTTCGAGGCCGACCTCGAGCGGCTCAAGAAGCTCATCCGGGAGCAGTTCGACGTGCCGCTGCCCCAGATCAAGATCGAAGCCCGGATGGAGATCCTGGACCGCAACTCTCTCGAGGCCATCGGTGTCCAGTGGGGTGGCGCCAGTACCGGGAACGTAGGCGGCAACACGCTGATCGGCCAGGGATTCCAAGCGTCAGACGCGACTCGAACCGGAACCAGCGTGTCCAACTTCTCGCCGACGAACCCCAATCTGTCCCTGGCCTCGCTCCTGCCGGTCGCCGCCGCGACGGGCTTGTCCACCGGTGGCAACCTCGTGAACCTGCCCTTCTCGCTGCTGCCGAACGCGTCCACCACCACCCCGGCGGGAGGGATCGCCTTCGGCATCGTGGGCACCCGGTTCAACATCAACCTGGCGCTCCAGGCCCTGGCCACGCTCGGCAAGACCCGCACCCTCGCGCACCCCGAGATCGTCACGGTGGAGAACCACAAGGCGGCCTTCACCCTCGGTGAGGAGATCCCGTACGCCACCGTCAGCTCGGCCGGCACCCAGGTCCAGTTCAAGGAGGCGGTGCTGAAGCTCGAGGTGACTCCGACCGTCATCCGTGAGAGGATCGACGGCCAGGAGATTCGCAAGGTCAAGATGATGGTGATCGTGGAGAACAACTCGCGGGGTGACGTCATCAGCCCGGCGGCCGGCGTGAGCGTGCCGATCATCAACCGGCGCAAGGCGGAGACGCAGGTCCTCGTCCGGGAAGGCGACCGTCTCGTCATCGGCGGCGTCACCCAGAACGTCCAGCAGAAGACCATTCGCAAGGTGCCGCTCATGGGCGACGTGCCGATCCTGGGCTGGCTCTTCAAGCAGCGCGAAGACTTCGAGACCGGGCGCGAGCTGGTCGTCTTCATGACACCCTCGATCTTGAAGACCGACGGCATCCCAACCGCGGCCTCTGGAAGGTAGGTGGGCGGGCGGCTGCGCTTCCTCACCGCCGGCGAGTCCCACGGTGAGGCGCTGACCGCCGTCATCGACGGGCTTCCGGCGGGGCTGGCGCTCACCGAAGCCGACATCAACGGCGATCTCGCCCGGCGCCAGCGCGGCTACGGCCGGGGCGGCCGGATGAAGATCGAGCAGGACCAGGTCCACATCTCCGCCGGAGTCCGGTGGGGCCTCACCCTCGGCAGCCCGCTCACGCTGACCATCCGCAACCGGGACTGGGAGAACTGGCAGCAGACCATGTCCGTCGGGGCTCCCCCCGCCGGTGCGGCTCCCAAGGCGGTGACCCGGCCGCGTCCGGGGCATGCCGACCTCGCGGGGGCCATGAAGTACGGCCATCGCGACATCCGCAACGTGCTCGAGCGCTCGAGCGCTCGCGAGACGACGGCCCGGGTGGCGGTGGCGGGGGTGGCCAAGCGGTTGCTGGGCGAGTTCGGCATCACGATCCTGAGCCACGTCAGCGAGATCGGCGGAGTCCGGATCGGTGTGCTCGAGGTCCCGTGGGAGGAGGTCCGGCGGCGCGCGGAGGCCAGCGAGGTCCGCTGCGCGGATCGGGCCGCCGAGGCCGCCATGATCGAGGCCATCGACCGGGCCAAGGCGGCCGGCGACACCCTCGGCGGGGTGTTTGAGGTGGTGGCCCTGGGGTGCCCGGTCGGCCTGGGCTCCTACGTGCAATGGGACCGGAAGCTCGACGGCCAGCTCGCCCGCGCGTTCTGCTCGATCCACGCGATCAAGGGGGCCGAGATCGGCCTCGGATTCCGGGCGGGCTCGAGGGCGGGGTGACCAATGGCCAGCCGGTGGTCGTCCGGGCCGCCATGAAGCCGATCTCGACTCTGCGCAAGCCGCTCCGCTCGGTGGATCTCGACACGCGCGAAGCCGTGGAGGCCGTGGTGGAGCGTAGCGATGTCTGCGCGGTGCCCGCCGCCGGCGTGGTGGGCGAGGCCATGATGGCCATCGTGCTCGCGGAGGCGTTTCTCGAAAAGTTCGGCGGGGACAGCGTCGACGAGATCCGCCGCAATTACCAAGGATACCTGGACTACCTCAAAGCCTGGTAGGCTTGCCCGTGGGTTCCGCCCGCAGCAGGGGCCTCTGAGCTCGAAGACCATGACCGACATTCCCGTCAATCTTGGCTCGCGCGCGTACCGGATCTTGGTCGCCGTCGGCGCCCTGGGCACCGTGGGAGCCGAGCTCGCCAAGCTTCGCGTCGGACGCAAGGCGGTCCTGATCACCGATCCCGCGATCGACCGGCTGCACGGCGAGCCGGTGGCGCGGAGCCTCGCCGGTGCCGGCTTCGACCTGATCCGCCTCTCCGTCCCGGAGGGGGAGCAGGCCAAGCGGCTCGATCGGGCGCGGGAACTGTGGGACCGGCTGCTGGACGCTGGGTGTGACCGGAGCTCTACGGTCGTGGCACTGGGCGGCGGTGCGGTGGGGGATCTCGCGGGCTTCGTCGCCGCCACCTACATGCGCGGAATGAACTTCGTCCAGGTGCCCACCACGCTCCTGGCCCAGGTGGACGCGTCGATCGGGGGCAAGACCGCCATCGATCATCCCCGCGCCAAGAACCTGATCGGAGCCTTCCATCAGCCCCGGCTCGTCCTCGTGGATCCCGCCGTGCTCAGCACGCTGCCCGATCGGGAGTTCCGCTCGGGGCTGGCCGAGGTCATCAAGCACGGCATCGTGCTTGACGCGGGCTACTTCCGCGACCTGGAGCAGAGCATCCCGGCCCTCCTCGCGCGCGACCTGCCTACGCTCGAGCGGGTGGTCGCCGGCTCCTGCCGGCTCAAGGCGCAGGTCGTCGAGCGCGACGAGCAGGAGGCCGAGCTGCGGTGGGTGCTCAACTACGGGCACACCATCGGCCACGCCCTCGAGGCCGCCACCTCGTTCACGCGCTGGGCGCACGGCGAGGCGGTGGCCCTGGGGATCGCGGCGGAGTCCCAGCTGGCCGAGCGCCTGGGCCTGGCCGCCCCGGCCACCCGGGAGCGCCAGGTGGCCCTGCTCCGCGCGGTGGGCCTGCCGGTGGCGGGCCTCGGCGCGGAGCCGGCTGCGGTGGTCGAGGCCCTGAGCCGGGACAAGAAGGCGCGTGACGGCCGGATTCCCTTCGTCCTGTCGCCGGAGATCGGCCGGTTCCAGCTCGTGTTCGACGTCCCGCCCGGCGAGATCCTCGCCACCCTGAATCAGCTCGAGGCCTTCGCATGAGGCACGCAGAATTGTCTCCCCGACGCGCCGCGCGTATTACACTGAGATCATGACGCCGGAGCCTCATGTCGTCGCCCCGGTCGCGACCGAGGAGAGCGCCCTGGCCGCCGCGATCCGACGCTACGAAGAGCGTCTCGCGCGGGATCCCGGCTCCCTGGCGTTCGCCCCGCTCGCGGACGCCTATCGCAAGGCCGGGCGGGCGCGCGACGCCATCCGGCTCTGCCGCGAGGGTCTCGAGCGCTTTCCGCAGTACGTCACGGCGCGGCTGATCCTCGCCAAGGCGCTCGTCGACGACGGCAATCCCGACGGAGCGCTGGACGAGGTGCGCGCCATCCTCGCGACCAGCCCGCAGGAGGCGCAGGCCCATCGTCTGGCCGGTGATCTGTACCGGCGGGCCGGGGCCCTGGGCGACGCCGTCCAGCACCTGGAGCAGGCGGTGCGGCTCGATCCCGGGGACCGGGAGTCCCGCGCGCTCCTCGACGTGCTCGGGGCGGGCGGGGCCGTCCCGGAGGGCTCGGCGCTCAAGCAGCTCCTGGCCGACGACACCTTCGCCACCCTGAGCTTCGGCACCCTGTGCCTCGAGCAGGGCCTGGTGGACGAAGCGGCCCAGATCTTCCTGCGCCTCTTGAGCCGCGACCCGGGCCACGCCCGAGCGCGGGAACGGCTGGAAGAGGCGCTCCGACTCAAGACTCAACGACGGAAAGGGTCCTGACCGAATGCAGGTGTCCACGTCCGAATTCAAGAAGGGGCTGAAGATCCAGTTCGACGGCGCCCCGTACACGATCGTCGACTTCCAGCACGTCAAGCCCGGCAAGGGCGGCGCGTTCGTGCGCACCAAGCTCAAGCACATGAAGCTCGGGCGGGTCATCGACAACACGTTCCGCGCGGGCGAGAAGGTCGAGCTGGTCGACTTCGAAGAGAAGCGGATGCAGCACCTGTACAAGGACGACCGGTACCACTTCATGGATCTCGACACGTACGACCAGATCTCCCTGTCCGCCGAGGAGGTCGGCGACGCGCGCGACTACCTCAAGGAGAACACCGAGGTGGAGATCCTGTTCATCGACGCGAGCCCGGTCACGGTGGAGCTGCCGAACTTCATCGAGCTGCAGATCGCCAAGACGGATCCCGGCATCCGCGGCGACACCGCCTCCGGCGGCTCCAAGCCCGCCACCCTCGAGACCGGCGCGGTGGTCCAGGTGCCGCTCTTCCTCAACGAAGGCGACGTGGTGAAGGTCGATACGCGCAGCGGCGAGTACCTCGGCCGCGTGGCGGCGGCGGGTTAGCGTGGCCAGGCGGCGATCGGCCCGTAGTCCCGCGGATCCCGCGCCCCTCAGCATCGAGCAGGTGGTCGAGCTTGCGGTGCGCCACAACCTGGCCGAGCTCGAGGTGGAGGGTGCGGGCACCCGGATCCGCATCGTCCGGGAGCACGCGCCGACCGCCTCCGGGCCCCGCGTCGAGGCCGCTCCCGCGATCGCGGCCCCGCTCCAGCAGCCCACCCCGGAGAGCGTGGAGTCCACCGCGCATCTGCTCACGGTGGAGGCGCCGATGGTCGGCACGTTCTACCGCTCCCCCAAGCCCGACGCCCCACCGTTCGTGACCGAGGGCGACGTGGTCAAGGAGGGGCAGGTCATCTGCATCGTCGAGGCGATGAAGCTGATGAACGAGATCGAGTCCAAGGTGGCGGGACGCATCGCCAAGGTCGTCGTCGAGAACGGCCAGCCCGTCGAGTTCGGGCAGGCGCTCTTCCTGGTGGAGCCGCTGCGCTGACCCTCGGCTGATGTTCCACAAGATCCTCATCGCCAACCGGGGCGAGATCGCGCTCCGGGTCATCCGGGCGTGCCGCGAGATGGGAATCCGCACCGTAATCGCCCACTCCACCGCCGACGCCGACTCCCTGCCGGTGCGCCTGGCCGACGAGTCGGTCTGCATCGGGCCGCCCGAGGCGCGCCTGAGCTACCTCAATATCCCGAGCATCATCTCGGCGGCCGCGATCACCGACAGCGAGGCCATCCATCCCGGCTACGGGCTCCTGGCCGAGAATCCCGCGTTCGCGGAGATCTGCCGCGCGTGCGGCATCACCTTCATCGGCCCGTCCCCCGAGGCCATCCGGCTCATGGGTGACAAGGCCCAGGCCCGTGAGATGGCCAAGTCCGCGGGCGCGCCGGTGGTCCCGGGTAGCGAGGGCCCGCTGGCCGGGGTGGACGAGGCGCAGGCGCTCGCGGACTCGATGGGGTATCCCGTCATCGTCAAGGCGGCGGCCGGGGGCGGCGGCCGCGGGATGCGCATCGTGCGGGAGCGGGCGGCGCTGGCCCGCGCCTACACGACGTGCCAGGCCGAGGCCGGCGCCGCGTTCGGATCCTCCGAGCTCTACCTGGAGAAGTTCGTGGAAGAGGCCCGGCACGTGGAAGTGCAGGTGCTCGGGGACAAGAACGGCATGCGCCTGCACCTGGGCGAGCGCGATTGCTCCGTGCAGCGCCGGCATCAAAAGCTCCTCGAGGAGGGTCCCGCGCCCGCGCTCCTCCCCGAGACGCGGGCCGGTCTCCACAAGGCGGCCCTCGCGGTGGCAAGCGCGGTCAACTACGTGTCGGCGGGCACGGTGGAATTCCTGGTGGACCGGGAAGGGCAGTTCTCCTTCATCGAGATGAACACCCGCATCCAGGTCGAGCACCCGGTGACCGAGATGATCACCGGGATCGACATCGTCCGCGAGCAGATCCGGATCGCCAGCGGGGAGGCCCTCGGGTACAAGCAGAGCGCGGTCCGCTTCACCGGCCATGCGATCGAGTGCCGGGTCAACGCGGAGGATCCCGAGCACTTCGTTCCCTCCCCGGGCCGCGTGACCACGTGGATCGCTCCGGGCGGGCCCGGCGTCCGCGTGGACAGCCACATGATGACCGGCTACGTGGTGCCGCCGTACTACGACTCGCTCATCGCCAAGATCATCGTCCACGGCCACGACCGCACCGAGGCGATCGCCCGCATGCAGCGGGCGCTCCACGAGACGGTGGTCGAGGGCATCAAGACGACGATCCCCTATCACCTGAAGCTGCTGGCCGACCCGGCGTTCGTGACGGGCGGGTCAACGCTGGCCCGGCTCGAGCAGAACCTCTAAGGGCCCCGCGGTGCGGCTGCCCTCGCCGCTCTACGCGATCCTCGACCGATCGGTCTCTTGCGGCCGCGAGCTACCCGCCCTGCTGGACGCGGTGCTGGGCGGCGGCGGCCGGCTCGTGCAGCTCCGCGAGAAGACCATGCCGCTCGCCGACCTGCTGCCGCTGGCGCAGCGGCTCGCGCGGCGATGCCGCGAGGTCGGCGCGCTCTTCATCGTGAACGACCGGGCCGACCTCGCTCTGGCGGCGGGCGCCGACGGGCTCCACGTGGGCCAGGGCGATCTCCCGGCGCGCCGGGCCCGCCAGATCCTGCGGCCCGGGATGATCCTGGGAGTGTCGACTCACGACCCCGAGCAGGCGCGGCGCGCCGTGGCCGACGGCGCCGACTATGTCGCGGTGGGCAGCATCTACCCGACCACCACGAAGGCCGGGTTCCGGCTGGTGGGGCCGGAGCTGATCCGCCGGATACGGCCGGAAGTCACGGTTCCCCTCGTGGGTATCGGGGGCATCACCGCGGACAACGCGGGGGCGGTGCTCGCCGCGGGCGCGGACGCGGTAGCGGTGATCTCCGCCCTGTGCGCGGCGCTGGATCCCAAGGCGGCGACGCAGGCTTTCCTCGGGCGCCTCGCTCCGACCGCGCCCCGGCCTCGCCCGGATCGATAGGACCCGCCCGCGTGCGCCGGCTGCTCCCGCTCGTGATGATCCGCCGGGGGCTGGTCCCGCTCGCCGTCGCCGTCCTGACCGCGGCGGCCTTCCTGCCCACGCTGGCCGGCTCGTTCCTCAACTGGGACGACAACGTGAACTTCCTCGACAATCCGGCCTATCGTGGGCTCGGCCGCGAACAAGTCCACTGGGCCTTCACCAGCGTCTTCTTCGGCCACTACATCCCACTGACCCGCCTCAGCTGGAGCCTCAACTGGGCGCTCGGTGGGATGGACCCCTGGGGCTATCACCTGGCGAACGTGCTGCTGCACGCAGCCAATGCCGTCCTCTTCTACTTCATGGCCCGGCGCCTCCTGACCGCTGCGCTCGCCGACGGCGCTCAGGCCGGACGACGCGGAGCCGATCTTTGTGCGGCCGCCGCGGTCGCCGCGCTGGTCTTCGGCGTTCATCCGCTCCGGGTCGAGCCGGTGGCCTGGATCACCGGCCGGGCCGACGTGCTCTGCGCCTTCTTCGTGCTCCTCACGACGTGGGCCTATCTGCGCGCGGTCGAGGCCGAGGGGCCCGCCCGCCGCGGGCTCGTCCTCGTTGCCGCCGTCACACTCGCGGCCGCCCTGCTGTCCAAGGGCGCCGCGCTGCCGTTCGTGGGCGCGCTGCTCCTCCTCGACGTCTACCCGCTCCGCCGCCTCCGCCGGCTGGGTGTGTGGCCCCTGGTGCGCGAGAAGGTCCCGCTGCTGCTCGTGACGCTCGCGGGGGCGGGAGGCGTCATCTACGCGGTCCGCCACGGGGCGGTCCTCACCCAGATCCCCGAGCACGGCGGCCTCGCGCGGCTCGCGGCGGCGGCCCACAGCTTCCTCATGGCCCCGTTCCGGGTGATCTGGCCGGCCTCGCTGTCGCCGCTCTACGAGATGCCGGCCCGGATCAGCCCGCTCGAGCCCAGGTTCGCCCTGGCCCTGGCCGGCGTGGTCCTCGTCACCGTGGTACTGATCGGGCTGCGCCGGCGGTGGCCGGGCGGCCTGGCCGCCTGGGCGTTCTCGGTGCTCATGCTCGCCCCGACGAGCGCAGTCGTGCGGCAGGGCGCCGACCTGGCGCCCGACCGCTACAGCTACCTCTCCGCCATGGGCTTCGCGGTGCTCGCGGGCGGCGCCGCGCTCGGTGTGATCCGGCTCGTCCAGCGCGGAACCGTGACCCGCTCCATGGGATGGTCCGCCACACTCGCGGGCATTATCGCGCTCGTGGGCCTCGGCATTACCTCGTGGAGCTACAGCCAGGTCTGGAGAGAATCGGAGACCCTGTGGCGGTGGGCGGTAGAGCTGGATCCGGACTGCAGCGTCTGCCACGGCAAGCTGGGGGAGAGCGCCCTCGGCGGCCCCGCGGGGCAGACGCGGGCCGTAGAGGCCGAGGGACTGTTCCGCCGCGCGATCGCCTTGCGGCCGGATCTCCCCGACGCATACCACAACCTCGGGACGGCCCTCGTGCTCCAGGGTCGGTACGCTGAGGCCGAGTCGCCGCTTCGCGGCTACATGGAGCGCGCCCCCTGGTCCGCCTCCGGGCCCGAGCGCCTCGGCCTGGTGTACCTCCTGGAGGGTCGCTACGAGGTGGCCGTGCCGCTCCTGCGGATCGCGTTCGTCCGAAAGCCGGACGCGCCGGACCTTCGGCGCTATCTGGTCCAGGCCCTCGAAGGCCAGGCCCAAGCGTTGCAAGCGAAGGGACGGGGCGGCGAGGCCGAAACGCTCCTCGCCGAGGTGCGCGGCATGTCCGCAGTATCGCCGGAAGCCACCCGTGAGTCCCGCCCGTCGCCACGTCCATGACGCGCCCCGGGCGCCTTCTCCTTCCCCTGCTGGTCTTCCTCATCACCGGCACCGTGTTCCTTCCGGCGCTACGCGGGGATTTCCTCAACTGGGACGACTCGGTCAACTTCGTGGCCAACCCCTACTACCGGGGACTCGGCTGGGCGCAGATCAAGTGGATGCTCACCGCGACGCTCATGGGCCACTACATCCCGGTGACGTGGCTGAGCCTCGGGCTGAACTACGCGCTCGGCGGAATGAACCCCTGGGGATACCACCTGGGGAACCTGATCCTGCACGCCGCCAACGCGACGCTCGTGTATCTGATCGCCCGGCGCCTCCTCGCGGCGGCCCGGGGGGGCGGCTCCCAGAGCGGACACGCCACCGGCCCCGTCGTCGGGGCGGGCGCCTTTGCGGCCCTCGTGTGGGGCGTGCACCCGCTGCGCGTCGAATCGGTGGCGTGGATCACCGAGCGGCGCGACGTGCTCTGCGGGTTGTTCTTCCTGCTCGCCGCCCTGGCGTACCTCAAGGGCCTCGAACGGGGAGGCGATCTGCGGCCGGCCTGGCAGGCGCTGTCCCTGGCCGCCTTCGTCTCGGCACTCCTGTCGAAGGCGGCCGCCATGCCCCTGCCCGCGGTCCTGCTCCTGCTGGATGTCTACCCGCTGCGGCGGCGGAGCGCCGGCTGGAACCGGCTGGTGATCGAGAAGCTGCCGTACGCGGCCCTGGCCGCCGCCACGGCGGTGGTGGCGCTGATCGCCCTTCCCCGCGGCGCCGCCGTGACCTCGTACGATTCGTACGGCGTGATCGCCCGCGTCGGCATGGTCGCGTACAGTCTTATGTTCTATCCGATCAAGTTTCTCCTGCCGATCCGTCTGTCCCCGATGTACGAGCTACCGGCCCGGGTGGACCTTGCGAGCTGGCCCTTTCTTCCCGCGCTCCTGGGTGTCGCCGGGGTGACCGCCGCCCTCGTCCTCGGGCGCGCCCGCTGGCCGGGGGGCCTCGCCGCGTGGACATACTCGGCGCTGATGGTGCTGCCGGTCAGCGGTGTGGTGCATGCGGGCAGCCAACTCGTCAACGACCGCTACAGCTATCTCTCCGGCATCGGCTTCGCGGTGCTGGCGGGCGCGGGAGTCCTCGGGGTGTTGCGTCTCCGAGAGCGGGGTCGCGTGTCGACGACGACCGTGTCGGCACTCGCGGGGGGCGCGGCTCTGATCGTCCTGACGCTGGGCCTCGCCGCCTGGACCCAGACGCAGGTCTGGCACGATTCGGAGACGCTCTGGAGATGGGCGGTGGAGATGGACCCGGCCTGCGCGCTCTGTCACGGGAACCTGGGCTCCGCCATCACCAGCACCGAGCTGGGTCTGGCTCGCCTGGACGAAGCCGAGGCCCACCTGCGCCGGGCCATCGAGCTGCGACCCGACAACCCCATCCCCCACTTCAACCTCGGCACCCTCCTGTCGGTCCGGACGCGGTACGGCGAAGCGGAAGCGGCCTTGCGGAAGTATCTTGAGCTCCTGCCGGATTCGCCGAGCGGCCTGGGGCGGCTCGGGCTTCTCTATCTGCTCCAGGGCCGCCTCGAGAATGCGGTGCCGCTCCTGGAGCGCGCCCGGCGCCTGCCACCCGGACCCCCGCCGAACCCTGGCGGGCCGGCTCCCACCCCGCTCGCGAAGGCGATCGGCCTCGTGGAAGACGACCCCGGTGCGCTCATGCTGCTTGGGCGGTCGCTCGTCGAGCAGGGCAAGCCGGGGGACGCGGTCCTCGCCCTGGAGCGCGCCGCCGCCCTCGCTCCCTCGGCGGTACCCGCCCGGTTCTGGCTGGTCCAGGCCTACCGAGGCGCCGGCCGCGACGACCTGGCCCGCGAGCAGCTGGAGGTCCTGCGCCGGCTCGATCCGCGGGCGGCCGCGGGGCTCCCCGTCCGTTGACGGCCCCCCAGAAATCGCTATAATGGCCGCGCTTGAACCCACCCGTTTCCGTCTGGTCAAGGAGGAGGAGCCGATGAGACTCGCACGAGTTCGCCTGGTCATCGCTGTGATCGCCGCCCTGGCGCTGGTGCTGCCGGTGGCCTCCATCGCCGACGCCCAGTCCAAGGGCACCATCAAGATCGCCTCCCAGAGCCCCCTGTCGGGTGGCCAGGCCGTGCTCGGCGAGGGCATCAAGCTCGGGGCCCAGCTCGCGGTCGAGAAGCTGAAGGGCAACCTCGAGAAGATGGGCTACAAGGTCGACTTCGTGCCGTTCGACGACCAGGCCAAGCCGGACGTCGGGGTGGCCAACGCGAAGAACATCATCGCGGACAAGGACATCATGGTGGTCATCGGCCACCTAAACTCGGGCGTGGCGATCCCGTCGTCCGAGGTCTACAAGGAAGTGACGCTGGCCATGATCTCCCCGGCCAATACCAACCCGGTGGTCACCGATCGCAACTACGTCAACGTGAACCGGGTGTGCGGGCGTGACGATGTGCAGGGCGTGGTGGGCTCCGAGTTCGCCCACGGCACCATGAAGGTCAAGAGCGCCTATATCGTGCACGACAAGACGCAGTACGGGCAGAGCATCGCCGAGTTCTTCAAGGCGGACGCCGAGAAGAAGGGAATCAAGGTCCTGGGCTTCGAGGGCACCGAGGAGAAGTCGAACTTCGACCCGCTCCTGACCCCGATCAAGGCCAAGAACCCCGACGTCATCTACTTCGGTGGCATCTACGACCAGGGAGCGCCGTTCTTCAAGCAGGCGCG
>WNFD01003057.1_pt1 | contig 19164 bp, 22 predicted proteins | sample 5400491 | NCBI WGS metagenome assembly WNFD01 (sample SAMN13153343, study PRJNA577476) | soil metagenome | isolation source: 120 cm saprolite under Douglas fir tree site 2 hole 2 replicate 2 | place: USA:California | collected 2015-04-18 | reverse complement strand
GAGATGCCGGGCATGGGCGGCGTTCAACCGGTCGCCATGCGCTTCGAGCGTTGCCCGTGCCGCGTTGAGCGCCTTCGCGGGCCAGCCCAGGTCACGCGAGACGAGCGCGATCTCGGCCTCGGCGACAACACACCTCGCCCGCGCCACGGCCTCCCTCGGACCGAAGGCGCGCGCGGCGCTTCGCAACAGAGCCTTCGCCCGAACGAAATCGCCGAGCCGCGCCATCGCGATGCCGCGCAGCGCGAGCGCAGGCGCGTCGTCGCGCAACGCAACCCGTTTCAGCGCGCCGAGCGGGTCTCCCGCCGCGAGCGCATGCGCGGCTGCCGCGATCAGCGAGTCCATGGCAATCCCGACACACTTGTCACTCTCACCAGTCGAAGTCCGATCCTATTCTATCATGCGACGACAAATCGGCACGTCGTATCGAGAGCACTGTCATGGTTGACTGGACAATCCTTTCCCCAACGTTCCTCACGGCCGTGGTCGAGTGGGCGGGAGCCGTTGTGACTGTGCTGGCCGTCGGCCCGGGCGACGTGACGAAGGACAACTGAGGGGGAGGAGAACGATGACGAAACGCATGATCGCGGCACGAGAATAGTGGCTTCCGGCTCGGCTCGAACTGCTCCATGCGGAGAAGGAATTCGTAGCGACGAGATGGCGCGGCAGCAGCAGGAGCTACCGTGGGTTCGGATCACCTAGCACTACCAATTCGAGACCGACGCGGGGAGTGCTTCGTTCGCGAATCTGTTCCGAGGGCGCTCGCAACTCCTTGTCTATCACTTCATGTTCGGGCCCGACTACACGGCGGGCTGTGCCTCCTGCTCAATGATCGTGGGCGGCTTCAACGGGTTCGCGGTTCGCCTCGCCAACCATGACGTCATGCTCTGGGCGGTCTCGCGGGCGCCGCTCGCCAAGCTGCAGTGATGCAAACCGGCCCTGATAGCTGCGTGGAAGCCCATCGATTTTATCGAGCCCGGCTCGGCGGCCCGTGAGCTATTGAATCTATTATATAGCTCATTTTTTGTGCTATTATGAGCTATAGAAAGGGCTCATATAGCTCATGAGCTGGAACTGGGAAAAAGCGGACTGGCCGAATTTCACATATGATTCAACGGTTTTGGAGCCGCTGGAAAAGCGGTTCCTGCTTCACTCCGGGGAATTCATCGGGGCTTTCAAGCATATCGGGGCCGATGATCAGGATACCCTCAAAATCGAGCTTATCAGCGACGAGGCTGTGAAGACCTCCGAAATCGAGGGCGCGATCCTCAACCGCGACAGCGTTCAATCGTCACTGCGCCATCAGTTTGGGCTGGGAGCAGAAAGGCCGGGCATTCCACCGGCTGAACGCGGGATCGCGGAAATGATGGTCGATCTCTACCGCAATTTCGCAGACCCACTTACCGACAAGACGATATTCGGCTGGCACCGCATGCTGCTGAGCGGCGATCGATCCATCCAGGTCATTGGCGGCTACCGGACGCACACGGATGCCATGCAAGTCGTCTCAGGCCCGATCCATAAACCCACGGTGCATTTCGAGGCTCCGCCGTCCAGCCGCGTGCCGGGCGAGATGAAGCAGTTCATTACATGGTTCAACGATACTGCTCCCGGAGGCAAGACTCCGTTGTCGCCGCTGACGCGCGCCAGCATTGCCCATCTGTACTTCGTGTGCGTTCACCCGTTCGAAGACGGCAACGGCCGCATCGGCCGTGCCCTCGCGGAAAAATCCCTCGCGCAAAATCTTGGTCAACCCAGCCTGATCGCGCTCGCCCATACGATCGAGCGGAAGCGTAAGGACTATTACGCATCACTGGAGCGCAACAACAAAGAGACCGAGATCACAAGCTGGCTCGAATATTTTGCGGATACGGTTCTGGAAGCCCAGAACAACACCATTAGGCGTGTGGATTTCTACGTCGCCAAGGCGAAGTTCTACGAGAAGCATCGCGGCACGCTCAACGAGCGTCAGGAGAAAGTCATCGCCCGGATATTCCGCGAAGGCATCGACGGCTTCCAGGGCGGCTTGAGCGCGGAGAATTATGTCAGCATCACCGGAACGTCCCGTGCGACGGCGACAAGAGATTTGCAGAATCTTGTCGAGAAGGGTGCATTGACCAAGACCGGAGAGCTGCGTCACACCCGGTATCACCTTGGATCGGCTAAGGCGTAGCGAACTGCTGCTGGGTCAAAGCATCTCACATCTGATTTATTGGTGGGCCTTCTTAGATACCTATCGAACTTTATGCTATGCGCCAAATCCGGAAGTTCGTGAAATCTTTGAGCAGTTTAGAAGCGGCAACCCGATCGCATGTAACTGACATCCTTGTTCAATGAACTGAACGCGAAACGCGGGCCCGTCAGCCTCACAACCTAAAGGTACAATTGTAGGATTCCGAGTTGTGCAACCCCAAAAACCCGCAATTGCAAAATCGCCGTCATTTAAGACGCTGCTTCAGTCGCCTATGCTTTTTTCACGAGCGACTAAATTAGCACTGTCGAATCGCTGTACCGGCGCCAAGCCAAAGGCGCGAATCCCCGAACTTACGGCACGGTCGTACGTCGCTGAGTTGGGTCTTCATCCTGAGATAGGAGTTCGGTCTGTTCCTTTGTCCACCACTGACATTTTGCCTCGGCGCCTTTCAGGTCGGGAACGGACGACGCATCCAGATCGGCCAGATATTTGCCGTCGATAGCGATCTCTATCTGGTCGCTTTTGTGCTTCGCTCCCGGGACGTTGGCTGCGAAGTAACAGTATTGAAGAATCGGGACGCCTCCGCGGCCATCGGCGAACTGCCAAGCCGTCATCACTTCACCTGTTTCATGTTCGACGCTTTGAAATCTTGTAACCGCCGTTCGAATCACCGGGATCGATTGACCCGGCGGCGAGCGCTGTTCTCGGGAGAAGTTCGCTGTTTCGACACCCCCCTGGCCAAGGGGGGTGTGCCGCAACCACGACAATCCCCAACAGAACAGCAAGACTCCGAGACCAAGACCCACCGCCGCCGCGCCGATCCCGACGCCATAAGAGAGCGGTCCCGGCCTGAGATACTTGGCGACCACAAGCTGCTCTCTCGTATCCATCACTGCACCTTTTTGTCAGCTGAGATGTTATTGTCATTCGCCGGCTGCTCTTGAACCGGACGGGTTTGACCGTTCCACCAAAGCGCGTTGATGTATCTGACAAGGCCGCTTCCCCAATGGGGAATAAGGACGATCCTATCGACATACCGAACGACCTGCTCAACGACTACCTCTTTGCCGTCGCGGAAAATGTACTCCTTGCCATCCTTGAAGACTGGTACCTCCCGGATGACGGCCTTCCGCTTGCGGGCAAGATAAGCGCGCCGCGCCCGTGCCACCTTCGCGATCTGCACGCCAAAAGACGCGGTTGATCCGGGTACAACCGCGCGTGCGTAATGGACAAACGCCGCCGCGCTGCCGGTTAGCGCAATAGCCACAGCGCTTACTGTTGCGAACCACCATCGCGCAATAGCGAACTGCTCTTGCGTGAGTTGACTCGTTCGAAACCAACTCGCCGCAACGCGATAAACGGGGTTGTTGTCGGCTACCCGCCGCAATTCCTCGCGGGCCGCATTCACGGCGGCTTTCGCGGCGACTTTTCTCTGCGCAAGCATTGCAGCGCTATGCGCGTCGCTCTTCACTAATTCGTCAATCTCGGCCTGAAGGCCAGCCTTCTCCTGCGCTTCGTTAGCCTTCATTCTGTTGAGTTGCGCAATTTCGGCTTCGTAACGCTTGTCCTCGAGCTCCGATCGCGGCCTGATGCAAGGCCCCTGAACGAACCTGCACTGCTGGCCGATATGCACCAGATTTTGTCCGTGGGCTTCGCTCGCTGCCTTCACCTGACTTGCCAACGCGGCAATACTCGCTTCCCTTGCCGTTACGCCAATGCGCAATTCATCGCGCTTTCGAGCGCTCGCCGATTGGTCATCCTCGGTTTCCAGTGCAAGTTGGTTGGCTTCCGCCCGAGCGACCGCGGATGCCGCCGTCATGACTTCGCTCAGACGCATGCTGAACAGGCGCTCGAAGCCTACCGTCCAATTCTCGATGGCGAGATAGCTGAGGGCTAAAATCGCCAACAAGCACAGACATCGGATGACTTTCCCGCGACGATAGAATGCCGACGCGATCGGAACGCGACCGAGCTCGGCGACGGCCAAAACCACCATGGGAGTCGCGCCCACATAGCCCCAAATCGTCTCCGGGACTTTGTCGCCGAATGTGGTATAGCCGGCGTTGAGGACCCCGCAGCCAACGCCGACGATTTCCATCACCCAGGCATAAATAATGAGAAGGGGAAGTTGGTGATCGCCGCTCGATCGCCGCTTTTTGGCGGTGGCCGGCTCATTACCATTCGCCGCCTGGGTCGGCCCCGTTGGCGGTCTGCCCGAAGATGGATAGGTATTGGTCTCTTTGTTCAACATGACGCCTCTCCTCCAGGCTAAAACCCGGTTTCCGCTTGACCCGCGGGGAGGGCGTGGCTAAATCGCCATTGCGAAGTCGGCCTCCCTTTGCAGGCCGGTTTGCTTAAGGCGGCGGCGAGGTTCCAGCTCGTCGTCGCCATCTCTCACAAAAAGTGGCGTGAAAACCTTCTTAGCTGACGACGCTAAGAGGGATAGTCAGCCACATTGTCATGTTAACCATAAATTTCATTTCGTCTACCATTTTGATTATTGTCAGCTGTCATTTTGACGACATGTCGGCATTTTATGCAGCTATGTCCGGCAAATTGTTGGGCGCGCTCAAAAAATCGAAACGAGGTCGAAGCCTGCTTCCAGCTCCGGCGGCTTCCGGCGAGTTGACCTGGGACCGCCCTTGCCGTTTCGGGAGACTTCACCGACGGTCCGGATGGAGGCTAGCTAGACGCGCCTCCATCTGCGCGCCTTAGACGAAAAGTTCGACAAGATTCTTTTCTTAGCTCTGCAACGCGCCACGACGGCGTGCCCCCAGTTCCCACTACCGCTCAAGCATACACATTGTTCGAGTCAGCGTATCGACAGGAGACTTCAGGTCGAGAGCTGAGAACGACGACTGCCGCTACGCCGCCAAATCCAAAGGACCGTTTTCGGGAGAAGCCACAACTTGATCTCTCTCCGTTGTCTCGGAGGTTTTGCCCGATCGGCCTGAACAAGAAGTTCTATTGTTCGTAGAGTTCGTACTCTAGCCGGCGCAAACTTTCTCTTGAATCGATCCAAGCTCGCCGTTTCCGAGCCGCCTACACATATATATCGGTACTGGTCTTTCACGTGCTCCGCAGTGCAGCGGTACAAATATTCAGATAATCCCGGTTCGTACGAAGACGTCATTGACGCAAAAGACGGCGCCGTGTCCCATTTGCTTGGCGTCTCCCAAAGGCTAAACGCGATATAGTCGTTCTCTCTTTTAAGGAATATTCCGTCAATGTCTGATTCCAGCGTCTTACTTGCACGTACCAGTGCCCGATAAGGAGCCTTTAGAACGGCCGTCAGCTCAGATTCTGTGATATTTTCGCGAGATAAGATACCACCTTTCACTTTCGTGCGAATCCAATTCGCATTGACCTTCGCAATAGCTCTACAAAATTCGCGGGGACGCATATCTCTTGCTAGAACTACGTTGATTCCCTGCTCGCGAAATTTATTGATCTTGTTTCTGTATTTGCTGAACTGTGCGCCTCGAGGACTCAGAAGGCTTTCGACGCACAGGTCATAGGAAGGATAGATCCAATCCAGTAATTTTTCTTCGAAGCGTTTTAGTCCCAAGCTGGCGCAGTCCTCATGCTTCAGAACTTGGTTTGCAATCTCTTCTTCGATCCGAGCCAGCAAAACCTTGTCGTATCTAGCGAGGAATTTACGAAACCGACTTAGATGTCTTACGCGGTCTATAAGTTGCGAGTACGTGGTGACAAAAGGAAAAAATACAAGCAGGGCACTGCGCAAGTTCGGATGTGGCACCAGGATCAGATAACGATCTTCACCCTCTACGGTATACTTTACTGTCCACCCCTTACCGCGTCCGGTGAAATCATAATAGGTAGGCGACCGACAATAAGCATCTTGGGTATCACTGGCTGAAAGGATTGAGCGTAGATTGGAGAAATCGCTGATCTCGTCTGGTACGTCATCACCCGAGTCGTCAGGCGCGTCATCAAGCGTCGTCCTCTCGGACGAGGCGCCACCGTCCTTGGCTAGTCGCATTATTCGATGCCCCCATGCGATTCCCACAGTAGATTGAACATCGAACGCAAAGCCGCGGCAATCGGCTCGCTTTCGATCGTGATGACAAATTCCTTTGGATGCCAATGGATGATGGCAACCCGATCGCCAAAGATGTGCACAGTATTTTGCGAAGGATCGAGCTTAGCGAGCCGTCGGTAAGAGGTGTAGGGCGCGATGAAAGTGCTCGCCTCCGGCCCACAGAGAATTTTTTCTTGCAGCCCGGCTTCCTTCAGCCGCTGCAGATGTGCCGTAAGGAAGTCATCGCCCACCGACTTCTGAGTGTCCTCTTCCGCTCTCAACCCGAAGATTAGGATCTCGTTTGAGCCGCCTTTCAGCTTGTGCCGGTGGGTAACAAGGTAGATGCTGTCAAGCAATCTACGATTCGCAAACGGCGCGTCATCCTCCCAAATGACCGTATGACGTATCCGAACGCCCTCTTGCGAAACGAATTCTACGCGATTCTCTTCAAGAGCCGCGCATATGCTGTCCATGACTTCACGACTGGGATTGCCTTTGCCTTTCTCAATGTCTGCAATATGGCTACGGGAAAGGACTGGCCTTGTCGCCTTTGCAAGATCATCTTGCGACCATCCGACAAGGGCGCGCGCGGCGCGGATTTGGCGCGGGGTGATGGGAGAAGCCGACAAGCCGATTCGTCCGGATTAGAGCGGGCCACTATTTTAGCGTGCGCTGGGCTACAAAGTGTAGGTTCCGTAGCATTTTTAGGTCTGTCAGGCAACAATTGGCGCGGTCAGGCAGGCGATCACTTTCGATTAGTGTTTGTTACGAACTGGCTCTGGGACGGGGAGCACCGGGCCTAGGTCGTCCAGAAACAGTCAGTCTTTCCGGCTCAGATGATTGGCGAGCCGCCGCTGTCGTCCGTTGACGGTCCTGCGCTCGAGGCGGTTAACGAGGTCGACACCGTTGTAGAGACGGTCAATGGCGCTGGGGTAAATGCAGCTTCTAGCGACGCGGGATGTCCTCCATCTCATGGCGCTGCCGCGCCTCGGCATCTCGCGGCGCCTCCGCGCCGTTTGCTTAGGGGCTCCGCCCCATCGGCGCGCCGCAAGGGCCTTCCGTCCATAACGCAACAAAACTTCCGGACGCCAAACACTGGCTCGCGACGCTGTGTGGATCGGACCCCAACCGGAACCCCGTCTGCGGCTCCGCTATCCCGCTGGCTTTGTTGGTGTTTCTCAAAATCCGGTGGGGTCCCGATCGGCGCCGATTGGACCCTACCACTCTCCGCATTTTGAGATGAAAACCTGCATGATAGTTCGATTCCGACCGGGGTCCCAAGTTGGAAGCCGATTCACAGTCTGATCTTGCTATCGGCGTGACTCTGCGCGCACTTCATTTCGTAGTTGCGCAATGGATGCCCGCTCTAGGCTCGACCGTAACTTCTCCCCCTGCGGCTAGGTGTTGTCCGACAGCTCTTCTGGAAAATCGAGTTCGCTCCATTCTTCGAGGAGCTCCTTATAGTAATTTACTTCGCGGATGGAGAGCGATTTCCAGACGTAGTCACCGTACGGCTGGGAGCTTGCCCTATACAACTGTTCATACCCTTCATCGATTTGATCCAAAGGTATGTCTGTCAGCCGTTCTATTTTTAGACCGGAATCACCGTGGGCCAATAACATCACATGATCGATGCGCTTCCATTGGTGGGTTGTATTTTTGGTTGCACGAGTTCTGAGTACTATTGCTTTTCCCAAATTGCCGCTTCGCTTCGAATGCGTGTTTATTGTTTCGACGAATCTGAGGAGAGACCGCTCGTTTTCACAGATAGCTGGTACTACATAAATGTAGTCAATACCTCTATTAATGTTGCCCCTAACCAACGCCTGCACTTCTTTCCGTTGGGTGTCATTGTGGGCATCAACGGTGAGCACGAATATGGCATTCGACTGCGTGTATTGCTCGGTGAAATCGATGCGCTCTTTAAGATGCAGCCAGCCAGGCGTAACTAGAACACGCGGAGCACTCAGAACTTTATGCAACGTGAGCTGCCAGATGGAATCAACTGGAAAGTTTGGTAGTGGTGGGCCCGGCAGGACTCGAACCTGCAACCAGCTATGAGCGGGAGGATAAAGCTCAGTTTCCTTGATTCTATTGTGTTCTCATCAGGGGTCGAGCGTGTTCGTTCAGTTTTTGGCGCGATCGTTTCTGGGACGAAACTGGCGCGCTATGCGGCGCAGAGGCCGTTGAAATGAGAACCGGCAACACTCCCCTTGCAATGTTTAGTAAATCGTGATCGACTAAACAAATCGAGCTTCACCGGATCGTTAGAATCCGGGTGAGCGCGAGGAAACGTCAGTTCAGTCATTCAGCCCGTCAAGGACTGTGTCGCTCTGCTCGAAGCATTCGAGCGGGTAGGAAAGCCGCGCCATGTCGATGGCAGGCTCCACTGGGAGGGAACGTGTAATGAACCACACTATGAAGGCGCTTCTGGTTTCGTGCGGGGCTCTTGTTTCCGCGCTCGGCGTCGGAGCGGGGACTACACCCGCGCAGGCACAGGGCAAGACGATCACACTGTGCTGGGCGGCGTGGGATCCCGCCAACGCCCTGGTCGAACTGTCGAAGGACTTCACCGCCAAGACCGGGGTCGGCATGAAGTTCGAATTCGTGCCCTGGACCAACTACGCCGATCGCTTCCTCAACGAACTCAATTCGCACGGGTCGTTGTGCGATCTCATTATCGGCGATTCGCAGTGGATCGGTGGCGCCGCCGAGAACGGCCAGTACGTCAAGCTCAATGATTTCTTCAAGAAGGAAGGGATCAGCATGGACGACTATATGCCGGCGACCGTGGTCGGCTATTCCGAGTGGCCAAAGAACACACCGAATTATTGGGCGCTGCCGGCCATGGGCGATGCGGTGGGCTGGACCTATCGCAAGGACTGGTTCGCGCGGCCCGACGTGCAGAAGGATTTCAAGGCCAAGTATGGCCGCGATCTCACCGTGCCGAAGACGCTCGACGAACTCCACGATATCGCGCAGTTCTTCCAGGGACGCGAGATCGACGGCAAGAAGGTCTATGGCGCGTCGATCTATACCGAGCGAGGCTCGGAAGGCATCACCATGGGCGTTTCGAACTATCTCTATGACTATGGCTTCAAATACCAGGATCCCAACAAGCCGTACGCCATGGACGGCTTCGTGAACTCGCCGGCGGCCGTCAAGGGGCTCGACGCCTACAAGGAGCTCTATAAGTGCTGCACGCCTCCCGGCGCATCCAACTCCTATATGTCCGAGGGGCTCGATGCGTTCAAATCGGGTCAGGTCGCGCTGCAGATGAACTTCTTCGCGTTCTTCCCGGGGCTCTACAAGGACCCGAATGTCGGCGGCGACAAGATCGGGTTCTTCTCCAATCCGGCCGCGACCACCCAGGCGACGCAGCTCGGCGGGCAGGGCATCTCCGTCGTGTCCTATTCCAAGAACCAGAACGAAGCGCTGCAATACATCAAGTGGTTCTCCGGCGCCGATGTGCAGAAGAAGTGGTGGGCGCTGGGCGGCTATTCCTGCGCCAAGTCCGTGCTGAACGACCCGAGTTTTCCGGGCAGCGCGCCGTTCGCCGGGGAGTTTCTGAAGTCCATGGGAATGGTTGTCGACTTCTGGGCCGAGCCCTCCTATGCGCAACTGCTGCAGGCCGAACAGAAGCGCATTCATGACTATGTCGTGGCCGACAAGGGGACGGCGAAAGAGGCGCTCGACGGTCTGGTGAAGGACTGGCAGGCGATCTTCAAGGAAGAAGGCAAGAAGTTCTAGACGCGATCGCCCGGAGCATGGTCGTCCACGCTCCGGGCACCTTCTTTATGGACGGTGCCGCGGCTGTGTCGCAACGGCCGCTCTCCGCCGGGACACAGGATCAACCGACGCCATGCACGACGTGAGCGCCTCATCGCAGATCGGATACCCGGCTGTCGCCGCGCAGACGAGCGTGAGGCGGCGGCTCCGCGGGCTGTCGGACAGGGCTCTGGCCTGGCTCTTCATCACGCCCACGATCGTGCTGCTGCTGGCGATCAACATCTTTCCCCTGATCTGGACGATCTATCTGTCGTTTACCAGCTACCGCGCCAACCGGGCGAATGTCCCGACGAGATGGCTCGGGATCGATTGGTACCAGTCGATCCTGACCGATCCGGACATCTGGGCGGCGATGCAGGTGACGGCGCATTTCGTCATCTGGACCGTGATCATCGAGACCGTGCTCGGCTTTGGCCTCGCCTTCCTGATCGACAAGAAATTCCGCGGCCACGGGATCTGGACCACGATCATTCTGCTGCCGATGATGCTTTCTCCGGCCGTGGTCGGCAATTTCTGGACGTTTCTCTACCAGCCGCAGATAGGATTGTTCAATTACGTGATCGCTTTCTTCACGGGCCGTGCTGCTTCGTCGTTCCAGATGCTCGGCGACGTGACGCTCAGTCCGTGGGCCATCATTATCGTCGATGCCTGGATGTGGACGCCCTATGTGATGCTGATTTGCCTGGCCGGTCTGCGCTCGATTCCAGACTATATCTACGAGGCGGCGGAGGTGGATCGCGCATCGAAATGGCGGCAGTTCTGGTCGATCACGTTGCCGATGGCGCTGCCGTTCATCATGCTCGCGGTGCTGTTCCGCGGCATCGAGAACTTCAAGATGTTCGACATGGTCAACCTGCTCACCGGGGGTGGACCGGGATCGACCACCGAAGTCGCCTCGATCACGCTCAAGCGCGCGGCGTTCGAGAGTTGGCGGACCGGCTATTCCTCGGCCTTCGCGATCATTCTGTTCGTGACGGTGTTCGGCCTCGCCAACATCTACGTCAAGGCATTGAACCGGGTGAAAAGCCGATGAGCCTCGCCAATACAGCGCATTCAGTTGTCGAACCTTCGGCGGGCACGCGGCGTTTCGCGGGCTCGCTCGTGGTGCTCTATGCCATCATCACGATGGTTCCGTTGGTTTGGATCGTGCTCACCTCGTTCAAGTCGCCGGACGATGCGATCTCCTATCCGCCCAAAATCCTCTTCGAGCCGTCCCTCGAAGGTTATTGCAATCTCTTCACGACGCGCTCGCGCCAAACGCCGGAATTCATCCAGACGCTGGGACCGCCGCAAGGGGTGTGCGACCGCATCGCGCGGGGCCGCAACATGGTGGTCGCGGGGCCATCGAACTATATGCCGCGCTTCGTCAATTCGCTCATTATCGCCTTCGGCTCGACGGTGCTCGCCGTCGCCCTCGGCACGTTGTCGGCCTACGGCTTCTCGAGGTTCCGCATACCCCTGAAGGACGACCTGCTGTTCTTCATTCTGTCGACCAGAATGATGCCGCCGATCGCCGTCGCGATCCCGATCTACCTGATGTACCGCACCGTCGGGCTGTCCGATACCCGATTAGGGATGATCCTGCTCTATACGTCGGTCAACGTCTCGCTCGCGGTATGGCTGCTTAAGGGTTTCATCGACGAAATCCCGCGCGAGTATGAAGAGGCTGCGATGATCGACGGATACACGCGCTTCCAGGCGTTCGTGAAGGTGGTGCTGCCGCAGGCGACGACCGGGATCGCGGCGACGGCGATCTTCTGTCTCATTTTCGCCTGGAACGAGTACGCCTTCGCGGTGCTGCTGACGTCCGGCAGCGCGCAGACGGCACCGCCTTTCATTCCGATCATTATCGGCGAGGGCGGGCAGGACTGGCCCGCAGTGGCCGCCGGCACGACGTTGTTCTTGGTGCCGATCGTCGTGTTCACGGTGCTCTTGCGCAGGCATCTGCTGCGCGGCATCACCTTTGGAGCCGTCCGCAAATGAGTCTCGATGCGAACTCGCCCATGCCGCGTCGCGGCTTCGCGGATAAGCTTCTTCGGCGCGGTCCGCTTGAGGTCATCGCGACATTGATCATCGCGGTCGGTGTCATCATGCTGATGCAGCCATTTTTCCTGACGCTCTATTCCTGGTCTTTCGCGACCACTCTGTTCGGCACGGTGTTGTTCACCGTCGTCTCGAAGGTGAGGGAGTAGGGCGCGATGGCACAGATCAGGGTTGAAGCACTCGACAAATCCTTTGACACGTTTCGTGCGGTCAAGGCCGCTAGCTTCATCGTGGAAGATGGCCAGTTTTTGTGCCTGCTTGGACCGTCCGGCTGTGGCAAGACAACGACGTTGCGTATGATCGCGGGACTGGAATTGCCCACAGCCGGGACTATTCGGCTCGGCGGCGAAGACGTGACGATGAAGCGTGCCTCGGCGCGCGATATCGCTTTCGTGTTCCAGCTCTTTGCGCTCTATCCACACATGAATGTGCGGCACAATATCGGTTTTCCGCTGAAGTGCGAGGGCATCGGCGCGGTTGAGCGCGACCGGCGGGTCATCGAGGTCGCGCGTATCCTGCGCATTTCCCATCTCCTCGACCGGTCCGTGTCGGGGCTTGCCGGCGGCGACCGCCAGCGCGTCGCACTCGGGCGCGCGATCGTGCGCAAACCGAAATGTTTCCTGATGGACGAGCCTCTGGGTGCGCTCGATACCGAAATGCGCGAGGAGATGATCGGTGAATTGCGTGCGCTGCATGACCGGCTCGGTGCCACCACGGTCTATGTCACGCATGATCAGCTCGAAGCCATGGCGATGGCCGACATGATCGCCGTGATGAACAATGGCGTCGTCGAGCAGGTCGCGAGCCCTCGCGATATTTACGACCGGCCGGCTTCGCTTTTCGTCGCCGACTTCATCGGTTCCCCGCCGATGAACTTCCTGCCATTTCGCGGCAGCCTGGAAACTGGCGCCGACGCGATCCGGCTCGGCGAACGCGAAGTCGCAATTCCCGCTGCACGCGAGGCACTGGCGGAAAGCGATCTCGTCCTCGGAGTCAGGCCCGAGCACGTGCGCTTCACCGATCGCGGCATGGTGCGGGGAGAGGTCTACGGCGTGGAATATCTCGGCACGACGCAAATTGTGACCGTGACGACGCGCTATGGCGCGCTCAAGGCGCGCTCGCCGGCCAGCATGCCCTTTCGGACTGGTGAAAGTGTGGGGCTCGACTTTCGGCCTGACACGCTCTCGATCTTCGACAGGGAGTCCGGCCGAGCGATCCGCACCGCGCTGCATGAAGGAGGCGCGCATGGCTGAGGTCGAAATCAGGGCCGTCTCCAAGACATTCAACTCCAAGACATTCAACAAGACGCGGGCGGTCAACGATCTATCTTTGATCATTCGGGACGGCGAGTTGGTCGCGTTGCTCGGGCCGACAGGCGCCGGCAAGACCACGACTTTGCGCCTCGTCGCCGGACTGGAGATGCCGGACAAGGGTTCGATCCGGATCGGCGGACGCGACGTGATGGGCGAGGCGCCGGCCGATCGCGATGTGGCTTTCGTGTTTCAGCAATATTCGCTTTATCCGCATCTGACGGTGTTCGAGAACATGGCCTTTGCGCTTCGTGCGCCGATCCGCCGTGTACCGGAGGCCATTATCCGGACGAAGGTGGAGGAGGTGGCGCGCCTTCTCCATATCGAAAGCAAGCTGCAAAACAAGGCAACGCAGCTGTCGGGGGGGCAGATGCAGCGCGTCGCGATCGGCCGTGCTTTGGTGCGCGCGCCCTCGATCTATCTCATGGACGAACCGCTCTCCTCGCTGGACGCCAAGCTGCGCGGCGAAATGCGCCTTGAGCTCAAGCGGATCCAGACCGATCTCGGCGCCACGATCCTCTATGTCACCCACGATCAAACGGAAGCGATGACGATGGCATCGCGGATCGGCGTGATCGAGGCTGGACGGCTGATACAGATCGGTACGCCGCGGGAAATCTACGAGAACCCGATCAACGCCTACGTTGCCGCGCGGCTCGGGCAGCCGACAATCAACCTCCTGCCGGCGGCTCTCTTTGCCGGTACCCCGCGCGGCGCGAAAACCGTGGGCGCGCGCACCGAGCATCTGACGATCGCCCAGGGCGGCGGCGGCGTGCCGGCAACCGTCACGCGGATCGAACATCTCGGTGACCAGAGCCATCTCCACCTCGACGTCGGCGGCCAACCGGTCGTGACGTTGTCGGACCCCGAGGCAAATCTCGGCGCCGGGGACGTCGTGTCGCTCAGTCTCAACAACGCGCTGTACTTCGATGCGGACGGTGGAAGGATCGCGGCATGATGCTCGATCGGGCAGCCAGGGAAAAGCTGGTACGGGGGCTGGCGAACGTGGTGATCGAGCACGCCGACGAATTGACCAGCCTCGACCAGGCGATCGGTGACGGCGATCACGGGTTGAACATGAAGCGGGGTTTTGAGGCTGTGCTCGCGACGTTGCCTGGCCTTGCGGATAAGGCGCTGCCCGAGATGCTGAAGGCGATCGGCATGACGCTGGTGATGAAAGTCGGCGGCGCATCCGGGCCGCTGGTCGGCACCTTCTTCATGGAACTCGGCAAGGCGCTTCCGGAGCAGCCGGCACGTGCCGATCTCGTTGCGGCTACGGATAAGGCGATCGATGCCGTCAAGGCACGCGGCCGCTCGGACGCAGGACAGAAGACCTTGCTGGATGTCCTCGTGCCGGTGCAGACCATGCTTGCAGGGGGCGGCGACGCCAAGGCGATCGCGGCGGAGGCGGCGCGTGCAGCCGATCGCACCATACCCATGCTGGCAATCCGCGGCCGTGCATCCTTCCTCGGTGAGCGCTCTATCGGTCATATGGACCCGGGATCACGCTCGGTGTCCCTTTTGATCGGGGCGGCGGTCGCGACACTCGAACTTGAGGCAAATTCATGAGCAATACAAATTCCGGCAATGTCGGAATCGTCATCGTTTCACATTCCCACAAGATAGCAGAAGGCGCAGCCGATATGGTGCGCCAGATGGTGGGCGATGCCGTGCCGCTCGCCTGGACAGGTGGCGACATCGATGGAGGGCTCGGCACGAATGTTGCTGGAATCCTCGAAGCGATCGAGACGGCATGGTCGCCGGCTGGCGTGGCCATCCTGGTTGATCTTGGCGGGGCGGAGACAAACTCCGAGATGGCGGTGGAGATGCTGCGTGAGGATCGGCGCGCGCGGGTCGTCGTTTGCAATGCCCCGGTCGTCGAGGGAGCCGTCATCGCGGCGACCGAGTCGTCTGGGGGCTCGCCGCTTGCCGCCGTCAAGCGTAGCGCGGAGGAATTTTATGCATGATGCAAACGCCAGCCGGGCGGCTGAAAAGTATGTGCCGCTGACTGGGGCGGCAGTTCTCGTCAATGCCGTCGGTCTTCATGCCAGGCCCTCGGTCAAGCTCACGCAGTGTGCGAAGCGCTTCGCCGCGAAGATAGAACTGGCCCTCGCCGCGGACGGACCTTGGACGGATGCCAAAAGTCCCGTGAAGGTGATGCGTGTGAAGGCGCCGCACGGCGCAACGCTGTATTTCCGCGTGACCGGCCCGGACGGCGAGGCGGCACTCGCTGCCATGCTGGAGCTCGTTAACGATGGTTTTGGTGAGGTCTGACGCGGTGGCGGAAATCCGTCTCACAGGTCGTGCCGCTTCATCGGGCCTCGCCATCGGGCCGGTCATCGTGTTGACCTCCGGCGGTGCGAGACGGACGACGGTCGGCGACCCTTCGCAGGAGGCCGCCGCGCTGGAGGCGGCGATCGAAGCCGCGACAGCCGAGATCGTCGGACTGATGGAAACGGTTCAGGGTGAGGTGGCGGACATTCTGGAATTCCAGGTCGCGTTGCTGGAGGACGATGCGCTGGCGGAGGCCGCATACAATGCCATTGCGGGGGGTGTTGCGGCCGACCAAGCCTGGCGCTCGGCACTCGACGCGGAGATTGCGGGCTACCGCGCCGCCGAAGATGAATATTTCCGTGCTCGTGCCGCGGATCTCGTCGACATCCGCGATCGCGTACTCGCGCAACTGAGCGGGGAAGATACGATCGCGAAGATTTCCGGTGGTTCGATCGTTGCCGGTGAGGACATCACGCCCTCGGCCTTTCTTGCCGCCGACTGGACCCGTGGGGGCGCCATCGCGTTGGCCGCAGGCTCACCTTCTTCCCATGTCGCGATGTTGGCGCGTGCGCGCGGGGCCCCCATGGTCGTCGGGCTCGGCCCGTTGTCGTGGAATGGGCGGCCGCCGGCGTTGGCACTGGTCGATGGCGATGCCGGCATGGTCATCTTCGATCCCGAACCTGAGACGCGCCGCTTGTTCGAGTCCCGGATGGCGGCTGCGAATGCTGCGCGAGCGGCCGCCGACGCTGGCCGCTTGGGGCCGGCGTGCACGGCCGACGGCCGGCGGATCGCGATTCTTCTCAACATTGCCGCACCTGAAGACCTGGTGGGCCTCGATCCCGCAATCTGCGACGGCATCGGCCTTGTGCGCACGGAATTCCTGTTCGAGGCGTCGCCGGACGAGGACACTCAATATGCCGTCTATCGGCGCATTCTCGAATGGGCCAAAGGAAGGCCGGTGACTTTCCGCACCCTCGATGCCGGTGGCGACAAGCCGATCCCCGGTTTGACAGTCGATGGCGAGATCCCTTTCTTGGCCTTCGCGGTATCCGCCTCTCGCTCGCGCGGCCGGATGTGTTCCGTGTGCAACTGCGCGCATTGTTGCGGGCAGCGGCGCATGGCGCACTGAAAGTGATGTTGCCGATGATAGCCGTGCCCTCGGAACTCGACCGTGCGGGCGTCATGCTTGATGCTGAGTTCGCGGCCCTCAGCGCGGAAGGGGTCGCCTGCGCCCGCCCGCCGCTCGGGATCATGGTGGAGGTACCGGCCGCCGCGCTCCGCGCCGAGGATTTCGGAGCTGCGTTCTACTCCATCGGCTCGAACGACCTGACCCAGTATACGATGGCCGCGGCGCGCGACGTCGGCGCGGTTGCCGACCTCAACGATACCGGCGATCCTGCGGTGCTGTCGCTCATCGCCCGGACGGTCGAGGCCGGACGTCGCCGAGGCGTCGAGGTCTCGCTCTGTGGCGACGCGGCGGCGGATACGCGCCTCACGTCGGCGCTGCTCGCGACCGGGCTGACCACTCTCTCGGTGGCGCCGGTTGCCGTTGCCCGCCTCAAGGCTGCGATCGCGATGGTGAAACCATGACGAGCGGCGCAGAGACGCGCGAGCCCGGCGACCGCAATGTCGCAGACTATAAGGTCATCCTGCGCCGGGTGCTCGACAACCGGCCGTCGGGAACCAGGCTGAAACTTGCAGCGGCGCTGGGCAAGAACCGCTCCTTCGTGACTCAGATCACCAATCCGGCGTATCTGGTGCCGATCCCGGCCAAGCATGTCGCGATCATCTTCGAAGTTTGCCATCTGTCCGCCGCGGAGCGTGCGGCCTTCCTCGAAGCCTATGGGCGAGCGCATCCCGGCCGACTGCGCGCGCCCCACCGCGAAGCGCGCACGCGCACGATCATCGTGACGGTGCCCGACCTCGGTGACGACAAGAAAAACCGTGCGCTCGATGAGCTTGTCGTCGATTTTGCCGCACGGCTCGCACGTTATGCCGAGAGCGTGGGCTGACGGATTTATCCGGACTGCGAAGTCAACATTCGGGAGGACGTTATGAAAAAGCTGATCAACAGCGCCGAGACGGTACTTGAAGAAAGTCTGGATGGCTTCGCAGCCGCCCATGCGGATATCCTTGTCCTTGGAGCAGACCGCAAGTTCGTGCGCCGCCGGAACTTGAAGGCCAACAAGGTCGCCCTGATTTCCGGTGGTGGTTCTGGACATGAGCCGCTGCATGCGGGCTTTGTCGGTCTTGGGATGCTCGATGCCGCTTGTCCTGGCCAGGTCTTCACCTCGCCAACACCTGACCAGATGATCGAGGCCGCTGAGGCCGTCGACACGGGCGCCGGCGTGCTTTTCATCGTCAAGAATTACGAGGGCGATGTGATGAATTTCAATATGGCTGCCGAGATGGCCGGACGGGAAGCCTCCAGTGTTTTGACGAACGACGACGTGGCGGTCGAGATGTCGACCTACACGACCGGTCGTCGCGGTGTCGCGGGTACGCTGGTCGTGGAAAAGATGCTCGGCGCCGCGGCCGAGACCGGAATGCCGCTTGCCGCTCTCAAGGCGCTCGGCGATGACGTCAACCGGCGTACCCGTTCGATGGGAGTGGCGCTCACGCCCTGTACCGTGCCGGCGGCGGGACGGCCCAATTTCACGTTGGCCGAGAATGAAATGGAAATGGGCGTCGGCATTCACGGCGAGCCCGGCCGGCGCCGGGTGCCGCTGGCTCCCGCCGATGCAATCGCCGCCGAATTGCTCGACGCGATCCTGAAGGATCTTGCGCCGGGCAGGGGCAGTGAAGTGCTGCTTCTGATCAACGGTTTCGGCGCAACGCCTCTGATCGAACTCTATTTGATGGTCAACAGCGCAAAGCGCATTCTTGACAGCGCCGGGATCACAGCGACGCGCTTCTTGACTGGTTCCTACGTCACGTCCCTCGACATGGCCGGCGTCTCGGTCACCTTGTCGGTCCTCGATAGCCAGGCGAAGACGCTGTGGGATGCTCCAGTGCACACCGCGGCGCTGCGTTGGGGCGCCTGATCCTTTGGTGGTGGCGTCGCTCCTGACCTTGAATACCAGCCGTCCGGCTATGATCGAAAGATCAGGTCAAGCAAGAGCGGCTTGACGTCGGTCGCCGCCAATTTCGTTTTACCGAGCGGCTCACTCGAAATCACGAGTGGGCCGTCCTCGGTTTTGTCGGTGAGGCGGCCATGCGATCCCCGTACCAGCGACGCGTCGAGCGGAATGACATCCATCAGGGTGCGGAATCCCAGCTTGCGCATGAGCAGGCGCTTGCCGATCGCGAGCTTCGGTGACGAGATGCCGGGATCGACGAAAAGCTCGACTGGATCGTATCCGGGCTTGCGGTGAATTTCGACCGTGCGGGCAAAGTCCGGCGAACGGTCATTGTCGTTCCAATAATAGTAAGTGAACCACGACTGAGAGTCGGCGATCGCGACGAGTTCACCGGATCGTCGATGATCGAGATGGATAAGGGATTTGTCCGTTTCG
>WNFD01003156.1_pt1 | contig 19173 bp, 16 predicted proteins | sample 5400491 | NCBI WGS metagenome assembly WNFD01 (sample SAMN13153343, study PRJNA577476) | soil metagenome | isolation source: 120 cm saprolite under Douglas fir tree site 2 hole 2 replicate 2 | place: USA:California | collected 2015-04-18 | reverse complement strand
GAGCGGGCGTTCTGGCTGTTCGCGACCGGTCACCGTCTGGGCGACCTGCGTCGCCTCGCGCGGCCACCATACAACCGGGCGGTCAACACGATCTATCCGATCGGGGCGTATGTCCATGCGAGCACGGTGTACGGCAATAACACCGAGCTGCCGGTGCCGTTTGACGAGCGGAACAACCCTAACTACACGGGCTGCGACTACACCACGCCGTAACGCGTTCTCGCATCGTACGTAGAAAACGGGGGAGCCGGAGTTCGACTCCCCCGTTTTCTTGTTCGACGCCCTCAACTACCCCACGCTCAGGCCGGCGAGGTCTTGGTCCAGATCCGGATTACACCCTTGGTGGCACCCGTGCCGTAGAAGGTCGTCGCGTCGATCCCTGTCAGCACTTCGATCTCGAAGACGTCCGACGCCGGCATGCTGCCGAGCACCGTGAAATCGCCAATCTCGACGCCATCGACGAGGATCATCGGCTGATCGTTCAGCACAATGCTCGAGCGCCCGCGGTGATCGACGCGCGCGGGCCGGCCCCTGCTGTTGTCGCGAAACGCGTAGAACGGCACCGTGCGCTGCAGGGCATCCCAGGCCGTTCGCGCACCGGAGCGCTCGATGGCCTGCTGCGTGACGATGCGCCGCCCGTCGGGCGTGAGCCGTATGTCGTCCTGTGCTGCCTGATTGGCGTGGCTGCATGCCGCGAGCAGCATCGCGAGCGCGACCGGTGTGAACCACGACCACTGGCGGGGCATCGGCGGAGGGACCTCGGCGGTCCTGGGATCTTTGCATCTTACCGCGCGGCCCGTGGCCGTCAAGCGCGGCGCAGAACTGGGGTGAAGCAACCCGCCCTCCGATCACGTAAGATTCAGGCGCCCTATGAGTTCCCCCGTGCTCTCCTGGCTGCTCCTACTGCAGCAGCTCACCCTCCCCCCGCCACGCGGCTTCGTCAACGACTTCGCGGGGGTCCTCGACCCCATCAGCGTCGCCCACATGACAGCCGTCATCACCGAGATCCGCGCCAGGACACGGGGCGACATGGCCGTCGTGACGCTCGCGGATATCGGAGAGCGCCCCGCGAGCGACGTGGCTCTCCAGATCGGCCGCCAATGGGGAGTCGGGGCGCGTGGCGCGGCGGGCGACCCGGCCAAGAACCTCGGCGTCGTCGTCCTGCTCGTTCCACGCAAGAACCATCGCCCGGGTACCGGAGACGTTTTCATCTCCACGGGCCGCGGCGCCGAGGGGTTCCTCCCCGATGCCCGGGTGGGCCGCATCCGCGACGCGATGCTGCCGTATCTGGCCCGGGAGGAGTACGGGACTGGGCTCGCGGTAGGCGTCGACCTGTTGGCACGGGCGTTCGCCGCGGAATTCCGGGTCGCGTTCGACTCGCTCCCCGCACCCGTCAGTCCCGCGGAGCCCGCCCCGTCCGGCCCCAGGCTCTCCTGGCTGCTCGTGCTCCTCGTGCTCCTGTTGTTGTCCCGCGGCAGGATCTTGTTGTGGCCGTTCCTGTTCAGCGGTATGGGACGCGGGGGGGGGGGGGGGGGGGGGGGGGGGGGGGGGGGGGGGGGGGGGGGGGGGGGGGTTTGGGGGGGGTTCGGGGGGTTCGGCGGTGGTGGCGGTTTCTCGGGAGGCGGTGCTGGCGGGAAGTTCTGATTGCGCGCAAGGAGCGGAGATGGCAAAGACCAAGACGGTAGAGGAGTTTGCGACGGCGCTGCAAGAGGCGCTCGGCTCGCGGCTGGTCGCGGTCCTGCTCTACGGCTCGGCGGCGCGCGGCTCAGGGGCGCACGTGCCCGGCCACTCGGACTGGAACACGCTCCTGATCGTGGATCGGGTGGACGATGGCTTGTTCGCCTTGATCGCGTCGGCGGTCGCCGCGTGGACCCAAGGCGGGCACCCAGCACCGATTCTGCTGTCCGACGCCGAGTGGCGGGCGTCGGCGGACGTGTTTGCCATCGAGTACGAGGACATGCGGGAGGCGCACCGGCTGCTGGCCGGCCGCGATCCGTGGCCGGGCGTGACTGTGCAGCGCGTGGACGTGCAGCGCCAGCTCGAGCAGGAACTGATGGTCAAGCTGGTGCGGCTGCGCCAAGCGTACGCCGCGCTCCGCAACGATCCCAAGCGGCTGGCGGGAGTTGTGGGCGGCAGCATGGCGGGCTTCCTCACCATGTTGCGCACGACGCTGCGGTTAGCAGGACGCAAGGCTCCGGCGGCGACGGAGGACCTGGTGCGTGAGGCAGCCGCGCTGTTAGGGCTGTCACCCGACCCCTTATCTGAGCTGTTCGGCCAGGCCCGAGGACGCGCGTTACAGCTATCGGCCGGCGATCCGCGCGCGGCGGCGTATCTCGCCGCGTTGGCGCGCGTAGCCGAGTTCGTGAACCGACTGACCTGACGAGGAGAGACGACGTGAAGACTCTGCGCTGGAGGCCGGTCCTTGCACTCGCCCTGTCTGCGGGAGGGGTGGGGGGCTGCGGCTACAACACCATTCAGACCTACGACGAGCAAGTCAACGCCGCTCAGTCACAGATCAAAGTGCAGCTGCAGCGGCGGGCGGACCTGATCCCGAACCTCGTGGAGGTAGTGAAAGGCTACGCCAAGCAGGAGCAGACGATTTTCATCGAGGTCGCGAATGCCCGGGCGAGGCTCGCGGGCGCCGTGCAATCGGGTGACCTCGCGCAGATGGCGAGCGCCAACGCGGCACTGACCGCCCCCTTAGGCCGGCTCCTTGCAATTGCAGAGAACTACCCGCAACTCAAGTCGAACGAGAACTTCCGCGCGCTGCAGGATCAGCTCGAAGGCACAGAGAACCGCATCGCGGTGGCGCGGCAGGACTACAATGACGCGGTGAACCGCTACAACGCCTTCATCCGGCGCTTCCCACAAGTGCTGACGGCGAAGGTGATCGGGAAGGGGCCGCGGGCCTACTTCGAGCTGCAAACGCCCGGGGCGGATACGGTGCCGAAGATCAAATTCTCGAATTGAACTCGGAGTTCCCAGCCAGAGACACGCAGGGGCACGGTGATCCGTGCCCCTTATTCCGTCCGTTCTTCCGATCGCCCGACGTCTCAATCCACGATCGCGTCCGGCAACACGTACTTCATGGGGTCGACCGGCTTGCCGTTCACCCACACTTCGTAGTGCAAATGCGGACCGGTGGACAGTCCGGTCGAGCCGACTAGCGCGACCTTCTGCCCGCGCTTCACGCGCGTGCCTCGCGCCACGAGGATCTTGGAGCAGTGTGCGTATCGGGTGACTAGGCCGTAGCCGTGATCGATCGTGAGCATGTTGCCGTAGCCCTCTTCCCACTTCACGTCGGTCACGATGCCGGCGGCCGGGGCCTCGATCTCGGTGCCCATCCTCGCGGACACATCGATCCCCTCGTGCGGTCGGGCCAGATGGAGGAGCGGGTGCTCCCGCATCGCCATGAATGCGCTGCTGAGCCACCCCTTCGTCGGCATGACGGATGGCGTGGCGGCGAACCGGGCCTGATGGCGGGAGAGCGAGTCGTACGCCTCGGTCAGGGAGCGGACCAGGATGTTGGCGCGGCGACTCAGGGCATCGACGTCCATGCGCGCGGCCAGCGCCTGCCCGCCGAGCTGCCCGGATGCTGAGAGACTGTCGCGCTCCGACCAGGCGCCCTTCGGCCCACCGATCCCCCCCTGCTGCACGCCGACGTCCGTCGGGGAAAGCCCCGCGAGCAAGCGCAGCTCCTGCTCCCGCTGGCCGATCGTGTTCAGAGTGTCCCGCAGGCCGACCATCCGCTCGCGCAGGCGCTGGATCTCGTCGGCGAGCAATCGATTCTCACGCTCCACCGCGCGACTGTGCGTGATGTTGATCCCGCGCGACAGAGCGGCGCCCCCCAGGACGAGGAATAGGAGCGCCAGGGCGCTCCCGAATCCGGCGAGAGCTTTGACGACGGTCTGCGACACCTCCACCGCCCGGGACACGCCCGAGCCGTGAGGCACCAGCATCACCGTCCACCTGCGCTCTGCCTTGCGTCGCATGCGGCTCCGTCAGTCGCTGGTAGGGCTAGGGAAGGTGAACATAGACCCCAGTCTAGGAGCCGTCAACAACCCCGGCGTGAGCTAAGTCACGAACTCTTCGGCAAACGGGTTAAGTCGCGGGGGGCTTGGGGAATAGGATCGGGGGCTTTGTGACCGTCCGTCCCTCGACTGGTGGCTCTGTCAGGTTGGCGAGGCGAACGTTCGCGAGGGGCTGCCCAGTCCCGAGGAGGTTCCAGATCACCTCCGCCTTGCTCGGGATGAACGGCGCCGCCAGCACGGCGAGCCGCGCCACGGTGCGCACCAGGTTCGCGAGTGCGGAGTCGAGCTCGGCGTCCTTGCCGGTCTTCGCGAGCGTCCAGGGGGCCGTCTCTTCGACGTAGCGATTGGCACGCGACGCGAGCTCCATGATCCGCGCCGCGCCATCCGCGAGCGCGTACGCGTCCATCGCCGCGGCGTAGTCGCGCAGCGTTTGGCGTCCCGCCTCCTCGAGCGGCGTACGGTGTCCCAGGGGGTCGCGCGGCACGCCGCCGGCGCGGTGGCGCAGCACCAGCGACAGCGTGCGTGACACCAGGTTTCCGAAGGTGTCGGCGAGCTCGGCGGTGTAGCGCGCGTCGTAACGCTCCCAGGTGAAGTTGCCGTCGTTCTCGAACCCGATCTCGCGCAGCAGGAAATACCGCAGCGCGTCCGGGCCGTAGCGGGCGATCGCTCCGCCGAGGTCCACGGCCGTGCCCGCGGTCTTGCTCATCTTGGCGCCCTCCCATTGCACGTACCCATGCGCCCAGACGAGTCGGGGCAGCTCGAGGTCGGCCGCCAGCAGCATCGCCGGCCAGATGATACAGTGGAACCGCGTGATGCCCTTGCCGATCACGTGCAGGTCGGCCGGCCACAGACGCTCGTAGCCAGCGTTGGGGAAGCCGGTGGCGGAGAGGTAGTTGATCAGGGCATCAAACCAAACGTACACCGTCTGCTCCGCGTCGCCGGGGAAGGGAATGCCCCAGGGCTGTCGTTGCCGAGAGATCGAGATGTCCTGGAGGCCGTCTTCCAGCAGTCGCACGACTTCGTTGCGACGGATCGCCGGCTCGACACGCAAGGCGCCGGATCGGATGCGTTCGAGCAGGGAGTCGCGGTAGGCGCTCAGCCGGAAGAAATGATTCCGTTCCTTCGTCGGCACGAGGTCCAGGGTGGGGTGCTCGATGCAGTGGCCGTTCCGGATCTGCGATCCCTGCTTGAATTCCTCGCAGCCGGTGCAGTACAGTCCCTCGTACTCGGCGACGAAGAGTTCGTCCGGGCGGCGTTCTTGGATCCGTTGCAGCAGCGCCGTGACCGCGCGCGCATGACGGGGCTCGGTGGTGCGGATCCAGTCGTCGTGGCTGCACAGCAGGCGGTCCCAATACCCGGCGAACGTCCCCGCCATCCGGTCCACCCAGGCTTGGGGGCTCACGCCGGCGCGGGCCGAGGCCTGGATCACGGACTGACTGTGCTCGTCCATCCCCATCACGAAGTGCACAGTGTCGCCGCGGAGGCGGTAGTAGCGTGCGATACAGTCGGCGCCGATCTTCTCGAGCGCGTGGCCGAGATGCGGATCGCCGTTGGAGTAGTCGATCGCGGTTGTGAGGTAGAACTTAGACACCGGTCTCCGTCTTGAGCTGCTCGAGCGGAAGGATCCGTGTGCTCCCTTCGTCCCCGCGCAGCGTCACGCGCTCGCGAAAGATGTCCACCGCCAGCACACGCTCGAGGCCGACGCTGGTGCGGAGCACCTTGCCTTCCTTGGGAAAGCGCTTGCGGCTCTCCACGTAGAAGTCGTGCTCGTAATGCAGGCAGCACAGCAGCCGCCCGCAAGGGCCCGAGATCTGCGCGGGATTGAGCGAGAGGTGTTGGTCCTTTGCCACCGACAGGCTCACCGGCCGCAGCTCGGGGAGCCAGCTGGCGCTGCAGTACTCACGGCCGCAGCGGCCCACACCCGAGAGGCGCCGCGCTTCATCGCGGGCGCCGATCTGCCGGAGGTCGATGCGGGTGCGATACAGACTCGCGAGGTCGCGCACGAGTACGCGGAAGTCCACTCGCTGGTCTGCCGTGAAGTAGATGGTAAGCTTGCGGCGGTCCCATTGCCATTCGGCGTCGGAAACCTTCATCGGGAGACCGTGTTCGCGGACGCGGTCCCGCACCTTGCGTCGGACGTCGTCCTCGGAGCGCCGCAGCTGATCGGCGGCTTGGACGTCCTCACGGCTGGCGCGCCGCAGGATGCGACGCGTGGCCCGTTGGTCCCCCGCCTCCTGCAGGGAGCACCCGGCGCAGCCGCGGCCACACTTCTTGAGGGCGACGTCCCCCAGCGCCGACACGCGACCCAAGTCCTGGCCCCGCTCCGCCTCCACGATCACCGGATCGTGCGGCGCGAACGGTTCCGCGGACTGCCAGGTGAAATACTCCAGCCGGTTCCCTTTGAACCGGACCTCGACGACCGGATCGGTCAACTCACTTCTCGGTGAAAGCGCCTATCGAAAGGTACTTCTCTTCGCGCCGCTTGAGGAGCTTGGCGGTCCTGAGCTTCATCAGCTCGCGCAGATGTCGCTGCAGTGGCGAGGCGAGGGCCTGCGCGGCCGCCTCGGGGTCGGCGTGGGCGCCGCCGAGAGGCTCTGGGATGATCTCGTCGATGACTCCGAGCGCCAGCTGGTCCTGGGCGGTGAGCTTGAGAGCTTCGGCCGCCCGTTCCTTCTGGGTGGCGTCTTTCCACAGGATCGCCGCGCACCCCTCCGGAGAGATCACAGAGTAGACCGAGTTCTCAAGCATCAGCACGCGGTCGGCCATCCCGATCGCCAGCGCGCCGCCCGACCCGCCTTCGCCGGTGATCGTTGCGATCAGCGGAGTGCGTAGCGCCGCCATTGCGATCAGATTGCGGGCGATCGCCCCCGCTTGGCCGCGCTCTTCGGCTCCGAGCCCTGGATGGGCGCCGGCGATGTCGATCAAGGTGAGCACCGGAGCGTGGAACTTCTCGGCCAGCTGCATCAGCCGCAGCGCCTTCCGATAGCCCTCCGGGTGCGCCATGCCGAAGTTGCGCCGCAAGTTCTCCTTGGTATCGCGGCCCTTTTGCGTGCCGATGACCATGACCGTCTGGCCGTCGAGCCGGGCCCAGCCGCCTACGATCGCGGGGTCGTCGCCGAACAGACGGTCGCCGTGTAGCTCGACGAAATCTGTGAAGACGAGCCGGATGTAATCGAGGGGATAGGGCCGCTTCGGGTGGCGCGCGACCTGCACCCGCTGCATCGGCGTCAGTTTGCGATAGATCTCTGCCCGCAACTCGGCGAGCTGCTTCTCGAGCGGAGCCAAGTCACTGTTGCGGCTCGCGCCGTCGCCGCCCCCGATCTTCTTGAGCTCCTCGATCTGACGCTCGATCTCGAGGAGCGGGCGTTCGAAGTCCAGCGTGTGCGTGGCCATGCCGCGTCAGCTCGTCTTGACCAAGTGCACGCGCTCAGGGCCCAGGATGCCACGCAGGGCCGCCAACAAGTCGTCGGCCGGCTCGACGCGGAGCGAGCGGCTGCGCAGCCGTGCGCTCGGTCGCGCGCTCGCGCCGCGCCCCTCTCCTCCATTGCCTCCCTCATCGGCCCACTCGACCAGGACCGGGGCCGGGCCGGGGTGGGCGGCGCACAGCGCTGCCACCGCTCGCGCGGCGTCCGGCTCGGGGGGGCTCGTGACTGACCACGTGAGCGCCAGGCCGACGGCGCCGCTCGAGCGCAGTTCGTCGAGCGGGCGAACCGCCTCCACAATGAACGGCGCCTGCTCCTCCCCCCGGTCTCGGGCGCTGTGCGAGCCGGTGAGCAGGTACGCGCTGTCGGCCTGGATCACCGCGTTGAGCCGCGCCCAGGCTTCGGGAAACACCAGCGCTTCGGCCGCGCCGTGAAAGTCCTCGAGCACCAGGCGGGCGTATTCGGCGCCACTCTTCTTCGAGATCTGCCGCTTCACGACCGAGATCACGGCGGCGATGGTGACTTTGCGCTCGCTCCATTGGCCCAAGGTGGCAGTCGTGCGAGTCCCGAACAGCTCCACTTCCATGCGGTACTTGGCGAGGGGGTGGCCCGAAATGAAGAACCCGAGGACGGCCTTCTCGCGCAGCAGTCGTTCGTGCTCGGACCACGGCGGGACCTCGGGGAGGGGAGCGGGGGGACGCGGGACCGGGGTCTCCTCACCGAACAGGGCGTGCTGGCCGGCCTCCCGCTCCTGCTGGCGTACCTGTGCCTCGCCGAAGGCGTGCTCAAGGGCGGCGACGAACTGCGCCCGGTGCCCGCCGAGCGAGTCGCACGCGCCAGCATCGATGAGCGCTTCGAGCACACGTTTGTTGCAAAGCCGCAGGTCGATGAAGTCGCACAGCCCCACGAGCGAGCGATAGGGCCCAGCGTCCCGGCGGCCGGTGAGGATGGAAGCGATCGCGCCCTCGCCGACGTTCTTGACGGCGCCCAGGCCGAAGCGTATCCGCCGGTCACCGACGACGGTGAACTTGAAGCCCGACTCGTTCACGTCCGGCGGCAGCACCTCGAGGCCCAGCTCGCGGGCCTCGTTGATGTACGTCACCACTTGGTCCGTGTTGCCGATTTCCGACGACAGCAGCGCCGCCATGAACTCGGCGGGGTAGTGGGTCTTGAGCCACGCCGTCTGGTAGGACAGGATCGAATAGGCGACGGCGTGCGCCTTGGGGAAGCCGTAGCGTCCGAAAGTGGCGAGCTGCGCGGCGATTTCCAGGATCACCCGGCGGTCGTGCCCGCGCGCCACTGCCCGCTCCACGAAGCGCTCCAGCTCCGCGTCGATCAGTTGCTGGATCTTCTTGCCGACCGCCTTGCGGAGCACGTCGGCTTCTGCGAGGGAGTAGCCGGCGAGCACGTTGGCGATCCGCATCACCTGCTCCTGATACGTGATGACGCCGTAGGTCGGCGCGAGGATCTGCTCGAGCTCGGGGAGCGGGTAGCGGACCTTGTCCCGTCCCAGCTTGCGGTTGATGTACACGAGATGCATCCCGGCGTCGAGCGGGCCGGGGCGGAGCAGGGCGTTCGTCGCGACGAGGTCGACGAACCGGTCGCACTTCATGTTGCGGAGGCAGTCGGTGGCGAGCGGGGACTCAAACTGGAACACGCCCGCCGTGCGGCCCGAACGCAGGAGACGGTAGACGTCGGGGTCCTCGAGGTCGAGCGAGCCCGGGTCGAGGGCGACACCGTGGCGCTCCCGGATCATCTCGACCGCGTCGTGAATCACAGTCAAGGTCTTGAGGCCGAGCAGGTCGATCTTGAGCATGCCAACGTGCTCGAGCGAGACCATGTCGTACTGCGTGATGATGCCATTTGCGCCCTGGGGCGCGAGGCAGACGGGGACGTAATCGGACAGGGGGCCCGGCGCGATCACCAGGCCGGCCGCATGCACAGAGGCGTGGCGCGCCAGCCCCTCGATGCGCGCGCCCAGCTCCAGCACCTTACGGATCCGCTCGTCTTGGACGGCTGCGGCCTTCACCTCCGGCACTTTCTCTGCCGCCTCCGCCAGGGTCAGCGCGTACGCCGGACCCGAGGGGATGAGCTTCGTGATCCGGTCCACGTCGCCCATCTCGACCCGCAGCGTGCGTGCGACGTCGCGGAACGCAGCGCGGGCCTTGAGGGTCCCGAAGGTGATGATTTGGCCCACCGATTCCCGGCCGTACCGCGCCCGCACGTACTCGATCACTTCCCCGCGTCGCTCGAAGCAGAAGTCGAGGTCGATGTCTGGCATCGAAATGCGCTCGAGGTTCAGGAACCGCTCGAACAGGAGATCGAACTTGAGCGGATCGACGTCGGTGATCCGCAGGGCGTAGGCGACCAGCGAGCCCGCCGACGAGCCGCGCCCCGGGCCCGTGGGGATCCCGCGGTCGCGCGCCGCCTTCATCAGGTCGTACACGATGAGGAAGTAGCCGGCGTACCCGGCGCGCTGGATGACGTCCAGCTCGTAGGCCAGGCGCTGCTCCACGTGCGGGGGGAGTGGAGAGCCGTAGCGCGCCGCCGCACCGTCGCGGGCCAGGTGCACGAGCAGATCGTCATCGCTCGCGAACTCCGCCGGGCGCGGGTATTGCGGCAGGAAATAACGCTTCTCGAAGTCAAACTCGCATCGCTCGGCGATCCGCTGCGTTTCCGCGATCGCATCGGGGCGCTCCGGAAACAGCGCGCGCATCTCCTGCTCGGACTTGACGTAGCTCTCACGGCCCATGAAACGAAACCGCTTCGGGTCGTCGAGGTCCTTGCCGGTGCCGATCGCGAGCAGCACGTCGTGGGCCTCGGCGTCCTCCTGCATGAGGTAGTGCGCGTCGTTGGTCGCTGCCACTGGGAGGCCCAGCTCCGCGGCGAGCTGGAACATCCCCGCGGCGACGACCTTCTCGTCCGGGAGGCCGTGGTCCTGCACCTCGAGCCAGAACCCGTCGGGCCCGAAGGTGCGGGCGAACCACTGGGCGCTGGCCTTGGCCGCATCAAAATTGCCCTGGCGGAGGTACAACGAGATCTCTCCCGAGAGGCACGCCGCGAGGCAGATGAGCCCTTCCTTATGCTGTTCTAGAACCTCCTTGTCGATACGCGGCCGACGATAATAACCCTCGAGAAAGCCGATCGAGGAGAGCTTGACGAGGTTCTGGTATCCAGTGCGGTTGCGGGCGAGCAGCACGAGGTGCGAGTACGCCGCCGGGGCGTCTACGGGCCGCTCCCGCAGCTTCCTGCTGCCGAACGCCAGATAGGCCTCGAACCCCAAGATCGGTCTGATCTTCCGGGCCTTGGCCCCCTCGTAGAAGGTCCAGGCGCAGTGCAGGTTCCCGTGGTCGGTGATAGCCAGCGAGTCCATGCCGAGCGCTTGGACGCGGTCCAGTAGATCCGGGATCCGATTGGCGCCGTCGAGGAGAGAGTACTCGCTGTGGGTATGGAGGTGGGCGAAGGGCATGGTCTATCGCGCATATTACCGGGGCCTTCGCGCGTTGTCAAAAGCCGCGCTGCTGCCGAGATTTGTGCGCCATGCGTTGGTTCGCGAGCCTCCTCGCTCTGGCCCTGACGATGGCCCTGTTCCATCGTCTGGCCGAAGCCGGGCCCATCGAAGCGCGCGCCACGCTCGCTCTCGGGTTCCTCCTGCTCGCCGCGCTCTTGGGCGGCGACCTCAGCCGCCGCTGGCCCCTCCCGCGCATCACGACGTTCCTGCTCATCGGCTTTTGCGTCGGCCCGGCCTGGCTCGGCCTCGTGCGGGAAGACGAAGTCAGCGCCCTGCGGTTCATCGCCGATGCGGCGCTCGCGCTGCTCGCGCTGGCCGCCGGCGCCGAGCTGCGGCTCGAGTTCCTGAGGGAGGGCCGCGTCGCCCTCACGCGCCTGGCAGCCGGCGCGATCGGCTTCCCGTTTCTCGCCGTCTCGGCCGTGGTGCTGTCGGTCTCACCGTGGCTTCCCCTCACGGTGCACCATTCGTTGGGCGATGCGATCGTGGTGGCGCTGGTGCTCGGGACTCTCGCCGCTGCCGCCTCACCCGCGATCACGATGGCGCTGATCGGCGACCTCGACGCACGGGGACCGTTCGCGCGTACCGTCCTGGGCGTCACCGTCATACAGGACGTCGTCGTCGTGCTGCTGTTCACGCTGGTCCTAACGCTGGGAAAGGGATTGGTGAGCACGGGCGCCCTGAACGGCGCGTACATGTGGACGGCGGCGACCCACTTGCTCGGGTCGGTGGCGGTCGGAGTGGTGGTGGGGCTGCTGGTGGACCAGTACATGCAACTGGTCCAGCGCGATACGGGGCTGTTTCTGATCGCCGTCGCGTTCGTGACGGCCGAGGTCGCGCGTCTGACGGGTCTCGAGACAACGGTGATCGCCCTGGCCACAGGCTTCTACCTTGAGAACTTCTCACGCGTCGAGGGCGAGCGGCTGCGGGACGAGCTGAAACGCGGGCTCCTTCCCGTGAGCGTGGTGTTTTTCGCTATCACCGGCGCGGGGCTGCGCCTGCATGCCCTGGCCGAACTCTGGCCCTGGATGCTGCTCCTCATCGGCCTCCGGGTCTCGGGGCTGCGCTTCGGCCTGCTGTGGGCGGGCAGGCACCCGGCCGTACCGACGGACGTGTCCCGCTACGGCTGGATGGGCTTGATATCCCAGGCGGGACTCGTGTTGGGGCTCGCGTTCACCGCCCGGCGGGCGTTTCCGGAGTGGGGGGTCTCGCTCGAGGCCCTTGTTGCGGCGATCATTGGGGTACATGAGGTGGCAGGGCCGATCTGCTTTCGGCGAGCCCTCGTCCACGTGGGCGAAGTGATGGAAGGAGAGCAGCTTGCGACGAGGCCTGATATGAGCCGGATGCACTGACCGGTGAGACGGCGTCGTGTTCTCTCCCTGGCGCTGGTCGTCGATGCCCTGCTAGCGACGGCGCTGGTGAGCCAGTCGGAGACCAGCGTCGTGGCTTTGCTCCCCGGCTCCACCCGGTCAGCCGGGCTGGGCGGCGCGGGAGCCGCGCTCGTCGGAGACGCCGGCGCGATATTCGCCAATCCCGCCGGCCTCGCCACCGTCCGGCATGTCGCCGTCGAAGGCTCCTACGAGCCTTACTTGGCAGGGACGGTCTTTTCGACGGCCGCCATCGCGGTTCGGCTGGGGCGGATCACCTGGGGAGCGGGCGCACAGGCCCTCGACTACGGATCCGAGCCGATCATCGTGCCGGATTCGTCTACCGGTGGTCGGCGCGGGTCGCCAACCGGCGGTACCTTCAGCGCCGCCGACCTCCTTGCCGTCTCTTCGGTCGTGTACCGGCGCGGCTTGATCGCCCTGGGCGTCTCGGGTAAGTATGCCCGGCAGCAGATCGGGGGCTATGCGGCTGACGCCTGGGCGGGCGACGCCGGACTCGCGATCGCCGTGTTCGACATCTTCGCGGTGGGGGCGAGCGTGCAGAACATCGGGGGGGACTTCGGCAACGGAGCCCGGCTGCCACGGCGCACCCGCGTCGGTGTCACGCTCAATTATGTGGACCCCGAGGGTACCATGCGACTGCTCAGCACGCTCGAAGGGCAATGGACCCCTGGGCGGCCCGCGGTGCTCGTCCAGGGAGTGGAGGGTGGGGTGGTGACGGGTGGCGTCGGGCTGGTGGGGAGGCTGGGGTACGCCACGCGCTCGCCCACGAGTGACGCCTCCCGCTTCACGGTGGGTGGCGGGATAGAACTGGGGCGGCTGCACTTCGACTACGCCTACCAAGGCTTTGATGTCCTCGGGGGCGGGACCCACCGCGTGGGGCTGCGATGGACACCCTGACTAAGCGCCGCCGTCCTCCCTGGGGGCGCATCCTGCGGCGACTCGGGCTCGGTGGACTGGTAGGCCTCATCGCGGCGGCCGGGCTGCTGTTGGTCGTGAGCGGTGATGCCCGGTATGTGGCCCGCGCGGGGCTCGAGGAGGTGCGCATTCTCCTCAAGCGCCGGTCGATCGCCAAATTGCTCGCCGACCCGCGGACGCCCGCGCCCCTCGGGCAGCGACTCAAGCTGGTGCTCGCCGCGCGGCAATTCGCCGCCGATTCGCTGCACCTCGCTGCGGGTGAGACGTTCACGACCTACGTGGACGCCGGGCGCGACACGCTGCTGCTCGTCCTGTCGGCCAGCCCCCGCAACAAGCTGCGCCAATTCACCTGGAGCTTTCCCATCGTGGGGGACGTGCCCTACAAGGGGTTCTTCGACGCCCGCCGCGCCCAGGCCGAGGCGGCCGAGCTCGACCGGCAGGGGTTCGATATCTACCTGCGCCCGTCGGGAGCGTTCTCAACGCTGGGGTACTTCAGCGATCCGCTGTTCTCAACGGCGGTGGACCGCGACACGATGGAGCTCGTCGCGACGGTCCTCCACGAGCTGGCCCACAACACGCTGTATGTGAAGAGCCAGACACCGTTCAACGAGAGCTTCGCGAGCTTCGTGGGGTATCGTGGGGCGGAGCGGTTCTTTCGCGCACGCGGTGACACACTCGACGCGCGGCGAGCGGCCGCCCGCTGGCGGGACGAGCGCACGCTGGACGTGTTCTACGCCGAGCTGGCGCGGCGCTTGGATTCGGCGTACGCCGATACCTTGGGCGTGCCGCAGCTCGCTCATGTGCGCGAGACGATCTTCCGGTGGGCCGGCGCCCAGCTCGCTGGCGGGGTAGGGCAGGGGCTCGAGACCTACGATTGGCGCTGGCTCGTCCGGGTGCCGCTCAACAATGCGGTGGTGATCGCGCAGCGGCTCTACCGAATGAACCTCAATCTATTCGACGAGATTTACGTGCAGAGCAACGCCGACATCGGGGAAGCGATCCGCGCGATCCAGATCCGAGTGTTCACCCAGCCGGATCAGGACCCCTACCGCGCGCTGTACTCCCGGCCTGGGATGCCGGCGGAGGACTAAAGGCGGCCCGGCGGCCGGGCGCGAGCGCCCATCAGTTACCGCGCAACCGCTCCGCCTCGGCGACGCGTTGCAGCGCGATCGCATACGCCGCCGTCCGCAACGTCACCCCCTTCTGCTTGGACAGGTCGCGCACCGCGGTGTAGGCACGCGTAATCGTCGCCTGGAGCTCGCGGTTCACCTGTTCGTGGGTCCAGCGATACTGCTGCAGGTTCTGCGCCCACTCGTAATAGCTGACTGTCACGCCGCCGGCGTTGGCGAGGAAGTCGGGCAGCACTGGGATGCCCCGCTCCTCGAGGATGAGGTCAGCCGTGGGGGTCGTGGGCGCGTTGGCCCCTTCCACCAGGACCTTGCAGTCGATGGTGCGCGCGTTGGCCTCCTTGGTAATCACGCTGCCCAAGGCGGCTGGAACCAGCCAGTCGCACGGTACCGTCCACAACTCCTCGTTGGTGATCGCTTTGCCGCCCTTCCAGGCGGAGACCGGCTTCTTGCTAGCGACGTGGGCGAGCAGTCCGGGCAGGTCGAGTCCGGCGTCGTTGAAGATCCCGCCCTCGACGTCGCTCACGGCGACGACCTTGGCGCCCGCTTCGGCGTCCAGCAACCGAGCCAGGTGGCTCCCCACGTTGCCGAACCCCTGAATCACCACCCGACCGCCCTTCAGGGGGATGCCGAAATCGCGTGCGAACTCGGCCATCACGTACATCACGCCCCGACCCGTCGCCTCCTCGCGCCCCAGCGAGCCGCCGAGCGAGACCGGCTTTCCGGTCACTACGGCAGGGGTGTACCCCTGGCGGTTGGAGTACTCGTCCAGGATCCAGGCCATGACCTGCGCGTTGGTGTTCACGTCCGGCGCGGGGATATCACGGTAGGGGCCGAGGACGATTGCGATGCGCTGCGTGAAGCGTCGCGTGAGCCGTTCGAGCTCCAGCCGGGAGAGCTTCTTGGGGTCGACGGTCACGCCGCCCTTGGCGCCGCCGAACGGGATGTCCATGAGGGCGGTCTTCCACGTCATGATCGTGGCGAGGCCGAGCACTTCGTCGTGGTCGGCACTGGGGTGGAACCGGATGCCGCCCTTGCAGGGACCGCGCGCACCATTGTGCTGGATGCGGTAGCCGGTGAATACCTCGATCCGGCCGTCGTCCAGCCGGACCGGGACCTCCACCTGTACCTCGCGGAACGGGGACGTGAGGATGCGGCGCATGTAGGCTTCTAGGTTGATCAGGTCGGCGGCGCGGTCGAACTGACTCCGGGTGATCGCCTTCCCCGACATCGTCGGGCGGTCGGGAACAGTCACGCGGGTCTCCTGGTCGGCGGCTAGGGAAGGCGGAGGCGGCGGCCCGCGATCCTGGCCGCGGGGTGCTGCGCCACCGCCAAGGCGTGCGCGGGCTGTGGCATGCAGGAGCGCCGCTGGCCCCCTCCGCCTTCAGTGAGGACCCCGATCACGTCGGCAGCGACGGCACCGGGTGACTCCGGGGAATGCTCGAGTACGAAGACCAACCCTGTGCGCGCCTCCGTGATGGCCGTGACCAGCGCCGCCCATCCCGCTTCCGGTGCGAGCGGTCGTAGGGCTGCCACGAGCGGCACCGCGCGCGGGTCGACCGCGTCGCGCCCGATCAGCGGCGCACCCAGCGCCTCGGCGAGGGGCGTCCAGACCGACAGGCTCGGGCCCACTGCGACCACCTGCCCGAAGCGCCACCCCGAATCCTGCGCCAGCTCTACGAACGCCTTGGCCAGCGCCTCATCGCTGGGCGGGACTGGGCCCGGGATGGGAGCCAGCACGACCGCGCCGCTGTCGGCGAACCACCGCTCCGCGGGCTGCAGGTCGTCGGGCCGGCGCGGGGCCCAGAAGGCATAGCGCTGCGTGGCCAGGATCTCGCGCTCGGCCTCTTCACGCTGCTCAAGGTGCTCCGCCGCCTGTGCCGCACCTTCGAACGCGACCTCGGCGGCCGTGTAGCGTCCCGCCTCGCGCAGGATGCGGCCCCGCAGCTTCAACGTCTCTGTGTGTGGCTCGAGCCCGAACGCGCGGTCGAGGGCCAGCAGCGCGCGGTTGCGGTCGCCCAGCCGGTAGGCCGCGTAGCCGAGCTCGTGCCACACGAGTGCGAGGTCGGGGTCGGCCTCGACGGCGCGCTCCAGCACCGCCAGTGCGTCCGGGAACCGCGCTAGCTCGATCAGCGCCGCACCCTTGAGCGCCAGGGGAAACGCCCCGCCGCCGAACTGCGCCTCGGCGTCTTCGGCGAGTCGCAAGGCGTCCTGGGCGCGGCCCGTAGTGCGCAGGAGCTCGAAGTACTCCGCCCAGCAGGGCTTCAGGTCCGGATGAGTGGCGAGGACGCTACGGTAGGCGGTTTCGGCGTCGGCAACGCGGCCTTCGCGCGCCAGCCAGCGCGCGCGAGCCATCGCCCGCTCGCTGGGCGCGTCCGGGAATAAATCGTAGGACGCGGTTGTCCGCATGCCTGGGAATCTACCCGCCGCCGACACGCTGGCTAGGCGAGCCTCGACGGTCTACATTTGGCGCACGATGGATCCCGACCGACTTCTGCGGGAGCTGATGGAGTTCCTCCGGATTCCGTCGGTCTCCACGCTTCCAGCACACAACTCCGATTGCCGTCGCGCCGCCGAGTGGGTGGCTGCCGAACTGCGTCACCTGGGATGCCGCGACGTGCAGTTTCTCGGCAACGACTCTCATCCAGTGGTCTGGGGTGTCGGCCCCGAGGTGCCCGGCGCGCCGACGCTGCTCCTCTACGGGCATTACGACGTGCAGCCGCCGGATCCCCTCGAGGAGTGGACTGCGCCGCCGTTCGAGCCGGCGGTCCGCAACGGCCGGGTATTCGCCCGCGGGGCCGCCGACGACAAGGGCCAGGTGTTTTGCCTCCTCAAGGCGATCGAGGCGTGCGGCCGCCCCCCCGTGAACTTCCGCTTCCTGATCGAAGGCGAAGAAGAAAACGGCAGCAAGGTCCTGTTCGACGTGCTGCGCCGCGAGCCCCGGCGCACCCAGGCCGATGCGGTGCTCGTGGCGGATATGGCCTACGTCGCGCCAGGCTGGCCCGCGGTCTACACCTCGTTGCGCGGCATCTGCTACGCAGAACTCACCGTCCGCACGGCTGAATCTGACCTCCACTCGGGTGAGTACGGTGGAGCGGCGCCCAACGCCCACGAGGAGCTGTGCCGCTTGCTGGGCCGGCTCAAGGGGCCGGACGGGAGGATCAACGTACCGGGCATCTACCAGGCGGTACGCCCGCCCACCAAAGCGGAGCGCGCGCTGTGGAAGAAGCTCCCGTTCAAGGAGTCGGAGTTCCTCACGAAGCGTGTCAAAGCCAAGGCCCTGGTGGGCCTGAAGCGGTACTCGGTGCTGGAGCGTCTGTGGGCGTTGCCGACGTTGGAGATCCACGGTATCACCGGGGGTTTCACGGGCGATGGGGCCAAAACGGTGATTCCGGCGGTCGCGACGGCGAAGGTGAGCCTGCGGCTGGTACCTCGCCAGTCGTTGCGGACGGTAGAGCGTCAAGTGGCCGTCGCGGTGCGGCGCCTCGTCCTACACGGTGCTGACCCCGCCGTGATTGCCGTCAACCACCCATCGTTCGCGCTGCTCGATCAAGCTTTCCGGGAGGTGGTGGGGCGGGGTACAGTCGCGGCGCGCGCGGGAGGCTCGATCCCCGTCATTCCGGCGCTGCGCAAGTCGGGCGCCCCGGTTATCCTCACCGGGATCGGCCTGCCGGACGACCGATTGCACGCCCCGGACGAAAAGCTCGACTTGCAGCAGCTGTGGGACGGGATTGCGGTCTTCCAGCGGTTCTACGAGCTGCTCGGGACGAACGGCGTCGAGGGAAATCGTCGAGGGAAACCGTCGAGGGGAGGCGAGGAGGACCACCGTCACTGACGCTTCTACGCAGGATTCTGCTCGAGGTTCCGCTCGTCGTCCTAGGGGACGTGTTTCTTGCTCGCATTCCGAAACGCATTGATCTCGTGTTGCGTGAGCCCGCGCCCCCCGTAGCGCTCCTCGGCCCACGGGTCGCCGCGCATGTGGTAGCCGTTCTGCTCCCAGAAGCCGGGGAGGTCCTGTTCCAGCAGTTCGAAGCCGCGCACCCACTTGGCGCTCTTCCAGAAATACAGATGCGGCACCAGCAGCCGCGCCGGCCCGCCGTGCTCGGGGGTGAGCCACTCGCCGCCCCACTTGAGCGCGATCAGGTTGTCCGGCCGGTCGAGGTCGCCGAGCGGGAGGTTCGTGGTGAATCCCTGCTCGGCGAACACCAGGCAGTACTGCGCAGCAGATCTCACGCCCGCCCGCTCCAGCAACAGCCGCACGGCCACGCCCTCGAAGGTATTGTCGAGCCGGCTCCAGGTCGTAACGCAATGGATGTCGCAGACGACGCGCGTCATCGGCAGCTGCAGCAACTCGTCGTATTGGATCGCGAACGGCCGCTCCACGAGACCGGATACGGTGAAGGTCCAGGTGGCAGGATCCGTGCTGGGCACGTTGCCGTAGTGCAAAACGGGCCACTTGGTGGTGACGACCTGACCTGGGGGGATGCGATCACGCATGCCCACACCGCCCGAGGGAAGCTGTCAAAGAGCACCATCTAGGAGCGTCGTTCCGCTTCCCCTTGACACCATTGCTCGACCCGTCTCCTCGACGTCATAGACTGCTAGGCCGAACGCGTGTGCGAGGCACCGGATGACGGCCGCCACCGTATCGTCCCACAACGTGGTGGAGGGTGGTCCCGCGGCCGCCGGAAGTTCGCGTGCAACGGAGGTCATCACCACGCCGGGGATTCCGCACGGCACGATCCGCTCGAAAGCGCCCAGGTCGGTGGTGACGTTGAGGGC
>WNFD01005582.1_pt2 | contig 19176 bp, 18 predicted proteins | sample 5400491 | NCBI WGS metagenome assembly WNFD01 (sample SAMN13153343, study PRJNA577476) | soil metagenome | isolation source: 120 cm saprolite under Douglas fir tree site 2 hole 2 replicate 2 | place: USA:California | collected 2015-04-18 | reverse complement strand
GTGTGAGTCCTCGCTCACATACGTGAGTTGCTGGAACGCCAACGAAGGCCTGTGCCCTACCCTCCTCGGCGAGCAGGACATCGTCATCTCCGACCAATTGAACCACGCCTCGATCATCGACTCCATCCGCCTCGCCAAGACCATCACCAAGTGTCAGACGGCCGTTTACAAGCACTCCGACATGGCGGACCTCGAAGACAAGCTCAAGGCGGCGACCCACGCCCGTCGCCGGCTGATCTTCACCGACGGGATCTTTTCCATGGAGGGGGACATTGCCCGGCTGCCTGACATCGTGGCGCTGGCCCGCAAATGGGATGCGGTGGTCGCCGTGGACGACTCCCACGCGAGCGGCGTGCTGGGCAGGACCGGCCGCGGTACCGCCGAGCACTTCGGTTTGCTCGGCCAGGTAGACATCATCACCTCGACCCTGGGTAAGGCACTGGGGGGCGCGGCTGGGGGATTCACCGCCGGGGCGGCTGCGCTGACCGACTACCTCACGCAGCGCTCCCGGCCCCAGCTGTTCAGCAACGCCCTCCCGCCCACCGTCGCGGGCAGCGCGTTGGCAGCGGTGCGACACGTGGAGCAACATCCCGAGCTGGTAACGCGACTCCGTGAGAACGCCGAGTTCTTCCGCGGCCAACTGAGTGCCCTCGGGTTCAAGCCGCTGCCCGGCAGCACCCCCATCGTGCCCGTCATCCTAGGCGAGACGGCCAAGGCGATCCAGATGAGTGAGCTCCTGCTTGCCGAAGGGGTGTTCGTCACTGGCTTTGGCTACCCGGTGGTACCCCAGGGGCATGCGCGGGTACGGTGCCAGCTCTCGGCCGCCCACAGCCGTGACGATCTCGAGTTCGCTCTGCGAGCCTTCCGGAAGGTCGGGCGCCAGCTGGGCCTGATTTGAGGGGGACTAGGGGAGCAACCCCTTTTGGCAGAATAGCGACACTGATGCGACACTTGAGCCCTGGCTAACCCGGACTTCAAGTAGTTTCACGACTCGGCCTGTTAACATGCTTGTGCACAACGGCCTAGCACCTTATCTTCGGACCCTCATTCGATGACCCAATTCTGTTGGCAGCCCTCGGCCCTTGGAGGGCTCCGGTCACCTGGGAGGAGTCGTCCCATGCGGGTACTGACGATGGTCGGAGTGGGCCTGGTGTGTGCGGCCGCAACCTTGAGTGGGCAGCACTCGGACCAGATCGAGATCGGGTCCTACGGCACGTTCACCCGCTTTGACCGCATGTATGGGTTGCCCAACCGGGTGGGTGGCGGGGTGCATTTCGGGTACTTCATCTCGGACCATGTCGGTGTAGAGGCAGACGCCAACTGGCTCGGCCCCAGCGCCTTGGCGGGTCGCGCGAGCTACCTGTTCCACAACGGCAGCCTCAACCTCGTCTTCAATCTCCCCACGGGCGACCGTGCGATGGTCTACGTGCTCGGCGGGGTGTCGCGAATCGACTACGGAACGACAATTCCCTACAACTACGCCGAGAACGGCGTGGACGGCGGCGGCGGTCTGCGGCTCATGGTTAGCGACCGCGTGGGGTTGCGGTTCGACGGTCGGGTATTCTACGACTGGAAGAAGAGCCAGCTGACGGGCCATTGGACCGGTCACGACATCTTGTCGGCAGGGCTGACCTACATGACGGGCCTGCCGCGCACCGGCGGCTACGTCGCCAGAGCTGGCGAGCGCGACTACCTGTGGTACTGGGGCGCTCAGGGCGGCGTCATCCTCGTGAAGACGAATAACCAGAGCACGACGGCCGAGCCCATCGTGGGCGGACAGTGGCTGATCACGAAGCACCGGTCCTCGCTCCTGTTCAGCTACGAGACCTCGTTCTTCATCAACGACGTGAAAGCGATCATCACGGACCCTGCTTCCACCACCTCGTCCATCGGCCCCGGCTTCCGGGACGTCACGTTCAACCGGCTGCGGCGCATATCGATCGGGCTCGTCGCGCACCCCGCGCAACGGCACATCGAGCCGTTCGTCGGGGGCGGCTTCGCCATCATGCAGGTGACCAATCCCCTCGTGGATTGCTCAACGTGCAAGACGAATTCCGAAATCTTCGGAGCCCAGGACTTGGCGGACGCCGCCGCCAGCAAGGCGTTCGCCTGGGTGCTCGGCGGCCTCCAGATCAATTTGTCCCGGCGGCTGAACGTGTTCGGCCAGTATATCCTGACCTCCGCAGGCTCGGGCTTTCTGCTCGAGGGCAACACCCACTCGCTGATGGGGGGGGTGCGCTATTCGCTCGGCTCCGCGAGAGAAGACGTCATCGGGCCCCGCTAAGGACACGCAAAAAGTTCTCCCCGAGGATCTTTCGGACGTCGGCGTCGCTGTAGCCGCGGCTCCTGAGTGCGGCGACGAGCAGCGGCAGCGACGCCGCGTCTTTCATGGGTACCGGGAGCACGCTGATTCCATCGAAGTCACTCCCCAACCCCACGTGGTCGATGCCTGCCACGCGCACGGCATGCTCGATGTGGTCCACTAGCCGATCGATCCCCGGCACATCGAGGCCGGCGACCTGCTCCCCGATGAACTTGTCCACCTCGAAGGCCGACGCCCCCGGGCGCCCACGGAAGCGCGCCCGGATCGAGTCGGTCTGCGGCCGCAACCGCTGGCGCAGCGCCTCGTATTCGTGTCGGAACCGGTCGTCCAGGAACACCGGGTAAAAAACGATTCCGACGAGGCCGCCCGTCCGCGCGAGCGCCCGGAGCTGCTCGTCGGTGAGGTTGCGCGGATGGTGCGCCAGCGCGCGGCAGGCTGAATGGGAAGCGATGACGGGCCGGCTCGACGTCGCGATCACGTCCCAGAACGTCGAATCCGAAACGTGCGAGACATCCACGAGCATCCCCAGCTCATTCATCCGTCGCACCACTTGTTTGCCGAAGGCGGTGAGCGCGCCCGCGCGGCGCGGGTCGGTCGCGGATCCCGCCCAGTCGTTCCCATTGTTCCACGTGAGCGTCATGTAGCGCACGCCCAGGGCGTACAACGAGTCGAGCTTTTCAAGCGAATTCTCGATCGCGTGCCCGCCTTCCACGCCCAGTAGTGCTGCGACGTGTCCGCGGGCGGCGGCGGCCCGCACGGCATCCGCATTGGTCGCGAGCTCCACGTCGCGGTTGCTGTCGGCCAAGGTCTTCACCGCGCTGATCAGGTCGAGCGCCCGCCGGAACGCTGAGCCCGGTCCGTAGCGCGAATCCACCCAGATGGAGAAGAACGCCGCCGTCAGGCCACCCGCCTTCATGCGGGGGATGTCCACGTGGCCGTCGGCAAGCCGCGCCGAAATGTCGTCGCGGCGATCAAGCATCCGCTGGGGTGTGTCGATATGGCCGTCGACGATAATGGCGGCGGGAGGAGTAGGGGCTGGAGGGAGAGCGGGGGGTAAGGGAGGGGGCGGTGGCTGCTGCAGCATGAGGAGCAGGCCTAGCGAGAAGCCCATGGAGAGTCCTCGAGCAGGAAGCGCAATGGCCAGTCGGCGGCGCGGGTGACGCCGATGCGTGGCGTCACGGCAACCCGGGATGGCGTGGAGAGCCGGTTCCCGCCGGATACAATGCGCACCGCCTCTTCCAGTCGCACCAAGGACACTCCGTCCAGGGAACCGGTGATGCCGAGCGCTTGACACAACCTCGCTGGGCCCGAGCAGAGGTGCCGGTCGGAGACACCACCGCGCCGCCGCCGCATGGCGCCTCAGTGACGGCGTTGAGGCACCAGTGCATCCCGTAGGTGAAGTAGATGTACGCGGTGCCCGGCGGCCCGTAGAGCGATTCGCAGCGGGGGGTGCGGCGACCGCCCCAGGCGTGGCAGGCGGGGTCGTGCGGGCCGACGTACGCCTCGGTCTCGACGATCCGGCCGGCGGTGTGTCGGCCACGCACGTTGCTCACCAGCACCTGTCCTAACAGCCGCTGCGCTACCTCAGCCGTGGGACGCGCGTAGAACGTCGCGGCGAGGGGCCGGCCCCCTCCGCCCCGCTCTCGCGCCCCACCCCCGTCACGTCCCGCCGGTGAGCCCGCGCTTGACCTTGGACCAGAACGATTCACCGCCCGGATCCTCGACCTTCGGTTTGGCGGCTGGCGCTGGAGGCGGCGCAACGGCGGGTGGCCCCGACGTGTCGACGGCCACACGTGGCTGCGGCCTCTCGAACCGCTCGCTGTCCGAGCGCTCGGGCCGATTCCCGCCCCTACCACGACCACCGCGGCTCCCCCCCCCTCCTCCTCCTCCTCCTCCCCCTCCCCCTCCCCCGCCCGCTCCCGGCCCCCGGCCGCTGCGATCACCACGTCCGCCCCGCTCGCTATTGTCGGGGCGCTCACCGCCGCGGTCACTGCCCTCGCGGCTGCGCCCCCCCCCCCCCCCCCCCCCCCCCCCCCCCCCCCCCCCCCACCTCCGCCCCCCCGCCCCCCGCGCCTGCCACGGCCGCGGCCACGGCCTTCGCGGGGCTCGCGCTCGCCCTCCAGGGTGCGCCCCGAAGCCTCACCGCCACCCAGGACCTCGGTGACGGGCGGCTTCACCGGTGTCAAGTCGATGCGCGGCCGGAAATTCGGGTCCACCTCGACCACGCCGATCTTCGGGACGCTCGGAGAGGGGCTCGCGAGGCGCGGGCCCTTAGAGCCCCGCCGGAACCGCGCGCTGCGGGATGGGATCACGGTTCCCGCGCCCGGAGCGCCGGACGAATACGGCGGTGGCGGCGCCGACGACTCGGGTTGGGGAGGCTCGTCCTCCTCCTCGGTGACGGGCACGAGGGCGGGCGGCGGGGCGAGTGCTGGTGGACCGGAGATGGGTGCCGGCGCCGCCTCGCCGCGCAGCTTCACCTTGTAGCCGCCGTCCTCTTCCTTCGACAGGTCGACGATCTCGCGGTCGTGGGCTTTGCGCAGGACCTGCTGGAGCTGGGCGGGCTCGAACGGCTCGTGCTCGCCTGGCTGCAGCGAGTTGACCGTTTCACGCAGCTCCTCGGCGCTGACCGGGCGTTCCTCCCCACCGAGGCGACCGAGCGCCTGTTTAATGAGGGTGACCGCGCCGTCGAACGCGCCGCCCCCACCGCCCCCGCCGCCCCCACCCCCTCGGCCACCCCGGCCTCCGCTCCGGCCCCCGCGGCCGCGGCCGCGGCTCGCACCGCGCGGCTCGCGCTCCGCCGCCGGGGGAGGGGGGGGAGAGGACAGGGAGGCCGGGGCGCCGACTGGCTGGGCCGCGGCGTCGGAGACTTCAGGACCGAGAGCGATCTCGTACTGACCGTTGTCGAGTCGGGTGAGGGCGATGAGCCCACGGTGCGCCGCCTCGACGACGAACTTGCTGAAGCGCGAGAAGCCCGCGTCCTTCTCGTCGAAATTGGGGTCGATCTCCTGCATCACCTGCTTCAGGCGGTCGGAGCGCATGACGTCGTTGTGGGCGGTCATCTGTTTGACTGCCTCGACGACCAGCTCCCAGGGGTCGCGCCGCTCGTGGGTCACATCGCTCGCCTTGGTGAAGCCAGCGAGCTCGTTATAGGAGTAATACTCGTCGCAATTCTGGATCAGGAGATCGCTCGACGACTCCCGGATCCCCACTCCGATCACGTACTTGCCGTACTCTTTCAGCTTGAGTACGAGCGAGGAGAAGTCGCTATCGCCGGAGAGGAGGATAAACGTGCCAATCTCGGGCCTGGTGAACACCAGCTCGAGGGCATCGATGGCGAGGCGAATGTCGGTCGCGTTCTTCTTGTTGGACCCGTAGGCCGGCGCGAAGATCAAATCGATCGAGGACTCCGACAGCGGGACGATGTACTGCGGGTAGCGGCGCCAGTCGGCGTAGGCGCGCTGGACCGCCACCTTCCCCCGGATGATCTCGGACTGCAGGAGTCGCTTCAGCTCGGTTTGGAGATCCGAGCGGATCCCCATGGTGACGTTGTCGAAGTCGATCAGGAGCGCCGCGTTCGGCGCGTGGGCAGGAGGTTCTTTGTGGACCGGCCGTGGCAGATGCGCTTGCGGCTGTTGATTCATGTGGTTGTGCTCAATTCCAGGCTCAGGACCTGCGCGCGTCCCCGTCGCGGCACTGTGCCGCTCTTATTCAGCGACCAGGGGTCGACGAAGCGTGCCAGGTCGAGCGCGTTGTAGGCGGCGACGGTCTCATGGCGGAATTCCACGAGCTCGTCAGGTTCGTCGCCGGTGACGATCCCGACATAGGAGAGAGGCCTATGGGTGGGCGCAGCGGCGGGCGCGAGGCGCCTCGTGCCGCGGTGCGGGGTGATCCGGCGGGCTCCGCTGGGGCGATCCCGATCGGGATCCTCTTGGCCCGCGAGGCGAAAAGCACCGCCAGACGACCTGTGACCACTTCCCTTACCACTCTACTCTGCGTTGGGACCCATTGACAATAAACAACTTGCGTGCAGAAAGCCAGGGCTTGGACTACTTCCGGTAGACGGCGACCCCATACCAACAGGGGTTCATCTGGCAGCCGGCCATCGTCACTTTGACCCGATACCGCATGGTCACAGGCGGCGTGAACCGCAGCATGGGATAGTTCTCGCTGCCACGATCGACGGCGACCTCGTTGCGCGCGGCATTCGCCAGGACCAGGTGGAGGCTGGTGCAGTCATTGTCGCAGACCCCGCTGATGAAGTAGGCGACACCGGCTTGGAGCGTGACCGGGAACGACTCCGACTCTTCGCCGTTCAGGGGTGCGACGCGAGTCAAATCCGGCCGGCCGACACCCTGGCCGTGTAGCGAGGCGACCGCCCGCTGCAGCTGGTCCGACACCTGTCGCTCCCAACGGTTTCCCTGGGCGTTGAGGGGCGCCCGCACCGCGAAGCAGACGATCGCGATAACGACGAGGGTGCCGGCGCGTCTCATCGGACCTGCCGCCGGCGCGCCGCGAGGGCGACGCTGCCGAGCGCGGCGGCGGCGAGCAGCAGGGCGAGGGCGGACGCGCTGCGCGGTGCGGCGGCCCCAAGGGGAAGCGCCGGAGCGAAGCGGCGCTCCCAACTGACGGTCCACTCTCCAACGGGCATGCTCAGAGCCGCCGCAAGCGCGGTGTCGACCGGCAGGGTGGAGCTCCAGAAGCGCAGGAACCGATCGTGACCGACCTCGCGCACCATGTCGCTGAGGTAGCGGTCTGCCGCCACCAGCCGCTGACTCTGCCACCACCATCGGCCAAGCGTAACCGCACGGGGAACGGAGTCGTCGAAGGCCCCCTCGGCCCCCTCGAGTACTGCGGTACGACACGCGTCGGGTCTGCGCGCCAGACACGCCACGGCCGTCAAGGACTGGTTGTACACCCAGGCCCACCACCACTGTTGCCTGGCTGGATCCGCCTCGAGCCCCCACAGCCGAGGCCGCCCCGGGGTATCCCAGACCGGGTATAGCGCGAGATCGAAGTTCCGCCGCGCGAGCCAGGAGCGGACCGGCTTCCCCGGGTTGCCGTAGGCGGCGTAGAAGGCGCAGGGCCCGAGATTCCCCTTGAGCCATTCCCGGAATTGTGCCTCCCTCTCGACCCGTCGGACTCGAAGCAGGTCGATGATCCAGTACCCCGCCGGGATCAGGACGCCGCAGGTCGTACGGTCGGTGGAATCGGGGAGCAGATACGAGGCGTTGCCGCTGCGCTCCTCGGGCGGGACGGACCCTTTGTACACGATCCGGGGGGCTTCGAACACGACCACGACCGCCACCTTCGTTTCCCCGAGGCCCAGCTGACGCCACACCGTATCTACCCTCGCCACCAGCAGCGGGCGAAGCAATGACGCGGTGGAGTCCGGACCGTCCACGATAACGGTCGGGCCAGCTCCGTCCGAACGGCGACGTGGGAACGGCCGAACGACTGGATGAGCAGACTCCAACAGTCGAATGGCCGCCTGGGTCGCACGCCACTGCTCTGCCACACCCTGCGCCCGCAGCCTCGCTGCTGTCGGCTGCGGCACCCCGGGTGCGAAGCGCAACTCCGGCGCGGTGACACCGCCGCGGGGCGGCAGGTACACGGCCGCGATGATGCCGCACGCGGCAAGGACGATGGCGCCCCACAGCTTCAGCCCAGGCGCCACCGTGAGCTCCTCAGGCCGCAGCCCGCAAAGAGCACCGTCCAACCCAGCGCTATGACGAACGCCCAAGAGGGCATTTCCGGCACCGGGCGCGCCGCGATGATCTCCGCGCGCCATCGGGCCACGAGCGAGTCTTCGCTCATCCCCGCGGCCGCCGCGAGTCGAGCGCCGACCGACGCCGAGGGGTTGGCCAGGAGCCGATGGTAGGCCTCGCGCCCACCCAGCCGGAGCGCCAAGTGCACCAGGGTGAAACGGGCGTCGGCTCCCAACGGACGCGGCAGCACTCCCCTCGGCAGGGACCGCAACAACCCGGTGCACGCGGAGTCACTGCCGGTGACGCAGACCCGGAACCCCGCCGAGGTAGCACCGTGGTTGAAGAAGTAGGCGAAGGACTGGGTGACGAGGGACCGCCGCTCGGCGGCACTCGGATACCACGCCTCGAGCGTCGCGGGTGCGGCACCGACATCCAACGCTCCTTTACAGCTCTCCAGGCGTGCCATGAAGCAATCGCGCACTACCTGCGAGGGCGCAGTGACGAACTGCACATACACCGCGCTGCGATCTTCGGCGCTACGCCATGACGGGCGCACCGGGCTATTCAGCCACTCTCTGAGCGGACGGTCAGGATCGGACATTGGAGCGTTCTGAAGCAGCAATAGGGTCAGCGATGCTACGCCCATGTTCCAGGGCACTTCCATTCCGAGGTGAAGGGCCGACCGCGGGACCGTCGTGTCGGGATCGTAAGCACGGATAATCACAGGCCGCTGGGCGAGTTGCTGAGCCTCTGACCCGTACAAGCTGTCGAGCACCGGCCACGCGCGGGCTCCCGCCTCGCGCAACGGCAGGGGAGACGGATTGGCCAGGATGCGCAGCGCCCCCACACTGATGGTGTCCTTCCACGACGTGGCGCGCTCGCGCTCCAGGCTGTCCACCAGGTCCGCGACGGCGTTGGCCTGGCGCCACTCGCGCGCCAGGCTGTCGGCGCGGTGGCGCAAACGCACGAGGGTGGAGTCTTGGGCACCTAAGGGCACTGGACCGGCGAGAGCGATGAGCAACACCAACCAGCTCAGCCCGAGTGTCGTTTCCGTGCCTTGAAGGGCCGGCTCGGCAACTCCGAGTGTCCTGAAGGACGCGCGGCCTGGCCGAACGGGCGTTTCAATGCACCGGCACAACCGCGCAGCTCTCACGATCTCAGACATCCACCAGCATCCAGCGGCCTGTGAACACCGCGAGCGGGCCCGGCCAGTTCAGGATGACGACCTGGACCTTCCCCAAGAGGTCCAGCTCGACGTTCGCCACGCTGGCGACGATCTGGACGACGATCACGGCGCCGATCACCCCAAGAATCACGCCGGCTGTCCGTGCCGTCCCCGCCGAGACGGAGAAGAACACCGCGTACGCTACCAGGAGAGCCATCGCGAACCGCAGCGCCAGAGCTAGCGGGTAGCCCTGCAGCCCCACCGGGAGGCTCGCCATCGCCATCGCGAGCAGGGCGCCGACCAGTACCGCGAGGATCGGTCCCGCCAACAGCGTCACTCCGCTCGCGAAGCGCAGCAGCACGTAACGCCAGCGCGGTAGCGGCAGCGAGAGCGCGTGAACGTGCCGGCCGCGGTGATCGGGCGCCCACGTGGCGATCGCGAGGAGCAACCCGAGCGCGGCGGCCAGAACGGGATACAGCGATCCCCAGGACTGGACCGCGCGCAGCAGCTCCTGCGCTTGTAACGGACTGCGATCGGCTCGCGCCGCGCCCTGCAGGGAGACGATCGGCAGCGCGAACCCCGCTACTGTGCCGAGCACGACGATCAAGCGGGACCACTTCCATTGGCTGTAGAGAATCGCACGGAACATAGAGGCTCCTAGCGTGGCGGAGCGCGGAAGCTGCGAAGCAGCTCGACGAAGCCATCCTCGAGATCGAGATCGATGACGTCCTGGAGCGTGGCGCCGATGGTCTCGAAGTAGCGCGTCATCTCGGGTTTCCAATCACGCACGATCCACGTCTCGCCTCCGCCGTTCGTCGAAGGCTCGCGCGCGAGCAACACGAACGGCGTCTGCGCGAGCGCGGGAGGGGGGGGCGCGCCGGCGACCCGCAGCCGCTTTGTCCCGTTCTTCAGATCGTTCATGGGCACCTCCGTGACGAGGCGGCCGTCGTCCATCACCGCCACCCAGTCGCAGATCCGTTCGAGCTCGTGGACCAGATGACTCGAGATGAACACAGTGGCGTGCCGTTGGGAGACATACTCGATCAGCGCGGCCAGAATATCGCGGCGCACCACGGGATCGAGGCCGTCGGTCGGCTCGTCCAGCACGAGGAGCTCGCCGTGTTGCGCGAGCGCGAGCAGGATCATCAGCTTGGCTTTCTGCCCTTTCGACAGCCGCCCGAACAAGCGGTGCTCGTCGAGCTGGAACTGGCCCAGCAGCTGCTCCGCCCGCGGCCAATCCCAGGTCGGATAGAAGGCCGCCTGAAAGGTCATGGTCTCCCGGACGGTGAGGGTCGGATCGAGGTGCGGCTGCTCGGGCACATAGCCCACGCGAGCCAGGATCCGAGGGGCGGCCGCCGGCATGGCGTCGCCTAGCACGCTGATGCGGCCGGCCTGTGGGCGCAGCAGCCCGAGGACGAGCCGGATCGTCGTGGTCTTGCCTGAGCCGTTGGGGCCGAGGAAGCCGTAGATCGATCCGGTCGGGACATGCAGGTCGAGGTCGGCGATCTCGAACCCTTTCCCGGGGCTGTAGCGCAGGTGCTCGATCGCGATGGCGTGAGTCATGGGGTCTTCACTCCGATCTCCTCTTCGAGCGCCGCCTGGAGTTCGGCCAGCGAAACGCCGACACGCCGGGCCTCGGCGAGCAGTTGGCGGACGAGGGCGCTCGCTTGGCGGGCGCGCTCGCGAGCGCGGCGGGCCGGGGCGAGTTCGCGCACGAAGGTGCCCGCGCCATGGCGGATCTCCACAAAACCCTCGGCTTCGAGGTCGCGGTAGGCCTGCACCACTGTCGCCGGGTTCACCCGCAGCTCGGCGGCGAGCTGGCGCACCGACGCCAGCGCGGCTGCGGGACGCAGCTCGCCCGCCGCGATCGCGAGTTTGATCCGGCCGGCGATCTGCGCGTACAGCGGCGTGGGGCTGCGAGGATCAATGCGCTCGAACACCGGATCCGGGGGCTGGAGCTGTGTATTACTGTCCTAATACAGTAGCTGTCCGGCCGGGCTCCGTCAAGCCCCCAACACCTTGATGATCACCCGCTTCTTGCGCTGGCCGTCCCATTCGCCGTAGAAGACTCGCTGCCAGGGGCCAAGATCGAGCTTGCCGTCGGTGATCGGCACGATGACCTCGTGGCCGATCGTCAGGCTGCGCAGATGGGCCGCGGCGTTGTCCTCCCCCGTCTCGTTATGGCGGTAGTGCTCGGGCGCCCAGGGGGCGATGGTCCCCTCTAGCCAATCGAGGATGTCTTGCCACAGCCCCGACTCGTGGTCGTTCACGAACACCGACGCCGTGATGTGCATCGCGCTGACCAAGACAAGCCCCTCGCCGACACCACTGGCCCCCACCTGTTCAGCCACCGCTTCGGTGATGTCGAGTATCTCCTGCCGCCGCTTCGTGTTGAACCAGAGATAGTGCGTATGACTCTTCATCCGGATCCTCGCCGTGTCGAATTGTCTCACCTGGGCTTTGGCCCTAGATTGGGCCAACAAATATGCCCCGTCCCTTCCACCGGCGAATCTTCGTCATCCTGGTCGCGATGGCCGCAGTGCCCACGACCCTGGCGGTGGTCGGGTGGGTGATCTCGGTGCGCGCGGTCGCCCCTGCTGCCGGGAGCCACGCCTCGCTCGAGCAGGTGAACGAGTCCGCCCGCGCCATGTTGCAGCGAGTGGATACGAGCCGGCTCTCCCCCGGCGCTCGGTTGGCCGTGCGGCGCCACCTCGAGGAGATCTCCAACTCGGTCAGTTTGGCCCGCCGCGGCGACGCCTATCTGCAGTATCTGTCGGCCGGGCTCGCGGTCGTCATCGTGCTGCTCGGCGGCCTCGTGCTGTTCTCCGCGATCCGTGTGGCGGGCCACTTGTCGCGCCAGCTCTCCCGGCCGATCGACGAGCTAGTGGGCTGGACGCAGCTCATCACGATCCGCGAGCCGCTGCCGGCGGGCGCGGCGGTGCGCGGCGCTCCGGAGTTCGAGGCGTTACGCCAGGCCCTGCGCGATCTCGCGGGGGCGCTCGACGCCGCGCGGGAGCGCGAGCTCGAGGCCGAGCGGCTGCGAGCATTCCGGGAAGTCGCGCGCCGCGTTGCCCACGAGATCAAGAACCCCCTGACATCGATGCGGATTGCGGTGGATCAGCTCGGTCGGGTGGACGCTCGCTCGGACACTCGGAGCGTCACGGCGGTGGAGGTCCTGGCGTCCGAAACCGATCGCCTGGAGCGGCTGGCCCGGGAATTCGCCGACTTCGGGCGGCTGCCGGAGGGCCCGCAGAGCGAAGTCGACCTGGTCGAGCTCCTGGGCGAGCTCGCCCGCACAGCCGTGCCCCCCAGTGTGAGCGTCCGACTCACGACCAACGGCGGACGATGCAGTGTCATGGGCCACTACGAGCCGCTGCGCCGGGCGTTCGCGAACCTGCTGCGGAACGCGGCGGAGGCGATGCAGGGCCAGGGGGGGGGCACCATCGATGTGGGGGTCGCGGGGGATCCCCGCGGCATCGTCGTCACGATCGCCGATCACGGGCCCGGCATCCCGCCCGAGCTGCACCACAAGGTGTTCGAGCCCTACTTCACCACCAAGCAGGATGGTACCGGTCTCGGCCTCGCTCTGGTACGCCAGACGCTGCAGGCGCACAGCGGCACAGTCATGGTATCGGAGACGCCGGGCGGCGGGGCCACCTTTGCGATCACGTTCGCGACATGAGCCCGCGCATCCTGCTGGTCGACGACGAGTCCAATATCCGCAAGATGGTGGGCGCCCTGTTGCAGGCCGAGGGGTTCGAGACGGCGGAAGCGCCCAACGGCACCGCCGCGCTCACCGCGGTTCAGGAGGCGGTGCCAGACGCCGTGCTGCTCGACCTGATGATGCCCCCGGGCCCTGACGGGCTCGCGACACTGGAGCAGCTCAAGCGGCGCGCGCCGGACGTACCAGTCATCATGATGAGCGGCAAGGCGAACCTCGCCGATGCGGTGCGCGCCACCAAACTCGGGGCATTCCAGTTCCTCGAAAAGCCGCTCACGCCCGAGGGGGTGCTGGTGGCGATCCGCAGCGCCTTGGAGCTCGCTCGCACGGTGCAGCAGAATCGCCGGCTGCACGAAGCGCTGGGCCACAGCGACCCGCTGGTCGGTACCAGCCGAGCCATGGACGCCCTCCGCGCGCTCATCGCCCGGGTCGCCCCGACGGAATCCCGCGTGCTTATCACAGGGGAGTCCGGCACCGGCAAGGAGCTCGTGGCGTCCGCGATCCACCGCCAGAGTCCCCGCGCCGCGAAGCCCTTCGTGACGGTGAACAGCGCCGCCATCCCCAAGGATCTCGTCGAGTCGGAAATGTTCGGCCACGAGCGCGGCGCCTTCACGGGCGCCACTGAGCGGCGCCTCGGTCGCTTCGAGCTGGCCGATCAGGGCACCCTCTTCCTTGACGAGGTCGGCGACCTCGGGCCGGAAGCACAGGCGAAACTGCTGCGCGTGCTCGAAACGGGTGTGATTGAACGGCTGGGGGGCGGAGGCGAGAAGTCGATTCAGGTGAACGTCCGCGTGATCGCGGCCACCAACAAGGACCTGACGCAGGCCCCACCGCAGGGCCACTTCCGGGAGGACCTGCTGTTCCGGCTCAACGTGCTGCCAATCCACATTGTGCCGTTGCGGGAACGTGCCGAGGACATCCCGCCGCTGGTGCGGCACTTCGCGACGCGCCAAGCGGCCCGGTTGGGTCGTCCCGTGCAGCTGGACGCCGGAGCCCTGCAGCTCCTCGCCGCCTATCCCTGGCCAGGCAATGTGCGCGAACTCGCCAACATCGTCGAGCGTCTCGCCATCCTCGCCGCTGGCCCGGTGATCACCGCCGATGACGTAGCGCGTGTCTTCCCGCAGGACGGGGGAGGAGCGCGCCCCGAGGGTATGGGTCCTTCCGGTCTCGCCTGGACGGACGTTTCGCTCACCGACGCGCTGGACCGGTTCGAGCGCACGCTGATCGCGCGGGCCCTCTCGGCCACGCAAGGCAACGTGGCCGAGGCCGCGCGTCGCCTGTCCACCGACCGCGCCAACCTGTACCGGCGGATGCGGCGGCTCGGGCTCGAGCCACCGCGCAACATGACGGGATGACACGCCCTGTCGACGCCGCGGCCCGACCCTGCCATACGGTCGGCGCGCCGCGCGCGGCACGACCCATGCACGAGCGAGGTCCGGCTCCAACCCAGGTATCCGATATGCGCGCAGCGCTCTTGCTGTTCGGTCTTCTCGCCCCGGCGGCGGCCGCGGCGCAGGACACGGCCATCGTCATCCACCCCGAGAGCGCGGGGGTGCATCTCGCGCCGCCCGAGCTGCCCAAGGTCGTGGTGGAGGAGACGATCCGCTTTTACAACGCACCAGCCACGACGCATCTGGTCGGGCGCACGCGGCTGCCACACGGCAACGAGTGGCGTGGCAACGTGGCGATCCGCAACGGGCCCGCGCTGATCGGCGGGCGCATCCAGGGCTCGTTGCTGGTGATCAACGGGGACGCGATTCTCAACCCCGGCGCGGACGTCACCGGCACCGTACTGGTCGTAGGCGGCACGATCAGCCGCGCTGCGGGAGCGGCCGTCGGCGGCGAAGCGCGTGAGTACCGTGAGCCGCTCGCCTACCGAGTGACGGGTGATTCGCTGGTGTACGCCCCGGACCTGCTGCACCGCTTTCGGTATTTCACCCCGCAATACGCCTTCGGCAGCGGCGACACGCGCTCGGCCCTCACGCTCTCGACGGGCGGCACGTTCAACCGTGTGGAAGGGCTGCCGGTTGTGTTCGGCCCGGTGTTCGACTGGCGGCTGCAGGGCACGACCCGCCTGCGCTTCGACGCGCTCGGCGTGTTCCGCACCGCCGGCGACCTCACCCACACACGCGGCGATCTCGGCTACCTAATTCGGACCGAGCTGCGAGCCGGCGAATCACGCCCGATCAGCCTCGGGTTCCGCGCCTTCGACATCATTGTCCCGGTGGAGGACTGGGGGCTCCACAGCACCGAAGTCGGCTGGGCAGCGTTCCTGTTTCGGCGCGACTATCGCGACTACTACGTCAGCAAGGGGATCGCCGGGGGGGTGACGGCGCACATCGAGGCGCCGCTCTCGCTAAGCGCTGAGCTGCGGCGCGAGCGTCAAACGAGCGTGCTCGCCCAGGATCCGTGGTCGGTATTCCGCAACCATCAGGCGTGGCCCTCCAACCCGCCGGTCGACGACGGCCACTACACCACGATCGCGCTCGGCCTCTCCCTCGACACCCGCAACGACGCGGACAATCCCACTTCGGGCTGGTACTTGCGCGGCACGCTCGAGCGCAGCTCGAGCCGCGACGTGGTACCGCAGGCAGGGGTCCCCACGAGCCTGCGGGACCCGATCCCCACCAACGACTCCTACCGCTTCCTGCGCACCTGGCTCGACTTCCGGCGCTACAGCCGCGTGAGCTCGGCGGGCCGGCTGAACCTGCGCCTGCTGGCGGGCGGCTGGGCAGGAGGCGACGCGCTGCCACTGCAGCGGCGGCTCAGCTTGGGCGGGCCGGACCCGCTGCCCGGCTACACGTTCCGGCAAGGCCGCTGCGGTTCGGAGATCACTGATCCAGCGTTCGCCGGCTCGCGCGTGGCCGCCTGCGATCGGGTGCTGCTGGTCCAGGCCGAGTACCGGGGCCACATCTCGATGCACTGGACGTACAACCCGTCTCGGGAGGAGGGGGAAGGACGTCCGCTCGAGTCCCTGATTCGGCTCGAGGGGCCGGACCTCGTAGTGTTCGGAGACGCCGGCCAGGCATGGCTGGTGGGAAAGGGCCCGGGGCATCTCGCCGCCGGCAAGTTGCCCACGTTGGCCAGCTGGTTGGCCGATCTCGGGTTGGGCGTGGATTGGGGAGGTTTCGGCTTGTACGCGGCGAAAGCGGTCACCGTGGGAGAGCCGTTCCGCTTCGTCCTCCGACTGAATCACCGCTTCTAGGGTGCGACTCGGGGGTGGGGCGAGGCACGCGGTCCTCGCGCTCGTCGCCGTAGCGGCGGCCCCCGTGCAGGTGGCCGCCCAGTCCCCTTCGCTCGCGATCACGATCGACCGGCAGATCCCCCGCATCCAGATGACCGCCCTGCTAGCGGACGGCAGGTACGTGGCGTTGATGCGTTCGGGCTTTCCGCTCCGGCTGCATTACCGCCTGGAGCTCTGGCAGGTGCGCTCGGGCTGGTTCGATCGGTTCGTGAGCGACGCCACTTGGGACGCGCTCGCCCGCCACGACCCGCTCGCCGACGATTTCGTGCTGATCCGCACCGGCGGCACCGTCAGGCGTTACGCCAATGCGGAGGAGTTGGCCGGGGCGCTCGCGCTCCCCTACCGTGTCACCCTGGCGCCGAAGGGAGAGGGCCGCTTCTACTACCTGTGTCGTCTCGATCTGACGACGTTGAACGACAGTGACCTGGAGGAGTTAACGCGATGGCTGAAAGGCGACGTCAGCCCGGTCGCCTCGGGTCAAGGGAGCGTGGGCGATGCGCTCGCTCGCGGGCTGCAACGAGTCCTCGTTCGGATCGCGGGGCTGCCCCGCCTCACGCTCGAGGTGCGCTCGACGGAGTTCCGCTGGGAAGGCCTGCCGCGCTAGCTCAGCTAGAGAGCCGCCCGTCTGCGCTAGGCGGGCCGCGGTGGTCGCTTCGCCCATACATATGCCGCAATACGCTGCGTGATCGGACTCGAAGCAAGTGAGCAGCGAGCGATGCCCGAAGGTGCGCGAGCAGTTGCAGTGACAGTACAGCCCGTCCATCACGGCCGGGACCGTCCGCGCCGCAACGTAGGCCTCGATCGACCCGGGCGTGTGCGGCACCATCCCCGGCGGCAGGACGAGCTCAGCCGTCATGCCGGGGCGCGGATCCGGGTGCCGCGTGGCGTGCCCGGTGCGGCTCACCACGAGCACCACGGCGAGCGCCGCCACTACGGCGCCCGCCATCATCCACGGCAGCCTCACAACCCCTTGAGCGTCGCCAGGACGTCGGCGCCGTAGAAGAGCCTGATGTAGCGGCTCTGGATCGGCGTGAGGCGACGCACCGCCCAGGCCAAATGCACGAAGTGCGGCTCGACCGGCGGCCGCAGCGGATGCATCCCGACCTCCTCGGGGACGAGGTTGCCCTTGCGCGTGTTGCAGCTGCTGCACGCCGTAAGGACGTTGGTCCAGGCGTTGGTGCCCCCACGTGAGAGCGGGACCAGGTGGTCCCGCGTCAGGCATTCGCGGTGCCGCAGCTCGGTCTGGTGCCGGCCGCAGAACTGGCAGCGGTACTCGTCGCGCGCAAACAAGAAGGTGTTGGTGACCTGACGCCGGAACCGCCGCGGGACGTGCACGAACTTGACCAGCCGGATCACCGCCGGGCGCGGGATGGCCAGGCGCTCGCTGCGCACCACCGCGCCCTTGTCGGCCTCGACGATCTCGGCTTTCCCGTCGATCACGAGGCGCAGGGCGCGGCGTACCGGTACCATGGTCAGCGGCTCGAACGACGCGTTGAGCGCGAGACAACGCACGGATCGCCCTCCCGGCGAAAAAATGCCGCCCCGCTCACCCCGACCACGACCCCAGGGGGCGGGGGGAGGGGGGAGGGGGGCGGCGTCGTCAATGCTACTCAGGGCGATAAGGCAAGGCAAGACGGGGGGTTAAGTGCTGAACGCGCGGCCCAGTTCCTCCATTTGGTCCTCCACCGACCGGCGCGAGGACCCACCGGTGGTGCGGCGGCCTTCGATCGAGTCCTCCCATGTACCCAGCTGAGCAACCGCGGCTGCGAGGGCGGGATGGATACCGGCCGCGACCGCCTCCGGCACGCGGTCCAGCGGCACGCCCGCGCGCTCGGCCTCACGCACCAGCTTGCCAACCAAGCCGTGGCTTTCGCGAAACGGGATGCCGGTCTCAACGAGGAGGTCGGCGAGGTCCGTGGCCCGCAGGGAGGCGTCGAGTGCGGCGGCCATGCGCTCTGGGTTCGTGTGGAGCGACGCCACTGCGCCCGAGAGTGCTGGGAGTACCACGCCCAACGTATCGCACGCGTCGAACAGCAACGCTTTGTCCTCCTGCAAGTCCTTCTGGTAGCCCGCCGGCAGGCCCTTGAGCGTCGTGAGCATTGCCACCAGGTCGCCGAGCAAGCGTGCGGATTTGGCGCGGGTCAGCTCGAAGACGTCCGGGTTGCGCTTTTGGGGCATCAGGCTCGAGCCCGTCGAAAAGGCGTCCGAGAGCCGCACGAAGCCGAGTTCGGCCGAGGCGTAGGTGATCAGCTCGGCCGAGAGCCGCGACAGGTGGGTGCCGACGAGGCAGAGCACGAAGAGCACCTCGGCGACGAAATCGCGGTCGCCGGTCACGTCGAGAGCGTTCGATGATACGGCCCGGAAGCCGAGCGCCTCCTTGAGGAGCACCCGGTCCACCGGGAACCCGGAGCCGGCGAGGGCGCCCGAGCCGAGCGGCAGCTCCGCCACGCGGCGCCGGGCGTCGGCGAGGCGCTGGCGATCGCGCACCAGCGGCCACGCGTGCGCGAGTAGCACGTAGGCCCAGCGCACGGCTTGGGCCGGCTGACCGTGCGTGTAGCCGGGCAGGAGGACGTCGACGCCCTCGCGGGCCCGCTCGACCAGGACGCGGCCGAGCGCCGCGATGTCGCCGTCCAGTTGGTCGAGCGCCTCGAGCGTCCACAACCGGAGATCGGTGGCGACCTGGTCGTTGCGGGAGCGGCCGGTGTGCAGCTTGCCGGCCACCGGGCCGATTTCCTCGTACAGCAGCCGCTCGACGAGCGTGTGCACGTCCTCGTCGGGTGCGCCCGCCGCGGCTCCGTCGGCCAGCCGCTCGGCGACGCGGTCCAGCCCTTCGAGCATCAGCACTTCTTCCGCGGGCGCGAGCACGCCCACGCGGCCGAGCGCGTGGACCCAGGCTTTGCTCGCCGCGACGTCCTGCGGCCAGAGGCGGTGATCGACCGGGAGACTGCGGTTGAGGGCGTCGAGCGCCTCGCTCGGTCCCAGCGCGAACCGGCCGCCCCACATCTGGTGCGAGGAACG